>Ga0228535_1000054_pt1 | contig 340258 bp, 325 predicted proteins | sample SJ1metagenome_FD_168457 | JGI IMG/M metagenome (GOLD analysis project Ga0228535, IMG submission 168457) | Enriched culture of PCE-dechlorinating microbial communities from Ithaca, New York, USA - SJ1 | ecosystem: Engineered > Modeled > Simulated communities (microbial... > Unclassified... | reverse complement strand
GCATACGTCATCCGGTGGCGATAGCTGGGGGGATCCACCTGTTCCCATCCCGAACACAGTAGTTAAGCCCCCATACGTCGAAAGTACTTGGCTGGAAGCGGCCTGGGAGGATAGAAAGCTGCCGGTTAAAAATACACCATACCATTCGGTATGGTGTATTTTTTTATATGTTAGAAGTTTCTAGCCGAGCAAGGCCTTCTCTTAAATGGTGAGCAGCTTTGGTGTGACGGGATTCATATACATCAGCGACCGACAGCTTGCTGGCGAATTGTCGCGTGTGGAATGGTCCAGAGGAACAACTAACTGCTCACCAGATAAAAGCACATAGTACGAACTAAAGCTTGTATGTTTACTTTTCTGTGAATGGTGGTTCGAGCGTAGTGAGAGCGCCCTTGATGGTGTTGCCGGCCATACCATTCGGTATGGTGTATTTTTATACTGAGAACCTTCTCGCCGGACAGAACGATATTTCTTTCTTTTTCAAACAAATTTTCTTTTTATACAAAATTCGGGTATAATGGATATAATCTTGTTTCAATGATGAATAGGAATTAGGAGGACTTTATAAATGAAAATGGAATTTTCCAAAATGCATGGATGCGGTAATGATTATGTATATGTGAACTGTATGAAGAAAGAATTACCTAATCCTAATGCTATTTCTGAATACATTAGTCATCGTCGCTTTGGGATTGGTTCAGATGGTTTGATTTGCATTATGCCTTCTACAGTGGCTGATTTCAGGATGAGGATGTTTAATGCCGATGCTTCTGAAGGCAAGATGTGCGGCAATGGCACGCGCTGCGTTGCTAAATATGTTTATGATAACGGACTGACAGATAAGACTACCATAACTTTGGAGACCCTTGGTGGTATTAAGACTATTGACATGACAGTTGTTGATGGCAAAGTTACCGAAGCAGTTGTCGATATGGGTGAACCTATTTTCAGGACCAAAGAAATACCGATGATCAGTGACCATTATGTATTTATGGATCAGGGGTTGGTCATAGACGATAATCTGACTTACAATGGAACGGCTGTTTCCATGGGCAATCCACACTTTGTAATTTTCGTTGATGATGTTGATTCATTGAAACTGGAAGAAATCGGTCCTCGCATCGAAAATCATCCACTATTTCCAGAACGCACCAATGTTGAATTTGTGCAAGTCATTGACGATAATACAGTTAAATTCCGTGTATGGGAACGCGGCAGCGGCGAGACTTGGGCTTGCGGCACAGGTGCCTGTGCTGTCACTGTCACTTCCATTTTTCTTAACAAAGCCGGCAAAAAGGATCAGGAACTGAATGTTCTGGTCAAAGGCGGAAAATTGAAGGTAACTTATCGCTCTGACAACCACGTTTTTTTGAAAGGTCCTGCTACGCACGTTTTTGACGGTGTAATAGAAATACCTGAGGAAATCCTAAATAAATAATTATTCATAATTTTTGTAAATTAATAAAATTACATGCAGAAATATAAATAATATGTTAAAATATCAGCACAATAAATTTTGCCTAAATTTTATTTACATATTTTATTTGGAGGGAATTTGAGACATGGCAGTAATGAATGAAAACTATTGTAATTTGAAAGAAAGCTATTTGTTCTCACAAATTGCGGCTAAGGTTGCAGCTTTTGTGGCAAATAATCCAGACAAAAAGGTAATTCGCATGGGTATCGGCGATGTAACTTTGCCGTTAGCTCCGGCAGTTGTTGATGCTATGAAAAAAGCAGTTGAAGAAATGGGCGTTAAAGAGACTTTCCGTGGTTATGGCCCGGAACAAGGCTATGATTTTCTGCACGAAGCTTTAGTTCGCTATTACAAAGAGCACGGTGTGGAACTGGCGACTGATGAAATTTTTATCAGCGATGGTGCCAAAAGTGATTGCGGTAATATTACTGATATTTTCAATAATGCCAATACTATTCTGGTGCCGGATCCGGTTTATCCTGTCTATGTTGATACCAATATCATGTGTGGACGCAATATCGTCTATATCAATGGCACACCGGAAAATAATTTCCTGCCGATGCCTGACGACAGCATTAAAGCAGATGTTGTCTACCTTTGCTCCCCTAATAATCCAACCGGTGCTGCTTATACTAAGGAGCAATTGGAAGCATGGGTTGCTTATGCACTGAAAAATGATGCAGTCATTCTTTATGATGCTGCTTACGAATCTTTTGTTGTCGATCCTGCAATTCCTCGCAGCATCTACGTTGTGGAAGGTGCCAAGGAATGTGCGATTGAACTTTGCTCACTTTCCAAAACTGCTGGCTTCACCGGTACTCGCTGCGGCTACACTGTAGTTCCAAAGGCTTTGAAGAGAAAAGCTGGTAACGGGCAGGAAATGTCTTTGAATAAAATGTGGCTGCGCCGTCAAACAACCAAGTTCAATGGTGTGCCATACATTATTCAACGTGGGGCAGAAGCAGTTTTCAGCGAACAAGGACAAAAAGAATGCCAGGAAATGCTGGAATTCTATCGCGAGAATGCAAAAATCATGATGAATACCTTAACCAAAAAAGGTATTAAATTCTACGGTGGTGTACATTCCCCATATATCTGGCTGCAATGCCCGAATGGTATGGGTTCCTGGGAATTCTTCGACTATCTGTTAGAGAAATTGGCAATAGTTGGTACTCCCGGCGCTGGTTTCGGCAAAATGGGTGAAGGCTATTTGCGTCTTACTGCTTTCGGCAGCCGCGAAGGCACGATTGAAGCAATGGAACGTATTGAGAAAAATCTATAATTTATACAAAAGAAAAACCGCTTCCTACGAAGCGGTTTTTTTGTATCCGAAATAATCTCAGCCGAAAAATAATGTCTTAGCAGTAAAAATCGCGAGCAATAATATTTCCATGACAACGACAGGACGCAAAGTTTTGAAGAAATCAGCCTTGAAATAGTCGAGCGTAACTGTGAGACAGACATGGGTAGGTGTTATCATTTGTCCCGCGATACCGAAAACCATCGCAACACCTATCAGACTAAGGTCACCAGGGGCAACAGCAGCGACAACCGGAAGAACAATAGCTGCATGGCCTTGCGATAGACCGGTAAGAATTCCGATGACAAGTGAAACGCAGGCGATAACAGCAGGAACAGGAAGCGATGAGGCTTGGAAAGCTTTAACAACGGCATCGAGAGTACCTGTTACAGTCAATAACTGAATAAAGTAAAGGATGCAGAGAATATTTAAAATCATCTTCTTATCAATGGCACCCAAGAAAACATTCTTTACATTGACAACGCGACATGTGCAGCGCAGCAAGAAAATCATGCCAATAGCAACAAGTCCCATGGATGAAGCCGCACCAAAATCAAAGGCAACTACAAGAATGAAGTTGATGATGACAGGGGCCAGGGAAAGTGCAACGTCCGCAATATTTTTTCTGATTTCTTTAGGTGATCTTTCCACATCGGTATGTTTTCCTATTTTCAGTGTCTGTAGGCAGAATAACCAACCAAGTGCCAAAGAAATGAAGCTAAGCCAGCCTATATGCATAATATAAGAACTGATAGGTATCATAGCGATGCTGCAAGCCACAATCATGCCTGGATTAATTGGGTTAGCATATTCAAAGATATGGCGGAACCAAAAGTTAATGGTAGCTTTTTCCTCTACGGTAACATCTGACCCATTGCTGGTAATTTCTACTATCGGCGCTGAAAAGCGTGCTCCGCCAAGGGACGGTAAAAGACCGAGAAAAGCCGGCATGATGGCCAAGACGATTTTCTTACTGGAGAACAGACGCTGCAGGGCTGCAATCATACCATCAAGTGTGCCGCTCGTACGCAGCTCAATTTCCAGACACATTACAAAATAAAGAGCAAGAAGAAGATCGTAAGTGCGTTGTTTAGTTGCGGTTTGCCAGGCGGCTGTCCAGAAATTACTTAAGTCGTGCGTCTGGAAAAGCCAGATAAAAATTCCGCCGGCAAGGATGGCAGGACCGATAGGGTAACGTCGTCTTAACATTACTATAATGACTGCCATTGCGAGTATCAAAGTTACAAAAATGTTCACATAATCAGTCCTTCTAAATAAGATAATTACAATTATATACGATTATGGCAAAAAAACCAAAAAAAGGTATAATTAAAGCAGAAGATTTTTGTAGGAAGGTGAAGTAATGAGAATCAATAAAATGCACCTGAAGAATTTTCGCTGTTTTGAGAATTTTACGATTGAATTTGAAGATGATTTAACAGTAATTGTTGCAGAGAACGGCAGAGGCAAATCTGCAGTTCTTGACGCTGTAGCAATTGCCGTGGGACCTTATATGGGTTGTTTTAATGGCGTCAAAACCTATAGCTTTGCAGATAGTGACGTGATGCAGGTACAGCAGGATACAAATAACAGTAAACTGAGAATTTTGCGTATGAAGAGGCAGTATCCGATAGTATTGGAAGCCGACGGCGTTCTCGGCGGGAAAAATGTTTCCTGGAGTCGTGAGTTGACGCGGGAAGGTGGGCGTACTACAGTTAAGAATGCCAAGGCTTTGACCGATTATGGACATAAAATACAAAAAGCAGTGCATGGGGAACATGATGAAGATATTATATTGCCAGTCATAGCGTATTATGGTACGACCAGAATGTGGGAGGATGCCAAGATTCTGGCCGGCAATCGCAAGAAACTAAACCTGGAACGCGACAGCGGTTATTTCGATGCCATGGAACCATCCAATACCTATCAAACCTTCGGCCATTGGTTTCAGTATGCTGCTTTAAGTGCGATGGAATTTGATTGCTATCTGAAGGAAAGAAATTCTGACCAAAAGAACCCGTACAGGGAGGTTCTGAGAGCTGTCAGCAGGGCTATTGGCATTTCTATAAGCAGTATGGGTTGGAAAGACATAGATTATAGTGTATCTTTGCAAAGCCTCGTTGTTACTCATGAGCATATAGGTACTTTGCCGGTTAGTGCTCTTAGCGACGGTATTCGCAGCGTTATCAGCATAGTTGCCGATATTGCTTACCGCATGGTCCGCCTGAATCCTGATCTTGGCGAAGAGACAGCAACCAAAACTCCTGGTATAGTACTTATTGATGAAGTTGATATGCATCTGCATCCTTCCTGGCAGCAGACGGTTGTGGCAGATTTGCAAAAGGCTTTCCCGCTGGTGCAATTTATTATTACAACACATAGCCCTCAGGTTCTGACGACAGTGCCTGCCAGAGCAATAAGAGCACTGCGCTGGGATGACGGGCAGGTAGAAATTTACAGTCCGGAGTTTTCACTCGGAGCAGAAAGCTATCAATTATTGAAGGAAATTCAAAATGTCGATACCAGGCCACAGGCCTTGCCAATTGTTAAGACACTGATGCGTTATCTGGAGCTCGTCAGTGATGACCAATGGGATTCCGATGAAGCAATTGCTTTGCGCAAGGAACTTGATGAGTGGGGTAAGAATCGTGAACCTGCGCTGATCAAGGCAGATATGGACATTAAAATGCGTGCGTACCGGCGGCATAAGAAATGAAAAAAATTTTTAAATCAAAAATAGTACCGCGACAACTAAAATTATTTGCTAAAGCCTTTCCCCATGAAACGTGGGAACATTTTCGGCGTCGTTCCAGACGTGGCTACAAGGAAGTAAAGAAACAGATATACAAGGACCAGCATGGCTTATGTGCCTATTGTGAAATCAGTATCAAGATGGCCAAAAGTGAAGATGATATAGATGATTTTCGCGTAGAACATTTCCATCCTAAAGGTGAAACAAATACTAGCGGCAAAAACTGGCACTTGAGTTGGGATAATATGTTGGGTGTCTGTCATGGCGGCAGCCAAAAAGATGTGCCCAATTCTGACTGGCGTTATTCTTCACGCAAAAATGACAGAAGCTGTGACATACCAAAGGGCGGCAGGGACTTGTCGCACGTCATTCTCAATCCTTTGCACATCCCTGCAGGGGTGAGGCTTTTTCGGTATATTGAGCACACTGGGAAAATGATTGTTGACCCGGAAACCTGCCCGGAAAAATTTCTTAAAAAGGCTAATAATACTATCAGGGAACTGAATTTAAACGCACGTCGTCTAAGACGCATGCGGCTGGTCGTAATCGATGTGCTGGAGGAAGAAATTGAAAATGGACTGCACCAAGGACTGGAATTGGAAGAATGTCTGGAGAGACTGGCTGAAGGCTTGTTAACGCCTGATAAAGACGGTGCTTATAGGCCCTTCTTCACTGTGATAAGATGGTATCTGGGACCAGCTGCCGAGAAGTTTCTGGCGAAGTCTGGTTTTAAGCTTTAAGCGTTTTTTAGTGGTAAGCAGTCAAATTTATTTTGCAGTTGGAATCACGTGCAGAAAAGGTTAGAGGAAAATCCTGCTATCTTAGCAGGATTTTTGTATTATAAAGTAGAAACTAATACGACAGTCTCGCACAAAAATCGGTTATTGAATAAGGGGATTTGCGTAATGTTGAATAAGAATGCGTTTAAAGCCTATGATATCAGGGGTATAGTTCCTTCTGAAGTCAACGAAGAGATGGCTTATCTTGTCGGCAGAATTTTTGCTGTTATGTATGGTGCTAAGGAAGTTGTAGTTGGACGTGATATTCGTACTAGCGGTGAAAAGTTGGTAGCTGCTTTGTCCGAAGGTTTGTGCCATGGAGGCGCTAACGTAATTGATATTGGCCAGTGTGGTACGGAAATGGTTTATTTCGCTACAGCCAATCTGAACGTTGACGGCGGTATTATGGTTACTGCCAGCCATAATCCGGCCGATTACAATGGCATGAAACTGGTTCGTAGGGGCGCAAGGCCGGTATTTTCGGAAACAGGTTTGATGGATATAGCTGACATGGTGGTTAAATCGGAAGGTTTGCCACGCGGGGTGTATTTGGATAAGCAGGCAGGAACAGTAAGGAAAGTGGATATAATGCCTTCCTACATAGAACATTTGCTTAGCTATATTGATGTTAAATCGTTGTGCCCGATGAAGATAGTAGCTAATCCTGGTAATGGCGGTGCAAATATTGTTTTGGGCAACCTGGAGAAATATTTGCCTTTTGACTTTGTTAAAATCAATGAAACTCCTGATGGTACTTTTCCTAACGGCGTGCCTAACCCTTTGTTGGTTAAAAACAGGGAGGTTACAGCCAAAGCGGTTAAAGAGAACAAGGCAAATCTGGGTATTGCCTGGGATGGTGATTTTGACCGCTGTTTCTTGTTTGATGAAAAGGCGGAGTTTATTGAAGGCTACTATATAGTAGGTCTTTTGGCAGAAATTTTTCTGAAGAAATATCCCGGTGAAAAAATCATGTATGACCCACGTTTGACCTGGAACACGTTAGAAATTGTCCAGCGTCTCGGTGGTGTCCCTATAAGATGCCGAAGCGGCCATGCTTTTATGAAGGCTTGTATGCGTGAGAATGGTATTATTTATGGTGGAGAAATGTCTGCGCACCATTACTTCCGCGACTTTTCTTATTGTGACAGCGGCATGATACCATGGCTATTGGTGACGGAGTATTTGTGCAGCATAGGCAGAAGCCTTTCCTCACTGGTGGAAGAACGTATGGAAATGTTCCCCTGCAGTGGCGAAATAAATCGTAAAGTTAAAGATTCTGCTGCTGTATTAAAGAAAGTTGAAGAAAAATATGCTGATGGTGGTCATGTTGATCATTTGGACGGTTTATCAGTAGATTATGAAAAATGGCGCTTTAATGTGCGTATCTCCAATACGGAACCTGTCGTGCGCCTGAATGTGGAAACTCGCGCTGATAAGCAACTTTTGGCAGAAAAAACGCAGGAAATTTTGGAACTTATTGGCGGTGAAGAAGCCTGAGGAGGCATAAATAATGAATGTATTAGTAACAGGTGGAGCCGGTTACATCGGTTCCCACGTTGTCGAAGAGTTAAAAAACAGCGGGTTTGTGCCAATTGTTTATGACAATCTTTCTACTGGTCATGCTGATGCCGTACCGGAGGATGTCCTGCTGATTAATGGTGATATCCATGATTTGGACTTTCTGGAACATATCATGGGGGAATATGAGATTGATGCTGTCATGCATTTTGCTGCCAGCAGCCTTGTTGGTGAATCTATGGAAAATCCTGGCCGTTATTATTATAATAATGTGGCTGGCACGCTAAGCCTCCTTGATGCGATGCGCAAAGCAGGCGTTGATACAATTGTTTTTTCTTCCACGGCTGCTGTTTACGGCGAACCGGAGAAATGGCCGATAGAGGAAGAATTCGCAGTGTGCCCGACCAATGTTTACGGCAGGACTAAACTGATGATTGAAACGATGCTGGCTGACTATGATATGGCATATGACTTACGTTATGTTGCGCTCAGGTATTTTAATGCAGCTGGTGCTTCTGCGTCTGGTAAGATAGGAGAAGACCATCGCCCGGAAACACATTTGATTCCGATAGTTTTAAAGACCGCTTTGAAAATCAGAAACAGCGTGTCTATTTTTGGCACCGACTATCAGACTCCAGATGGTACCTGTATCCGTGATTATATTCATGTTGCCGACCTTGCTGTCGCTCATGTATTGGCCCTCAAACATCTTCTTAATGGCGGTTCGAGCAAGATCTACAATCTTGGCTCTGAAAAAGGTTTCAGTGTCAGGGAAATCATTGAGACGGCAAAAAAAGTTACCAAAGTCGATTTTGCTGTGTCAGAAGAAAAAAGAAGACCGGGTGATCCGGCTGTACTGATTGCTTCTTCGAAGAAAATTGCAGAAGAACTTGGCTGGAAGCCTACGCATAGTGAAATTGAGGAAGTTATTGCCTCCGCATGGCAATGGCACAAAGAACATCCGCAGGGTTATGAAGAGTAGTAAAGCAGACGGCAGGCTGCCCGGAAAGGCGGAAACCTTTTCTGGCAGCCTTAGTATATGTTAGCTGTTGAATTTAAGGTAATGAAAATAAGGGATTGATTTTATATGCAATTAGTAGTTGAAAATATCGTAAAAAGTTTTGGCATTCATGAAATTTTTAAAAATGTCAGCTTCATGCTTGACCGGGGCGAAAAGGTAGGTTTGGTCGGTGCTAACGGCGGCGGCAAAACCACTTTGCTCAGGTGTTTATTGGCACCGGAGACCATTGACAGTGGTTCGATCAAGTTTGAGCCAGGCCTCAGGATCGGTTATGTCGAACAAGGTTTTCAAGGCATCGGCGAAGGAACCCTCTGGCAATTTTTGGTAAACGCAGGTAAAGATATACTCGAGTTACGGCAAAAAATGGCAGAATTGGAAAAACGAGTTGCTTCGGCGAAAGGTGTCGAGCTTGATTCTCTTCTGGCGGACTACGCAAGAGTTTCGAATATCTATGAACATGCTGACGGCTATAATTATGAGAACAGGATTAAGATAGTCCTGCATGGTTTGGGTTTCCCGGAAAAAGAATGGGATAAACCCGCTGAGAACTTTTCAGGCGGTCAAAAGACCAGAATTTTATTGGCTGCTGCTCTTGTCAAAGAGCCGGATCTCCTGATTCTGGATGAACCGACAAATCATCTTGATATCAGAATGACAGAATGGCTCGAAGGTTATTTACGTGATTTTAAAGGCGGCGTTTTGATTGTCAGCCATGACCGTTTTTTCCTTAATAATGTCGTTGGCAGGATTTTGGAGATGGAAGGCGGCCGCTTGCAGAATTTTAAAGGTAACTATGACCAGTATCTGGCGCAAAAGGAAATTCAGACCGCAACTTTGGAAGCTGCGTATGAAGCCCAGCAAGAATACATTGCAAGAACTGAAGCTTATATACGCCGTTTCAAAGCGGGCATCAAGAGTAAGATGGCACGTGGACGGCAATCACAATTAAACAGGCTGGAGCGAATTGAAGGACCTGAACGAATTGAAGAATTTGAGCTAAGATTGCCTCCTGCACCGGAATCAGCGGAAAGAGTATTGGTTTTGGAAGATTTGTCTGTGGGTTATGGTGAAAATGTTTTATTAAAAGACATTGATCTTGTACTGCGCAGAGGCGAGAAGACCGCATTACTTGGTCCTAACGGTGCCGGTAAAACAACGCTGCTTAAAACTATCTTAGGAGAATTATCACCGCTCGCGGGCAAAGCTAAAATTGGTAATCGGGTAAAGATTGGTTATTTTTCCCAAAGTTATGAACGACTTGACCCTAACCAGACCCTGTTGGATAATTTTTTGACCGAATATGGCTATACGACGGAACATACACGTTCACTGCTTGGCGGCATGCTGTTTCATGGCGACGATGTTTTTAAAGAAATAGGCACACTCTCCGGTGGGCAGAAGGCACGTCTGGTTTTATTGAAGCTGGTTCTCGATGGCGCCAACCTTTTAGTACTTGATGAACCGACGAATCATCTGGATATTGCGGCCAGAGAGGCTGTGGAAGCTGCTTTGGAAGCATATGACGGTACGGTGCTTGTTGTCAGCCATGACCGTTATTTTATCAATGAAGTTGCCAGCCGTATCTGGGAAATAGATAATCAGCAGGTTAATGATTATAAGGGTAACTATTCTTTTTATGTTGAAGAAAAAGCGAAGAGAGCGGCTTTAGCTGCTGTAGCGGAGAACGAAGCCAAAAGCGAGAATAAAGTTGTTGAGCAAGAAAGCAAACCGGTAAAAGCCAAATTGGAAGAAAAGCAGCGCAGATACAGTGAACAAGAACGCGAAAAACTATTAGCGAAAGTTGAACTCAGTATCCGCGAGCAGGAAGCGATGCTGAAAGTTCTGGAGAAGCAGCTTGCCGATCCTGCTAATCACGAAGATGTGGAAAATAGTGCCAGACTGGCTGAAGAATATGAAAAAATGAAGAGCGAAATAGATAACCTCATGCTGAAGTGGGAAGAACTGATGGCGGCAGGTGAAGAGTAAAATATTACAGTTTTATAGTAAAATCTGCATATATATATGCAAAAATGCTAATAAATAATCCTTGTATACAGTATACTTACAACAAAAAGGTAGCGCCTATGAACCGAATAATGTTAAAATACTTTGTGCTATAGTTCGTATTTTATAAAAGGGGGTTTTATTTATGATGATAGCGCTTGGGTGTCTGATAATCATTGCTGCTATTTATTTGATGCTGAAACGCTACGATTCAAGGCTTGTTCTGATTGGAGCAGGTATTTTGATGGCGGCACTGGCTGGTAAGCCGATGACGGCGCTTGACGCCTTTGCCAAAGAAATGGTTTCAGGCGGCTTAATTACTTCTGTTTGTTCTGTAATGGGTTTTGCACTGGTTATGAAATACACTACCTGCGATAAACATTTGATTTGTCTTTTGGCAGGGATATTGAAAAAGGCCAGACCGCTTTTGATTCCTGGAACAACAATCATTACTTTCATCATTAACATCGCTTTACCGAGCGCAGCTGGCTGTTCTGCGGCTGTAGGCGCAATTTTCATTCCAATACTGATGTCTTCAGGCATTCATCCGGCTATGGCTGCTGCGGCCGTAAAATCCGGTACATTTGGCAGTATGTTAAGTCCTGGGTTGATGCATAACGGCGTTATTGCTAAATTAGCTAATGTTCAGATTGTGGATGTTATTCAAAACCACATGGTAGCTGATATAGTTGCTGTTCTTGTTACTGCAACCAGCGTTACGGTTTTAGCTTATGTTATGAAAGAAAACGCAGGTCATGAGGCTGAAAGCAATATTACAATCGAAGAAGGATTTAAGAGTAACCCTCTTTATGCTTTAATGCCTATCCTGCCGGTTGTTATTCTGGTGCTGGGCGCTACCGGCAAGGTGCCAGCTTTGAAAATGGGTGTGCCGCACGCTATGGTTATAGGTGCTATAATTGCACTTATAGTAACGAGATGCAATCCAACTGAACTTACCAAATCATTCTTTAATGGCATGGGCAATGGTTACGGTGATATAATCAGCATCATTATTTCAGTAGGTGTTTTTGTCAGCGGTATGAAGGCCATGGGCCTTGTAGCTGCTTTCCTGAAAGCAATGGTCAGCTCTGAAGGAGTTATTAAGATTGCGGCGGCTTTCGGTCCGTTCCTTCTTGGTATGGTCAGCGGCAGCGGTGATGCTGCAACAGTTGCCTTCAACGAATCAATAACTCCGCACGCAGCCCAATTTGGCATCAGCATTGTTGACATGGGCTCCATTGCTGCTCTAGGCGGTACCCTTGGTCGCACAATGTCTCCGATAGCTGGCGCTACTATTATCTGTGCCGGTATTGCAGGCTGCAATCCAATCGAAGTTGCTAAACGTAATGCTTTGGGTGTTACGATTGCCTTGATTGCTGGCATGATGATTCTTCTGTAACTTACTAATCGGAATAATATGTTTTTTAAGCCTGTCGCCTTTTTGCGGCAGGCTTTTTTTACTTCTGGTCGAATAAAATATAATGTATCTTTTTTGAAGGTTATATTTGGAGGTTATATTTTGATAGAAAAATTTTTAAAGGAACTTCATAAATACAATGCACCTCTGGTATTTAATCCTTGGGCTGATTATGATGAACAAAACGATATAAGTCCTTTAGCACCTGTAATACGCGCCGCTAATTTAAAGAGGTATCTTGAATTAAGAGGCAATGCCCGCTACCTTTTTATTGCTGAAGGCCTTGGGTATCAGGGAGGACACTTTTCCGGAATTGCGATGACTTCAGAACGCATCCTGCTTGGAAAGCATGCTTCAGTAAATCCGAAGTGTGTGCTTGGTGACTGGCAATACCGACGTACAAGCAAACCGGACAGTATTTATTTGAATAAAAAGCAACAGGACGAAGGTTTTAACGAGCCCACGGCCACAGTGATGTGGAATACTTTAGCAAGACATAATCTTTCAACAATGGAAGTGATTCTGTGGAATATCTTCCCGTTTCATCCTTACAAAAAGACGGGACTGCTTACCAACAGGACTCCTGGCAAGGAGGAACTGGATATAGGTATTAATTATGCCAAAATGCTTCTCGAATTGATTCCGAACATGAAAATTATTGCGATAGGACAGAAAGCAGCAAATACCTTGAGCGCATATGGCGTTGAATGTGCCGCTGTACCGCATCCGTCAATGGGCGGTGCCACCCGTTTTAAAGAAGCAGTTGCCAGATTATTTACTGAGTCATGACAGGAGATAAAATAATGACAGAAAAAGTTATGGCAATGAGTCAGGAAGAGGTACTAAATATTGCATTGACCGCTGGGAAGATACTTCTAACCAGCGGAGCGGAAACTTATCGGGTAGAGGATACTATTATTCGCCTTTGTGCCTGGCGCAAGATGGATTATGTGAAAGTCTTTGTTACACCGACTGCTATAATCATTGGTGACGAAAAAGCACACGGCTTTACTTGCATGACACGTGTGACTGCACGTACCACCAATCTCAGCCTGATCAGCGCAGTCAGTGAAATGTCTTATAGCTTTGGAAAATGGTCCCTGGGGTATAAAGAAACAAAATTATTTTTGGAAGAGCTGCGGAAACTGCCGGTTCCTTCCAAGTATGTGACAAGTTTTGCATCTGGTATTGCCGCAGCATGTTTTGCTGTAATGCTAGGCGGTAATTTCGCTGATTTTGGGGCAGCTTTCCTTACTGGTTTTGCTGCTATGCTGGCTGTCAAACAGTTGGCAGTTTTACGTATTACATCTTTTTGGGAGAACGCTTTGGCTGGCATGATTATTGCCTTTGTAGCCTTAACCTGCTGCCAGCTTAACAGCGATTGTACGCAGGAAAAGATAATTGTTGGCGGCATTATGCCCTTTTTACCAGGTGTATCCTTCACCAACGGTCTTAGAGATTTTATGGCTGGTGATCTCTTATCCGGGAACTCGCGCATTGCCGAAGCGTTCTTATTTGCTGCGTCGCTGGCGGTCGGTATTGCCGTAGTTCTTCGTATCTGGCTGGCCTAGGGAGGTAAGTTAAGATGTTGGTTTCTATTTTGTTTTCTTATATAGCAACAACTGCTTTTGCAGTTCTTTTTAATGCGCCCAAAAGGACTTTGCTTCCTGCCGGATTGATCGGGACGGTTGGCTGGGCAGTTTATCTACTGATGCGTGACTATTTAAGCTATAGTTCACCTTTGAGCATCTTTTGCGGCACTGTTGCACTTTCACTAATGAGTGAGCTTTTTGCCCGCATCTATAAACAGCCGGTTACTGTTTTTGCCATCCCCGGTATTGTGCCTTTAGTGCCGGGCTTACCTATCTACCAGGGCATGTACTATATGATGATGAATGCATATTCTATCGGAATGGAAAAACTGATCAAAGCTTCTCTGGAAGCCGGAGCGATATCGCTCGGCATTCTGCTGGTTTCCGGACTTTTTCGGATTTTTAAAGTGCGTCGCGACAGAAATTTTGTTTATAGCAGAATAAAGGAACAGTAGTTTGCATTTGTTAGCCGTTCAAAATATCAACGATTATTATGGAGGTCCGATAAATAATGGCTTTTTGTAGACATGTATTTCGTATGTTTTTTTCGACTTGTCTTGTTATATATATCATGTTTGGCGCAGAAATTTATAATGTCGAAGCGGAAGATCTGGGAAGCGCCAACATTCGTACGGTAACGAGGAACGAAGAGTTATTTGATGCTCAATATCCCATGGTCTATGGTTTGGCAAGCGAAGCTGCCCAGGATTTGATTAATACAGACATTGACAAATATGTGCAGAAATTTTATACGAGTGTAGAAGATGCCGGCAGCAAAGGCAAGTTAAGATATTATATTTATAAGAATGCGAATAACACTTTAAGTATGGCACTGAAAATAGAAAATAATACCATGGATAAGAAGAAAACAGTGACGACTTATGGCTTGAACTATAATCTTACTACAGGCAAAACTATAGACCTAAGCAATTATTATAACAAGGAGGCTGTGCTGAACCGTGCGCAGGATGGTCTAAAATACGTCTATAAACTTGAAAAGGAAAAAACGCTGCTATACCCCGATAACTATTATATAGATACTGATGACAATGTCATTGCTGTTTATCACTCAGGTGACATTGCAGATAAAGCTTTGGGAGAAATCGAAGTTGATTTGACAGCAGCTGATGAAACCAGGGCTAAGGAAACGACAGCCGCCGATAAGTTGGAGAAACTGGAGGAAGGTAGTATTGTCGGCACGGAAGTCAGATTGCGTGCCCAACCTGGACTGAATACCAAAATCCTTGGCGTCTTGCAGGATGGCGAGTTAGTTCGTTTGGGGAAGCAACAAATGGCGGATGGTTTGTCCTGGACTTATGTGGCAAGAAAAAATAATGATGTTGGCTGGGTGGCGACTCAGTACTGCAAGAGGACTTCTGAAAGCTTCCCCGCAAATAATGCTGAAAAATGTCTTATCACAGGCGAAGATGTACGTATGCGCAGTGAACCTAATGTAAATGCTGATGTGCTCGATTTGTTTGTTAAAGGCGAAAACGTTGAACTTTTAGATAAAGTAAATGCTAATGATCGTGATTGGTGTAAAGTCAAAAGAAATAACGGTAATATTGGCTGGGTTGCAGCTGAATACTGTCAGACTGAAAAATAAATGGACATAAGAAAGCCCCAAAACAGTGTAACAACTTGTTTTGGGGTTAATTTTTTGTGTAATAGCCGTATTTAATTCAGTAGAAGAAAAACCCGAGTAAGCCGGCAAGCAGGATTAAAGGGATAGGCGATACTTTTCGATAATAGTGCAGGTAAAATAAAAAACAGACAAGGAAAAGGCCAAAAGGATTGAATTTGCTAAAAGTTGAATTTGGCAACAGCGGGAAAAGAGCCAGTTTAAGAAAGACAACAACAGCTGAAAGCAAGAACCCTATAACGGCTGGCCTGATACCAAGTACAACAGATTTAACGACCGGCGAAGAGCTAAATCTTTTGAGAGAATCGGCAATCAGCAGGACGAGAATGAAAGATGGCAGACTTACTCCAAGGGTAGCAACCAAAGAACCTGTAAAGGAAGCCAAAGCACTGCTGTCACAAACTCTTGCACCCACGAAAGTAGCGGCGTTGACTGCTACAGGGCCGGGAGTCATTTGCGAAATGGTGGCAATTTGGGCAAATTCGGCCGGTGTAAGCCAACCGCGGCTTATTATTTCCTGCTGAATGAAAGCAATCATAGCTAAACCGCCGCCGAAGGAGAAAAGACCGATTTTAAAAAAAACGGAGAACAGTTCCCAGTAAATAATCATAGTTTATCAGCCCCTTTACGTTTGTAGTAAAGGAAACCGGTCAACCCAGAAAGAATGACTACTAAAGCTATATCAAGGTCGAAGACAGCGATTGCCAGTGCGGAAAAAACTGCTATAGCAGCGCCTACATAGTCTTTGACAGATTTTTTGCCAAGTTCTATGGAAGCTGCCAGCAAAAGTGCTGCTAAAGCAGCGTTGACACCGCTAAAAAAGCTGCTGACATAATGATTGCTGCCAATTTCATCTGTAAAGAGGAGGGCAATCAGCAAAATTATGATAAAAGAAGGGAGAACAACGCCGAGCGTTGAAACAAATGCTCCCGTTAAACCACCCAGACGGTAACCAAGAAAGGTCGAAGCATTGATTGCAATAACGCCGGGCATGGATTGAGAAATAGCCAGTACATCAGTTATATCCTCATCGTTAATCCATTGCTGTTTCTCCACAAATTCATCTCTGATGACCGGGATCATGGCCAGGCCGCCGCCAATTGTAAAGAGCCCTATCTTAAAAAATACTTTGAACATATGGAAATACTTTGAATCAGACATAGAGTCACACCTTTGGAATTTTCTATGGTAATATTATCGTTCAGCTGACAGTAATTAGCAAGTTAAATTACTTTTGTGATTAAATAAAACCATTGCTGTCATTATAGCACTATTATATAATGAAAAGGAATAAGTGTAGTATAAAAATAAATTATATACACTAATACGGAGGAATGTTTATGGAACTGGTTTATGTTGGTAAAACCAAAAATGTCTATAAGCTTGCCGACGGCAATTATCTTCTGCAATTTAAGGATGAGTGTACTGGAAGTGCAGGCGTATTTGATCCGGGTTCTAATGCAATTGGGCTGACCATTGCAGGTGCCGGATTGGCAGGGCTGAAACTAACCAAGCATTTTTTCGATATAATTAACGAAAAAGGCATTCCAACCCATTACCTTGCTGCTGATTTTGAAAAAGTTGCGATGAAGGTCAAACCAGCAGAAGTTTTTGGTAAGGGGTTAGAGGTAATTTGTCGTTTTCGGGCTGCCGGCAGCTTTTACCAACGCTATGGCGCTTACTGTACAGAGGAAGGACAAGTTTTACCGGCATTGGTAGAAGTAACTCTGAAGGATGATGTACGCGGAGATCCGCCAATTACAAAAGATGCCTTGGTGGCTTTAGGGATTCTTACTGATTCTGAGTACGAAACTCTGAAAGCCCTGACCAGACAAATTGCTGATATCGTAAGGGAAGAACTCCAAAAAAAGGGGATAGAGCTGTATGACATTAAATTTGAATTCGGCAGGGTTGGTAAAGAGAAAAAGATAGCTCTGATCGATGAAATTTCCGGCGGCAATATGCGTGCATATAAAAATGGCGAATATCTGCAGCCATTAGCTTTGGCAGAGTTGGTTTTAACCGGTTGATTTACGAATTTTGACAGGTGGGCTACAAAGTTCCCTGTTTTTTAAAAACTTATATTAAATCAAGGGAATGGGGAATTTTAATGTCTTTTTCTACAGATTGGCGTAACAAAAACAGAAATTTTATTGCACTTTCAGCAGTTGGCATCCATATTTCTATCGGTAGTGTTTATGCCTGGAGCGTTTTTACTAAACCGGTAATGCACGAGATGGGTGTTAGCCTGCGCGATGTGCAGTGGGCTTTTAGCCTGGCAATATTCTTTTTGGGAATGTCTGCCGCTTTTCTTGGCAAGTATGTTGAAAAATACGGCCCGCGTAAGTCAGGGATTGTCTCAGCCTTATTTTTCTCAACTGGTATGTTAGGCGCAGGCTTGGCAGTCTCTACGAACAGTTTGCCTCTCCTTTATTTATTTTACAGTATTATCGGCGGTATAGGTTTGGGTATAGGCTATATTACGCCTGTTTCCACTTTGATTAAATGGTTTCCGGAAAAACGCGGGTTTGCCACAGGGCTTGCAATTATGGGTTTTGGCTTTGGCGCCTGGTTTGCCAGCCCTATCATTCAGTTTTTGATTGAGCAAGTCGGCTTGATTTACTGCTTTTTAACGCTGGGCTCCCTTTATCTTGTCATCATGCTGCCATCTGCCTTATATCTTGAGCCGCCGAAGGAAAATAAAGGAGCAGAACAAGTCACAGCCAGATTCCTCGGCAAACACATTTCACTGAAAGAAGCGATGCACATGAAAATGTTTTATGTGCTTTGGCTTTATCTCTACATCAATATTACCTGCGGTATCAGCCTGCTGTCAGTAGCAAGCCCGATGATGCAGGAGATTGCGGGCATGTCGGCTATGAGTGCGGCGGTCGTTGTCGGTATTATCGGCATTATTAACGGACTTGGACGCTTAGGCTGGTCTGCGGCTTCCGACTATTTGGGCAGAGCTAATACCTTTATTGCCTTTTTTCTTATTCAGGCAGTGGCCTTTTACCTATTGACCAAGACAGCGAGCCCTGTATGGTTTCCTGTACTATTTTATATTATCATTTCCTGTTATGGCGGAGGTTTTGCTACCATGCCTGCTTTCCTTTCCGATGTTTTTGGAACCAAGGAACTGGCGGCTATTCATGGCAGGATTCTCTCAGCTTGGGCGATGGCAGGCATTACCGGACCGCTTTTGACTTCTTTCGTCAGAGAGAATACCGGGAGTTATATGGTTTTGATGAACATTTTTGCCGTTACTTTTCTTGTTATAGCAGCTTATGCAATTTTCATACGATTTGTATCTTTGAAAAAGACAGTTGAGTAGTGACCTTGCTCCTGAAGCATGAATTTGTGACACTAAAAACATTTTTAAACGGATAAAAATGTTTTTGTTCAAGTGCCGAAAAATGCTTAAAAATACCAGGAAAAAAGTATTGATTTTTATTTTTGGTGTGAGTATAATAGTGACTCGAAGTCAGCTGAACATGGTTTTCAGCCGGTGTCGATTTGGGACGGATATCGACACAGATTAATTTATGAGTGATGTCAATAAGGGGGGATAAAAATGAAAAAGATTATTTTGGAAATTGCGGAATTTACATTACCGGAACAATTGCATCTGTACCTGCAGGATGCTTTATCCTTACCTGCAGATTGTGAGACTTTAGACGAAATTTACGATTTTCTGACAGATATCGATGAATCAATGACTATTGTTTTGCCACAGGAAGTAGCGGATGATGAACATCTGGGTGAATATGGCGAGAGACTTTTGACGGTCTTTGACGAAGCTGCTGCTGAAAATCCGAATCTGAAGGTGGAAGTTATCTGATCTTGCCGGAATGTAGGGAAGCACAGAGGGGTAAGCGATGAAGAAAAATTTATTGTTATTGGTCAGTATCTTCCTTTGCCTGCTGCTCGTAGGCTGTGGAAATAAAACCGATAATAAGGCGCTGGGTAAAACAGTTGCGCAGGAGAAAATGACTGTGACGGTGCTTGACGTTGGACAAGCGGATGCCATTTTACTCCAGACTGAAGGTAAAAATATTCTAGTAGATTCAGGCCTCAGTGACAGTGCGGATAAACTGGTAGCTGAGCTCAAAAAAATAGGTGTGAAAAAAGTAGATGTTTTGATAGCGACACATCCTCATGCTGATCATATCGGCGGAATGAATGCTGTCCTCAAAAATTTTGAGGTTGGTAAGATTTACGACTCAGGACAAGTAACGACTTCCAAGATGTATCAGAAGTATTTAAAAACTGTGAAAGAAAAGAAAATACCTTTTGCACTTTTGCGGGCTTCTGACAGGATTGAATTCGGCAGCGACGGTGCTGTACTGGAAGTGCTTGGGCCGCAGGAACCTTTGTTAAAGGATACCAGGTCTGACCTGAATGCCAATAGCATTGTGATGAGACTAGTTTATAAGCACTTTACAATGATGCTGGCGGCTGATGCGACGAGCGAAACCGAAGCAAGAATTTTGCAAGCTTTTGCCAAGGACAAGGTTCGTTCACAAATTTTGAAAGTAGCGCATCACACAAGCAAGTATTCAAATACTGCTGCCTGGCTGGAAGCTGTGAACCCGGAAGTTGCTATCGCCAGTTACAGCAAGGAAAATGAATATGGGTTTCCTCATCAGGTAACTTTGAAACGTTTATCCAAGGTGGGGGCAAAGTATTATAATACAGCTGATAACGGCAATGTAAAAATTATCACAGACGGTGAAAGTTACCAGATTAAAACGGATAAATAGTTAAACCGACGTAGCTCTTGGTTACGTCGGTTTTCGTTTGCAGTGACCGGGACAGGATACTCTTGGCGCTCAAGGGTAAGTGGTTTTGTGTTATAATGTTGTGAGTACTGAAAGGAAAGAATGTGCAATGATTATTACAGTTGAAAAGCTCACACATACATATGGTGAACGTGTTTTATTTAAGGATATTAGTTTTAGCGTGGATATGGGCGATAAAATAGGTGTTATCGGCGTCAATGGCTGCGGTAAGTCAACTTTGCTCCGTGATATTGCTAAAAATGAAGCGGGTGAAGGCGCGGCCATTACTGTCAGTAATGGTACAGTCATTGAATATTTGCCGCAAAATCCGGAAATTATCAGCGGAGCAACCGTTTTAGAACAGGTTTTTTGTGGTGAATCCCAGCTTATGCGGATAATTCGTAATTATGAAACGACTTTAAAGGCTGTGGGGGAAAATCCTGAAGACCACGCTTTGCAAGTTGCCTTCCTCTCCGCTCAACAACAAATGGATGCTTCTTATGCCTGGCAGTTGGAGAGCGAGGCCAAGAGTATTTTGACCCAGATGGGAATTACAGATTTCTCACAGCCTATTGAACAACTTTCCGGCGGTCAGCAGAAACGGGTGGCATTAGCTGGTGTATTGGTGCGCCCTTCTGATTTATTGATACTGGATGAACCTACTAATCATATGGACAATGAGACTGTAGCCTGGCTCGAACAATATCTGAAACAGCGTAAAGGCGCTCTCTTGATGGTTACGCATGACCGCTACTTCTTTGACCGCGTTATTAACCGTACTCTTGAAATTGATAATGGCACAGGGTATCTTTATACGGGTAATTACAGCCTTTTTCTGGAGAAGAGAGCTGAACGCCGGCTGGAGGAAGTTGCCGCCGCCAAAAAACTTAACAATATTTATCGTAAGGAATTAGCTTGGATAAAACGTGGAGCAGAGGCAAGACGTACTAAACAGAAATTCCGGGTTGAACGTTTTGCGGAAATCGAAGATGAAGTTAAGAATATTAACAAGGAAGAAAATCTTGAGATTTCTTCTGTCGGGACACGACTGGGCAGGACTGTTATAGAGTGCGACGGTGTCGGCTTGGATTATGCTGGAACTACCTATATTGATGACTTCACTTATACGCTTTTGCGTAATGACCGGGTTGGCATCGTTGGCCCGAACGGCAGCGGCAAAACAACATTAATTGAAATTATTGCCGGCCGTATTAAGCCAGACAGAGGAACGGTAAAAGTTGGGCAGACAGTGAAGATAGGATTATTTTCCCAACACAGCGAGTTCCCGGACAGTGATATGAGAGTCTTGGAGTATATCAGGGATGTAAGTGAATACGTGGAAAGCAAGGATGGCACTAAAATTTCAGCAGCCCAGATGCTGGAACGTTTCCTGTTTTCACCGGAATTGCAATGGGTACCGGTTAACAAGTTGTCAGGCGGTGAAAAAAGACGTTTATTCCTGCTGCGTGTTTTGATGGGAGCTCCTAATGTGCTGCTGCTGGATGAACCAACCAATGATTTGGATATACCGACATTGTCCGTTCTGGAAAGTTATCTTGACGAGTTTCCTGGTGCAGTGGTAGCAGTATCGCATGACCGCTATTTCCTTGACCGCTTTGCGCAAAAGATTTTTGCATTCATGGGAAAAGGCGAGGTCCGACAATTTATAGGTGATTACTCCTGCTATGAAGAAGCCAGACGCGAACAAAACGCAGCCGCAATAAAACCTGTCGCCAAACAGGAGGTCAGCAGGAAAGAAAACAGCTCTCCCAAGAAAATGAGATACAAGGATAAACTGGAATATGATACTATCGAAGGAAAAATTACTGCTAAGGAAAAGGAACTACAAGTCGTAACAGATGAAATAAACAAAGCAGGCAGCGATTTTACCAAATTGCAGGAACTGACTGCCTTGCAGCAGGAGCTTGAGAAAGAACTGGAAGAATTGATGGAACGGTGGGAGTATTTGACTAATTTGGCGGAAGAATTAGGTGTTGAGTAAAGGAGTAATATGATTATTTCGGAGAATACCCGGTCTAAATTACGTGATATATTGTCAGTTATGCTGCCGATTTTTGTCACTCAACTGGCCGTAATGGGTATGAGTTTTTTTGATACAGTAATGTCAGGACAGGCCGGAGCCGCGGATTTAGCAGGCGTTGCGATAGGTTCCAATATCTGGATGCCTATTTTCACTAGCCTGAATGGCATATTGATAGCCTTAATGCCTATTGTGGCACAGCATGTAGGAGCCGGTCGACGCCAAGAGATTTCTCATGCTGTTATGCAAGGAATTTATCTGGCTTTTATTATCGGAGCTATAGTAATTATTGCTGTTTGGTTTTTCATTGATGATGCCTTAGTGATCATGAAGCTGGAGCCAAATGTGCAGAGAATTGCCGCTGAATATTTAAAAGCTTTGACTTTGGGGATTATACCAATTTTTATATGTTCCATTTTGCGTGGGTTTGTTGATACATTAGGTTATACATCAACTACGATGCGCATATTTTTGCTTACACTGCCTTTGAACGTCATATTCAACTATATTATGATTTTTGGCAAATTTGGCTTTCCACGCTTAGGTGGTGTAGGAGCAGGCTATGCCACGTCTTTGTCTTACTTGCTGGTCTGCCTTTTCTTTCTTTTTGTCATCAATAGAATTGATAAACTGCGTTCTTATCATGCTTTTTCATCTTGGCGGCAGGTTTCCGTCAAATTGTTAAAAGAACATTTACATATAGGTATACCTATTGGTATTTCAATTTTTTTTGAAACGAGCATTTTTGGCGTTGTGGCCCTCTTTATGGCAAAATTTGGGACGATTGCCATTGCTGCACATCAGGCAGCTATTAATTTCACCAGCCTGTTGTATATGCTGCCTTTGAGTTTTTCATTGGCCATGACTATTCTTGTCGGCATCAAAGTGGGAGCAAAAGAGTATGATGAAGCTGCGGCCTATGGACGCATCGGCATCATGACTAATCTGACCTTGGCACTTTTCTTCGTGCTTTTATTGGCTTTCGGCAGAGAATATGTTGCGATGCTTTACAGTCAGGACCAGGAAATTATCAAGTTAGCTGGGGAATTCCTCTTTTATGCGGCGTTCTTTCAACTGCTTGATGGTACCGCCACACCGATACAGGGAATTCTCCGGGGTTATAAGGATGTCAAAGCGGCTTTCTATGCCTCGCTTTTCGCCTATTGGGGCATTTGTTTGCCACTAGGGTATATACTGGATGTTTATCTTGGGCATGGACCCTATTCCTATTGGCAAAGCCTCATAACCGGCATCTTTTTTTCGGCGGCCTTTCTTTTGATCAGGCTGCGCAGTATGCAGCGTAAATGCAGTGAATAGTTTTTAAAATATAATATTGTACCTAATAGTCCGGCTGACAGCCGGACTATTTTTTTTATTAAAATCATTAGGATCTTGAAATTGGGGTTTATCGTCTTTGCTATGAAAGGCGAGGGCTAAAGAAGTGACGGGCTTGCTGCACAGCAGCGACCGACTGCTTGCAGGCGAATTGTCGCGTGTGGAAGCAGCCAGAGGAACTCTTTAACCCTCGCCTTATAATTTAGAAGAGTTTTTTGGAAGTTTATTGAAATGAACTTTATGCTTTTTGGCAAAAAACATACTTGAGTTACAAACAGATAAAATATATTACAAAAAGTGTTGACAAGGGTTTTAAAAATGTGTATAGTTACAACAATATATATAATTCATATATGAATAATATGAAATGAGGAACGCGGTCATGCAGCAGCAATTAAAACGAGCAGTTCTTTTTAGACAAAAGAATGGGAGAAGTGAGCGATGTCCTCTTTTTCTTTAAAAGTATCTGGCAAATATAATTTAAAGAAATGAGGAATATCAATGCAAATAAAGAAAATGATAGCGGTTTTAGGAATTGGGATTATGGCGGCAGGTGTTTTAGCTGGCTGCGGCAGCGATACAGACAAAACAGAGAAAAAGGCTAATGTCAAAAAAGTTAAAGTCGCATATGCCCAAAATTCCAAACCAATTACCTATACAGATGCAAATGGCAAACCGGCAGGACATGATGTTGAGATCATGAAATTGGTTGACGGCCTGCTCCCTCAATATGAATTTGAATTTATTCCCACAACTGACGATGATTTGCTGCTGGGCGTTGAGCAAGGAAAATACGATGTTGGTATTAAAAACACTTTCTACACCGAAGCTCGTGCTAAAAAATACATTTATCCGAAAGAATTCTTAGGACTCAGCAGCTTTGGGCTTGTGTTGCGTAAAGATGATGCCAACATTAAAACACTTGCTGATTTTGCTAAAGCAGGCAAGACTTTGGCGCCAATTGCTGCTAATAATGCTCAATACACAGTTATTGAAGAATTTAACCAAAAGAACCCTGATAATAAGGTAAAGCTGGAAGCTGGTGATGCCTTTACCGTTAATGTTATTGAGTATGTCAGCGAAGGTCGCTCTGATGGCGGTGCCATCATTGAAGGCCAGTATGACCAAAAAGTGCGCAGTGCGGATGGACCTTATCACAGCCTGGACGATAAACTTGTTTACAATGAAGTCGATGTCATCAAAACCTGGCCATTATTTAACAAGAAGCAGCAGGAATTGGCTGATGCCTATGACGGTGCCATTAAACAATTGAAGGCGGAAAAGAAGACCAACGAGCTCAGCAAGCAATTCTATGGCAGAGATCTATATGAAGTGCTGGCTAAGGTAAATAGGTAGAACCTGCAGAGGAGGAACTTAAAGTGTTAAAATTTGACTTCGTTTATTTATTGGAGCAAATACCTAAGTTGGTTCCTTATCTGGATATAACTTTTCTTGTTCTAATCCTCACCCTGTTTTTTGGAACCATCTTAGGGTTTATTCTGGCAGCATGGAAACTTGGCATAAGGCCGATTCTTAGAAAGCTCGCTTATGCTTTTACGACCGCCATGCGCTGCACACCCTCTATAGTTTTACTGTTTTTGGTTTACTATGGTTTGCCGGCGCTGGCCTCAATTTTTGCTTTCGACTTGAATGATTTAAGTAAGCTGTTTTTTGTGGTGACAGCTTTTTCGCTTTCTTTCGGCAATGTAATGTCGGAAATTATCAGATCATCCTATTTGGCAGTGGAAAAAGGGCAATATGAGGCAGCAGTGAGTGTAGGCCTAACACGGTTTGATGCTTTCAGAAGAATTATCTTGCCACAGGCGGCAGTTGTCGCCTTGCCAAATATTATCAATTCCATCCTGACTCTGCTGAAAGAAGGTTCGCTTGCTTACACGATAGGACTTATAGATGTGATGGGGAAGGCCAATCTTTTGATTGCGATGAATTATGAGGCACATGCTTTAGAAACTTTGTTGGCACTGTCCTTTATCTATTGGTCAATTTCTATCATTATTGAAAAAGCGAATGAATTGTTAGAACAAAGATTGAGCAAAGGAAGAACGTTTGTCAAAACGGTCTAAGGTATAACGAAGATGCAAACACTTGATTTACATTTTATGTGGGAAGCGTTCTTTATTGCGCTGTCTGGCGCTCCGATAACTTTGCTGATCACAGTTGTTGCTTTGCTAATCAGTATACCGGTAGGTTTTTTCTTCTCGCTGATAAGATTAAACGGCACGCCAATACTGGATCAATTGTGCAGGATTTATATATCTTTTGTCAGAGGAACGCCCCTGATTATACAGATATTCTTAATTTACAATGTTATGCCGATTTTGCTGGAACGTTTTCTGCGCAGTACGCATAGCACCCTGAGTGTTTTTGATGTGAATCCTATCTGGTATGCTTTTGTGGTTTTTTCTCTGTATACGATAGCAATTTTGACGGAAGTTTTTCGATCAGCACTGAAAACAGTGCAAAAAAGCCAACTGGAAGCTGCCCACTCGGTGGGGTTATCAACTTGCGCGGCTTACAGACGTATCATCATTCCACAAGCGCTGGTGACTGCGTTGCCTAATCTGTGTAACGCGACTACCAATCTAATTAAGAACACATCACTTTGCTACGCCTTGTCCTTGCGGGAAATTACTTTACGTGCCAAAGTTGCCGCGAATCCTGGTTATAACTACATAGAAGCTTATATTGATATATTTTTGGTTTACCTTCTTATTTGCAGCCTGGTTGAATATGGCTTCAAAAAGTATGAAAAAAAGTTAAAAGCTTATCAGTGCCTAAGTGCTTGATTTGCGGAAAGGACTATTATGCTTGAGGTTAGAGAGATTAGAAAAGCATTTGGCAATCAGGAAGTATTAAGCGGAATTAGTTTTTCCATCGAAAAAGGTGACGTTGCGGTCATCCTGGGTCCAAGTGGCTCCGGCAAAACGACGCTACTGCGCTGCCTGGAGTTCTTTGAACAGGCTGATTCAGGTGAAGTATTGTTTGATGATATTGATGTGGATCTGCGAAATGTTACTAAAGAACAGATCAAGGCTATTCGCCAAAAAACGGCCTTCGTTTTTCAAAATTATAATCTTTTTAATAATAAAACAGCTTTGGAAAACGTTTTGGAAGGCTTGGTCATTGGTCGCAAAATTCCCAAAAAGGAAGCAGAAGCTATTGCGAAGGAAGCACTGGATAAAGTCGGGCTAAGTGATAAATATGCTTACTATCCCAGCCAACTTTCCGGCGGTCAACAGCAAAGAGTTGGTATTGCCCGGGCAATAGCTTTATCACCGGAAATCATTTTTTTCGATGAACCTACCTCAGCACTTGATCCTGAACTTATTGGTGAAGTACTTGCTACTATGAAAAAAATAGCAAAGGAAGGCACTACGATGCTGGTGGTGACACATGAGATGAGTTTTGCCCAGGACGTTGCCAATAAGATAATTTTCATGGATGGCGGCAGTATAGTTGAGGAAGGCACACCGAGACAAATTTTTACAGAGCCAAAGGAAGAGCGGACCAGACAATTTTTAAAGCGTATGCTGCCTGAATATACCTACTATATTTAAAAAATGGAGGAATTTACATGACAACGAACAGAGAAAGACTTTTGCACGTATTCAATAATGAACCGGTCGATCGTGTGCCGGTAGGGTTCTGGTTTCATTTTTTACCGGATGGCGATGAGCGCTATGCAGGCCTGGAGAAACCGGAATTGATTGCTGAGAATATTGAGGGTCATAAAAAATACATTAAGGAATTTGATCCTGACTTCGTCAAAATTATGAGTGATGGTTATTTTGGACATCCCAGCCTGCGTGGTAAGAAGTTTGAAAATCCCGAAGACTTATTGGCAGTTCAACCATTGCCGTCTGATCATCCTTGGATTGAAGGACAGGTCGCTTTGGTCAAAGAAGTTGTCAAAGCTGCCGGCAGCAATCGCAGTTCTTTCTATAATATTTTTTCACCCTTAACAGTACTTAGACAGGAACTAAGCAATGATAGAGTAGGCAAATTTTTCAAGACAAATCCAGAAATCATTCAAAAGGTCGTTAGTGTTTTTGCACAGGATCAGGCTTTGGTAGCCAGAAGAGTAATAACTGAAGGTGGCGCCGAAGGCATTTATCTAAGCGTGCAAACTCCTGAGAATCAGATAATTTCAGGTGAAGATTATACTAAGTACATCCGTGGCGGCGAGGATACAGTTTTGGCTGCTGCCAATGCTGTCAGCAAATATAATATCCTACATATTTGCGGCTATCGCGGTCATAAAAATGATGTCAAAATCTGGCAGGACGCTGAGGCTGCAGTCATTAACTGGGCAGTTACGTTTGAACCACTGAGCCTGGAAGAAGGCAAGAAAATTTTTGCAGGGCGAGCTGTTATCGGCGGCTTTAACAATAATCCTGGAGAATTGTTGGATGCAGGCAGCAAGGAAAAAATAGAGGCCGAAACAGAGAGATTACTGAAAAATGCCGGTAAAACTGGCGTTATTTTGGGAGCGGATTGCACCGTGCCAAGTACCATTGATATTGCTCGTCTCAACTGGGTAAGACGGAAAGCTGCTTCTCTTTAAGCATCAGACGATATATATAACATATAAGTTTAATATTAATTATTAAAAAGGAGGAATGAACATGCGCGACACTACTCTGCAAGTACGTGGTGCCAACGGCTATGATCCGGTAACAGGGGCAATCAGTTTTCCAATTTACCAGTCAGCGACCTTCAGGCATCAGGCGCTTCATCAAAGTACGGGTTACGATTACAGCCGTGTAAAGAATCCGACCAGAGAAGAACTGGAAAATTCTGTCGCCGCGCTGGAAAGAGGAAGTCGATGTTGGGCTTTCTCTTCAGGCATGGCAGGTATTGGTGCTCTATTGAAACTTTTCAGGACAGGTGATCACATTTTATTATCCGAGGATCTTTATGGCGGCACTGTGCGTATTTGTAATGCCATCTACAGCAAATTCGGAATTAGCTTTGAATATGTAGATACTTCAGATATTGAAGTGGTCAAAGCAAGCATCACAAGTAATACTAAGGCAATCTTTGTGGAGACACCATCTAATCCGATGATGCTGGTCAGCGATATTGCTGCGATCAGTGAACTTGCTCATGTTCATCAAGCTCTGCTGATTGTTGACAACACTTTCCTTTCCCCGCATTTTCAGAAGCCTTTGACGCTTGGCGCGGACATTGTAATTCATAGCGGCACAAAATATCTTTGCGGTCATAATGATGTTGTCGCGGGTTTAGTAATTGTTAAAGAAATTCCACGAGTTATTGAAGAATTGGACTTGATCTATAAATCAGAAGGAGCCATCCTGGGACCTTTTGATAGTTGGCTGATGCTACGCAGTATTAAAACTTTGGCTTTGAGAGTGGAAAAGCAAGAGAAGAATGCGCTTCAAATCGCCAGCTGGCTCAAAACTTTGCCAACGGTAACTGATGTTTACTATGTTGGCTTGAAAGATCACCCTAGCTATGAACTTACATTGAAACAGACAACTGGCTTTGGCGGCATGATTTCTTTTAAGGTAAAAAGTGCTAAAATAGCAGCAGAGGCTTTGGGCAAATTAAAATTGGTCTATTTTGCTGAAAGTCTGGGCGGCGTAGAAACTCTTCTCACCTATCCTATTGAACAAACTCATGCTGAAGCACCGAAAGAACTGCTGGCCAGAGTAGGTGTTGATGATAGGCTTTTGCGCCTCTCTGTTGGTATTGAAGATGTAGAAGATTTAAAGGAAGACATTGAGCGGGCTTTAGCAGAATAGGGTGAGATGATGACTAAATATAATTTTGATCAGAAAATTGAACGCAAAAATACAAACTGCCTTAAATATGATTTTGCGGTAGAAAGACATAGACCAGCAGATGTTCTGCCATTTTGGGTGGCAGATATGGATTTTGCTGTACCGCCAGAAGTTATTGATGAGCTTGTGAAACGCAGCAGGCATGGTATTTTTGGTTATACCGATATCAAAGAAGATTATTTTCTTACCTTAAAGGAATGGTTTGCCCGGCAGCACGCGTGGCAACTGAAAGACAAATCTCTTGTAATTACACCAGGCGTTGTTTTTGCAATTTGTGCGGCAATCCGCGCTTTTACAAAAGAAAATGATGCAGTTTTGATTCAGCGTCCGGTTTATTATCCGTTCTCTTTGTCGATAGAGCAGAATAACCGCCGCTTGATTAACAATCCGCTTGTGCTGCGCGCTGGACGCTATGAAATAGACTTTGTAGATTTTGAACAGAAAATCATTGAAAACAAGGTTAAGCTGTTTATTCTTTGTAATCCTCATAATCCGGTAGGGCGTGTCTGGACGAGGGAAGAATTGACTAGACTAGGTGATATTTGCGCTAAACATGATGTGCTGGTTGTTGCTGATGAAATTCATGAAGAATTTACTCGTCAAGGCTATAATCATCTTGTTTTTGCTGATTTGAAGCCGGAATATGCCCTGCGCACCATTACCTGCACTGCACCTAGCAAGACGTTTAATCTGGCAGGCTTGCAAATATCGAATATTTTTATTGAAAATGACTCTTTAAAGCGCAGTTTTGTTAATGCAATGGATCAGGCAGGCTACAGCCAGCCTAACACACTGGGCATCTTTGCCTGCCAGGCGGCTTATACTTACGGCGGAGAATGGTTAGAGCAGTTAAAAGCCTATTTGAAAAATAATTTGCAAAAAGCCAAGTATTTTCTCGCGGAAAACCTGCCTGAGGTTAAGCTGATTGAGCCGGAAGGGACATATTTGCTTTGGCTGGATTTCCGGGCTTTACAACTCAAGGACGAAGAAATAGAACGTAAAATTGTCGAGGAAGCTGGCATTTGGCTTGATGGCGGTTTGATGTTTGGCCCTGAAGGTGCAGGTTTTCAGCGTATCAACAGCGCCTGCCCCTGGTCAACTCTTGAAGAAGGACTTCAGCGTTTGCACAAAGCATTCAAATAAAAATTGTCTAAAATATCCTGTTCTGAAGAGGACAGGGTATTTTTTTACATCATGGTTAACCGCAATTAAAAAACAGTTGACGATATGACAACCTGGTAATATACTACTAAGTATATTGAATTAGTATAGAATAAAAGAGAGGGTGCAGACAATGGATTTTATTAAACTTGCAGAGAAAATTATAGCTGGCAAAAGGTTGAAAAGAGAGGACGATTTAAATTTCTTCTTTTCAGCAGATTTAGAGGAATTGCGCAAAGGCGCAGCTTTGCTTCAAGATTATTTTTGTGGTAAAAAAGTAGATCTTTGTACGATCATGAACGCACGCAGCGGCCGTTGCTCAGAAAACTGCAAATTTTGTGCGCAGTCTGCTCATCATCATACCGGCGTTGATGAATATGGTTTTGTAGGAATAGAGGAAATAATGGAGGAAGCGTTGGCTAACCAAGCTGAAGGCGCTGATCGTTTTGGTCTGGTTACATCTGGACGTAGATTAGATGGTGAAGACTTTGAACACGCGATTGAGGCTTATAAAAAAATGAAAGCAGACTGCAGCATTTCTTTGTGCGCAGGGCATGGCCTGCTTAGAAGAGAACAATTTAAACGCCTGCGTGAAGCCGGCGTAGAAAGTTATCATGAAAATATTGAAACTTCGAGAAGAAATTTTCCGAACATCTGCACAACGCACAAGTTTGAAGATAAGTTGGAAACGATGAGAATCGCCAAAGAAGAAGGCTTCTGTGTTTGCTCCGGCGGCATCATCGGGATGGGTGAAACCTGGGAAGACAGATTGGACATGGCTTTGACCCTGGCTGAGTTAGGCATCGAATCAATACCTATTAATGCCTTGATGCCGATTCCCGGTACGCCACTTGGGCATTTGCCTGGATTAGTACCGGAAGATATCCTGCGTACTGTTGCTCTCTTCCGTTATATTAATCCAGCGGCGAATATTCGCTTGGCCGCCGGCAGAAAGATGCTGCCGCAAAATGGCAGAGAAGCGTTTTGCGGCGGAGCCAGCGCCACGATTACCGGCAACATGCTGACAACGTCAGGCTCTAACATCAAAGAAGACGTTGCCATGCTGCATGAGTTAGGGTTTAATCTGAACGAATAAAAACAAAAAACAGGGCCTCTTTGGAGGTCCTGTTTTTATTTAGGTAGGTATTATTTTGGGTTATTTACAATCAAGGCCATGAAGACCAGGTCTTCAGTACCGATGTTTGCCAGGCCATGACCTTCACCGTCAGCGGTAAAAGTTGTGTCATTAGCTGTTACTTCAGTAAGCGTACCGTTATCATTGTATTCGCCTTTGCCGGCCAGGATAAAATAAGTTTCGGTATTGCCTTCATGTTTGTGGAAACCGATAGAACAGCCTGGTTTCAAGGTTGTCATGCTATAAAGCTTAATTTGCCCATTGTATAATTCTTCGTCTAAAACATGAGTTGTCACAACGCTGCCGTTGCCGCCGAATCTGTTCTCGGTGATCATGGTGTTCTTTTCTTTGAAAATTGGCATATAATCAATCCTTTCAATTGTCCCTTAAAATAAGGAATTTAGCTGTTGTTTAGGAATATGCTTTTATACTATTCGTAAAGTGTTAAAAAAATCCTGCTAAATGTTTGTAAAAAATCGACATTTTCCCTATTTACAAATTTAACGTGCTAAAGTATAATAAGCTCAATACAAAAAGAGAGGGGTTTTTCCTGAATGAAAAAGTTTTTAGCATTGATGTTAACTTTCGTAGTGGCGTCTGCTTTTGTTGCTGGTTGCGGCGGCGATAAAGCAGCAACTAAAAAAGAAGCTGGCAAGAAAATTGTCGTAGGTCTGGATGACAACTTCCCACCTATGGGCTTCAAAAATGAGAAAAATGAAATTGTCGGTTTTGATATCGACATGGCTAAGGAAGCTGCCAAAAGACTTGGCCGCCCTGTAGAATTCAAACCAATTGACTGGTCCAGTAAAGAAGCCGAACTCAAAAGCGGTCGTATTGATGTAATCTGGAACGGCTTGAATATCACTGAAGAACGCAAAAAGAACATGCTCTTTAGCAATCCTTACATGGAAGCTAAACAATTGATTTTCGTACCTGCAGGCTCCCCAATCAAAGGACAAGCAGATCTGGCTGGTAAAGTAATTGGTATGCAAAGTGCAAGTACTGCTGAACAGAACCTGGAAAATGATAAGGCTTTTGCAGGAACTCTGAAAGAAGTTAAAAAATATCCTGATTGTATCGCTGCTATGATGGATATGGAAGCAGGTCGTGTAGATGCTATCATTACTGATGAAATCGTTGGCCGTTACTATATGGCAAAGAAACCTGGCAAATTCGTTGCTTTGGAAAAACCGGTAGGACCTATCGGCAACTTCGGTATCGGTTTCCGTCTGGATGACAAAGCATTGCAAGGCGACATCCAAAAAGTTTTGGATGAAATGAAAAAAGATGGCACCAGTGCTAAGATTTCCAAACAATGGTTTGGCGCAGATATCGTTAAATAAATTAGCTTAGGAGGCCAATGGCTTGCCATTGGCCTCATTTTTCGCATATAATATACGCGTGTGTGAAAAAATCGGATAGGTGTGAACTATATGGAAAAGATATTTACAATGATATACCCATTGGCGGAGGGCAGTATTGTTACCATTCAATTGTTTGCCGTCACGCTGCTATTATCATTGCCTTTGGGTTTGTTATTGGCATTGGCGCGTATTTCAAAAATTAAGCCGTTAAGTAAATTTGTTGAAGTATATAACTGGATCATGCGCGGAACGCCTCTGATGCTGCAGTTGCTTTTTGTTTATTTTGCTTTGCCGACCTTTGGTATCTTGCTGCCTGATGTCGCAGCGGCGGTTTTGGCCTTTGTATTGAATTATGCGGCTTATTTTGCGGAAATCTTCCGGGCAGGCATCCAATCAATACCAAAAGGACAGTACGAAGCTGCCAGAGCACTGGGTTTTACTTATGTACAGACCATGCGGAGAATTATTGTGCCGCAGATGGTAAAACGTGTTTTACCGCCAGTTGGCAACGAAACAATAACTTTGGTCAAGGATACTTCCTTAGTATATGTTTTGGCGATGAACGATCTTTTGCGTGCAGCTCGTACCATTGTGCAGCGTGAATTTGACATGACACCTTTTGTAATTGCCGGCGTCTTTTATCTGGTCATGACTTTTGTGGTAACAAGAGTTTTCAACTGGCTGGAAAAACATTACGCCAGGTATGATGAATAGGAGGTGCCGTGATGAGCGAAACAATGGTAAAAATGGAAAATGTCCAAAAAAACTTCGGCGATTTGCAAGTGTTGAAGGATATCAGCCTTGAACTGAAGCGGGGTGAAGTCGTTGCTATTATCGGCCCTTCCGGTTCTGGTAAAAGTACCTTGCTGCGCTGCCTGAATCGTCTGGAAACAGTTGACGGCGGTTCCATCGCAATTGAAGATGAATATCTGGTTAAGGATGCCAAATATGTTGATGATGCTCAAGCCAGAAAAATTTGTGGCAAGATGGGCATGGTTTTTCAACAGTTCAATCTTTTCCCGCATATGACCGTGCTGGAGAATTTGCTGGAAGCACCGCTGATTGTAAAAAAAATGAAGCGTCAGGAAATACTGCCTGTAGCTGAAGAATTATTGGCTAAAGTTGGTCTGGCGGAGAAAAAAGATGTTTATCCGACAAGGCTATCCGGCGGTCAGCAGCAAAGGGTGGCCATTGCCAGAGCGCTTGCTATGAATCCTGACATCATGCTTTTTGATGAACCTACTTCATCGCTGGATCCTGAACTGACTGGTGAAGTTCTGAAAACGATGCGCAATCTTGCGGAAGAGAATATGACAATGATAGTCGTGACCCATGAAATGGGTTTTGCCCGCGAAGTTGCGACTAAAGTAATATTTATGGCGGATGGTATCGTGCAGGAACAAGGAACGCCGGAAGAGCTTTTTGGTAATCCCAAGAACGAACGCTTAAAAGCTTTTTTAAAAAGCATATTAAGATAGAAATAAAAAACGGTGTTGCTTTATAAGCAACACCGTTTCTTTGTTATTTGCTTTTAAGTTTAGCAAGGAATTTTTCGTTATTGATGATAAATCTTTCATGTACTCCCTGGCCGATAGTACCATACTCATCTCTGGCACTGACGTTAAAGACGAGACGTCTGCCATCAATGGCCGTCAGCTCGGCAGTGGCACTGACAACTTTACCCGGCAAGGTTGCGCTGTCATGTGAAATATTCATTTTAATACCAACACTGCCTTCCGTTTCAGCAAGAAAGGGCTGAATAGCGGTTACGGCAGCTTTTTCCATTAATGCGACCATAGCCGGTGTTGCATAAACATCTAAGAGGCCGCTGCCCAAAGCGGAGGCTGTATTAGTGTAGAGAACAGTTTCACTGACTGTTGCGGTGAGACCTGCTTTTAGTTCTTTCATAAGTTTGCTGCTCCTTTGTTTTTATTTTCATCTTACAGAAAAATTAATGTTAGTGCAAGAGCTAAAAAGGCAGAGAGAAAAAAGTACATTAAAAAAAATAATCTTGTATAATATTTAAAGAACATGCTTACGAAATTATTTTGAGAGGGAGAAAAACATTTATGTTATACTATGAAATTTTGGCCGGTCATCCGGAAATGCAGACGGCACTAATTTTCAAAGAACAGAAAATGACCTACGGACAGTTGAGGGAAAGCATTGAACGCAGAGCCAATTTTTTGCAGGCCAAGGGATTGCAGAAGGGGGATAGAGTCGGCTTATTAAGTAAGAATTGTGCGGACTTTGTCATTTCCTATTTTGCGGTAATCAGGGCGGGTGGCGTTGTCGTTCCGTTTAATTTTCAGCTGGCTCCCCGTGAAATTGCCTATATAGTAAAAGATGCCGGCCTTAAATTAATGATTGTGCGGCAAAAAATAGACTTGGCAGAAGCTCTGCAGGAAATTGGTTATACTGGACTTACTCAATATGACTTTGTCGAAATGGAAGAACCGATTGCACATGAGTTCATAGATTATGAGCTGCATGAGGATGACAACTGCACGATCATTTATACTTCAGGAACGACGGGTAAACCCAAAGGAGCGATGCTCAGCCATAAAAACCTGGTAGCTAACACCAGGGAATTTACTGCTGTTATTATTATGAGCTCTGATGATATAGGTCTATGTGTGCTGCCTATGTATCACTGCTTTGCCTGGACAGTTTCTGTCAGCGGGCCTTTGTTTTATGGCGCCTGTATAGTAATTCAGGAGACTTATATTTTCAAAGATACAATGGGTTTGATTGCAAAGCATGATGTTAATTTCTTTGCCGGGGTACCGACAATGATCCAATTGTTTTTCAAGGGCGCGGAAGCCCATGAACTGGCAAACATCAGGTGCTTTATCAGTGGCGGTGCTCCTTTGCCTCAGGTATTGGCTGAAGGCTTCAAAAAGAAATTTGGCAAACCTGTGCTGGAGGGGTATGGACTTTCCGAAGCTTCACCGGTTGTAAGCGTTAATCCGGCTTCTAAGGTAAAAGTGGGTTCTATTGGACCAGCTTTGCCAGGTGTTACCGTTATGATTCAGGATGAGGACGGCAGAGAAATGAAGCGCGGCGAAGTTGGGGAATTATGCGTGCGCGGCGATAATGTTATGCTGGGCTACCTCAATTTGCCAGAGGAAACGGCAATTGCACTGCGCGGCGGCTGGCTGCATACAGGCGATTTGGCTTACAAAGATGAAGATGGCTATATTTTTATTGTCGACCGTTTGAAAGACATGATTATTTCCAGCGGCGAGAATATTTATCCGCGTGAAATCGAGGAAGCTCTGTATACACATCCGCTGATTGAGGAAGCGGCAGTAATCGGCATTCCTGATAAATTGCGCGGTCAGGCTGTTTGCGCTTATATGGTTTTGACTGCAGGCGCCGTCCTTGATAAAAAAGAGCTCAGAAAATATCTGATGGAGAGGCTCGCTGCTTACAAAGTGCCGCGTGAATTCTTTTTCTGTGCGCAGTTACCGAAGAATTCCACAGGCAAAATTTTGAAAACTGCTTTGCGTGAGCAAGCATTGATTGACATGGTAAGCCGTAAGAGGTGAGATAAATATTATGAAAAAATTGTTTTTACTTTTTAGCTTTTTGTTTTTGACTATTGCGCTTACAGGTTGTGCAAAGGGCGAAGTTGTGATGGAATTGTCAAGATTCGGCTCGGCTAATATTGAATGTAAGATTGTTGCTATGCCGCTTGTAGCGTCACAGCTTACGTCTGTTAAGGAAGATTTCAGCAGCGATGGCTTCCAGGTGGAAAATATTAATGAAGATAAAATGCAGGGATTTATAGCAAAAAAGCATTTTAATAGTCTTGACGAGCTAAATAAGACGAAAATTGTGCGCGGGTTTGAATTGAATAAGAATAGGACTCAGACGGATACTGCAAAGAGCACTGAAGGCGAAAGCAAAAAGGCCGCAGTTATCTATAAGCAAGGACTTTTATTTGACACTGTCGCTGTAAATACTCATCTTGACTTGCGTGCAAATAAAAAAGATGAGACCAAGGAAAGCCAATGGCTTGTTAAGAACCTGCTGCAGCAGGTTAACCTGCGTTTTGTCCTTAAACTTCCTACGGCAGCGGACAGCAGTAATGCGACAACTAGCCCCGATGGCGGCAAAACTTTGGTCTGGGATCTCATTCTTGGTGAAGATAACGAATTGTCAGCACAAGTTACCTATCTTAACCCTTATAAGGCAGGCGGCTTGCTTATCGCAGCGTTAGGGGCAGGCATCATAATCTGGCGCAAAAAAAGAAGGAACCTGACGAATGACAAAACAGCTTAAGAGAAAATACGAAGATTTAAAGAAATATCTGCAAGGCTTCGATAGTTTGGCAGTGGCCTTTTCCGGCGGTGTTGATTCCACGTTTTTGCTGGCGGCAGCCAAAGAAGCCCTAGGCGAAAAGGTCATTGCTGTTACGCTGCTTTCGGGCTTTGTGCCGGAAAATGAAATAAAGGAGGCAACCCTTTTTGCGACTGCTTTAGGAGTTAAACATGAATTCATCAGAGTGGATGAACTTGATATTCCAGGCGTAGCTGAAAATCCTCCTGACCGCTGCTATTTATGCAAAAAAGCATTATTTAAGAAGATCAAGACATTGGCTGAAAAAGCAGAGATACAACAGGTTGTAGATGGGTCCAATCTGGATGATGAAGGCGACTACCGCCCGGGCATGAAAGCTCTTGCAGAACTGGAAATAAAAAGTCCGTTGCGGGTAGCGCAATTGACAAAAGAAGAGATAAGATCTTTGTCGCAGATGCTGAACCTGCCCACATGGGATAAACCATCTTTCGCCTGTCTTGCTTCCCGCATTCCTTATGGTGAACCAATCACCAAAGAGAAACTGGCAATGATTGAAAAAGCGGAACTGTTTCTGGTAAAGCAAGGGTTTAAACAAATGCGTGTGCGCTGTCACGATAAACTCGCCAGAATTGAAGTGCCAGCAGAAGATATTCCGTTGCTTTTAAATAGTGAAATGCGTGAAAAAATAGCGGGTGCCTTTGCGAGAATAGGTTTTATCTATACAGCAGTTGATATCAAAGGTTATCGAACAGGTAGCTTAAATGAGACCCTTAAACAATGATTCGTCAAAATTTTCTCATAAATATTTGGGATATGATAAAATCTAAGTAAGTATAAGAAAATGAAAGCGGGTGATGATTCATGACAATAGAATTTGAACAAATCTGGGTTTTGAAGATTTACACTGCTGAGGATGTTTATTACAATGACAAGCCTCTTTTCAATGCTATCATCGAGGAAGCAAGGAGACTTGGCATTGCGGGCAGCACAGTTTACAAATGTATAGAAGGCTATGCCACAGAAGTTCGTGGCCTTGAGAGAAGGCCGCTGATCAGATTTTCAGAACCTACTAATCTGCCGATAGTGCTGGAGATTATTGACCAAAAAGCCAAACTCGAAATGCTTCTGCCTTTTTTGGAGAAGCACATGAAAACAGGTCTTGTTACTTTTGGAGAACGTACACGTTTGGTTACCGATTATTTACGTGAGTTGCGAGGGACAAGTAAAAAGGCCGAATAATTTTCTGTGAATTTGCGTACAATATATGTCCGCACTCCGAGGACTTGCGAAGAAAATGTTTTCGATAATGTCTTTTTGAAGCGTACAAATACACCGTTTGACCTTCACTGGCATACTACTAAAAAATGACATATATACAGTTTTGCCAAAAATAGCGGTTAATCATTGTAACTATTTGTGACTTTTTTGTAATATTGTAATGCTTTTAACAGCGTGTTATAATAATGAACAATTAGAGATGTGTGCATTACAAAAAAACAATAAAGGGGAAGATAGTTGTGAAAAAAATTCTATCAGTTTTATTGGCCTCGACATTTGCAGTCGGTATGTTAGCCGGTTGCGGTGGCGAGAAGAAGGATGCCGCAAAATCCGATGTAATCAAAATCGGTGTATTCGAGCCTCTGACAGGCGATAACGCAGCAGGCGGCGAGTTGGAATTGCGCGGTATCAAATTGGCTAACAAATTACATCCTGAAGTTCTTGGCAAGAAGGTTGAACTTGTTATTGCCGATAACAAATCCGATAAGGCTGAAGCTGCTTCTGTAGCTGCCCGTCTGATTGAAAAGGATAAGGTTAAAGTAATTATCGGTACCTATGGTTCTTCTTTGGCTATGGCTGCCGGCAATATCGTAAAGGAAAACAAGATTCCTGCAATTGGCACAAGCTGTACTAACCCACAGGTAACTGCAAATAATGACTATTATTTCCGTGCCTGCTTCATCGATCCATTCCAAGGTACTGTAATGGCTAACTATGCTTACAAAAATGGCGCGAGAAAAGTCGCGATCATTCAGGAAGTATCAAATGACTACGCCGTTGGTCTTGCTAAGTTCTTTAAAGATGCATTTGTTAAACTTACTGGAAGTCCCGACAGTGTAATTGAAGTTGCTAACTACCAGACTGGTGATAAAGATTTCTCAGCTATATTGACTAATATTAAAGCTAAAAACCCGGATGCAGTATTTGCGCCTGGTAATTTCACTGAGTCTGCATTGCTTATAAAACAAGCACGTCAACTTGGCCTCAATGTTCCGTTCCTTGGTGGTGACACCTGGGAAACTCAGGAATTTATCGATGTTGGCGGCAAAGATGTTGAAGGTGCAAGCCTTTCCACTGCTTTTGACCGTGAAAAAGCAACAACAGAAGAAGCTAAGAAATTCCTTGATGCTTACGTGAAAGAATACAAAGGCGAACCTTCCGCTCTTACTGCTTTGGCTTATGATGCCTACCTGATTGCTATTGATGGTATTAAACGTGCCGGTACTACTACTGATTCTGTGAAGATTCGTGACGCTATCGCTCAAACCAAAGATTTGGAAACCGTTACAGGCAAAACTACTCTCGACAAAAATGGTGATGCTATTAAAGCAGCAATCATTAAAACTGTTAAAGATGGCAAGTTCAAATATCTTGATTTTGTTGATGTAAAATAAATACACGTTTATACTTATCGTTTCTTGTGCTTCCTTCCCAAGGGAAGGAAGCAATTCTTTTTTCAAATATGTATGGTGGTGTAAATAATGGAATTTTTCCAAGCAATTTTTAATATGTCCGCCGCAAGTTTTGCGCAGCACATGGTTAACGGAATATCATTGGGCAGTCTTTATGCGATGATAGCCATCGGTTATACAATGGTTTACGGCATTCTGCTGATGATCAACTTTGCTCATGGTGATATCGTTATGATGGCTTGCTATTTTGCTTTCTTCGGTATTACTGTTTTTCAGATACCCTGGTATCTTACTTTTGTAGGGGTTATCATTGCTACTGCGCTTCTAGGCGTGGTTATTGAGCGTACAGCCTATCGTCCTTTGCGCGATGCTCCTAAAAATTCTGTTCTGATTTCGGCTATCGGCGCATCCTTCCTGCTGGAAAACCTGGCTAATTATCTTTTCAGCGGCAGGCCTCTGCGTTTTCCTAATATTGAATTGTTGTCACAAAACATTGCCATTGCCGGTGTGCAGGTGCAGGCAATCAGCTTGGTTATTCCAGTGGTAACTATGCTTTGTTTGGTTGTCCTGCTGCATATCGTTAATCATACCAAGATTGGCATGTCAATGCGTGCTGTGTCTAAAGACTATGAAATAGCGCGTGTCATGGGCATCAACATCGACAATGTAATTTCTATTACCTTTGCTATCGGCTCTATCTTGGCGGCTATTGGTGCTATCATGTGGGGCATACGTTATCCAGGAATTACTCCGCTTTTAGGCGTAATGCCAGGTTTGAAATGTTTCATTGCTGCCGTTATCGGCGGTATCGGCAATATCAAGGGTGCTGTTCTTGGTGGTTTCATTCTTGGTCTCGGCGAGATCTTGATTGTTGCTTTTTTCCCACAGCTTTCCGGCTATCGTGATGCCTTTGCCTTCATCGTGTTGATTATTATACTGTTCTATAAGCCTACAGGCCTTCTGGGCGAAAAAACAACGGAGAAGGTGTGATCATGGCGAATAAGAAGAATCTGATACTTACAATTTTATTGTTAATAGCCTGTTTTGCTCTTGCCTGGTATGTTAACTTTGAAACTGACTCATATATACGCAGAGTTGTAAATTTGTGTATGGTTTATGCTATTATTGGTCTTTCGATGAACCTTACCAACGGATTTACAGGGCAATTTTCATTGGGACAGGCAGGCTTTATGGCTATCGGGGCCTATGTTGTAGGCATTTTTACGGTACCTGTTGCTTTGCGCCCGGCTGTCTTCTATGCAGCACCAATGAATCCGTTGATTGCTGATATCTATATGCCGCTATGGCTGGCGCTTATTGTCGGCGGCTTGTTGGCGGCTTTAGTCGCTTTTCTGATCGGAACGCCTGTGCTGAGACTTCGCGGTGATTATCTGGCTGTTGCCACATTGGGATTTTCAGAGATTATCCGCATTGTCATCACTAATGCGCAGACAATTACTAATGGTGCTCTTGGTATTAAAGATATTCCACCGCTTAATGATGTCAGATATATTTTTGTTTTTACTGCTGTTATCTTTATCTTTATTACTGCCTTGATCAATTCATCCTATGGCAGAGCTTTTAAGGCTATCAGAGAAGATGAGATAGCTGCTGAAGCTATGGGCATTGATTTATTCAAACATAAATGTCTGGCTTTTATGATCAGCGCCTTTTTTGCTGGTATCGGCGGCGGTCTTTACGGTGCGTTATTAGGAACTGTTGATCCGAAGAACTTTTTGTTTACTTTGACTTACAACTTCCTCTTGATCATCGTCCTCGGCGGCATGGGCAGTATTACAGGCAGCATGATTGGTGCTGTTCTTGTTACTGCCGGCCTTGAATTCCTGCGTGTCTTCGACGAGCCGCTCGATTTGTTCGGCATGGCGATTCCGCTCTTCAGACCTGGCTTCCGTATGGTTATTTTCTCCGTTTTGCTGATGGTTCTCGTTCTTTTCTGGCGACACGGCATCATGGGTACCCGAGAATTTACCTGGGACAAATTTATTGCATTCTGCAAGAACCCTTTCGGTTTTTTCGGACGGAAAGGAGCGCGTAAGGCATGACAATTTTAAGAACTGACGGCATAACGATGCGTTTTGGCGGTGTTGTTGCCGTTAATAACTTGCAAATAGAAATCAATGAACATGAAATAGTTGCGCTTATAGGGCCTAATGGCGCTGGTAAGACTACTGCTTTCAATATGATAACAGGAGTATATACTCCAACCAGCGGTAATGTAATTTATACTGATGCCGCAGGCAATGATGTCCAAATAACGGGTAATAAGCCCAGCACAATTGCTAAATTAGGTATTGCGCGTACTTTCCAAAATATTCGTTTGTTTAAAGAACTTTCCGTTTATGAAAACGTTATGATTGCCAAGCACTTGCATTTGAAGTCTGATTTTATGTCTGCCGCACTGCATCTGCCGCATTATAATGCTGAACAACGTCAGGCGGAAGCAGAAGTTGAAGAACTTTTGAAAAAAGTTAACTTATGGGATTTGCGGGAAGAAAAGGCTTTTTCTCTGCCATATGGCCAGCAAAGACATCTGGAAATAGTCCGCGCTTTGGCTACGAAACCGAGACTGCTGCTGCTTGATGAACCGGCGGCTGGCATGAATCCTAAGGAGACGGATGAACTCACAGAGTTTATCAGCCAGATTCGTGACGAATATAATTTGACCATCTTTATGATTGAACATCATATGGATTTGGTCATGGGTATTTCCGACCGTATCTACGTTCTGGACTTTGGCCAGACGATTGCCAGCGGCACGCCTTTGGAAATTCAGAATAATGAGCGTGTTATTGCAGCTTATTTGGGGGTGGAAGAAGATGCTTAAAGTTGAAGATCTCGTAGTTTCCTATGGCGGCATCGAAGCTCTCAAAGGTATCTCGCTTAATGTTCCTGATGGTAAAATCATCACCTTGATTGGCGCTAACGGTGCCGGTAAGAGTACCTTGCTGCGTACAATCATTGGTTTGGTTAAACCGCAGTCTGGTAAGATTTCTTATAATGAAAAAGAAATTACCGCTCTTAATTCTCAAAAAATAGTAACAACAGGTATTACCTTGGTACCGGAAGGACGCCGTGTCTTTTCTAATCTCACAGTTCTGGAAAATCTGAAAATCGGTGCCTACATGCGTAACGATAAGGCAGAGATAGAAAAAGACATTGAATGGATTTACGGTATGTTCCCCCGTCTGCAGGAGCGCAACTGGCAATTAGCCGGAACGCTGTCCGGCGGTGAACAGCAGATGCTGGCTGTCGGCAGGGCTTTGATGTGCAGACCGAAGCTGATCATGATGGACGAACCATCTCTCGGCCTGGCACCATTGGTAATTAAAGATATTTTCCGTATTATTCAGGAAATTAATGCCAAGGGTATGACGATTTTGCTGATTGAGCAAAACGCCAATATGGCTCTGAAAATTGCTGACTGGGCCTATGTTTTGGAAACAGGCAGAATCACGATGGAAGGTACCGGCAAGGAATTGTTGGAAAACCCACAAATCAGAGAAGCTTATCTTGGCAAGAAAAAGAAATAATAAACTTGTGGCGGTTTCGTGAAAGCGAAGCCGCTTTTTATTGCAACTTTGTAGAAAAAATAATAAGATAATAGAAAACGAAGGGCTGAAATATCAGGTGGCGAATTTGCAGCATAAAATTAACATTGTTTTAGCACATAAAAAAATTGTATTCAGTTTCATTTTTTTTCTTGCTGCCTTATATTTTCTTAATACTTCTTCCTGGGTGTTCCGTCCTCATTCAGTTGATGATGTGCGTCATTGGGTCGCAGGTTTTGGCTCCTTTGGACCCTTGGTTTATATAGCGCTTTATGGCGCGAGACCATTCCTGTTTTTCCCGAGTCTGCTGCTGAATCTCAGTGCCGGTATATTGTTTGGGCCTTGGTGGGGAATCGTTTATCTGCTGTTAGGAGGTTTGGCTAATGCCAGCGTCTGCTTTTGGTCAGCAAGATTGTTCGGTGCCAAACAAAGCCTGCTCAAACGCTTCGGTGGTAATTGGGGCAAACGGCTGGATAAATATCTTTCTGATGACAGAGGGTTTACACGTATGCTGTGGCTTAGGACGGTGCCAATTTTCCCTTATGATCCGGTTAGTGTTGTTGCCGGCAGCAGCAGCATGAAATATGTGCCTTATGCCGCTGCTACCGTTGCAGGAATGTTTCCTGGCGCTATCGCCTATAATTTTCTCGCAGATTCTTTCGTGGGCAAAACTATTGGCATTCCGGGAGCTGTTTTAATTACTGTGATTGCCTTTGGCATACCTCTTTTGTGGTGGTATCTGAGTGACGAGCATAGACGACTGTAGAAAGAGAGGCGCAGATATGAAGATTTACCTATGGCGGCATAACAGAACTTATCACAGCCATAGTATGATTCAGGAACCTTGTATAAACCAGGAATTTTACCTTGACGCCATCGCTATCGTGGCGGCTAATGATTTAGAAGAAGCTTTGTGTAAACTGGCAGAGCAGAAACAAGGATGGCGGGTTGAAGATTTGCGTAAGCTGGAACCAACGGTTTTATCTTTAGAAGAGGCTGAGATTATTTTTACTGATATCAGGGGTTAGAAAGATTATTTTCATAAAGGCGGGTGAATATTTTGGATAATACGACAGAGATGGAAATTAAGCTTTCTGCCAGCAAGGAAGGCTTGAAGAAATTATTGGATTCATCGCTTTTGAAAGCAGCAATGGTGCCGGATAGTCTGCAGGAAAAAGACCTTGAAAATTATTATTATGACACCGCGAGCTACAAACTTTTTCATGAGGGTATTGCCTACCGTATCCGTAAAAGCGATGCAGGCTATATTGCTACTATCAAAACCGATGACGCTTCCCAAGGCGGGTTTTCGGAAAGAAAAGAATATAATGTGGCGGTCGAGGAAGTCTCCCCGACGTTAGAAGGTTTTGCCGAACTTGGCTTTGATATTGATCTGAAGAAGCTGTTGGCTGAAGAGGAATTGCAGGTGCTATTCAAAGTATTGGTCAAGAGGCAGATTCGTCTTTTGCAGATTACGCCGGAAACCTTACTGGAAATGGCCATTGATAATGGGAATATAATCGTTGGCAAGAAGAAAGAAAAGATAGAAGAAATAGAATTTGAGATAGTTAAAGGTACCAAAGGGGACTTGTTTGAATTCGTGGCAGCGTTAGCGGCGGAAATACCTCTTTTTATTGAACCGCGCAGTAAATTCAAACGTGGTATTGATTTGTTATCCAACGGCGGCGATTATGCAGACATCGAAGAAAATGGCGTGAAGATTGACAGAACCGGCAATGTAGAAACGGAATTTAAAAAACTTATTTATTATGATATAGGCGTTATTCTTGAGGCGCAAAATGCTTTGCGGGATACGGCAGGCCTGGAAGATGCCGACAGGATACTGTTAAACAGGGTCAAACGTTTGCGCGCTGTTGTCAATTTTATTAAACCGCTGATTGAACAGCAGGACTATGAATATTTCCATAATCTGTTGGTTGAAATTGTTAGCCCTTTGCAGCAGCTTTATGTGCTGAAAAGATTTATGAGACAGTGGGATAAGGTATACAAAAAAACGGGGACGATTCTCAAAAACAATGTTCTGACCGAACGTCTGGAAGAACGTCGTCTGGAAATAATGCAGACTATCAAAGATCAGGTAGAAGGCGGTCTTTATGCACGCGGTATGTTTAAAATGCTTGCCTGGACGGAAAACTCTCATTGGCAGGGTGCAGAATTTATTCAACTTGAACAATTCTCACTTTGCCGTTTCCGCGATTGGCATAAAAAACTGCTGGCGTTTGAATTTACGAATGAAATGCTTGAGGAAGAAACGGCTCGCGAGATGAGAAAGATTATCGAAGTCATGGTTATGGTACGCCGCAGCATTAAAATTGGTACGCTTGATAAACAGACTTTTGCCTATATGAAAGACTTGTATCGTCATTTGAAGATTTTGAATTTCGACATTTATGGGCATAAGGATATTCTTGCTTTTCTGCATGGCAGCAATAGCAGAGTGCTCTATCGTGATGCAGGTCTTCTGATTGGTTGGCGCTTGTCAGAAATGCCGGGAGCCTGGCGCGCAGTCCAAAAAAGCTGGTCAAGGTTGCTGTCCGCTTTGAAAAATAAAGGAAAAGAGTAAAGAAAATAGCTGTATCGCCTTATGGTGATACAGCTATTTGTGCTTTTATTATATTTTGTTCTGGCAGATAGGTGATATGAATTCAGCCCAATAATCTTATTACAGGAGCGGCTAAGAGAGCAGTGGCAATGCCGACGAGGGCGATTGCCAGGCTGCCGATGGCAACCTGCAGGCCGCTTTTGGAAATGCAGCTGCTGACGCCGAGAGCATGGCTGGAAGCGCCGATAGCAAGGCCAATCGATATATCGTTTTTTACACCGGCTAAAGCAAGAATCTTGTGACCACACATAGCGCCAAAGATACCTGTGAAGATAACGCAGGCAGCAGTCAGTGGCGGTATGCCTCCAAGTCCTGCCGAAATATCCATGGCAATTGGGGTGGTCACCGATTTTGGCACCAAGGACAGAACAACTTTTTCAGAGGCTCCAAAAAACTTAGCGCATAGAGTTATCGAAACAACGCCAGCCAGAGTGCCAACAACGGCGCCTGTAAGTAAAATTTTATAATGTTGGCATAAAACTTTAAAGTTACGTACCAAAGGTAAGGCTAAAGCAATCGTGGCAGGGCCCAGCAAAAAGTTAATGATGGAACCGCCAATAGCATATTGCTCATAAGTAAAAAGTGATGTGAAGTTGATAATGGCAATCAAAATTGCGCAAGCGGTTAAAAGAGGCGGCAAGAAAGTAATGTTAAAGCGTTCAACGACGCGTTCACCAAATTTATAGGCGATAAGTGTTACTGTCAAACCGAGCAGAGGAGAAGAAAGCAATATATCCGGAATCATTTCTTTACCTCATTTCTTTTTAACATGAAGTCTACGGTAAGCCCTGTTACGACCATCACAATAATTGAACTGACAATGATGGTAGCAAAGATAGCCAGACTTTCTTTGAGGATTGTATCAGCATAGAGTAAGATACTGACGCCGGCTGGCACAAAAAGCATACCCATTTTTTCCAAGAGCAAGGTACAGGTATCTTCAACAGTGGAAATACGCACCGCTTTTAACAGCAGAAGAATAGCGAGAATGATCATACCTAAAAGAGCTGGTGGAAACTTTATACCAAGCAAGCCGACGGTCAAAGTGCTGATGAATTGAATAAGCAGTATACAGGCAAAGCCTGTTAACAATGAATTTGTAGTCAAATTTATCCCTTCTTTTTAAGAATATGTAATATTTTGTCACGTGAGGTATGCAATGTCAAGAAAAAGTGTTAAAAAAAATATTTGACTTTTTGACTTTTTGGTTTTAGAATAAAAACAGAAAATGTTTGTGCTTGGTGTTTGAAGGAGTAGCAGCGCCCTGAAACAACAAGTGGAGATAGCAGATTCAGCATAAAAAAACAAAAAATATGAATAAACTATGTTTTGTGGAGGTGTAAAAGTTATGAAGGAAGAGCGTTACAGTGATGAGGTTAAAACATTGTTAGAAGCTGCGCAGCAGCAGGCAGTGATGAACTATAACCAAGAATTGAGCACGGTTCATCTTCTGGCCTCTTTGTGCGGTCAGGAAGGGTTTTTTAAGTTTTTGCTGCAAAGCTTGAAAATTGATGAAAAGGCTTTTACGCAGGAAGCAAAAGATTTACTGCGTAAAATACCGCAGGTTAAAGGTCAGGATGCCTTACGGATGAGCATGGGGTTGGCGCGTGTTTTTGGTTTGGCTGAAAAAGATGCCGGTGAAAATGAAATAAACATTGCGAACCTTGTGGGAGCCTTGGTAGAGGACGGCGATAGTGATGTCGTTACCTTGTGCAAAAAATATGGTATAGATAAAAAGAAAGTGAAGGCCTTATATATGCAGTATGTCAGTGGTAAGGGTGACGAAGAGAACCAGAAGACTTTGGAAAAATATGGACAGGATTTAACGGAGAAAGCACGTAAAGGTGATCTCGATCCTGTTATCGGCCGTGATGAAGAGATTCGTCGGACCATTGAAATATTATCCCGCCGCAAAAAGAATAATCCGGTGCTGATTGGAGAGCCTGGTGTAGGTAAGACAGCAATTGTTGAAGGCCTGGCCCGTCGTATTGTTTCTGGTGATGTACCGGAAATGCTGAAGAATAAGATGCTTTATGCCCTTGATTTATCCTCTTTAGTTGCAGGCGCTAAATTCCGCGGCGAATTTGAAGAACGTTTAAAGAAGGTTTTGAAAGCGGTTTCCGATTCTTCAGGTCAGATTATCATGTTCATTGATGAACTGCATACCGTGGTCGGGGCAGGAGCTGCGGAAGGTGCCATGGATGCCGGTAATATCCTGAAACCAATGCTGGCACGCGGTGAACTAAGATGCATCGGTGCTACTACTTTGAATGAATATCGTAAATACATTGAAAAAGACAGTGCGTTAGAGCGCAGATTCCAGCCAGTTATGGTTAAACAGCCAAGCGTTGAAGATACTATTTCCATTTTGCGTGGCTTGAAGGAAAGATATGAAGTGCACCATGGGGTGAGAATTAAAGATGCTGCGCTTGTGGCGGCGGCGGTTTTATCCGACCGTTATATCAATGACCGGTTCTTGCCGGACAAAGCCATTGATTTGGTTGATGAAGCATCGGCACGTCTGCGTACTGAGATAGATTCGCTGCCGGCTGAACTTGATGAAAGCAAACGCCGTATTCTGCAGTTGGAGATAGAGGCTCAGGCGCTTAGCAAGGAAACTGATCCGCAGTCCAAGGAAAGAATGAAGAAACTGGAAGAAGAGTTGGCAGAGCTCAAAAAAGCTAATGAGGAACTTACTGCCCGCTGGGACCGTGAAAAAGCAGGCATTGCCAAAGTGCGAGAAGTAAAGCGCGAAATTGATGAAGTAAAACAGGAAATGGAAACCGCAGAACGTGACTATAACCTGAATAAACTGGCTGAACTTAAATATGGCCGGTTGCCTGATCTGGAGAAAAAGCTGGCAGAATTGGAATCCGGTAAAACTGGCGGCGATGGTGAGGTTTTGCTGAAAGAAGAAGTGGACGAGGACGATATTTCCAAAGTCGTAAGCACCTGGACAGGCATTCCTGTACAAAGACTGCTTGAAGGTGAACGCGATAAGCTTGTGCATTTGGAAGAGATTTTGCACAAACGCGTTGTTGGTCAGGATGAAGCTATTAAGGCAGTAAGTGAAGCAGTTGTGCGTGCGCGCGCCGGCATCAAGGATCCTGCGAGACCAATCGGTTCTTTCATCTTCCTCGGACCTACGGGTGTTGGCAAGACGGAACTGGCCAAGGCTTTGGCTGAAGTTCTTTTTGACGACGAACGTAATATGATACGTATCGATATGAGCGAATACATGGAGAAACATACTGTATCCCGCCTGATCGGCGCACCTCCTGGTTATGTAGGTTATGAAGAAGGTGGGCAGCTCACAGAAGCTGTCAGACGTCATCCGTATGCCGTAATTTTACTGGATGAAATCGAAAAGGCACATGCTGATGTCTTCAATGTGCTGCTGCAGGTGCTTGATGATGGCCGCCTGACAGATGGACAAGGCCGTAATGTTGACTTCAAAAATACGTTGATTATTATGACCAGTAACCTTGGCTCTGCGGACATTCTTAAGAAACAAGGACAAGTATCCCGTGAAGAAATCCAAAATCTCCTGATGAATTTCTTCCGCCCGGAATTCCTCAATCGTGTTGATGACATCGTGGTCTTCCATGCTCTTGGACAAGGGCAGATCAAGGATATTGTCAGGTTGGTACTGGATGAACTTGGCGAACGCCTGAATGCGCAGCTTGAACTTAAGCTTTCTTATACAGATGAAGCGGTTGAATATCTGGCAACAGCCGGTTTTGATATCTCGTTCGGTGCAAGGCCACTCAAACGCCTGATTGTTCATACGGTGGAAACTATTCTTGGTAAGAAAATCGTCGCTGGGGAAATTAAAAACGGCGAAAGTATCAAGGTTGTTTTGAAGAACGGCAATATTGACCTGGAAAAGCAAAAATAGTTACTGAGGGGGCGGTTCGTTGAAACCGGCCCCTTTTCCAGTTATAATGAAGAATAGAAAAAGGAAAATCCGAGGAGGTAAGAGCATGGGGAAAAAGGTTGTGATTATCGGTGGTGTGGCCGCGGGCATGAAAACAGCTTCCAGGCTACGCAGACGAGATAAGGATGCAGAAATTATCGTTTTGGAGCGCGGCAGTGAAGTTAGCTACGGTGCTTGCGGTTTTCCATATTATATAAGCGGCGATGTTAAGAATTTCTGTTGTTTTACTGATAGCGCCCAAGGTATTCGCGATGCAGCTTTTTTCAGAGAAGTAAAAGGGGTTGAAGTGCTTGTCAGACATGAGGCGACAGCAATTAATCGCGATGAACACACTGTGACCTACCTGAACCGTGATACCGGTGAAACTAAAGTATTGCCTTATGACAAATTAGTTTTAGCTACCGGTTCCACTCCGGTAAAATTACCAATTCCTGGTGCTGATTTAGCCGGCGTGCATAATTTCTGGTTTCCTTGGGATGTGCGCGCAGTTCAAAAAGATATGACTGAAAATAAAGTTACCGATGTTGTAATCGTAGGTGCAGGACTGGTTGGTATGGAACTTGCTGAAGCTTTTCATAAGCAGGGTTTGACTGTCAGCGTTGTCGAGATGCAGGACAGAATATTGCCGCAGATGTTGGATAAAGAAATCGCTGATTTAATACAAAAACCTGTGTTGCAAGCTGGTATCAACCTTTATCTGAATGAGAAAACCATGGCAATAGAAGGAACTGACAAGGTTACTGCTGTCAAAACGGACAAACGGGCGATTTCCGCCCAGATGGTTATTGTTGCCGTAGGCGTCAGACCGAATGTTGAACTCGCGCGTGAGGCCGGCATCGTTATTGGGCCAAGCGGAAGCATTGCTGTTAACGAATATCTCGAAACCAGTGACCCGGATATTTACGCTGGCGGCGACTGCGCTGAAAACACCAATCTTATCAGCAAGGCTAAATTGTTTACGCCGATGGGCTCTACAGCCAACAAGCATGGACGTGTTATTGCAGATAATATTGCCGGTGAGAAAATAAAATATCCGGGCATTCTGAACACTGGTATTTGTCAGGTATTGAACTGGCAGGCGGGCAGTACGGGGTTGAATGAAACTACTGCTAAAAAGGCAGGCGTCGAGTTCGAAACTGTTGTGGTGCCGGGCTTCGACCGCCTTGGTTATATGCCGGGTGCCAACCGCTTAATACTGAAACTAATGGCTGAAGTCAATACGCATCGCGTAATCGGCGCACAGGCTGTAGGTACAGGGGGCGTTGATAAACGTATAGATGCTATCGCAACTGCAATGACTTTTGGTGCGAAGGTTGAAGACCTCAGTAATATCGACTATGGTTATGCGCCACCGTTTAATGGCCCGATTGATAATGTCTCGACTGCTGCCAATGTGTTGATGAATAAACTGGCAGGCAGGCTGCGCAGCATTAATCCGAAGGACTTCCAAAAGATTAAGGGTGATCCGTCATATACATTGGTTGACGTGCGGACGCCGGGTGAGTATGCGGCGAACAGAATTGCCGGCTGCGCCAACATCGTGAATCTGGCTTTGGGCAGCCTTCGCAGCGAAGCCGAAAAAGTATTTACTGATAAGAAAGCGAGATTAGTTTGTTCCTGCCAGATTGATTTGCGCGGCTACGAGGCCGAAACTATTATGCGGTCTATGGGGTATGAAAATGTGCAAAGTCTTGAGGGTGGCATGAGTGGTTGGCCTTATGAAACGGAAGGCGCCAATCCTCAATAAGTTCACAAAAATATCATAAAATATTAGTTGCCGTCAGATGGACTTCAGTGTTGTCTGCGGCAACTTTTTATTTGCATCTAAACCGCATGGATACTTGTAATCAGCTCTTTGATAGTCCATATTTCCGAGAAATAGTGCCTCTGAATGGAAGACAGCAGACAAGGCCTTACAGAAACTCAACAGGCAGGTATTTATGAAAAAAAATAGAATAATAGAAAACGGATAGATTCGTTATAAAACAATCAAAGGCAAACAAGGGACTGATGAAAGTGATTATTGGCATGGGATGCGATCTTGTCGAGGTTGCGAGAATAAAGAAGGCAATTGAAAATCCTCGCTTTGTCCAAAAAGTCTACACGCAGGCAGAAATAGATTATTGCCTGGCACGCGGCAAACAGCAGGCGATGAGTTTTGCTGCCCGTTTTGCCGCCAAAGAGGCGGCAGCTAAAGCTCTTGGTACCGGCTTTCGCAGCGCAAGTATGCGGGACGTGGAAATAAGCAATGACGAACTGGGCAAACCAGGGATAAAACTAACAGGGAATTTTCAGGTAAGGGCTAACGATTTAGGCTGCAAATATTTTCATGTTTCGCTAAGCCATACCAAAGAATATGGATTGGCTCAAGTTATTCTGGAAGGTGATAAGATATGAAGTTGTTTTTTGCTGAAGAAATGAAACAGATAGATGCTGCCACCACGAAGGAGTTTGGGCTGCCGGGGCTGCTTTTGATGGAAAACGCAGGGCGTGCTGTCGCAGCTACTGCGGAAAGTATACTGGAGGATTGCAGCAATAAGAGGGTAGTGGTATTTGCCGGTAAGGGGAATAATGCGGGCGATGGCTTTGTCACAGCAAGAACATTACAGGGCAGGGGTGCTCATGTTACTGTTATTCTGCTTGCTGAACCAGATGCTTACAGCGGTGATGCGCTGAGGCAGCTGGAAGTTTTACAGAAATGCAATCCATTCCTATTTACCTTAAGGACTGAACAGGACTGGGATAAAGCAGCAATTGCCGGAGAATTGGCAGACCTTGTAATCGACGGTTTGCTTGGTACAGGTTTTCGAGGAGAACTTAATCTTGCTTTTGCGCGTGCAGCCAAATTGATTAACAGTTTGGCGGCGCCTGTTTTAGCCATTGATATGCCGAGTGGTGTTGAACCTGATAAAGGGAAAGCGGCTAAAGGTGCCGTTAAGGCAGACGTTACAGTGACGCTTGCCGCGCCGAAACCTGGTTTATATCTATATCCGGGAGCTGAGCATGCAGGGGAAATCATGGTGGCGGAGATTGGTATTCCTGCGGTCCTTCTTGCTGAATCAGACAGCAAAAATGAGTTGATAACGCAAAGCTTGGTGAAAACAAAGCTGCCGCTAAGACAAGGCAATGCTCATAAAGGAATGGCGGGACGCATAGCTGTTTTAGCAGGGTCTCCGGGTTTTACAGGAGCCGCAGCGCTTTGCAGTTACGCTGCCGTGAAGGCGGGAGCAGGCTTGGTGACGTTGCTTACTCCTCTAAGCTCGCAAAATATACTGGCTGCAAAATTAAACGAAGTTATGGTGCAAGGTTTGATTGAACGTCTGCCTGGTGTTTTGGGTGGCGGTGCTGTTGGTGATGTCAGGCATTGGCTGGAAAAAACTGATGTTTTAGCTGTTGGTCCCGGTCTCGGCACTTCAGAAGCTACCAAAGAGGTTATCCGGGATATTTTGCAGGGATGCAGCAAACCGATAGTAATTGATGCCGATGCTTTGACGGCTTTGATTGGGCATACTGAAATATTGAGCAGGATGGAATGCCCAAGAATTATCACACCGCATCCTGCTGAAATGGGCAGATTGATTGATGTTGCTGCGTTTGACGTTGATAACCAGCGCCTTGCTCTTGCGTCGCGCTATGCCGCAGAGTGGCAGACTGTGATAGTTCTGAAAGGCGCACCAACTGTAGTTGCTACGCCTGACGGTGTTGCTTATCTTAACACCACCGGTAACGAGGGTATGGCAACCGGTGGCAGTGGGGATGTTCTGACAGGTATAATTGCGGCTCTTCTCGGTCAGGGTCTTTCTGCTGCGGATGCGGCGGTCATCGGAGTATATCTTCATGGTTTAGCTGGCGATTTAGCTGCGGAGAATGGTAAAATAGGTTTGACTGCTGGCCAGATCAGCGAAAACTTACCGCTTGCCAGACAAAAAGTGGAGGAAGAATGATGAAAATTGAAGTAACAATTGACAGGTTCGAAGGAACAAAAGCAGTGTTACTTTATGGTGAGGATGGCATGTGTATTAATTGGCCGCGTGAATTATTACCGGAAGGACTGCAGGAAGGTGACGTTCTCTCCATAAATCTTAAAAAAGACGGCAAAGCTACGCAAAAAGCTCTGAAACAAACAGAGAACCTTCTGCGCGAGCTGCTGCAGCAGACATGAATTATTTACAAGTGGTATGCCCGGTGTTAGAATTTATGTACACGAATTTCGAAAAGAGGTGAGTCCGAATTGCTGAGAAAGCTTTTGATTTTTCTGATTTGTTTGTTTAGTTTTGCTTTGAATATGATAGCAGAAGCCTCAGGAACAGAAATCACTGCCCTGCATTGGGGTGTGAGCAAAGAAAACGTGTTCCGGGTAGTTTTGGACTGTACCGGACCGACGGATGCTCAGGCCGTACTTGATGACGATTCCCTGCTGGTTTCTGTCGAAGGAGGATTGAAGCCTTACGTTTCTAAGGACTACAAGGTAAAAAGTGATACTGTGGACCATGTCGAGCTGCAGGCTACGGGAGAAAAAACAGTTCTGCAGCTGCCATTAACACGCAAACTGGCAAGCAGCGATTATAAAGTTTTTATTTTAAAGAAAGATCCTGTTACCAAGAGACCTGACAGAATTGTTATTGACATTGCCAGCAGCAATACGAACTTCAAACCAGTAAGTGGTACGGATGCGGTTATCCCTGTTAAGCCAACTAAACCAACGTTTGAAATAGGCGGTGGTATTAAAGGTAAGATGATTACTCTTGACCCTGGGCATGGAGGTACTGACCCGGGAGCGATTGGTAAGCAGGGAACGAAAGAAAAGGATATTACTTTAAAGATTGCGATGAAATTACGCGATTACTTAATGGATAAAGGCGCACGGGTTTCCATGACGCGTACGAACGATAAAGATGTTTATGGACCTGATGCTACTGACGCTCAGGAACTCCAGGCCCGTGTCGATGTCGCCCAGACGAACGATGCGGATTTATTTATCAGCTTACATTGCAATGCCTCAACTAATCCAAATATAGGTGGTATGAGCTCCTATTTTTTCCCAAAAACAGATTATGACCAAATCGCCGCGGCATCTATTCAAGACGATTTGACCAAGAAATTCGGTCTTGATGATTTAGGTGTGCGCCAAGCTTCTTTCTATGTAAATAAAAGGAGCAGCATGCCGACGGTTTTGGTAGAAACCGCTTTTCTCAGTAACCAAAAAGAAGAAAAACTTCTCCGCAGCAACTGGTTCCAAAGTAAAATGGCGAAAGCGATTGCCGACGGTATAGAAGATTATTTTGCAGCAACCGGAGGTGGTCAATAATGAAGTGGTATAAGTTGCTTTTGGCACCGCTTTTGATTTTATGTTTTTTGGCAAGTGGTTGTAGTTCGCCGAAAACGGAAGAAAAACCGGTTACGCAGCCGGTTAAGGAGCAGAGTTTTGTCGTATATAGGGTTACAGGTACAGAACAGGGCTACCTGATACCGGAAAAATATACGATTAAAGATAATGGCAAGCCTATAGCGGAAAATGCCTTGCGTACGTTGGTTGAAGCTAAGCCTCAGGACAGTAAGCTGGTAAACGTTTTCCCGGCGGATACCAAACTTCTTGGCTTGAGCATTAAGGACGGTGTTGCTTTTGCTGATTTCAGCAAAGAAATCAAGAAGCTGGGCGGCGGTTCTTATAACGAATTAATGGTTACAGGAGCAATCGTCAATACTTTGACGGAGTTTCCTGAAATTAAAAAGGTGCAGATATTAGTCGAAGGTAAAAAAATCGTAAGCTTAAATGGACACATGGATCTGACAGATCCGCTTGTACGTGATACTAGTTTGTTAAGCTCAGGACAAAAAACTAAGACTAAATAATTACAAAAAAAGCATCTATGCCTTACGGCATAGATGCTTTTACTATTTATAACATTATTTTTTAATTCTTTTTGCGTGCTGCCTGTAAATATTCTTCCACTATTTTTACGGCACAATAGTCCCCGCACATAGAGCAGGCCTCGTCATCGGCCTTGTTTTTTTCGGAACGATAACGCTGTGCTTTGATTGGGTCAATGGCAAGTTTTATTTGCTCCGACCAGTTAAGCTCTTTACGGGCTTTCGCCATTTTCAAATCCCACTCCAGGGCGCCGGGAACACCTTTGGCTATATCGGCGGCATGAGCGGCGATACGTGTGGCAATTACGCCTTCACGAACGTCGTTGATGTCCGGCAGACCGAGATGTTCAGCAGGAGTGACGTAACAGAGAAAATCAGCGCCGGCAGCCCCGGCCAAAGTTCCGCCGATGGCTGAGGTGATATGGTCGTAACCGGGAGCTACATCAGTCACAAGTGGCCCGAGCACGTAAAAAGGTGCGTTTTTGCAAAGACTTTTCTGCAGTTGGATGTTAGCTGCAATCTGATTGTAGGGTACATGGCCAGGGCCCTCGACCATGACTTGTACGCCTTTGGCCCAGGCACGATCTGTTAATTCACCAAGATTGATCAGCTCCTGTATTTGCGCCCTGTCAGTGGCATCAGCAAGGCAGCCCGGTCTTAAGCCGTCGCCGAGACTGATGACAACATCGTATTTGGCGCAGATATCAATAATATCGTCGTAGTATTCGTAGAGCGGGTTTTCCTGATCATTATGGAGCATCCAACCGGTAATGAAAGAGCCGCCGCGGCTGACTACATCCATCACTCGTCCTTCGGCAAGCAGTGCTTTCAAGACGTTGCGATTAATTCCGCAGTGAATGGTCATGAAATCAGCGCCGTCTTTGGCCTGCTGTTCGATAACGGCGAACAAATCTTCCTTTGTCATATGGACAACGGCACCGTGTTTCTTGATAGCTTCTACAGTAGCCTGATAAATCGGTACGGTACCGACCATGACAGTGGAAGCTTCAATAATGGCTTTGCGTGAAGCTTCAATATTGTCACCTGTGCTGAGATCCATAACCGCATCTGCACCCGCTTCAATAGCTGCAGCGAGCTTCAGTAGTTCTGGCTGAGGGTCAGGGTAAGAACTGGAAGTACCGATGTTAGCATTGACTTTGGTTGTCAGGCCTTTGCCGACACCACTGGGACTAAGACTTTTATGATTGGGGTTGGCGCAGATGGCGATAGTGCCTTCGGCGACACCGGCGCGGATTGTTTCTGCCGGTAGATTTTCTTTGGCGGCGACTATGCGCATTGCTTCTGTAATAATGCCTTGTCTTGCTGCCTGCATTTGTGTAAGCATATTTTACGCTCCTTTGTAATAAATAAAATAACCGTTTCCTATATAGTGGAAACGGCCGGGGAAATCAGAAAGGTGCCACTTCCCTCCGCCGGCATTATCCGGAAATCAGGTTCCAAGGGTCGACGAGGCGTCTCTCAGCGTTTAGGCTCCCCTAGTGGATGTAAATAGTATTTAACTAATACAAGTCTAACAAAATAATTAGAGAAATACAATGACCAAACGACAAATCTATAATATAATAAAACTTGACGGATAATCATTCCGTTATAAAGTTTAAGACATAGTTTTACAAAAGTTTACATTATGTACTTTTTAGTATATACTAAATAAGTATAAGTGTATCCTACATTTAACTGGCGGCATTTTTTGAGCGCTGGGCTGTTATGATATCTGTTTTAAAAATCTTAGCAGTAGTAGGCTATTTCAATCTAAAGAGAAAGATGAGGGAAATAACATGGCAAAAATGAAAACTATGGACGGTAATACCGCCGCTGCGTATGTATCTTATGCTTTCACTGATGTTGCCGCAATTTATCCAATTACGCCTTCTTCACCAATGGCAGAAGTTACCGATGAATGGGCAGCGCAAGGCAAAAAGAACCTTTTCGGGCAGACAGTAAAAGTTATGGAAATGCAGTCTGAGGCCGGAGCCTCAGGTGCTGTACATGGCTCACTGCAGGCAGGCGCTCTTACGACCACTTATACTGCTTCTCAGGGCTTGCTCCTGATGATTCCTAACATGTATAAAATGGCAGGCGAACTTTTGCCGGCTGTTTTCCAGGTTTCAGCACGCGCTTTGGCAGCTAGTTCACTTTCTATTTTTGGTGATCACCAGGATGTAATGGCTGCTCGCCAGACTGGTTTTGCCCTTTTGGCAGAAGGAAGTGTGCAGGAAGTAATGGATTTGAGTGCTGTTGCTCATTTGTCTGCTATTAGCGGCCGTATTCCTTTCGTCAATTTCTTTGATGGTTTCAGAACTTCCCACGAAATTCAAAAAGTAGAAGTCATGGAATATGATGCTTTAGAGAAACTTTTGGATAAAGAAGCTGTTGCCGAATTCAGAGCACGCAGCCTCAATCCTGATAAACCGGTTATCCGTGGCACGGCGCAAAATCCGGATATTTATTTCCAGACTCGCGAAGCAGTAAATTCATATTATGAAAAACTTCCTGAAGTCGTAGAAAATTATATGAATGAAATCAGCAAAATCACAGGCCGTAAATATGGCTTGTTCAACTATTACGGTGCTCCGGATGCTGAAAATGTCATTATTGCGATGGGTTCAGCTACTGAAACCATTCAGACTACAGTTGAATATCTGAACGCTAATGGTGCTAAAGTAGGTCTTTTGGTTGTGCATCTCTATCGTCCGTTCTCAGCAAAACACTTCTTGAGTGCTATGCCTAAGACAGTGAAAAAGATTGCTGTTTTAGATCGCACCAAAGAACCAGGCGCTTTTGGCGAACCTTTGTATCTGGATGTGCGCAGCGTATATTATACTCAGGAAACACATCCGCTGATCGTTGGCGGCCGCTATGGTTTAGGCTCCAAAGATATTACGCCTTCAGAGGTTTTGGCTGTTTTTGCTAATCTTGACCAAGCTGAACCTAAGAATAATTTCACTGTTGGCATAGTTGATGATGTTACCGGCAACTCCCTTGCTGTTACAACAGAACTTGATACTACCCCTAAGGGCACTAAGAGCTGCAAGTTCTGGGGACTTGGTTCAGATGGTACTGTTGGCGCAAATAAAAGCGCTATTAAGATTATCGGTGACTATACGGACATGTATGCCCAAGGTTACTTCTCCTATGATTCGAAGAAATCCGGCGGCATTACCGTTTCTCATCTGCGTTTCGGACATGAGCCGATTCGCGCACCATACCTGATTAATTATGCTGATTTTGTAGCTGTTCATAATCAATCATATGTAGACAAGTATGATGTTCTCGCAGGCTTGAAGAAAAATGGTACTTTCCTGTTGAATTGCCGCTGGAATGCAGAAGAACTGGAAGCAAATCTGCCAGCCGCGATGAAACGCTATATTGCAAAAAATAATATCAACTTCTATATTATTGACGCTGTTAAAATTGCCGAAGAAATCGGCTTGGGCGGTCGCATCAACATGATCATGCAGTCAGCATTCTTTAAATTAGCTGATATTATTCCGGTAGAAGACGCTGTTAAATATCTTAAAGAAGCTGTTGACCATTCCTATGGCTTGAAAGGCCAGACCATTCTTAACATGAATTATGCTGCTATTGATAAAGGCGTTGATGCAATTGTGAAAGTCACAGTACCTGCTGCCTGGGCTGAGGCTATTGACGCAGAAGCTGCAGCCAGCGGTTCGACGAATGATTTTGCTAAAAACATTCTGGAACCGATGAATAGGATGGAAGGCGATAAGCTGCCTGTCAGCGCTTTCCAAAAACATGCTGATGGTACTTTCCCATCTGGGACTTCCACTTTTGAAAAACGCGGTATCGCTATTAACGTGCCTGAGTGGCAGATGGACAACTGCATCCAATGTAATCAATGTGCCTTTGTTTGTCCGCATGCTTCCATCAGACCTGTTCTGGCTACGGCTGAAGAAGTTGCGGCAGCTCCGGCTGGCTTTACAACTAAACCGGCTATCGGCGCTAAAGATTTGCAGTTCCGCATTGCTGTTTCTGCTTTGGACTGCGCTGGCTGCGGCAACTGTGTACAGGTTTGCCCGGCTAAGGAAAAAGCAATTGTCATGAAACCGTTGGGTTCACAAATGGAGCAAGTTCCACTTTGGAATTATGCTATCGACACTGTAACAGTCAAACCAAACCCAATGAACAAGAAAACTGTCAAAGGCGTGCAATTTGAGCAGCCGTTGCTGGAATTCTCCGGTGCCTGTGCAGGCTGCGGCGAAACTCCGTATGCTAAGCTGGTTACCCAATTATTCGGTGACCGTATGATGATTGCCAATGCAACCGGTTGTACTTCTATCTGGGGCGCCAGTGCTCCTTCCATGCCTTATACGAAAAACTGCAAAGGCCATGGCCCGAGCTGGGCAAACTCCTTGTTCGAGGATAATGCTGAATATGGCTTAGGTATGTTTCTGGGCGTAAAACAATCCCGTGAGCGCGTTGAGGATATGGTGAAAGAAGCGCTTAGCCTACCAGTCAGCGCTGAGCTGAAAGCAGCGATGGAAGAATGGCTGTCTAACGCCAACGAGGGCGAAGGCTCCCGTGAACGCGCTGAAAAACTTGAAGCTTTGTTAACAGCAGAGAAGGCTGGTCAACCATTGCTTGAAGAAATAGCTGTTAACAGCAGATTCTTTGTCAAACGTTCGCATTGGATCTTCGGCGGCGACGGCTGGGCTTACGACATTGGCTACGGCGGTCTGGATCATGTGCTTGCTTCCGGTGAAGATGTCAATGTGCTGGTCTTTGACACTGAAGTATATTCCAATACAGGCGGTCAGTCTTCCAAATCAACACCAACTGCTGCTATCGCTAAGTTCGCTGCCAGCGGCAAAAAGACTAAGAAAAAAGACCTGGGTATGATGGCCATGAGCTATGGTTATGTGTATGTTGCACAAATCGCCATGGGTGCAGATAAGAACCAGACTTTGAAAGCTATTGCTGAAGCAGAAGCTTATCCGGGACCATCCCTTATCATTGCCTATTCACCATGTATTAACCATGGCTTGAAGAATGGTATGGGTACCAGCCAGCTGGAAACCAAGAAGGCTGTTGAGTGTGGTTATTGGGCAATGTACAGATTCAATCCTGCTCTGAAGGAAAAAGGCGAGAATCCGTTTATTCTTGATTCCAAAGAGCCAGTAGCAGATTTCCATGAATTCCTGATGGGTGAAGTTCGTTATGCTTCCCTCAAAAAGCAATATCCTGAAACTGCCGAAGCATTGTTTGCTAAAACTAAGGCTGATGCTATGGAAAGATTAGCCAACTACAAACGTCTGGCAGGAAAAGAATAAGTTTAAGTAAAAATAATAAGAAAAGTTGAACCCCGCATCCATAAGCTTATGGATGCGGGGTTTTGCTTACATAAAGTTGGACACAAAACGTCCCCAAGGGACTCGCGAAGACTGCTTAGCAAGGCGTGATGCGGGTTTTGAAAAATTATTCGTATGCAAAAATCAAAATTTTGATATAATACTTATGCATATAAAAAATAATGGGGGCTCGTGATGCATCTTTACTTTTTCGCTTTTCTCGGAGGATTGGCTCTTTTCCTATACGGCATGCAGCTTATGGGGGAAGGCCTGCAAAAAGCAGCAGGACATAAACTGGAAAAAATTTTAGAGGTCTTGACAGGACGGATTATATACGGAGTACTTTTGGGTGCCGGTGTAACCGCAGTACTGCAGTCCAGCAGTGCGACTACAGTTATGACAGTGGGTATGGTCAATGCCGGTCTGATGACCCTGAAACAAGCTTTTGGCATTGTTATGGGCGCAAATATAGGAACTACTATGACGGCACAACTTATAGCCTTCAAGTTAACAGACGGAGTTACTTTAATAATTGCCATAGGTTTTGCCTTAAGTTTTATAGCTACAGGTAAAAAGTTTCGGTATACAGGGCAAATATTATTTGGTTTCGGTCTCTTGATGTTGGGCATGGGTATGATGGGCGACGCGGTTTCTCCTCTGCGCAAGTACCAGGGATTTGTTGAGTTTATTCAAACTTTCGGTGAACACCCTATCCTGGGACTCTTAGTCGGTACGTTAATGACCTGCGTTATACAGTCCAGCAGTGCAACAATTGGTATATTAATGGCTATGGCCGGCCAGGGGCTGATACCTCTGGAAGGGGCCATTCCAGTTTTGCTGGGAGATAACATCGGCACATGTGTAACAGCAGTTCTGGCTTCGCTTAGAGCTAACAAAACTGCCAAAAGAGTTGCCACTTCCCACGTTCTGTTTAACCTTATCGGCAGTGTAATTTTTGTAATTTTCATGGATTTTTTTATAAAATTCGTTTTAGCAGTTTCGCCAGCTGGCGATATTCCGAGACAAATTGCTAATGCCCATACATCCTTCAACCTGCTTAACACAATGCTTTTCCTACCTTTTTCAGCGAAGTTTATTGACTTTGTGAAACTGGTATTACCAGGCGATGACGGTGTGATTTCGCGCAAACCTGTGTATTTGGACGTTAACATGCTCAATACGCCAGGTATAGCCATGGCGCTTGCCAAAAAAGAAGTTGTGCGTATGGGCAACATGGCTTGGCATAATGTTGAGCTGGCACTAGGTGCTATAGAGGACAAGGACAACAAAAAAATCACCTATGTTTTGGAACATGAACCGGTTATAGATAACCTTGAGGAAGAAGTAACTAAGTATCTCACCCAAATGACGGAACAGGAAATGAGTCCCGAATTGTCAGCGCTCCATACAGGTTTATTACATGCTTGCAATGATATTGAACGTATTGGCGACCATGCCGAGACGATTGTTAAGAAAGTACGGAACATGAAGGAAGACGGAATTGAGTTTTCCACAGAAGCGCAGGAAGAACTCAAGCATCTAAGTGCACTTGTCCTGGATGCGAGCAGCAAAGCCATGAAAGCGTTGGAGACAGACGATAGAACCTTGGCACGGGCTTCATTGGATGTATCTTATGAAGTCAAGCTGTATCAGAAAAAAATGCGCAAGAATCATGTTGCCAGATTAAATGATAAAATTTGTAATCCGGCTGCAGGGTTCGTTATGTTGGAATTACTGATCAATATGAAAAGGGTATCAGATCATTCCAAGAATATCAGTCAACTTGTTTTAGGAGAATTTTAGATTTAAGGTGTTGACAAATGCACCGTTATAATTTAAAATAATCTACGTTGTCAGTGACAACTGCGGAAATAGCTCAGCGGTAGAGCACCGCCTTGCCAAGGCGGGGGTCGCGAGTTCGAATCTCGTTTTCCGCTCCACTAGTACTTCAGGCTTCCTCTGATGAGGAAGCCTTTTTGCTCTTTAAAATTTGGAGTGTTGCAAGAGGGTTTCCTCCGCAACTTGTCAAAGATATGACTTTGTGGTATGATACTATGAGCGGTTTTTATAATGATTTATTAAAAACAGGCTGAATTTTCAGTCAAGAGATAACTTTTATGCAGTGACATATTATTAAGGAGGCTTTTTTAGATGAACGTATCCGTAGAAAGAGTAGCAAATGAAGCAACTATTAAAATCCAATTGCCGGCAGCAGAAGTAAATAAGGGTTTTGCCAAAGCAGTACAAAAAATTGCTGGTCAAGTTAATATACCTGGTTTCCGCAAAGGCAAAGCACCTCGTAATATCTTAGAAATGCGTGTGGGAAAAGAAGCGATTAAGCAAGAAGCTTTTGAAATCATTGCTAATGACTGCTTCCGTAAAGCTATGGCTGACGAGAAGTTGATTCCGGTCAGCGATCCATCTGTAAAAGAATCTACTTTTGAAGAAAATGCTGATATGGAATTGGTTTTGACCATCACAGTAAAACCAGAACCTAAGCTTGGTGAATACAAAGGCCTCAAAGTTGAGAAAAAAGAAGCAGTTGTAACTGATGAACAAGTTGATGAGGCAGTTGAAGAATTGCGCAAACGCGGTTCAAAAATGGTTGTAGCTCCTGATGCTGTCATCATGAAGGGTGATTTCGCAATCATCGATTTCGCAGGCACCGTTGATGGCGAACCTTTCAGCGGCGGCGAAGGCAAGGGTTATCCTCTGGAAGTTGGTTCCGGCAGTTTCATTCCGGGCTTCGAGGATCAACTGGTGGGTCTCAAAGCAGGTGATTCCACTGATGTTAATGTTACCTTCCCAGAAGAGTATTTTGTCAAAGAGCTTGCTGGTAAAGAAGCTATTTTCAAAGTAAACGTTCAAGATGTTAAACGTAAAGAGCTGCCAGAGCTTACTGATGAATTTGTTGCTGCCAACAGCCAATGTAAAACTGTTGAAGAACTGAAAGCTGATTATAAAGAAAAAATGCAAAAACATGCTGAGGAACAAGCAGAAGCTGATTATGAAAGAGCTCTTGTTCAAGCGGCAGTTGCCAATGCTGAATTCGAAGTTCCGGAAATCATGGTTGATGACCGTATCAGCCAAATGATTGAAGAACTCAAAATGAATCTCGAAAACCGCAGAATGAATCTGGACGCTTATCTGAAATACACTGGCATGGACATGGAAAAACTTCGTGAAAACTACAAAGCGACTGCACTTGAAAATGTCAAAACTGACCTTGTGCTTGATGCCATTGCCAAAGCTGAAAATATCCAGGTAGGTATGGAAGATATTGATGCTGAGTTGGCTAATATAGCTGCACAAAATGGAGCAGATGTTGAAGAAGTAAAGAAAATTATTTCTTCTAACGGCAACATGGGCTTATTGCTTGCTAATATCCTGCGTCGCAAATCAGCTCGCGTTGTTATTGATGGGGCAGCAAAATAATTTTGCACCAAACATGTAAAGGGGTGTGAGTAATGATGAATTTTGTGCCTATCGTTGTTGAGCAATCCAGTCGGGGAGAAAGATCCTATGATATTTATTCCCGTTTATTGAAAGACAGGATTATTTTCGTAACAGGAACAATTGATGATAATATGGCGAATCTTATCATTGCACAGCTTTTATTCCTGGAGGCAGAAGATCCTAATAAGGATATACATCTGTATATCAACAGCCCTGGCGGCAGTGTGAGCGCTGGTATGGCTATTTATGATACAATGCAATATATCAAACCTGATGTTTCGACGATTTGTATGGGAATGGCAGCAAGCATGGCTTCTGTTCTTCTCGCTGCCGGAACCAAGGGCAAACGTTTCACTTTGCCTTACGCACGCGTAATGATTCACCAGCCTTTGGGCGGTGCTCAGGGCCAGGCCACTGAGATTGAAATTCACGCTCGTGAAATTCTTCGTATCCGTGACGAAATGAATGGTATTATGGCTAAACATACAGGCCAACCAAAAGAAAAAATCCAAGTAGATACAGAGCGCGACTATTATCTTACAGCTGTAGAAGCCAAAGCATATGGCTTGGTCGACGAAATACTTACCCGCAAACAATAAAGGGTTAAGCTTAGGATAAAATTAAGATGCGCAAGGAGTAAAAGATATGAACTTTGGCGATGGGAACGATAACAGCTATACCTGTTCTTTCTGTGGTAAAAAGCAGGGGCAAGTGCGCAAGCTTGTTGCGGGCCACAACGTCTTTATCTGTGATGAATGTATCGAGGTCTGCAACGAAATGCTGGCAGAAGAATTCAGTACACAGCCACAGGCTTTAAATGGCGAATTGCCGAAACCTCAGGAAATTAAGGCTATTCTTGACCAGTATGTTATTGGTCAGGATGAAGCCAAGAAAACACTGGCGGTTGCTGTTTACAATCACTACAAACGCATTAACTATGAAACACAGCATAAGAATGAAGATGTTGAACTACAAAAATCCAACATTTTGATGTTGGGACCTACAGGCAGCGGTAAAACGCTTCTTGCTCAGACTCTGGCGAAAATTCTTGACGTTCCGTTTGCGATTGCCGATGCTACGGCTTTGACCGAAGCAGGCTATGTAGGCGAAGATGTTGAGAACATTCTGCTTCGCTTGATTCAAAATGCTGATTTTGACATCGAACGTGCTGAACGCGGCATAATATACATCGATGAAATCGATAAAATTTCCCGTAAATCAGAAAATCCTTCCATTACCAGGGATGTCTCTGGTGAAGGCGTACAGCAAGCTCTTTTGAAGATTCTTGAGGGAACGGTTGCCAGCGTACCACCACAGGGCGGACGTAAGCATCCACACCAGGAATTCATTCAAATCGATACGACAAACATTCTGTTTATTTGCGGCGGTGCTTTTGCTGGTCTGGAAAACATTATAGGCGCACGTATCGGTAAGAAGAGCATGGGTTTTGGCGCAGAAATAAAAACAAAAGAAGAACAAAAGATAGATTCTTTGCTTAAAAAGGTGCTTCCGGAAGACCTTATGAAGTTTGGACTGATTCCGGAGTTCGCAGGTCGTCTGCCGGTAGTTGTAACGCTTGACTCTCTTGATGTAGATGCGTTAATCCGAATACTGAAAGAACCAAAAAATGCTCTGATTAAGCAGTATGAGCATTTCCTGGCCATGGATAATGTCGAGCTTGTCTTTGAGGAAGGGGCCTTGAAGGCAATTGCTGAAGAAGCAATGAAACGCAGTGCAGGAGCTCGTGGCTTGCGGGCAATTATTGAAAGCATTATGCGTGATGTTATGTATGAAGTGCCTTCCAGAGCCGATGTAAAGAAATGCATCGTTACTGAGGAAGTCATCAGGGAGCATAAGCCCCCGACATTGGTGTTGGAAGAGAAGAAGACTGATTCAGCATCCTGAAAGAGATAAAGGGGAAAGGGCAGAGGCTCTTTTCCCCTTTTTGTTTATTTATGTTAAAATAAGAATAGAAGTTCGCTCAAACGATGTTAAATTATTTTTAGATACAGACAGTTTGCTGTTGAGGAGGGTTAGAGATTATGGATGAAAACAGAGTTATTCCTTTGTTGCCGTTACGAGGCATGTTAGTATTTCCTGGAATGATTATAAATCTTGATGTTGGACGTGACCGTTCCATCAAAGCGGTTGAATCTGCAATGGCAATAGACCGCAAAATCCTGCTGGTTACCCAGCGTGAAGCAGGCACGATTGAACCAAGTGAAAATGACTTATTTACCTATGGCGTTATTGCCGAAATAAAACAATTGTTAAAATTGCCGAATGGCGCTCTGCGCATTTTAGTTGAAGGTTTATCCAGGGCTAAAATTGAGTCTGTACGCGATAACAAAGATATTTTTTTTGAAGCCGAAGTGCTGGAAGTCCCCAGCATTATTGATGATAGTAATGAAGTAGAAGCGCTCAAAAGAATGTTGATTGAAACTTTTGAACAGTGGATACTCGCAAGCAAAAAAATAACCAGTGAAGTGCTTCTGACTTTCAAGGATCAGCCGGATCCGGGCAGAATTGCTGATATGATTGCCGGTTATCTGACTATCGGTATTGATGAAAAAGAGAGTGTACTGGAAGCAATAAACGTCAAAGACCGCATGAATTTGCTTTATAGTTATCTTTGCAAAGAACTGGAAATAGCAAATATTGAAAAAAATATTTCTCAGCAGGTTCGCAAACAGATAGAACAGAATCAGCGTGAGTATTATCTGCGTGAGCAGATGAAGGCTATTAACAAGGAACTTGGCGAAGGCGATGAGCGCCAGGCCGAAGTTGATGAATACAAGCGCGCTATGGCTGAGCTTGATATGCCGGAAGAGGTAGTCGAGAAGATTAAAAAAGAACTCGACCGTTTATACAAAATGCCTCCTATGATGGCAGAGAGCGCGGTAATTCGCAGTTATCTAGATGCCTTGCTGAGTCTTCCCTGGAATAAGTTTACGGAAGACAACTTTGACCTGAAACTTGCCAAGAAAATTCTGAATGAGGACCACTATGGCTTAGAGAAAGTCAAAAAGCGTATTCTGGAATATTTGGCTGTGCGTGCTCTGACCAAACAAATCAAGGGGCCGATTCTTTGCCTAGTAGGCCCTCCTGGCGTAGGCAAAACTTCGCTTGCACGTTCAATAGCGAAAGCCATTAATCGTAAATTCACCAGGATTTCCTTAGGTGGCGTACGTGATGAGGCAGAAATTCGCGGACATCGCCGTACGTATATCGGGGCGATGCCAGGCCGTATTATACATGGCATGCAGACCTGTGGCTGTTCTAATCCGGTCTTTTTGCTTGATGAGGTAGATAAGATGAATGCTGATTTCAGGGGAGATCCTGCTTCAGCTTTGCTTGAAGTACTTGATCCTGAACAAAACAGCAATTTCAGTGATCATTATATTGAATTTCCTTTTGATCTCTCAAACGTATTCTGGATTGTAACTGCTAACACAGTAGATACAATACCACCAGCACTGCTAGACAGGATGGAAGTTATTCAACTGGCCAGCTATACTGATGAGGAAAAGGTCAAAATAGCCGAACTTCATCTTATACCTAAAGAACGTGAATTGCATGGATTGACCGAGAAAACAATTAGTTTTACGCAGGAAGCAATTTTCCGGACAATTAGGGATTATACCCGTGAAGCAGGCGTACGTAATCTGGAACGAAAAATCGCGGCTATCTGCCGGAAGGCAGCTCATCGTCTTGTTACTGAGAAAACTAAACGGGTTCTGGTAAATGCCAAGACTTTGCATAATTTCCTGGGGCCGGTCATTTTCCTGGAAAGCGATCTTACAGCTAAGTCTGAAATAGGTATTTGCACAGGTCTTGCCTGGACCAGCATTGGCGGTGAACTGCTGAAAGTAGAAGTCGCAGCTACAGCTGGCAAGGGCGGGCTTTTGTTGACAGGGCAGCTGGGCGATGTTATGAAAGAGTCAGCTCAGGCTGGTTATACTTATATTCGTTCGCGTGCTAAAGAGCTGGGACTCGACGAAAAATTCTATGAGAATACTGACGTACATATTCATTTACCTGAAGGTGCTATTCCGAAGGATGGGCCTTCCGCAGGTATTACGATGGTTACTGCTATGGTCTCTGCCTTGACAGGTAAACATGTAAAGGCGGGGCTGGCTATGACGGGAGAGATTACTTTGTCAGGGCGTGTACTGCCGGTAGGCGGAATTAAGGAAAAAATGCTGGCAGCGAACAGATATGGCGTTAAGACCATACTTTTACCGAAACTAAACATCCAGGATTTGGAAGAACTTCCGAAAAATGTGCGCAACGCAATTACCTTTATCCCTGTTGACCACATGGACGAAGTATTAAAACTAGCACTGGAGGATTAAGATGGCAATAAATCAATGGGATTTGATCAAGGCGAAGTATACTGCATCCGCGGTACGCCCTGATCAGTACCCTGCACCCTATCTGGAGGAAGTTGCTTTTATCGGCAGATCAAATGTCGGCAAGTCTTCATTGATTAATTCACTTACACGACGGAACGGGTTGGCGAGAGTCAGCGGTTCTCCAGGTAAGACGCAAACTATCAATTTTTATGAACTTGAAGGCAAAAGAATATTTGAAGGAACTGACCAACGCAAACAATTTTATCTTGTTGATCTACCTGGCTATGGATTTGCCAGAACCTCCAAAGACAATAAAGACCAGTGGTCTGGTTTTATCCGTAAGTATTTATCCGGCTCTGAACATTTGCGTCTGGTTTGCCAGCTGATTGACATCAGACATAAACCGCTGGATAGTGATATTGAGTGTTACCATTGGTTAATGGGATGTGGAGTGCCGGTACAGATTATCCTGACTAAGTCGGATAAAGTTTCGAAAAACATGGCAGCTTCACAGAAGGCTTTATTCAAACGTGAACTTGGCTTGGATGATGAACGCATAATGACTTATACGTCAAGCCAACATACCGCAAGGGGCGAACTGATAGCCAGAATTATGGAGTATCTGCAGCCGCCTGACGGTGAGGTATATAAAGAGGAACGGGAATGATTTTTCAAACAGCGCTTTTTGGACTTTCGGCAGTAATCGGCTGGCTTTTTAATCTGGCTGGTATGCCAATACCATGGCTTTTAGGTGCTTTGGTTGTTGCTCTTGCTGCTAAAACGCAATTTGCGGAGAAAGCCGCCTGGCCAAGGGTTTATCGTAGTGCGGGTCTGATAGTTATCGGTTATAGTATCGGTCGGTATCTAACCGTTTCGGCTCTGCATGAGATGCCGGGGCAAATTGCCGGTATGGTAGGTGCAACACTTTCCGCTGTCTTGGTAGCACTGGTTATTGCTTTTTGGACAGCAAAAAAAGAGCAGCTTGATTTACAAAGCTGCATTATGGGGATCATGCCCGGTGGTTTTACGCAGATGGCGATAATGTGCGATGAAGATGACAGAGCGGATAAGAATATAGTTATTCTTATGCAGAGTCTGCGACTGATGTCTGTTATTGTAGCTGTGCCGTTTCTGGTTATGCATTTTTTAGATGCCAGAATAGTCGGTACAACAGCTTCTTTGGCTGTAAATGATGGCGTGCCTTATTGGTATATACTGCCGCTAGCAACTATTGCCGGTATTATCGCCGATAAATTAAGAATTTCAACGCCTTATCTGCTGGCTCCGATTATAGTTGCTATGGCAGCTTCTTTGCAGTTTGGCACTCTGAATACAATTGACCCTGTTTTGATGATGGCAGCACAGATAAGTATCGGTCTTAATATGGGTATGGGACTGGATCCAAGGGAATTGCGTGAACTTAAACGCATTTTGCCTTATACCTTTGTGGGTATTATTGCGATGCTGATGGTCAGCATTGGCGTTGCCTTTGTTTTATCTGCGCATTATGGCTATAGTCTGGTGACTGCTTTTTTGGCAATGGCACCGGGTGGCTTGGGCGAGATGTGTTTAGTGGGATTAAGCCTTAATGAAAGTGTATCTGTTATTCTTATTTATCAATTGTCACGTTTTCTATTTTTAAATATTGCTGTGCCGCTGGGACTCAATTTTTATTTTGGGAAGGATAAAGAAAAAGTATTCGAACAATAGACATGTTTTGCAGAAATAATAATACACTGCTTAAAACTTGACTTGGATTATCATAAGGGTTATAATGGGCACATAATTTAATATTGCATATAGGTGCTCCTGAGAGCTCAATTGGAAAGTCGGTTAAAATCCGACGCGGTCCCGCCACTGTATTGGTTAGCAGATTTTATAACGCTGCTGTTTAACCAGAGCCAGAACAACTGCCTGTATGGGAATCACTGCTAGTACCTGCGAGAGACAGGGATGGGATGCCGAAAGTTTTCACCAGGAGCTGGGAAAACATTAAACGCTTACACAACCGTCTTTCGCAAGAAAGACGGTTTTTTTATCTGTCATTCTCAAATTTTCCTTTTCCTCCTTTTGGGTGTTTGAGAGTCACCCACTTTATGGTTATGGTAATTGACTAAAAAACTTAATTAGCAGCAAGAAGATAAGAGCGGTCTGGACAACTGCTCTTATTTTTTTGCGCTGAATAATAATATTTGCATTAGTTTCACATAGGAAAAACAATAGTGCTCGGAATATGAAATAAACTTTACATCCCCTTATGCCCTCTATATAATAAGAATAGTGATGAAATGTCAAAGAATTATGGCTTCTTCGCAAGCGGAGGAGGGTATTTTTGAATAAAATTGTTATTTGTGACGACGAAACTGAAGATTTGCAGACCATAAAAGATTTGGTCGTATCTTGTTGCCAAAGAAATGGTCTTGATGCTGAAACGGTTCTTTTTACCAGAGGTGACGAGTGCTTGCAATATTTACGTAAAAATTCAGCCAGATTAGTTTTGCTGGATATTTATTTGCAGGATATTTCTGGATGTGAAGTTGCAAGAATACTGCGCGGATTTGATGGCAAGTGTGCTATAGCATTTGTAACCAGCAGTCGTGAATACGCTTTGGATGGGTTTGAAGTCGGTGCTTGTCATTATTTGGTGAAACCGGTTACCAAAGAACAGGTTGAGCAGACTCTTACACGTTGTGGTTTGATTGAGCACAGAGAAAAGAAATATTTAATGCTCAACAATAACCATGTGGGAATCAAAGTTGATTTAGGGTTGATAGTATATATTGAAGTCTATGATAAGCAAAGCATTATCCACCTGTGTGATGGCAGAACGATAAAAACTTATCAGACTCTTTCTGAACTGGCAAAAGATTTAGATGGTGACCCTTTTTTAAAAACTCACCGCAGTTATTTGGTCAATATGGGATATATACATCTTGTTCAAACAGCAGAGTTTGTTTTGAATACAGGCGAGAAGGTACCTATACGTCAAGCAGGACGTAAGGAAATTAAGGAAAAATACATGGAATATTTATTCTCTTCCGTGAGGGGGAGCAGCAATGATGATGGATAAAATCTACCCAATCATTTATATGATGTTAGCAACTGTACCTTTTAGTTTTCTGCAATATTATCCGTTTTTGGCTAACCTCAGAACTCCTAAAATTGTTATTGCTTCAATATATGGAACAATATTATTCAGCGAAATAGTACTATTCAATCAGAATAATTATGTAATCGTGCCAGATATAGTTATGCTTTTTTATCTCTTAAATATTCTTCTTTCGCTTGTTGTGGTGCGTAGCAGCTTGTATAAGCAGCTTTTTGTCACTTTTGTTATCGTGATTTATCAGTTACTTTTGGTCGGCGTTTCCATCGCCTGTGAACGGTGGACACAGCCTGAAAGTGGGTTGCCGCCATATCTTATTGGCAATCTTTTGCTTATTTTGCAATTTGCTCTTACCTATCAAATATTTTTCAAATTTATGCACCAAAAGATTAGTTCCTTTGTTAGATATGAGGATGATACCGTATGGAGATGGATCTGGCTGGTGCCAGCATGTATTTTGGCAATAATTTTGGCAACCAAGCAGTTTGTTATTGGTTCAGCTGTCAATCTCTACAATATCCTTGTGCGACTTTTTGCCGGTACAGGAGCATTAGCATGCTGCTTAATCTTGGTTGATTCTATCGAAGCAATTCGCGAAAAAGAGCATCTGAAAAACAATTTGAAATTAACCGAGAAATTACAGAAGGTCCAGGCCCACCATTATGAAGCATTATGCGACAATATGGTCGTAACCAGAAGGATAAGACATGATTTAAGACACCAGTTTATTGTTTTACAAAATTATCTGGAAAATGGGCGCAACAATGAAGCTTTGGCTTATCTATACAAATATCAGGGAGATTTAAGCAAACAAGAGAGCACTCCGTTGTGTGCAGTACCCGTTCTTGATGCTTTATTAAAAAATTGGCAGGAAACGGCTGCAAATTATGGTATTAAAACTGACATGATGTTGGAGCTTCCACCGAAGCTACCGGTTGACGACTTTGATTTATGTATTTTGGTAGGTAATTTATTGGAAAATGCCAGCGAGGCTTGTCAGTGCGTTCCACAAAATGAACGACATACTACACTTAAAATGCGGGTTATTGGCAATATTCTGGTTTTGACGTTAGATAATACCTTTACTGGTAAATGCGTTTATAGCGGAAATAAGCTTCTTTCCGGTAAGCGTGAATACCGCGAACCTGGAATTGGTCTGGCCAGTGTGGCAGACATTGCCAATAAATACCAAGGTGAACTGAAAGTAAAGCAAAAGGGCAACGTTTTTTGCGTTTCAGTTTTATTAAATGGTGCGGTTGTCTGAAGAGATTTTTGGATGGCACTTGACAGCAGGTTGCTGCGTTGTTATTATTGAGTGAGTATAATTTTATATAAGATAAGCTATGAGCGGAAGTAGTAAAAGTACGGGTTCATCAGAGAGGAAATGCGAGGCTGAGACATATCCGAACAAGCGGCTTTGAAGTCGTCCGTGAGCTGATAGGCTGAATAAAGTAGGTCTGTCCGTTTCTGTGCGTTAAACAGTTAGAGCAGTCCGGATTTTTTCGGGAATATGGGTGGTACCGCGGAAACTATTTTTTCGTCCTATGTCTTTGACATAGGACTTTTATTATTTTAAGGAGGATTTGAAATGTCAGAAGAACATAACATACCTAAAGTTTATGACCCTGCTAGTGTAGAAAAGAAATGGTATGAATATTGGGAGAAAAACGGTTATTTTCATGCTGAAGTTGAAAAAGATAAAGAACCTTTCAGTATCGTTATTCCACCGCCAAACATTACCGGGCAGCTGCATATGGGGCATGCCTTGGATAATACTCTGCAGGATATTTTGATTCGTTGGCACAGAATGCTGGGCCACAATACATTATGGATGCCTGGCTATGATCACGCAGGTCTTGCCACTCAGATCAAAGTTGAAGAAGTGCTGAAAAAAGAAGAGGGCAAAACCCGTTATGATTTAGGCCGCGAAGAATTTTTGAAACGTGTCTGGGCTTGGAAAGAACAATACGGCGACCATATCATCAACCAACTGAAATGCCTCGGCGTTTCCTGCGATTGGGAGCGCAAGCGCTTTACTATGGATGAAGGCTGTTCGGAGGCAGTACGGGAAGTATTTGTATCCCTCTATGAGAAAGGCCTGATTTACCAGGGAAGCAGGATTACCAACTGGTGCGTAAACTGTAATACAGCGTTGTCTGACATCGAAGTTGAACACGAGGATGAGGTCGGCCATTTGTGGCATATCCGTTATCCTGTTGTAGAAGAAGAGGGTACCTATCTAACTATCGCTACAACCAGACCGGAAACAATGCTTGGTGATACTGCTGTCGCAGTTAATCCCGAGGATAAACGTTATGGACACCTTGTCGGCAAAACATTGCGGTTGCCTTTAACTGACAGGATTATTCCTATTATTGCTGATTCTTATGTAGATCTCGAATTTGGAACCGGTGCCGTTAAAATTACGCCTGCTCATGACCCTAACGACTTTGAAATGGGCATGCGCCATAATCTGGAAAGCATCGTGGTAATCGGCATGGACGGACACATGACAGCCGAAGCCGGTAAATATGCGGGACAGGAACGCTATGAATGCCGTAAGAATCTGGTGCGTGAACTAGCAGATAAAGGTTTTCTAGTAAAAGTCGAGGAACACAATCATGCGGTAGGACACTGCCAACGCTGTCGTACTGTTGTGGAACCGCTGGTTTCCAAACAATGGTTTGTGAAGATGGCACCCCTTGTTCAAGCTGCTGTTGACTGCGTTGAAGATGGACGCACGCAGTTTGTACCTGAACGTTTCACCAAGACCTATACCGGCTGGATGGATAATATCCGCGATTGGTGTATTTCGCGCCAAATCTGGTGGGGACATAGAATACCGGTCTGGTATTGTGATGACTGCGGCGAAGTTATAGCTTCCCGTACAGATATTACTGTCTGCCCTAAATGCGGCGGCAAAGTACATCAGGATGAGGATGCGCTTGATACTTGGTTCAGCTCTGCTTTATGGCCGTTTTCGACCATGGGCTGGCCCAAGAAAACTGAGCTTTTGGAACAATTCTATCCGACAAGTGTGCTTGTAACAGGTTATGATATTATTTTCTTCTGGGTTGCTCGTATGTTGATCATGGGTATGGAATTCATGAAAGAGATTCCTTTTGAGAAGGTCTTCATTCATGGCTTGGTACGCGACAGCCAGGGAAGAAAAATGAGTAAGTCTCTTGGCAATGGCATCGATCCGCTGGAAGTAATCGACAAATACGGCGCTGATACTTTGCGTTTCATGCTGATTACAGGCAATACACCTGGTAACGATATGCGTTTTTATTGGGAACGTGTGGAGGCAACACGTAATTTTGCCAATAAGATCTGGAACGCTTCACGTTTTGCTCTGATGAATATGGAGGGCTATGATCCTAAGGCTAAATTAGCACCTTATACTTTGGCCGACAAATGGATTTTGTCACGGCTCGCTCACACTGAAAAAGAAGTTACCGACTTACTCGGACGTTTCGAGCTGGGCGAAGCTGGCAGACTTGTTTATGAATTCATCTGGGGCGAATTCTGTGACTGGTATATCGAACTTGCCAAACCACGTCTTTACAACAAAGAAAATGCAGAAGAGAGGGCGACAGCTCAGCATGTAATCTGTGAAGTTCTGAGTTCCTCCATGAAGCTTCTGCATCCTTATATGCCTTTCATCACCGAAGAAATCTGGCAATGTCTGCCGCATGAAGGTGACAGCATCATGGTTGCTGTTTGGCCTAAGAGCGATGAGAATTTGTTTGATGCTGAAGCCGAAGCTGCTATGAATGCCATCATGGATGCTATCAAAGCTATTCGTAATATGCGTGCAGAAGTAAATGTTGCCCCTGGCAAAAAAGTTCCTGCTATCTTGCTTGTTGCTGACGAATTACAGCAAGTAGTTGCTGACAACCAGTCTTATATTAAACTGATGGCAAGTGTCGACGAATTAAGCATACTACCGGCTGGCGGCGACAAACCGGAAAATGCCATGGCAGCTTTGACGAAGGGGATTGAAGTTTATCTGCCGCTGAAAGGCTTGATAGATATTGAAAAAGAAACACAGCGCCTCAACAAAGAGCTTGATGGTATGACCAAGGAAATCGGTCGTATTGAAGGCAAATTAAATAATGCAGGCTTCCTGGCGAAAGCGCCGGCGGAAGTTGTTGAAAAAGAAAAGACAAAAGCTCAGGAAATTGCTGGTAAGATGCAAGCTATCGGAGAGCGTCTGGCTTATTTGAAAAATCTGGAATAAAAAAAGTTGGCGCGTTAATTCGCGCCAATTTTGCTAATTGTGGAGGAAATATCATGAATTACACGGAAACTCTAGCCTACCTGGATGGCTTGGGTAAATTTGGCATTCACCTGGGCATGGAGAGGATTGAAGCACTCTTAAAAGAACTGGGCAATCCTGAACAAAAAGTCAGAACAATTCATGTCACCGGTACTAATGGCAAAGGCTCTGTAACCAGTATGATTACCAATATCTTATTAGTAAGCGGTTTGAAAGTCGGAAAATTTACTTCTCCCCATTTGGTCAGATATAACGAACGAATTGAAGTGGACGGAAAAGAGATTAGTGATGAGGATTTTGCGCTGGTAGTAACCGCTGTCAGACGTGCTGTAGAAAACGTTATGGTCAAAGGAACCGATCAGCCGACGCAGTTTGAAGTACTGACGGCTGCGGCGTTTCTGCATTTTGCTCTGCAAAAGCTTGATTATGCCGTGATTGAAGTTGGTCTTGGCGGCCTTTGGGATTCGACGAATGTTATTACTCCGGTAGTTTCTGTAATTACCAACGTCAGTCTTGACCATACTGACCGCTGCGGTAAAACTGTTGAAGAAATTGCCATGCAGAAAGCCGGCATCATTAAAGATGGCATACCGGTAGTTACCGCGGCAGAAGGTGAGGCTTTAGGCCCGATTCAGGCTATGTCCCTCTTTAAACAAGCACCGCTATATATTTACGGCAAAGCCTTTACCGGGCAGGAAGTTTCGAGCAGTATGGACGGTCAGACCTTTACGCTCAGTGCCGGCGACTATCATTCCAACTATGATGTTAAATTGCCTGGAGCCCACCAGATTTTGAATACGGCAGTTGCCGTAGTGGCTGCCAAGCTTGCCTCCAAACAGGACAGCCGTATTAACGAGATGGCTCTGCATCAAGGTGTTGCTTTGACTAAATGGCCGGGACGCTTGGAGAGGATAAGCCAGAAACCAGACGTTATTCTGGATGGCGCACATAACCCGGCAGGTGCAGATGTTCTGCGTGCTGCTTTGGACAAATACTACAGCGGCAAGAAAATCTGCTTTATTTTCGGCATGATGGGTGACAAGGATATCAGCCAGGTAATCACCACCTTGTTCCGCAAAGAGGATACGGTCTATACTGTCAGGGCGGACGAAGGAACAAGAGCAGCTGAGCCGGAAGCGTTGGCGAAGCAAATCGGCCCACAGGCGAAAGCTATGCACGATTTAGCTCAAGCCTATAAAACGGCTTTGGCAGAAGTGGGCGAAGATGGACTGGTCTGCGTCTGCGGCTCACTCTATCTGGTAGGAACCTTTAAGAAGATGCTGCTAAATCTATAACGCTGTATTTCAAAAAAAATATGGTATAATCCGGTTAGAATATATTATTTTATAAAAAGTTCTTGCACCGATAGTCTTGCTGCTCCATCTTCGACACTTGGTTAATGTGTTACTTGCCAGCAGCCTTTCTGCTCCGCCTTCGACACGCGCTTGGCAATTCTCTAACAAGAATTGGAGCACTGAGTTATAATAGCTACGCCGATAAGGCCACTGGCTCGTATACATTGGCTATAATAAATGGTATTGCTCTACTTTAGCTCGAAGTTTAATACCTACGCAGACAAAGACCACCGGTGTCAGTCTTATGTTCGATATTATCTATATATTAAAAACCATTTAGAGTAATAAGCAGGAGAAATAAATGAAAAAACCGCTTTTTCGCTGGCAACAATTAAATCTGCAGCAAGTAGTCTTCCGATTACTTGTTCTGTTGGTTTTTGTGTTGCCCCTTTCCATACCGCTGAGTGGCTGCCTTTTCAGCATTACCATGATTTGCGCGCTGATCGACCAGTATCAGCGCAGAAACCAAATTGCCACAGAAATTTTGCCTAAAAAGCTTAAATATGGGCTTTACGCCTTGATGGCAATCAGCTTTGTCTCACTAGCTTTTTCCGGTAATATTTTTGCCAGTGCTTTCAACTATGCCTATGTTGTCAGCCAACATATAGGTAGCTTTTGGCTGGTGCTACATTATGCTTCCAAAAAAAGAGAGCCTCTGGTCTTATTGAAGTCTTTTCTGTTATCGGCTTTTATCGTTGCAACCTACGGCATATTCCAGTATATTGCCGGAACCGCTGTGCTGAATACCGAATGGGTAGATGTTTCCCAATTTCCTGAACTCAAGGAAAGGGTTTATTCTACCTTGCAAAATCCTAATATTTTAGGTACGTTTCTGGTCGTGACTATTGGTTACTGCGTAGGGGTCTTTTCGGCATTGCCCGGTGGCAAACGACGTATAGCACTTATAACACTTTTTTTGACGAGCTTTGTTTGTCTTTTGCTGACTTTTTCCCGTGGCAACTGGGTCAGTATGTTCGTTGTTTTGTTTACTTTTGCTGTTTTTTTCTACAGGAAAGCCGTACTGCCATTTCTGGGCGGCGGCGCTTTAGTTGCTTACTTTGCCTGGGATTTATTGTCTAATCGACTTATGTCAATTTTCCAGACAGAAGATACCTCAGTTGCTTTGCGGTTTTCTTATGTCGAAAGTACGATAGCGATGATTAAGGATTCGCCGTGGGGAGTTGGCTGGTATGGTTATATGTACGCTTTCCCTGATTACGATTTTTATCTGCAAAATCCTGATGTACCGATGTATCACTGCCACAATTTGTTATTAAATATTACAGCTGAACTTGGAATACAAGGCTTAGTGGCATTTTTGTTCATTGTGTATTTACTTTTAAAGGAAGCATGGTTTTTAGCCCATGCCGATGTTGAACCATGGCGCAAAGGCATTGGCAGAGGCTATCTTATGTCAATGATTGGCATTGCTGTCAGCGGTTTGACAGATCATACTCTTTTTAACATTCAGCTGGGTATGTTATTCTGGCTGCTGAATTCTCTTTTGGCGGTATGTGCTGCAAGTGCCAGACAAAATATCAGGAAACCATAAGGTTCCTGATATTTTGCTTTACATGGCCTGTCTGGCACGGTACAATTACAATGTGTGGGGCCAAGTGTCCGATAAATATTGCAAAGAGCACTAAAACCTTTTCTGGCCGAATAGTGGCAATATCCAATGCTTAGTATAGTAATTGATGCTATTCGACTGAAAAAGGTTGGATGACAGGTCAAAAAGCGGGAGGTAATACTCGTGATTAATTTAAACCAGGTCTGCAGTAAGCTTGATGCAAAAATATTGTTGGGTGAAGATCAGCTGGATCGAGAGGTTATTTCAGCCTGTGGAGCTGATCTGATGAGTGATGTTTTGACATTTACCAAGCGTAAAACATTGCTCTTGACTGGACTTACAAATATTCAGGTGGTTAGGACTGCTGAACTCAGTGATTTGTGCGCAATAGTTTTTGTGCGCGGCAAGCTGCCCGGTAAGGATATCATCGAAGCGGCAAAGGCTAATGATATTCCCTTGCTGGTGACTTGCTATACTTTATTTGAAGCTTGCGGACGCTTGTATGAGATGGGTATAAAAGGTTGTCCACATAAGGTATTTGCCGATGAGTGATACAAAGAAAATGAAAGTTACCTATGAAGTTGCGCCAGGTGATTTTGAGCGCGCCGGTGAAGCTTCCAGTGGTATCAAAAGATTATTGCAAAGAATAGGTATACCTGCTGAAGTAATAAGAAGAATCGCGATTGGAACCTATGAAGCAGAAATGAACGTCATAATTCATGCCGGCGGTGGAATAGTAACCGCTGAAATCTCTCCGGATAGCACTGTTATTATTGTATCTGATAAGGGCCCTGGGATAGCTGACATTGAATTGGCTAAGCAGGAGGGGTGGTCTACTGCGCCGGATTATGTAAGACAGATGGGGTTTGGTGCAGGCATGGGTCTGCCCAATATGATAAAATGCTCTGATAAACTTGATATTGTTTCTGTAGTTAATCAAGGAACGCAGATAACAATGTTGTTCTATCATGTTGATAAAGAAAGCAAATGAAGTTTTAGGCGGTGATACAAGTGTCTGGTGGTTATTTTCATTCCGTTCGTTTAAAAGGAAGTGCTTGCATAGGTTGTGTCACCTGCGTTAAATACTGTCCAACGGAGGCTATACGTGTACGTAATGGCAAGGCTATCATTCTGGCTGCACGCTGTATTGACTGCGGCGAGTGCATAAGACGCTGTCCTCACCATGCTAAGGTTGCTGTTATGGACAACTTGAGTGAAATGCGGAAATATAAGTATAATATAATTCTGCCGCCACCTTCTCTTTATGCCCAGTTTCCTCCAGAAATCAAGATGGAGGCAATTTGGCAGGGGTTGCGTGATTTAGGATTTGATGAAATTTTTGATGTTTCTGCTTCCAGCGAATATGTATCTGCAGAGATTGAATCTTATGTAAAAAACTACCAGGACGGGCCCAGACCGCTGATATCTTCAGCGTGTCCGGCTGTTTTAAGGCTAATCCAGGTGAAGTTCCCTGAACTCATTAAACAGGTTGTGCCTATCTTGTCGCCTGCTGAGGCGGCTGCAATCTATATAAAAGAAGAAGTAGTAAAACGCGGCGAGTATTCACCGGAGCAAGTAGGAATCTGGTTTGTTGCTCCCTGCCCTGCTAAGGGAAGTAATATCAGGCAGGCGGTGGATGTGAATAGTACAGCAATAACCGGTGCTTTCAGTATTTCTAAAATTTACGGCGAAATATGCCGCGTTCTAAAAGAAGACGTGAATTTTTCAGACTGGCAGGACCACGTAACGACAGGCTCGTCTTACGGCATGGGCTGGGGCGCTGCTGGTGGCGAAGCAAGAGCAGCCGGTCTTAATAATGTTCTGATTGTTCATGGCGTTGATGAGGCTTATGAAGTTCTGGAACAAATATCAATGAATAAGATGCATGATGTAGATTATGTTGAATGTTCAGCTTGCTATGGTGGCTGCTTGGGCGGTCCGTTAACAGCTGTAAATAAATTTGTTGCGGAAAAAAATCTGAAACAGCGTGTTCGTTCTATGCGTGAAAATGAACCGGTATCACGCAAGGAAACCTTGGCGAAAAGTATGCGTTGTGAAAATTTTCCCGTATCCAGTCAGGCTGTGAAACAATTGGTGCCAAGACCTATGATGCAGCTTGATGAGGATATAGTTGTCGCGATGAAAAAGTTTGAAAAAATGGAAGAAGTTTTGAGCTCGCTGCCCGGTCTTGACTGCGGTGCGTGTGGCGCCCCTACTTGTCAGTGCCTGGCGGAGGATATTGTACAGGGAAAGGCGCACGAAACAGATTGTATTTTCAAACTGCGTGCCAGCGTGAAAAAGTTAGCACAAGGTATGCTTGACCTTGCCGAGCAGATTCCTATTTCGGGCAGGCAGGCTAAGCCTTCGCACAAGGAGGACAAAAATGAAAATAAGTGAAATAATTGAGTCTCTTAAGTTGGAGGTGGCGACAAAAAATGTTGCCTTGACAGCAGAAGTTACCGGCGGTTATGCTTCAGATCTCCTCAGTAATGTTATGGGACAGGCTTCGGCCGGCATGGTCTGGGTTACGATGCAGGGACATCAGAATATTGCAGCTGTTGCTGCCCTTTTGGGTTTATCAGCTGTTATAGTTGCCGGAGGCACTGCCATCGAACAAGAAACCTTGACCAAAGCCGAAAAAAATAATGTGCTGATACTTACGACAAATTTGCCAACCTTTGAGGTTGTCGGTAAAATTTATGCTTTGGGAGTAAAAAATACAAAATGAATAAGTGGCTTGCGGATTTACATGTTCATACCCTGCTTTCACCGTGTGCAGAGATTGAAATGACACCGCACCATATTGTTATGAAGGCAGCAGAAAAAGGAATAAATCTACTGGCTATTACTGACCATAATGCCTCTGCTAATATTGCTGCGGCTTTAGAGGCCGGACAGCGTTATGGAGTGAAAGTTCTACCTGGCATGGAAGTGCAGTGCAAAGAAGAAGCTCACATAATTGTACTTTTTGATACTTTTGAGCAGATTGAATGCTGGCAGCAGATAGTGGATAAAAATATGCTGCCGCTGCACAACGATCCCAATCGCTTTGGTTCGCAATTTATCGTCGATGCTGATGATAATTTTGTAGCAGAAGAACAGCGTATGCTTTTAGCTTCTTTGAAGTTAGAAGCAGATGAAATAATTGATTATTGCAATAATCTCGGCGGCATTTGCGTTGCTGCGCATATAGACCGCCCATCCTATAGTTTGCTTGGACAACTTGGTTTTCTGACGAAAGATATGGCGTTGGCTGCAGTTGAAATATCGCCGATAGGATTGGATGAGCTGGCAAAAAAGTGTTTGAAGCCGCTGATCGGTGGCCTACCTTATCTTACGTCCTCCGATGCACACCGGATGACCGAATTTTTGGCTGGCCCCAAAACAGCTTTTTATCTTGAAAAGCCGACTGTTGATGAAATAAAGATGGCCTTGCGTGGCGAGAATGGAAGAAGCTGTTTGCCGGGATGTTTTATCAAAGCTTGAACTTAAATAGATTTTCTGTTATGTCGTATATTGAAAAGATGTGCCATTGTTTTGTTAGCGAGGTTTTCGCTATTAAGCCATGAAAGGAAGAGATGAAGAATGGATTTAGAAAACAAATGTTGCTGTGGCGGAGAGAACAAAGAAAAGGCTCAGATTGATGAAATACTTTTAAAATATGAGGGAAAAAAAGGTGCCTTAATTCCTGTTTTACAGGAAATACAGGCTCTTTATAATTATTTGCCGAAGGATATTCTTGAGTATGTTGCGGAAAAAATGAATATACCAATCAGCCAGATTTATGGTCTGGTTACTTTCTATTCCCAATTTCATCTTAATCCCCGCGGCAGAAATATTATACGAGTTTGCCAAGGTACCGCCTGTCATGTTCGTGGCGGCAAGGTAATTTTGCAGGCGATAGAAAAACAGCTGGGAATCAAGGCTGGTCACACGACTGAAGATTTGCGCTTCACTTTGGAAACAATTGCCTGCGTCGGTGCCTGCGGCCTGGCGCCGGTCATGCAGATCAACGAAGATACTCATGGACGTTTGACTACTGAGAAACTGTCAGCTATTCTGGACAGATATAAATAAATTATGCGAGAAATAGCACTTCACATTCTTGATTTAATCCAGAATTCTATCGCCGCTTCGGCTAAAAAAGTATTTTTAGATGTTAATGAAGATGAGGAAGGGTATTTCGTTTTTCGTATTTGCGATGACGGCAAAGGCATGAACGCTGATTTATTACAAAAAATACGAGACCCTTTCGTCACGACTAGACTTACGCGTGATGTTGGACTCGGCATACCTTTTATTGCTATGTCTACTGAACAGAGTGGCGGACATCTGACCATCAGATCTAAAGAAGGTGTAGGCACCACTATTGAAGCAGCTTTTTTGCGCGACCATCTGGACAGACCACCGCTAGGCGATTTAGCGGCCACCATAAGGGTGATTCTGGTCACAAATCCAGAGTTACAATTTATTGTGAGATACAGATATGGTAATAATTGTTTTGAGTTTGACTCTTTGGCTGTAAAGGAAATGCTTGGTGAGGAAATTGATTTCAGTTTTCCGGAAGTATATCTTTGGCTGGATGCTTATCTGAAGCAGGAGATAAGTAAAGTCAGAAATGATCAGGAGGCAACCTAATGAAAACATTGGAAGATTTGAAAGCTTTGCGTGAGAAGTTAAAAGGTGATATCAAAGTAAGGCAAAAGCAGGGAACAAAAATAATAATCGGTATGGGAACTTGCGGTATCGCTGCTGGTGCACGTGAAGTAATGTCCGCAGTATTGGATGAACTGGCTGTAAGAAAGCTAAATGATGTCCAGGTCCAGCAAACGGGCTGCATTGGTATGTGTGAAAAGGAAGTTTTACTGGACGTAATTCGCCCTGATGAGCCACGTATTACTTATGGTAATGTGAAGCCTGCAGATGTTAAAAGGATTATTGCCGACCATGTAGTTAATGGTCGAATCATAGAAGACCTGGTTGTTGGCAAAATTGAGCAGGAAGGCTGAAAAAAGTCAATAATGACCTATAATGGGAGGAAAACAACATGCAACATATTAGAGCACACGTCCTTGTCTGCGCGGGTACCGGCTGCAAATCGGCAGGATCCAAAGAAGTAGAACTGGCTTTTCAGAGAGAGATAAAGGCCCAAGGGCTTGCGGATGAAGTAATGGTTGTGGAAACTGGCTGCCACGGCTTCTGCGAATATGGGCCACTGGTTATAGTGTATCCTGAAGGAACCTTTTATTCTCGCGTCACTGCGGAAGATGTTCCCGAGCTTGTGGAGTCTCATCTCCTGAAAGGCAGGATGGTAGAGCGCCTTTTATACCATGAACCGATGACCCATGAAATGATACCCAAATATTCCGATATAAATTTCTACAAAAAGCAGCATCGCCTGGTTTTAGCTCATTGCGGTACTATTAATCCTGAACAAATTGAAGAATACATTGCTGTTGGCGGTTATGAAGGCTTGGGCAAGGCTCTGACTTTGATGACTCCGGAAGAAGTAGTTGAAGAAGTCAAAAAGTCCGGTCTGCGCGGTCGCGGCGGCGGTGGCTTTCCCACAGGGCTGAAGTGGAGTTTTGCCAAACAATCGGTGAATGATAAAAAATATGTTATCTGCAACGCCGATGAAGGTGACCCGGGTGCCTTTATGGACCGCAGCGTTTTGGAAGGAGATCCTCATAAAATTTTAGAGGGCATGGCAATCTGCGGATATGCGATAGGTGCCGATGAGGGTTATATTTACGTACGTGCGGAGTATCCTCTTGCAATCAAGCGCCTGCGCGTAGCGATCGAGCAGGCTGAAGCAATGGGATTCCTGGGCGAAAATATCTTTAGTTCCGGTTTTAACTTCCAGATTCATATTAAAGAGGGCGCCGGTGCTTTTGTCTGCGGTGAAGAAACTGCGCTCATGGCGTCCATTGAAGGTAAGAGAGGCATGCCAAGACCACGTCCGCCATTTCCTGCGGTTTCCGGTCTTTGGGGCAAACCAACAAATATTAATAATGTAGAAACTTTTGCTAATGTGCCACAGATTATCGTTAACGGAGCAGACTGGTATTGCCAGTTTGGCACAGAAAAGTCCAAAGGCACGAAGGTTTTTGCTCTTACCGGCAAAATCAATAATACTGGGTTGGCAGAAGTACCGATGGGTATAACGATGCGCGAAATCATTTATGATATCGGCGGCGGCATCAATAACGGCAAGAAGTTCAAGGCAGTCCAGATAGGCGGACCTTCCGGCGGCTGCTTGCCCGAAGAGCTGCTCGACCTGCCGATTGACTACGATTCTTTGACTGCTGTCGGTGCCATGATGGGTTCCGGCGGCTTGGTTGTCATGGATGAAGATACCTGTATGGTTGACGTTGCTAAATTCTTCCTGAACTTTACGCAGTCCGAGTCCTGCGGCAAGTGCACACCTTGTCGCGAAGGGACAAAAAGGATGCTGGAAATTCTGACGCGTATAACTGAAGGCCAGGGCCGTGAAGGCGATATCGAATTACTGGAAAATATGGCTAAAAATATTAAGGAAACAGCTTTATGCGGTTTAGGGCAAACAGCTCCAAACCCGGTTCTTAGTACCCTGAAATATTTCCGCAATGAATATGAAGCCCATATCAAAGAGAAACGCTGTCCAGCCGGTGTTTGTGAAAAAATGGCAGTTTATACTATCACCGACAAATGTAAGGGCTGCGGTCTTTGTGCCAAAACTTGCCCGGTCAAGGCAATCAGCGGCACTTTAAAGCAACAGCATGTGATTGATCAGGCCATCTGTATAAAATGCGGGGCATGCATGTCTGTCTGCCCATTCAAGGCGATTACGAAAGGCTAGGAGGAGACGTGGATAAAATGGATATGGTAACGCTGACTATTAACGGACAAACTGTCCAGGCAAAGAAAACTTCTACGGTTCTTGAAGCTGCTCGAGCCGCTGGTATTTATATTCCGACCCTCTGCTATCACCCAGAGCTTTCGCATGAAGGCGCCTGTCGTCTTTGCGTTGTCGAAGCTTCCGGAGCCAGAACCCTGGTAGCTTCCTGCGTATATCCTGTTGCGGAAGGAATGATCGTTGAAACCAATACACCGAAGGTGCGTGAAGCCAGAAAACTTGTAGTGGAACTTTTGCTGGCTAATCATCCAAAAGATTGTTTGTCCTGCCAGAAGAGTATGGACTGCGAGCTGCAAACCATTGCTGCCGAGCTTGGCGTGAGAAAAATCAGATTTGCCGGTGGGGAAATGAAAGCACATACTATTGATGCTGGTAACCCATCGTTGGTACGTGATCAGGAAAAATGTATTCTTTGCGGCCGCTGCATTCGTGCCTGTTCTGAAATCCAGGGCATGGACGTTTATAGTTTTGCAGGGCGCGGCTTTCATACAATTGTTTCCACTGCTTTTGAACAAGGACTGGAAAAAGTTGCCTGCACTTATTGCGGACAATGCGCCAGCGTCTGCCCGACTGCAGCAATTGTGGAGAAAGATGATACAGATAAAGCATGGGCAGCTTTGGCAGATAAAACTAAACATGTAGTAGTACAGACAGCACCTTCAGTGCGTGTTGCTTTGGGTGAGGAACTTGGTATTCCAGTGGGAGAAATTGTAACTGGTAAAATGGTTGCCGCCTTGCGTCGTTTAGGCTTTGATAAAGTTTTTGACACGAACTTCTCAGCCGACCTTACTATAATGGAAGAAGGTCATGAATTCATTGACCGTCTTACTAACGGCGGTGTCCTGCCGATGATTACTTCCTGCAGTCCTGGCTGGGTCAACATGATTGAACTCAAGTATCCGGAACTTTTGCCGCATCTGTCTACAGCGAAGTCTCCGCAGCAAATGTTCGGGGCTGTGGCCAAAACCTATTACGCTGAACGCGCCGGTATTGACGCGAAAGATATAGTATCGGTATCAATCATGCCTTGTACTGCGAAAAAGGCAGAAGCAGTAAGACCTGAGATGAATTCCTCTGGTTACCAGGATGTTGATATCGTGCTGACGACCAGAGAGCTTGGCAGGATGATTCGCGAATTTGGTCTTGATTTTGCTTCTCTGCCGGAAGAAGATTTTGATTCCCCGTTGGGTAAATCCACAGGAGCCAGCGTGATCTTCGGTACTACAGGCGGAGTAATGGAGGCGGCCCTGAGAACAGTGGCTGATGTTGTTACCGGTCAGAACCTCCAGCAAATTGAATATAAGGCAGTGCGCGGCATGGAAACAGTACGTGAGGCGACTTTGAAAATTGGTGATTCCGAGGTTAAAGTTGCTGTAGTGCATACATTGAAGGCGGCTAAGGCGATGATGGAAAGAGTAAAAAAAGGAGAAACTGAGTACAAGTTTATTGAAGTAATGGCTTGTCCCGGTGGATGTATAGGCGGTGGCGGCCAACCTGTTCCTGTTGATGCCGATGTGCGCAGAGCAAGAAGAGAGGCGCTGTTTACTTGTGACGAAGCGTGTTCACTGCGTAAATCGCATGAAAATCCTGAAATCATCGAATTATATTCCACTTGGCTTGGTAAACCTTTAGGTGAAAAAGCACATCACTTACTGCATACGAAGTATAATCAGCAAAAAAGAAATTAACCAATAAATACAATTTACAAAATCTCCATATCGATACTTCGATATGGAGATTTTGTGTAAAGTGTAAAGAAAACGCTTGCAAGTTTACAGTTTAACTGTTAGTATGTTAGAGTATTCTGTAGTAAAAGGCTTCTGGCGAATAAAAGGAAATTGTGGAAGCATACCGTTTTGATAAAAAATGGGGCTGAGACTTCTCTGGATGTTACCACGACAGAAGATTACCGAAAAGTTAGATTGGATTTTCTTATTTTTTGAAAAAAAAGAAGGGTTTTTTTTCAAAAATGTCGAATCATAATTGCTGTAAGTCTAAAAAGGTCATAGTCTGATTGTTCAACGGACGATACATATTGAAAACATTGGCATTGAGGCAAACGGACAAAAAGGGCAGGCTCTTGGTTGAAAGTTTGCATTTTCTCTGATGTGGTTCGCAATCCGGTTCTTACCGAACTGGAAGGTAGTGAACTTACACTTGGCTGTGTTTTGTTACTAATATTGATTTAATAGATGGATTGATAAAAATGGACAAAACTCCTGGGTGTCTTTTTTTATGGGTAAAATCTTATTCTTAACTAAGAAATCAAGCATTTTACAGAACTTTTTAGTTAATAGTAAGTGAATTTTTACTAGCAAGATACTTCTTGCAGGCTAAAAGCCAGATTTTCACAATTATTAAGGAGGAAGGTAAACATGATTGACATTAAATCCCGCGTGCACTGCGATGCAGCTATGGCTAAGGTTACTACTGCTGAAGCAGCTGCAGCACTCATCAAAGACGGAATGAACATTGGCGTTAGCGGATTTACACCATCCGGCTATCCAAAAGCAGTTCCTCTTGCTTTGGCTGAAATTGCAAAAGCAAACCCACTCAAAATAAACCTCTGGACTGGCGCTTCCGTAGGACCAGAAATTGACTCAGCTTTGACTAATGCTGGCGTTGTTGCTAGACGTCTGCCTTACCAAACAAACAATGATTTGCGTAAAGCAATCAACAACGGCAGTGTAAAATATACTGATCTTCATTTGAGCCATGTTGCTCAAATGGCTCGTTACGGTTTCATGTATGGCCGTCACGATGTTGATATCGCTATCATCGAAGCATGTATCATTAAAGATCTTGGCAATGGCCAGATCGGTATAGTTCCTACTACTTCCATGGGTAACTCATCTTCCTGGGTACAAAGTGCTAAACAAGTTATCATCGAAGTAAACGTTACTCAACCGGTAGCTTTGGAAGGTATGCATGATTCCTATGTTCCAATGGATCCTCCGAATCGTCAGCCAATTCCACTTGTTAAACCAGAAGACCGTATTGGTACAACTTATATTCCATGCGACCTTTGCAAAGTTGCTGCTATCGTGCCTTGCGACATTACTGATAAAGTACGTCCTCTTGGCGAAATCGATGATGAAGCTAAAGCAATGGGCGAAAATCTGGTTGCTTTCTTCAAACAAGAAGTTGCAGAACGCCGCCTGCCAAAGAACCTGTTGCCATTGCAATCTGGTGTTGGTTCCGTAGCAAATGCCGTAATCAACGGCTTAGTAAACTCTGATTTCGAAGATCTCACAGTTTTCACGGAAGTTATCCAAGACGGTATGTTCGATCTGATTGATGCAGGCAAACTCCGCGTTTGCTCCGGCACAGCTTTGAGCCCATCCCCGGACTGCCTCAAAAAATTCTATGATAATGTTGAGAATTACAAAAAATATATCGTTCTTCGTCCGCAAGAAGTTGCTAACAGCCCAGAATTAGCTCGTCGTATCGGTGTTATCGCTATGAACACTGCTATCGAAGTTGATATCTACGGTAATGTTAACTCCACTCACATTGCTGGCACTAAGATCATGAACGGTATCGGCGGTTCCGGCGACTATGCCCGTAACGGCTTCCTGACAGTTTTCTTCACTACTTCTTTGGCCAAAGGCGGCGCAATTTCTTCTGTAGTTCCATTCTGCTCCCACATTGACCATACTGAACATGATGTTGATATCATCGTTTCTGAACGCGGTGTAGCTGACCTTCGCGGTCTCTCCCCGAAAGAACGCGCTCTTGTCATCATTGATAAGGTTGCCAACCCGAAATATCAACCTATTCTTACAGACTACTTCGAAAGAGCTTGCAAAGAATGCGGCAACAGCCAAACTCCGCACATCCTTTCCGAAGCACTGTCCTTCCATGATCGTTTTGTAAAGACCGGTACAATGGAGAAATAAGCTTTAAAGCTAAACAATTGATTTTGCTTTAATGGCGTGCCGGCGTGGTGGTCGCGCTGGCACGCCTTAAGACAATCGCTCAGGTGATTGTGATAATATCATAGGGAATGCCTTATGGCTTCTCATACATCTCGCCAGCAGGCGAGAAAACTCTCATTCCATATGCTGGTTCGTCCAAACCAAAATATGAAAAGTAAAATTTTAAGGAGGATTTGAGAATGGCAAATGAAACACTGAAAGCCGGGTTTGAAGCTTACACTGCAGGTGTAGTAGCAAAATTAGACAAAAACCCAGAGCGCGGCAACCTTGAGCCAAACAGGCTCTACACCCCTCTTGATGTAGAAGGGTTCGATTATGAAAAAGACCTTGGATTCCCTGGTCAATATCCGTTTACCCGTGGTGTACAACCTACAATGTATCGTGGTCGTTTCTGGACCATGCGTATGTATGCTGGTTTCTCCACTGCTGAAGAATCCAACAAACGTTATCGCTACCTGTTAGCTAACGGTGGCAGCGGTCTTTCCTGCGCATTCGACTTACCAACCCAAATCGGTTACGATTCTACTGATGCTATGGCTGAAGGCGAAGTTGGTAAAGTTGGTGTTGCTATCGACTCCCTCGCTGACATGGAAATCCTGTTCGATCAAATCGATCTTTCCAAAGTTTCCACTTCTATGACTATCAATGCTCCAGCATCCGTACTGCTTTGCATGTACATCGCTGTTGCTGAAAAACAAGGCGTATCTGCTGATAAACTCCGTGGTACCATCCAAAACGATATTCTGAAAGAATACGCTGCTCGTGGTACTTACATATTCCCTCCAAAACCATCCATGCGTTTGATCACCAATATTTTCGAATATTGCGCTAAGAACGTTCCATTGTGGAATACAATTTCCATCTCTGGTTACCACATTCGTGAAGCTGGTTCCACTGCTTCCCAAGAAATCGCATTCACCATTGCTGATGGTATCGCTTATGTAGAAGCTGCTATCAAAGCTGGTATGGACGTTGATGACTTCGCAGGCCGTCTGTCCTTCTTCTGGAATGCACACAACAACGTACTCGAAGAAGTTGCTAAATTCCGCGCTTCCCGTCGTGTATGGGCTAAAGTTATGAAAGAAAGATTTGGCGCTAAAAAAGCTAAATCCCAAATGCTTCGTGTACATACCCAAACTGCAGGTTCCATGCTGACTGCTCAACAACCAAACAACAACATCGTTCGTGTTGCTCTGCAAACTGCTGCTGCTGTAATGGGCGGTACTCAATCCTTGCACACTAACTCCAAAGACGAAGCACTTGCTTTGCCGACTACTGAATCCGTAACTATAGCTCTTCGTACCCAACAAATCGTTGCTTACGAAAGCGGCTTGGCTGATACAGTTGACCCATTGGGCGGTTCCTACTATGTTGAAGCTTTGACCAACAAAATCGAAGCTGAAGCTTGGGACTACATTAAGAAAATCGACGAAATCGGTGGCGCTCCTGAAGCAATCGCTAAGGGCTACATCCAAAAAGAAATCCAAGATTCTGCTTACAAATGGCAAATGGACATTGAAAGCAACAAGAGAATCATTGTTGGCGTTAACAAATTCCAACAAGAAGAAGAAGCTCCGAAAAACCTGCTTCGCGTAGATGGTTCTGTTGGCGAATTGCAAGCTAAGAAAATTGCTGCATTGAAAGCTAAACGCGACAATGCTAAAGTTGAAGCAACCTTGGCTGCATTGAAAGCAGCTTGCGCTGACGACTCTATCAATCTGATGCCTTTGATTCTCGAAGCTGTTCATGCATACGCAACTGAAGGCGAAATCTGCGGCGTTATGAGGGAAGTATTCGGCGAATACAAATCCCACGTAGCACTGTAAGCGAAGCAAATTAGGGAGGGAAAATAATGGATAAACGTATTAGAGTTTTAGTAGCAAAACCAGGTCTTGACGGACATGACCGTGGTGCTAAAGTTGTTGCTCGTGCATTGCGCGACGCTGGATTCGAAGTAATTTACACCGGTATTCGTCTGACTCCGGAACAAATCGCTGAATCCGCATTACAAGAGGACGTAAATGTTGTTGCTTTGAGCTTGCTTTCCGGCGCTCACAACACACTGTTCCCAAAAGTAGTTGAATTATTAAAAGCAAAAGGCATGACCGATGTGTTGACTATCGGCGGCGGTGTTATTCCTGATTCTGATATCCCTGGCCTCAAAGCTGCAGGTATCGCTGAAGTATTCACTCCAGGAACCCCGACCAGCGCAATCGTTGACTTCATCAACGCTAACGTAAAATAAGAGGTTGTTAAAATCAGATAGCCGGGGTTATCCCGGCTATCTCCTATGATTATTCTCGAACCTCAACAAGGCGGTGTTCTTACTTGAATATTGTTGAAGGCGTATTAAACCACTCCCGTTTGGCATTATCCAAGGCTATTACGGCTGTAGAAAACGAATATGATGAAGCTGTCAGTATTATGACGCAAATTTATCCTCATACAGGTAATGCTTACGTCATTGGTATTACTGGACCACCTGGTGCTGGTAAAAGTACATTAACAGATAAATTGGCCAAAGAATACCGTAAACGTGGCAAGACCGTAGGTATTGTTGCAATTGATCCGACCAGTCCTTACTCCGGCGGTGCAATTCTTGGCGATCGTATCAGAATGATGGACCTAATTGCTGACGAGGGTATCTTCGTACGCAGTATGGCTACACGCGGCAGCTTGGGCGGCCTGTCTCAAAAATCAGGCGATGCAGTAAAATTAATGGATGCTTATGGCATTGACGTTATAATCGTTGAAACTGTAGGGGTAGGACAGTCAGAGGTAGATATTGTCAAGACTGCCGATACAACAATGGTTGTCGTTGTTCCTGGTCTCGGTGACGATATCCAAGCTATTAAAGCTGGTATTTTGGAAATCGGTGATCTCTTCACTATCAACAAAGCAGACCGTGAAGGCGTTGATAAACTGAATATCGAAATCGAAATGATGCTGGAATTAAATCAGGAGAGTGTTGAGTGGCGACCGCCGATCAATCGTACCGTGGCAAGCAAGGATGAAGGAATTCAGGAAGTTGTTGATTCCATCGAAGAGCACAAAAAATTCCTTTTCCAAACTGGCAAAATTGAGAAGATTCGTGCGAACCGTATAAAATCCGAAGTTACAGCTATGGTTAATGACCGCATAGGCCGTTATGTTGATTCCAAGATTGTAGCTACCGAAGACTTTGCAAAGACTGTAATAAGATTGCAAAAACGTGAAATTGACCCATATTCGGTAGTAAATGAAATTGTTGATAGTGTCCTTAAATGACATTATTATATATTAGTACATTTCTTAAGGAGGAGATTTAAATGTTCAAATGTATCTGTGTTGATCACATTGGTATTGCCTGCAAAGATTTGGATGTTTCCAAAAAATTCTACACTGAGGTTCTTGGCTTGACTTGCACTGGCGAAGAAACAGTTGAAGAACAAAAAGTTAAAACTGTTTTCATTCCATGCGGCGAAACTTTATTCGAGCTTTTGGTTGCAACCTCTCCTGAAAGCCCAATCGCTAAGTACATTGAGAAAAACGGCCAAGGTATCCAACACGTAGCAGTACGCGTTGATGACATTGAAGCTGCTATTGCTGATGTACAAGCTAGAGGCGCTGCAATGATTGATAAAGCACCTCGTGGCGGTGCTGGCGGAATGGACATTGCTTTCGTTCATCCGAAATCCGTAGGTATTCTTCTTGAACTCTGCGCTCCTCATAAATAATTTTATTTATAATAAGGCGCTGTTTGTTTGTCTCATATGAGACATTACGGTTGGCTACACCCACAATGTGGTGTAAATAAATTAGCTTACCCAATTTAGACGGAGGTGTAATGATTTGTCTACTCAAGCAAGAATTGAGAAAATGATCAAAAAATCCGAAAAGATCATGGCAGCAGGCGGCGAAAAACGTGTTGCAAAACAACACGAAAGCGGCAAACTGACTGCTCGTGAGAGAATCGCATTGCTCCTTGATGAAGGCAGCTTTGTAGAACTCGATCGCTTCGTGCAACACCGTTGCACAAACTTCGGCATGGAAAAGAAAGAGCTTCCAGGCGAAGGCGTAACCACCGGTTATGGTACTGTTGACGGCCGTTTGGTCTATGTGTTCGCACAAGACTTCACTGTTGAAGGCGGTTCCCTTGGTGAAATGCATGCAGCTAAAATCGTAAAAGTACAACGTTTGTCACTCAAAATGGGTGCTCCACTTGTTGGCCTGAACGATTCCGGCGGTGCTCGTATCCAAGAAGCTATTGACGCTCTTGCTGGTTACGGCAAAATTTTCTTCGAAAACACTATTGCTTCCGGCGTAGTTCCACAGATTTCTGCAATCATGGGACCATCTGCAGGCGGCGCAGTTTATTCCCCAGCTTTGACCGACTTCATCTACATGGTAAAGAACACTTCCAAAATGTTCATTACCGGACCTGCAGTTGTTAAGTCCGTTACTGGCGAAGAAGTTACTCAAGAACAACTTGGTGGCGCAATGACTCACAACACCACTTCTGGTGTTGCTCACTTTGCTGCTGAAAACGATGAAGACTGCTTGAAACAAATTCGTTACCTCTTGAGCTTCCTTCCTTCCAACAACATGGAACCAGCTGCAATCGTTGAAACTGGTGATGACCCGATGAGAACAGATGCAGCTTTGAATACACTGCTTCCTGACAACTCCAACCAAGCTTATGACATGAAAGATGTCATTGCTAGCATTGTTGATAATGGTGAATACTATGAATCCCAACAATTCTGGGCTACTAACATCATCACTTGCTTCGCACGTATGGACGGACAAACAGTAGGTATCATTGCTAACCAACCAAAAGTAATGGCTGGCTGCCTGGATATCAACGCATCAGATAAATCCTCCCGTTTCATTCGTTTCTGCGACGCTTTCAACATTCCTTTGCTGAACCTTGTTGACGTTCCTGGCTTCCTGCCTGGTACTAACCAAGAATACGGCGGCATCATCCGTCACGGCGCAAAAATGCTGTATGCATACTCCGAAGCTACAGTTCCAAAGATCACTTTGGTAACTCGCAAAGCTTACGGTGGATCTTACCTCGCAATGTGCTCTCAAGACCTTGGTGCAGACCAAGTTATTGCATGGCCAACTGCTGAAATCGCAGTTATGGGACCTGCAGGCGCTGCTAACGTCATCTTCAAAAATGATCCTGATGTTAAAGCTAAAACCGAAGAATACATTGAAAACTTTGCTACTCCTTACCAAGCTGCTATCCGCGGTATGGTTGACATGGTTATCGAACCAAAAGATAGCCGTCCTACCATCATCAACGCGTTGCACATGCTGGAGTCCAAACGTGAAACTCGCCCGGCAAAACGCCATGGCAATATTCCACTCTAATTCTCGGCATTATTCGATGGAACTTCATTAAAATTCTGAATGTGAGGTGAATTAAATGGGACCAACAACAACTAACCCTTGGTTGATAGCTCTTATCAACATGACCATAGTTTTCGCGGTTTTGGCTGCATTGGGCGGTATTATGAATGTAATCAAAATGGTAGACCCAACGCAAAAAAAAAGTGCTAAACCAGCGGTAGCACCAGCAGCAGCTCCTAGGGCTGCAGCTCCGGCACCTGCTAAAAAAAGTGATGCTGAAGTAATGGCTGTTATCGCAGCTGCAGTAGCAGCTTACGGTTATTCCAGCTCACAGATTGCCTGCGTACGTCGTTTATCGGCAGCAGGTTGGTCACAAAATGCTCGTATCGAGGCTATCAGCGCTCGTAAAGAATGTTTCTAATTTACTAATGTGAAATAAAGTATTTTAAGGGGGATTTTTATTCATGAAAAAGTTCAACATTACTGTTAATGGTACTGCTTATGAAGTAGAAGTTGAAGAATTAGGCGGCGCTGTTAGCGCAGCTCCTAAAGCTGCTGCTCCAGCTCCTAAAGCTGCTGCTCCAGCTCCTAAAGCTGCTGCTCCAGCTCCAGCTGCTGCTCCAGCTCCAGCTGCTGCTCCAGTCGCTGCAGGCGCAACCGTTGTTAGTGCTCCAATGCCTGGTAAGGTAATGTCCGTAGCTGTTAAAGCTGGTGACGCTGTTAAAGCTGGCGACGTTCTCATGATTCTTGAAGCTATGAAAATGCAAAACGAAATCATGGCTCCAGTAGATGGCACTGTTTCCGAAGTACGTATCAGCGCTGGTCAAAATGTTAACACTGGCGACCCAATGATCGTTCTCTAATTAGTATCTTTCAGCAATACAATTTAATATTTTAAGAAGCTAGCATAAGCGCTCCGCAAAATGTCACCTCGGTGACCCGATGACCGTTCTCTAGTCGGACTTGTTTGGCTGACAAGTGTTTTGCATGGAGCATTAAGCATAGCTCTACCAACGTCATTTAAATTATTTTAGGAGGCTATTAAATGGACGCTTTTATCGTTGCTTTACAAGCAATCTGGAATGATAGCGGCTTTGCGGCATTTACTATGGGTAATGCTATCATGATTATTGTTGGCTGCGTTCTCTTATACCTTGCTCTTGGCAAAGGATTTGAGCCGCTTCTGCTATCTCCGATTGCTTTTGGTTGTCTTTTGGCTAACATTCCAAAGACTGGTTTCGAAACCGATCCTGGTGTTATGCAAGTAATCCTCTTTGGAATACATAATGAAATATTCCCGCCGTTGATCTTCCTCGGCGTTGGTGCGATGACGGACTTTGGTCCGCTGATTGCTAATCCAAAGACTTTGCTTTTGGGCGCTGCTGCTCAGGCTGGTGTATTTATTTCCCTTCTGGGCGCTATGTTCCTTGGCTTTACTGTTCAGGAAGCAGCTGCTATCGGTATTATCGGTGGTGCTGACGGCCCGACTGCAATTTATCTGGCTGCTAAAATGGCTCCAAACCTTCTGGGTGCGATTGCCGTTGCTGCTTATTCCTACATGTCTTTGGTTCCGTTGATTCAACCGCCAATCATGAAAATGTTTACTACTGAAGCAGACCGTAAAATTGTCATGGAACAATTACGTCCTGTAACTAAGTTTGAAAAGATCGTGTTCCCGGTTGTAACAACTATCGTAATCAGCTTATTGCTCCCACCAGTTACCGCTCTTATCGGTATGCTGATGTTGGGTAACTTGTTCAAAGAAGCAGGCTGTCTGGATCGTCTTTCTGATACAGCACAAAACGCTTTGATGAACACAGTAACCATCATGCTGGCTACTGGTACCGGTTTGACAATGAATGCTGAAAGCTTCCTCAACTATCAAACAATTCTAATCATATTCCTTGGCCTAGTTGCATTCGCGGCAGGTACTGCTGCTGGTGTTATCTTTGGACAGATTATGAAAACCATGTCTGGTGGCAAAATCAATCCTTTGATTGGTTCTGCCGGCGTATCGGCAGTTCCTATGGCTGCCCGTGTATCGCAGATAGTTGGTCAGAAAGCTAATCCGTCCAACTTCCTCTTAATGCATGCTATGGGCCCAAATGTGGCCGGCGTTATCGGCACAGCTGTTGCAGCTGGCGCTATGCTTGCTATGATTGGACCGGTTGCTAAATAATTTCTGCTGAATTTTAAAGGCTTTTATTGCGGTTGATGATTTTATCAGCAGCCGCAAGATTAGCCAGCGTTAATTAGTCAGCAGGAATATTAACTATTGCAATTAAATAAGGATACATCCTCTGATTAATTAACAAAAAATATAACCCACAAAAAAAAGGAGGATAAAATTATGACACCTGCAGTTAAATGTCTCATTTTGTTGGCTGTTGTTGCATTATTATTCGTTACTGAAATGATTCCTTTGGCGATTACAGCTATGGGTGGTGCTATCGCTTGCGGTCTTCTCGGCTTTATTCCTATCAAAACAGTATTTTCCGGCTTATCTAACTCAACAGTTGTACTTTTCGCAGGTATGTTTGTAGTTGGAGCTTCCATGTTCCACACTGGTCTTGCCCAAAAACTTGGTGCTGCCGTTGTTAGAATATCAGGCACAGGCGAAAACAGCCTGATGTTCGGTATTATGGTAATTGCAGCTGGTCTTTCCGCAGTTCTTTCCAATACAGGTACTGCTGCCTGCTTGATGCCGGTTGTTCTTGGTATCTGCGCAGCTGCAAAAATTCCTGCTTCCCGTCAATTAATGCCATTGGCCTTTGCCGCTGGTCTTGGCGGAACCATTACTATGGTTGGTACGCCTCCTAACATCATTGCTAACGGTGCGTTACAGGCTGCCGGCATTGCTAATCAATTCGGTTTCTTCGAATACGCAAAAGTTGGTATTCCTCTTACCTTGGTTGGCATTCTTTATATGATGTTTATCGGCAAACATTTACTGCCGAAGGCTGTACTTTCAGCAGACCAGGATATTGAACAAGAAATCGAAGCTTCAGCTACAAGCGCTACGAAGCAATACATTTCCGCAGCAATTCTCGTTGTTGTAGTTGTTGTTATGGCTTTGGATTTCAAATGGATTACTCTTGAAATGGCTGCCATCATCGGTGCTATTGTTGCCGTTTTGACTGGTTGTTTGACAGAGAAACAAGCTTATCAATCCATTGACTGGGTTACTATCTTCTTGTTTGCTGGCATGATGCCTGTTTCAACCGCTATGGATAAAACCGGCGCTGGTAAACTTATTGCACAATGGACAGTAGGTCTTATGGGTGGTAGTCCATCCCCATTGCTCGTTACAGCAATTCTGTTCATTCTTTCTTGCTTCTTGACCCAGTTCATGTCCAACACAGCTTCCGCAGCTTTGTTGTGCCCTATCGGTATCGCTATTTCTAAACAATTAGGTGCAGATCCTAAGGCTGTTTTGATGGCTATTGCAATGGCTGCTTCTTGCGCATTTGCAACTCCTGTAGGTACACCACCTAATACTTTGGTTCTTGGACCTGGTGGTTACAAATTCATGGACTATGTTAAAGCAGGTACAGGTCTTGTTATCGTATCCTTCATAGTTTGTATCATCGTAATTCCTATTGCTTGGCCTTTCTTCCCAGGCAAATAATTATCTGATACAAGATAAGCTACAAAATATTAGTTGAATTAAGGGGCTGTCTCCACACAAGTTCGGAATATGTGTGAGGCAGCCCTTTGTTTGTTAAATATATAACATTTATAATTGTTTTGCGTAAAAACTTTTAGATGTATTACCCAAGAAAATGTATCAATACTGGACATAATTTGTTATAATTAGTCCAGAGTATTCGTCTGATTATGGGTTTACGTGCCAATCTTTGACTTGATTCAGATCAGGGTCTATTTAGTTACATTATTCGGAGGGATTTTTGGATGGAGTTGTACAGGGAAGAATCTGCTGTTAGTTCAGAAAGAAAGATATATATGTACGGTGCTTTGGCATTAATTGGTGTCTCTTTCTTATACGAGGGGCACAATACCTATATTTTAGGCAAACCCAATTTATTAGGATGGGGATATAGTATTTTGTTTCTTATTATGTGGTTTTGGCGTTGCTGTTTCAGGTATACTTATATTTTAACTGAAAATGAATTTGTCATTGTTAGTCATGGCTTAGGAATTAAGAGAACATATGTGGTTAATTTAAATAATACAGAAAGTTTTACCAATAATTATGTCCGGAGTTTTTTTAAAAAGACAAAAATTGGTCATTATATACATCGTTATTCATCAATGGATCCGAATCCGCAGCGTTTACTGGTTTTTAGGGAGAAAAAGCATTTGGCTGCGGTTATATTTAAGGGCAGTGATCGGTTTATGAGAGAGCTTAGGAAACTAATGCCGGAAAAGTTTTTAAACTTTTCCGAATAAAATTATTGTAATATAATTATTTTTTTGATTTTAGGAGGTTTATCTTCATGACAGAAGTAACTAATATTGAAATGGCTGGCAGAATTTTGCAGGTTTTCTTTCTTTCTTTTTTGTATATTTTTGGAGTGGCAAGGGCTATTGGTGCAGAGAACAAACTTAAATGGTTTAAGCACCGTACAAAGCAGACATTTTTTAACAGAAAAGGTTTTTTAGGTGAATATATTAATTTCGGCTACCCGAGGACATGGCAGGGCGTAGTCGTATTTGTTGCAATTTATGGAGTTATTTTTAGTGTTGGATATTTGTATATATTTGCATATTAATAGTATACCGGGTTGGAGGAGTTGAGATGATGCCTGAGATTCAGGGCTTCATAGTGGAGCGTAAAGGCGAAAGAGCAAAGGTGAAAACCATTCAGGATAATAATGAAGTCAAGAGTTTGCCTAAATATCTTGATTGCTGGAATAAAATTGAGGCTAAGGAAGGCATGAAAGTAAAGATAGAGATGCAAGAATTAGACGAAAAGAAGGCAAAAATAATTATTTACAGCATACCTACCCTTTTCGCATTAGCGGGCGCAACTTTTGGCAAAGTAATGGCCCATTATTTTTCGTGGGATATTATCTGGACAATTCTTGGCAGTACTGTTTTCTGGCTTTTTATGGGATTAACCTATACATCGACATTTCGACGCGACGCGGTAAGAAAAGGGAAGCAACCGGTTATTGTTAATGTTGTTTATGATTGAACTGTTGTGCCGCAAATGTTTTTAAGTTTGAGTCAAGTTGGATGAACACCCAATTATTCTTTAGCAACTTCATTAAAGAGGAGGTGCCTACGTACGAATTAAGCTTCAGAGCAAAGTCCAGGCAGTTTTGCCAGTCGCAGGTCAATATTTCTATTGCTTACAAGTGTGCATATATGGGTGCCGTTAACCATTTAAAGAGGCACTATCATATTTATGCAAAAACCGGAAACTATAGGGAGTTCATCTTCAAAGGAATATAGTGACAAGTTACTTAGTATTAAGACTAGGGTCGCGTTAATTATGATGCACATAATCTAATATAAGTAAGGAGAAGCGATTATGATGGACATTTCTACAGCTGCTTTAATGTCAATTATTGCGTTAGTCGTCTTGGTTGCAATTAGTTGCGTAAATGACGAGCTAAATGTCGGATTCTTGGGTATCGGTTTTGCCATTTTGGTTGGTGGTATTTGGGGTAACTTGACTGGCTCAAAAGTTATGGGGGCCTTTCCTTTATCATTATTTATGATATTGATAGGCGTTACATTCTTGTTCGGAATGGCTCAGTCAAATGGCACGATGGAAAAGCTTACAGTTTATTCTGTACGTTTATGTAAAGGTAATACGGCTCTTATTCCTTTAATTATTTTCATATTAACAACTTTTATAACTACAATTGGCCCAGGCAACATTGCTGGATGTGCCTTAATCGCACCGATGGCAATGGCAATTGCCGCACGTGTCAATATGCCGGCATTCCTGATGACTTTGGTGGTCGTGGGGGCTGCAAACGGAGCTGCTTTCTCTCCAGTTGCACCAACAGGCATTATCTCCAACGGAATTATTGCCAAAATTGCCCCAGCCTTGTCCATTCCTCCAGAGTCGCTTAACTGGCTGGCATGGAAAATTCATTTTAACGCCGAAGTTGCACAAACTTTTGTAAACATTGGCGGTTTCTTCATAATGGGTGGTTTGGCCTGGATAAGAAATCAAAAAGGTAAAGCGCTTAATATAGATGAATTAGCGCCGAAACCCGAACCTTTCAACAAGGCTCAGATTTTGACTCTCGCCATGATTGCTCTTTTGATTGTTTTGGTTGTTGTACCAGGTCTTCCAGGCGTCAAAGCTATTTTGCCGAAGTCATTTACTAACATGCTTTCTAATGTCGGCTCGATTTCTTTTGTTCTCGCCTGTGTATTGATGCTGACGGGGGCAGGTAACAGCAAGTCTGCTATAAAAGTAATGCCATGGGGCGTTATTATGATGGTTTGCGGCGTTTCTGTTTTAATTGATGTTATGGATAAGGCTGGTGGCTTGAACTTTTTGGTCAACATCATGGCCTCAGTATCCGGTCCGGTCACTATCAATTTCTGGGTAAGCTTTGTACCGGCTGTAATATCTGCCTACTCCAGTTCTTCAGGTGTAGTAATGCCGATGTTCCTGCCGATGGTTCCTGGGCTTGTAGAACTTACTGGAGGCGACCCTATTGCCATTATTACATCAATTAATGTAGGAGCTCACTTAGTTGATACATCTCCTTTGTCAACATTGGGTGCATTGTGTATCGCATCAGCCGGAGAACAAGAAGATAAGGGCAAGTTATTCCGCAAATTATTGATCTGGGGATTGGCGATGTCTGTAGTATCAGGTATTGTTTGCTACTTCTTCTTTGGTGTTTTGGGACTGTAAATAAAAATTAAATGTTTTTATGCTCTGCAAGGATACTCCTTGCAGAGCGTTGTAATATATGGATGTCCTAATATTTTCTTTAGCTTGTTTTAAATTTTGAATATAAATTTTAATCAACATTTGGGGGTGTTTTGCTTGAAACCATTAGAAAATCTTGTTGTACTTGATTTAACACGTGTATTGGCTGGGCCGTATTCAGCCATGATGATGGGGGACTTTGGTGCCAATATTATCAAGATTGAACAACCGGGTGTCGGTGACGATTCCCGCGCTTTTGGCCCGTTTATAGGTAAAGAAAGTGCTTATTACATGAGTCTTAACCGCAACAAGCGTTCGATGACTCTAAACTTCAAAGAACAAGGTGCAAGAGACCTGTTCAAGAAGATGGTTAAAAAGGCTGACGTTGTTCTGGAGAACTACCGCCCGGGGACAATGGAAAAGTTTGGCTTAGGCTATGATGTTTTGAAAGAAATTAATCCAAAGATTATTTACGCAGCATGTTCAGGGTTTGGTGAAACAGGCCCTTATAAACTTAAACCAGCCTATGATATCATAGTACAGGCTATGGGCGGTATCATGAGTATTACAGGGCAGGAGGGCGGCGAGCCAACAAGGGTAGGTGCGTCCGTGGGGGACATCATTGCAGGGTTATTTACGACGATTGGTGTTTCCATGGCGTTGTATCATCGTGCTATGACTGGCGAAGGCCAAAAGATTGATGTTTCGATGTTGGACTGTCAGGTAGCAGTGCTCGAAAATGCAATCAGCCGTTACCTTGTTAACGGGGTCGTTCCGGGACCGCTTGGCAATCGTCATCCTTCTATTACACCATTTGAAGGATTTACAGCAAGTGACGGTTACGTTATTGTTGGTGCAGGTAATGACCGTTTGTGGAAAAAACTTTGTGAGCTGCTTGGCAAAGAAGAACTCATTAACGATGAAAGATTTATCACAAACGGTGCCAGAACAACTAATGAAAAAGCTCTGAAAGTTATTCTTGATGATGTCTTTAAAACCAAGACAATTGACGAATGGTTGGCAATGCTGGAAGAAGCAGGAATTCCATGCGCACCAATCAACACTGTCGACAGAGTGCTTAATGACCCGCAGATTAAAGCAAGAGATATGATTGTTGAAGTTGATCATCCGGTTGCCGGCAAGATGCATCTCCCAGGAATACCTATCAAAATGTATAAAACCCCAGGTTCCGTTGATACTCCGGCACCGCTTCTTGGTCAGCATACTGAGGAAATCCTGAAGGAATTGCTTGGTATGAGCAAAGAAGAAGTAGATGCTTTAAGGGCAAAAGATGTTTTGTAACATTCAAATTATGATATAGACTTTTCCTACTTTGTTAATTTTATTTCTAAGACCAGGAGAGTAAACAAAATCTCCTGGTCTTATTATTTTTGCCAAACAAGAATTCTCATTTTACAGTTTTGTCATACAATTATCAAGGTTGACGGTATTAATACTTTGACAAATTTGGTATAATATAAATTGGCTTATTGGGCAATCGAAGAAACGAAGCTGTTTTTAACGAAATGTAAAAGAAATAAGATTTGTCTGTAATTAGTCAGGATTTTTCCACGTTATAGTATGGAAATGGTTTTTATTGGAAACCAGACGATACGCAAGGAAGGGTATTGGGGGGATCAAAGTGTTACGTCGAAAAAGAGGCGTGGCTTTATTTTTGTTTGTTGTGACCGGAGCTATTGTTGGTGGGATGATTGGCGATGCTTTACAGGCATCACAGTTTTTTGGCGAGAATACTAAGTTTTTGATTCAAAGATATGAAGTCTTTTCCGTTCCACCGGCGACACTTGATTTTTACGTTATGAAGATCTCCGCAGGTTTTGATTTCAGACCGAATCTTGTCAGTATCCTAGGGATGATAATAGCTCTTTTCATATTAGACCGTATTTAGGTTTTAATATAGACTGGAGATGACAGTTTATGCATTTTGTTTTAGCCTCTGCTTCACCGCGCAGACTTGCACTTTTAGCGCAAATAGGTATTTTTGCCGATGTATGCCCGAGTAGTTTTGCTGAAATAGAGGGTGGGGATAGTTCAGCTTATAATGTGGTAAGAACCAACGCACTTGGTAAAGGACGGGAAGTTCTGCCGACGTGCCAAAAAAGTGATGTAGTTATTGCAGCTGATACTGTTGTGGCCCTGGATAATAAAATATTAGGGAAACCGAAAGATACAATAGAAGCCAAAGAAATGCTGCGTACCTTATCTGGTAAAACACATCAGGTAATGACTGGCGTAGCAATCTTTCATGATGAAAAAGAATTGATTGATGTCGTTACTACGGCAGTTCGTTTTCGTAAATTAACGGAAGCAGAGATTGAGGCTTATGTGGCAACAGGTGAGCCGTTAGATAAGGCAGGGGCCTATGGCATACAGGGTTATGGTGCACTTTTGGTAGAAACCATTGATGGTTGTTATAATAACGTAGTTGGCTTGCCCTTGACCAGGTTTTATCAGATGTTAGCAGAGCTGGAAGTGAAGTTGTTTTGACTACTTACCACATGAAAGAATTGCCGATTGACGACAGGCCAAGGGAAAAATTAATCAATAACGGCGCCGCAGCTTTGACTGATTCTGAACTTTTAGCAATACTTATTGGTTCCGGCACACAAGAAAAGTCGGCTCTTGATATAGCAAGGGACTTAACAGCAGATTATGGCATTTTAAAAAATATTGCTAAGGTTCATGATGTTAAGGAACTGGCAAAAACAAAAGGTCTGGGCCACGCTAAGGCTGCGATAATCATAGCAGCGTTGGAACTTGGCCGACGCATTGCCGGCGCTGAACCTCTCGCACGTGATAGCATAACTTCCCCGGAAGATGGGGTTGCACTCCTGATGCCGCGATTGCGTTATGAATCAAAGGAACATTTTGTAGTAGTGCTCTTGAATTCCAAGAATAAAGTTTTGGAGATTAAGCAAATATCGGAGGGTTCATTGAATTCATCCGTTGTCCATCCAAGGGAGGTTTTCGCACCAGCAGTGCTTCATCATGCTGCTGCAATACTTACAGCACACAATCATCCATCAGGCGATCCAACGCCCAGTAAGGAAGACAAGGATTTAACAAATACCTTGGTACAAGCTGGTAAGTACATGGGAATCCCGGTTCTGGACCATATAATTATTGGTGATGCGAAATATTTCAGTTTTAAGGAACACAGTTATTTGTAGGGTCATATTAAGGAGGAAATTATTTATGTTTGAGTTTTTGAGTTCATTATCGCAGGACATGGGAATTGATCTTGGGACAGCGAATACTCTAGTTCATGTCAAAGGGAAAGGTATCGTAATAAGAGAGCCTTCCGTTGTAGCAGTGCAAAAAGATACTAACGAAGTTTTAGCCATCGGAGCGGAAGCTAAGAGGATGATTGGCAGAACACCTGGCAATATTGTGGCTATTCGTCCTTTAAAAGATGGTGTTATCGCCGATTTCGACATAACACAAGCAATGCTGAAATTTTTCATCAAAAAAGCAATAGGCAATAAAACTTTCGTACGTCCGCGTGTTGTAGTTGGTGTACCTTCAGGCGTAACTGCGGTTGAGAGAAGAGCAGTACTTGATGCAACTATTCAGGCAGGTGCAAGAGAGGCATATTTGATAGAAGAGCCTATGGCTGCAGCTATTGGTGCGGGTTTGCCTGTACAGGAAGCGACCGGTAATATGGTTGTTGATATCGGCGGCGGCACTTCTGAGGTAGCCGTTATCTCTCTTGGCGGCATCGTTGTCAGCAGATCTGTACGTATCGGCGGCGACAAGATGGATGAAGCTATTGTGCAATATATTAAGAAAAAATATAATCTTTTGGTCGGCGAGCGTACAGCTGAGGAAATAAAAATCTCTATCGGCACAGCAATGAAGGTAGAGAATCCTGACAAGATGGAAATACGTGGACGTGACCTTGTTACTGGTTTGCCTAAAACGTTGACCATCGATGCAAACCAGATTCAGGAAGCCTTAAGCGAGCCTGTTGCCGGAATTATTGATGCCGTTCGTGGCACCTTGGAGAGGACACCGCCAGAATTGTCGTCTGATATTATGGATCGCGGCATCGTGATGACCGGTGGCGCTTCCTTGCTGCGTAATCTTGATCGCATGTTGAGTAAAGAAACAGGTATGCCTGTATATGTTTCGGATTCTGCACTTTCCTGCGTTGCTTTGGGAACCGGTATAGCTGTTGAACATGTTGATATATACAAAAAGGGTTTTATGGCGGCTTCTAACCGCATATAAAATAATGGAATAAGGAGAACACGCTTGTGAGTAAGAAAAGTGTGTTAGCCGTTATTGCGGTGGCGATTGCGTTTTTGTTACTGGCTCTGGCTATTCAAGGCAGGGCTCGCTTGCCCTGGCTTGACAGGGCAATTGTTGCTATTGCGGCACCGGTAAACGAAAAACTGGTTGCAGTATCAAATAATGCAGATTCTATTAGGAATTTTTTTGCTGCCTTAACGACTATGCAGGAAGAAAACAAAAAATTAAAGTCTGAAGTTGAAACTTTGCGCTATGCTAATATCCAGATGGCTGAGATATGGGCTGAAAATCAACGTTTATCCAATCTTTTGCAATATAAAAATGAAGCCAAAAACCTGAAACTCCAAACAGCAAAAGTTATTGGTAAGAATATTGGAGATATTAAGGACACGGTACTCATTAATATTGGCAGCAATGCAGGTATTAGGGAAAATATGGCTGTTGTTAATGCATCAGGACTGGTTGGTATTATTGATGAAACTTATCCTGATGCCTCCAGGGTATTACTGATTACCAGCCCGAGATGTAAGGCTGGCGGTATTGTGATGCGAGCCAATTCACGCGTTGTTGGTGTCGTCAATGGCCTGGCTGGCGGTGATGCTGTTTTGCAAATGAGTAATATGGCGCGTGATGCTGACATAGTCGAAGGCGATATTATTGTAACTTCCGGTTTTGGAGGCAATCACCCCAGTGGTTTGGTAATTGGTACCGTATCCGAAGTTTCTCTTAATGTCGGCGGCTTGCTGAAGCATGCCAAAATAGTACCAACCGTAGATTTTGGGCGTTTAGAGGAAGTGATGGTAGTAACAGACTATCAGAATCCTTCTAATTTAATAAAAAGTGATAAAGATGCCAATAAGCAGCAGAGTGGGGGGCCGGTGAAATGAGTGGACTGATTTGGCCGGTTTTTCTTCTGCTGTTATTGTCGTTACAGACCTCGTGGTTTGCTCTTTTCCCGGGAAATAATCTTACTCCGGATTTTCTTTTGCTTTTTGTTGTTTTTCATGCCATGTTCAGCGGCAGCAATAAAGGAGCTCTTTTTGGCGCTATGGTTGGTCTTGTTCAGGATGTGCTTGCTCCCACAACTTTCGGCTTTCATATCGTAACAAGAGCTTTAGTTGGTTTTTTTATTGGCGAAACAAAAGAGCGTGTCTTTAAGGATAATGCACAAGGTTATTTCGTCTTTGTCGGTGTAGCAAGTTTATTTGTTAAAATTTCGCATTTTATATTGCTGGTGATAGTTACAGCTTCCGTTTCCGGTTGGATTTTGGATTATTTTATAGGAACTATTTTTTATTTGTTTGTAAATTTAATCGTTTCCCTGCCGATGTGGCTGGTTTTGCAAAAGATAGGGACCTGGCTGGAAAAACGCGACAGTTATTAAGAAAATTTTGAGGAGAGGAGACACCGCGATGCTCAATAAAAAATATGCATATCGTTTGGAGTTATTAATGATAGCGTCAATGGTAATTTTCGCGGTGTTAATCGGCAGAATGGCCTATCTCCAATTGTATAAAGGCGATTATTACTATCGATTGTCGGAGGGTAATAGGATCCGTGCAGTCAAAATATTAGCGCCGCGCGGGATAATTTATGATTGTAATGGCGAAGAATTGGTGAAGAATGAACCTGGTTTCGTAGTTTCTTTGCTGAGGACTAATGAGAAGCCAGATATGGCTGTAATCAATAAATTGGCAGCTATTATTGAAGTACCGCCTGAGCAGATTCTGGAAAAAATCAAACAGAATGAAGACAGCTATGAACCGATTCGCATAAAAAACAACCTTTCGGCTGCAATGGTTACTAAGATTGAAGAACGTTCTGAGGACTTGCCTGGTATTTTGCTGGAAATGCAGTCTATACGCAAATACGTAAACAATGAATTGGCTGTGCATGTTCTGGGTTATGTAGGTGAAGTCAGCGAATATGAAATCAGTAAGGGACAGAATCAAGATTTGAAGGCTGGCAGCATTGTTGGTAAATTCGGGTTAGAGCGTTATTATGATAAATATTTGCGCGGGACTGATGGCAGTTATCGTGAAGAAGTAGACGTTGCAGGCAGGGTTGTACAAACCCTTGATGAATTGCCACCGAAGCCAGGACAGGGACTTGTTCTTACAGTTGACGCCAAATTACAGCGTGAGGCAGAAAAGATTGTCGATGAACATCTGAAGTATCTGCGTTCCAGCGGTTTTGCCCCTAAAGCAAATGCGGCTGCCATCGTGGCAATCGACCCGCGCAACGGTGCGATTAAGGCCTTAGTGAGCAGACCTGCGTTTAATCCCAATTTGTTTGTAAATGGTATATCCTCCAAGGATTGGCAGGCCATTAACGACAATCCTTTTGACCCTATGTCTGATAAAGTTATTTCCGGCGAGTATCCACCGGGTTCAACTTTTAAAATAGTAACTGGTTCAGCAGCTTTGGAAACAGGCAAGGTTACACCCCAGGAAATGATTTTCGACTCAGGTAAACATTGGCTGATCCCCATGGGTAATGCTGAGGGCGAAGCGTTGGGCTGGCTTAATTTCCACAAGGCGCTGGCGGCTTCAGATAACGTATACTTTTATGAGATGGGTAATCGCGTTGGTATTGACGTACTGAAGAAATATGCTGCCATGTTTGGCTTTGGCAAGACTACCGGTATTGATCTTTTTGGTGAAAATGAGGGCATTATTGCGAGCCCTGAATATAAAATGAAGGTTTTTGATGAAGACTGGTATCTTGGTGATACCTTTAACGCGGCAATAGGACAGGGCTTTAATCTGGCAACACCGATTCAGTTAGCTGTTATGCTGAGCGCGGTTGCCAACAATGGTGATATTTACAAACCGCATTTAGTAGACAAAATTGTTAATGACGATGGCAGCGTTGTCAAAGAAATTAAACCTGAAAAAGTTGGCCGCCTGCCAGTTTCTGCAGAAACTTTGGAACTTCTGCAAAGTGCTTTGAAAGCGGTTGCCCAGGAAGGCGGCACGGCAGCCCAGATGGCTAACTTGTCCGTTCCTGTAGCCGGTAAGACCGGTACAGCAGAGAATCCCCATGGTAAGGATCATGGCTTGTTTGTTGGCTATGCTCCTGCCGATAACCCAAATCTGGTTGTAGTTGCAGTTATTGATCAGGGCGGTTTTGGCTCTGTATCTGCAGCGCCTATTGTGCAGCGGATATTCGAATATGTTTTTCCGCCTAAGCAACCAGCTATAGTTAATACTAAGAAAAAGCAGTAGGAAGGTTAAAAATGGAAATAGGCAGAATACTGAAAAGATTGGACTATGTCCTGTTGTTCGCTGTTTTGGCGCTTACAGCCATAGGAATTACGTTGATTGGCAGTGCGACGCACATTAATCTTGTATCAGAAGACCGCTACTGGTATGTGCAGAGGCAGAGCATGTTCGCTGTGCTTAACTTGATATTCATCTTTTTTTCCTTGCGCTTTGATTACCGCTTACTGGAAGATATGTCTAAAAGGCTTTATATCTTCAATTTGGTGATGCTGTTCGCTGTTATGTTTCTTGGTCACTCAGCGCTTGGCGCTCAGCGCTGGATTCAGATAGGTCCGGTTAGTATTCAGCCAAGTGAGTTTTCCAAGATTATTATGATAGTGGCCCTTTCGGCTTTTATTAATGCGCGACTGGATGATCTTGATTCCTTCTGGAGCTGGCTTCCGGTTTTCGGCTATGTTTTGGTCCCATTCCTGTTGGTAATGAAGCAGCCTGATCTCGGTACCGCACTGGTTTTTGCAGCCATCCTTTTGGGACTTATGATAATTTGTGGTTTTAAAAAGAAATTTTTTGCGCGTTTGTTTGGCATCGGCGTTGTTTCAGCACCATTGTTATGGATGGTGCTGCATGATTATCAGAAGATGCGGCTGAAGGTTTTTCTCGATCCGGGTCTTGAACCACAAGGGGCAGGTTATCACGTTATTCAGTCGATGATTGCTATTGGTTCAGGCATGCTGTCAGGTAAAGGATTATTCTTGGGAACTCAGAGCCAGCTGAACTTTCTGCCGGAAAACCATACAGACTTTATTTTTGCGGTTGCGGGCGAAGAGTTTGGCTTTATTGGTACGACGATAATTCTGCTTCTTTACCTGGTGGTAATCTATCGAGGTCTTAATATAGCAATGAATGCGACAGATGATTTTGGCACCTTGCTGGCGACAGGCATAGTATCTATGTTTGTTTTCCATGTTTTGGTCAATGTCGGCATGACGGCAGGAATTATGCCTGTTACGGGCGTGCCGTTGCCATTCATGAGCTACGGGGTAAGCTCCTTGACTACGAATATGGTTTTGATTGGTTTATTGCTTAATATAAATATGCGTCAGCAAAAGCTGACTTTCAAGTAAGGAGAAATATATGACTAAACAATTTCCCATAGACATACTTAGCCAGGTGCAAAAACCTGCTCGTTATACAGGCGGTGAATTCGGCAGTATCATCAAGACGGCGGAAGATACCAAGGTCTCAATCGTTCTGGCTTTCCCTGATGTTTATGAAGTAGGCATGAGTTATCTGGGTTTCAAAATTCTTTACCATATCTTGAACAAGGAAGAAGGGGTTGCGGCTGAACGCGTTTATGCTCCATGGGTTGATATGGAAGCTAAGATGCGTGAAAATGCTTTGCCATTGACGTCGCAAGAAACTGGGAAAACTCTCAGAGATTTTGATTTTGTCGGTTTTACGCTGCAGTACGAATTGTCTTACACCAACATTCTTAATATGCTTGATCTTGGTCAAATACCTTTGTTCAGCAAAGAACGTACCGATGAGGATCCGTTTGTCATTGCCGGCGGCCCTTGTGTATATAATCCTGAGCCTTTGGCTGATTTCGTAGATTTCTTTATCATCGGCGAAGGTGAAGAAATCATTGTGGAGCTGATGGATGCCTACAAACAATGGCAAAGTGAAGGCCTGCCTGGCGGACGCAGCGAGTTTTTGCAACGTGTTGTTCGTATTGATGGTATTTATGTACCTTCTTTCTATGATGTTGAATATCTTCCGGATGGCAAAGTGGCAAAGGTTAAAGCCAATAATCCTATGGCACCGGCAGTTGTCAAAAAAAGAGTAGTAAAGGACATGAACACTATTTCTTTCCCAACCGCACCGATAGTGCCTTTTGGTGAAATCGTGCATGATCGCATTATGTTGGAAGTCTTCAGGGGCTGTACCCGCGGCTGTCGTTTCTGCCATGCTGGTATGGTTTATCGTCCGGTCAGAGAAAGAAAGCCTGAGCTGCTGAAGCAATTGGCAAGGGAACTTGTTGATAATACAGGGTACAATGAGATTTCTCTTGTATCCCTCAGCACGGCCGACTACTCCTGCCTGGCACCGCTTATTCATGACCTGATTACAGAGCTCAAAGAAGAAAAAGTTAGTATTTCTCTGCCATCCTTGCGTGTTGACAGCTTCTCAGTTGATTTGGCTAAAGAAGTGCAGGCTGTACGCAAAAGTGGCCTGACCTTTGCTCCGGAGGCCGGCAGCCAAAGAATGCGCAATGTTATTAATAAAGGCGTGACTGAAGAAGATCTGATGAACGCCGTTGGAGCTGCCTTCGAGTCAGGCTGGTCAACCGTCAAACTTTATTTCATGATAGGTTTGCCTGGTGAAACCGATGAAGATATTTTGGCTATTGCTGAACTTGCCAAAGCTGTCCAGTATAAATATTTTCAAGTCACAGGGCACAGAGGCGCTAAAGTTACCGTCAGCGTGTCATCCTTCGTCCCCAAACCATATACACCTTTCCAATGGAAGGGTCAGGATACAATTGAAGAAATCAGGCGCAAACAGATGTTGTTGAAGGATGCCCTGAAGGTCAAAAATATAACCTACCAATATCATGATTCGGTAACCAGCGTCATAGAAGGTGTTTTCGCCCGCGGCGACCGCCGTCTGGGCAAGGCTCTTTATCTGGCATGGCAGAGAGGTGCCAAATTTGACGGTTGGTCTGAGCACTTCTCCTACAGCAGATGGCTGGAAGCAATAAGTGACTGCGGACTCGACAAAGCTTTCTATGCTAATAGGGACAGGGATATAGATGAAATATTCCCTTGGGAGCATATTCAGCCTGCAGTGAGCAGGGCATTTTTGTGGAATGAATATCAAAAATCTTTGCGTGAAGAATTGACGGAGGACTGTCGCCATGGCAAATGCAGCGGCTGCGGTGTCTGTCCAAATCTTGATGTCAAAATCATAGATTGGAAAGAACAGGGTCATGATGAAGCTAAGAATTAAGATTACAAAAGATGCAGGCATTCGTTTTATCTCACATCTGGAGTACGTCCGTACCATCGAGAGAGCAATCAGAAGGGCTAAACTGCCGGTTGCCTATTCAGAAGGTTTTAATCCTCACATGAAATTTTCTTTGGCTTCTGCTTTGGGCGTTGGTGTGACCAGCGAGGCGGAATTTGTGGAAATTGAGCTTGCTGAGGAAATAGATTTGCCATCTACGATGATCAAATTAGCAGTTAACCTGCCAACAGGCATACGTATTTTAGCAGCGGACCTGGCTGATACTAAGGCTGATAAGCTGATGGCGCAAGCAGGCGGCGCTGATTACAAAGTGGTAGTTCCTTGCAGGGAGGACTGCAATTGGCAGGCTGCTGTCGATCGGTTCAATGAGGCAGAAAGCGTTTTGTTCCAGAAACCGATTCCAAAAGGCAGAGGCATGACCAAAGAAATCGAAGTGAAAAGTTTTATTGACCATCTGGAGGCTGAGCGCGCTGGAGATAACTTGCAGCTGACGTTTTCCTGCAAGATTACCCCGACCGGCAGCATGAAGGCCGCGGAGCTTCTTCTTGTATTGCGGGATTCCTTTGAATTGCCGCTATTGGTCGAAAAAGCTGATATATTAAGAACAGATCTATACGCAGTTGATAAAGACGGGAAAAAGATGCCTCTTTTAAAACCTGAATACATTGCTTAGCTGAATTGATGGAAAGTGGGGAGAGCCATGCCGAGAACAATCATTATCAGTGCGACGCCGGAAGAAACGCGCATGGCACTGACAGAAGACGGTAAGCTGATGGAATATGTTGTCGAGCGCAATAGTGAGCAGCATATGGTCGGCAGTGTCTTCAAGGGAAAAGTTAAAAATGTAGTGCGCGGTATTCAGGCAGCTTTTGTTGATATCGGCCGCGAACAAAACGCTTTTCTTTTTTTGGGTGAAAACTCAGATGTCACTGAAGGACAATCGGTATTGGTGCAGGTGACCAAAGATGCCAGAGGCACCAAAGGCCCCACAGTCGTCAGAGAAATTGCCTTACCAGGCAGGTATGCAGTCTTGCTGCCCTCGTCGGATTATATCGGTATTTCCCACAAGATAAGCAATAAGGATGAAAAACAAAGGCTCAAGTCGCTGGTGGCCGCTCACAAACCCGAAGGTTTGGGGTTCGTTGTCCGTACTTTAGCTGAAGGCGTGCCTGATGAGCCATTACTGGCGGATATCAGGCAGCTCCTTGCAACCTGGCAGGTTATCAGTGCCAGGGCACAGCACGGGCAGGCACCGATGCTTTTGTATCGGGAACTTGACTTATCTGTCAGGATAGTGCGCGATTACCTGACAGAGCAAGTTGATAAAATCATTTTGGATGATGCTGTTGTCTATAAGCGCGTTTGCGAACTTTTGCGCGATATGGGCAGCGATTTGCCAACAAAATTGGTGCTGCACGAAAGCAAGGATGATGTTTTCGCTTATTACCAATTAAATGATCAGATCGCAGGCATTTCAGACCGTAAGGTCTGGTTGGACTGCGGTGGCTATCTGGTCATTGATTATACTGAGGCCATGACGGTCATTGACGTTAACAGCGGCAAATTCAGCGGCAACCGGGATTTGGAAGATACGATCATGCAGATCAATCGTCAGGCTGCTGCTGAGATAGCGAGGCAACTGCGTTTGCGTGATATAGGCGGCATCATAGTCGTCGATTTCATTGATATGCACTCCGAGGAAAACCAAAAGGAAATCATTGCTCTGCTTAACAGTGCTTTGGCAGACGATAAGATGAAACCGAAGGTTCAGGATATTACCGTGCTGAATCTGGTGGAGATAACAAGGAAAAAGGCCCGGCAGAATTTGTCGACAGTATTATATAATACCTGTCCGACCTGTCAGGGCAGCGGCAGGGTTCAGTCGCCGGAAACCATCAGCGTAGAGATCAGGAGGCGTCTGCGCCATCTGATGAGTAAGCGCATGGCGGCAAAAAATGTACTGATCCAGGTGCATCCGTTGGTGGCCGAGTGGCTGATCAAGCATGATGTCAAACATATGGAACGCGAATTTTCCTGCAGCATTTTGGTGGAGCCAGATGAAAGGCTGCATGTGGAAGCTTTTGCGATTCTGGATAATACAGCTCTTGACAAATGATTGCTGCTGTGGTAAATTAGCTTAGTATAGACTGTACAGGTCTGTCTCCGACCGCACGAAGAGGTTCTTAAAACTCCTCTGATGTAGGAGTACCGTATTTGGCGAGTATTAGAAGAGGGAGGTGTAACTCATGTACGCAATTATCCAAACTGGTGGTAAACAATACCGCGTTAGCGAAGGCGATGTTCTTTCTGTAGAAAAATTGCCGGTAGCTGAAGGCGAAGAAGTAGTTTTTGACCAAGTTTTGACTGTTGTTGCTGACGGCGATGTCAAAATCGGCAAACCGGTTCTTGAAGGCGCAAAAGTAACAGCTAAAGTTGTGGAACACGGCAAAGGCGAGAAGATTTTGGTTTTCAAATATAAAGCAAAATCCAACTATCGTAAACGTCAAGGCCATCGTCAACCATATACTAAAGTTGAAATTTCTAAAATCGAAGAATAATCACTATGATTAAAATCGATTTATTTAAAAATGAGAAAAACCTGATGGTAGCTTATGAAGTCAACGGTCATGCCGATTATGCCGAAGAAGGCAAGGACATTGTCTGTGCAGCGGTTTCCGTATTGACATTAGCAGCTATTAATGGTCTTGAAGAACATTTAAAACGTGAGCTGTCCTATGAGTGCAGCGACGGTGATTTAAAAGTAACATTAAAGCAAACGCCGGATGATTTGACGCAAGCAATTCTGGCAACCATGGAAATGGCTCTGAAAGATATTGCAGAACAATATCCGCGGCGTGTTCGTATTAAAGAACACAGGAGGTGAATTCCGTGATTAAGATTCAATTACAATTATTTGCACATAAAAAAGGTACTGGTAGCTCCCACAATGGTCGTGATTCCAACGCTCAAAGATTGGGAACCAAAGCTCATGACGGTCAGCTTGTTACAGCAGGCAGCATTATCGTCCGTCAACGTGGAACCAGATTCCATGTAGGCAATAACGTAGGTATCGGTAAGGATCATACCATTTATGCATTGGTTGAAGGTAACGTTGCTTTTGAACGTAAAGGCCGTGACCAAAGACAAATCAGCGTATATCCTGCTACTGCAGAAACCATGTAATTTGCAATTCACGAATACCCGTGACTAAATGTCACGGGTATTTTTTTGTCATAAGGAAGCGGCTGTAAGTGCTTATGTGTCCATTATTTGACAGCAATGCTAGTTCACTTATAGGCTATTGTGTATTATAATGGATATATAGTGGTGTAAGAATGCAATAAATAGAAACAGGAGAATAGAATTATGTTTATAGACAGAGCAAGAATATATGTCGAGGCGGGAGCCGGTGGCGATGGATCGAGCAGCTTTCGCAGAGAGAAATTTGTAGAAAGAGGCGGGCCGAACGGCGGCAATGGCGGTCGTGGCGGCAGCGTAATTATCGTCGCTGACAAAAACCTTAATACGTTGATTGATTTCCGTTATAAACGGAAATTTGTGGCTAAGAGAGGCAACGGCGGCGGCGCCAGCAACTGCACAGGTGCGGCAGCGGACGATGTAATTGTACGCGTTCCTATGGGTACTTTGGTTAAAGATGATACAACTGGCGTTATCTTGGCAGACCTGACCGAAGACGGACAACAATTCCGCGCAGCTAAGGGCGGACGTGGCGGCAAAGGTAATGCATGCTATGTGACCAGCACTAACCGTGCACCAACGTTTGCCGAGAAGGGCGAGCCGGGAACTTCCTGCTGGATAAAGCTGGAGCTGAAGTTACTGGCTGATGTTGGGTTGGTTGGTTATCCGAGCGTGGGCAAATCCAGCATTATTTCGCGTGTTTCGGCAGCTAAACCGGAAATAGCCGCGTATCCTTTTACGACACTTACACCAGTTTTGGGCGTGGTGCGTATTGATACTGAGCGCAGCTTTGTTTTGGCAGATATCCCCGGTCTTATTGAGGGAGCACATAAAGGTGTCGGTCTTGGACATGATTTCTTGCGGCATATAGAACGCACGAAGGTTTTATTACATGTACTGGATGTTTCCGGTCTTGACGGACGCGATCCGGTTGAAGATTTTGATAAAATCAATGAAGAACTGGCTCTTTACAGCGAAAAATTAGCGCGCAGAAAACAACTTGTTGTTGCCAACAAAATGGACCTGCCAGAGTCAGCTGAGAATTTTGAGCGTGTGGCAGAATACGTTAAAAGCAAGGGCTGCGAAATTATAAAGGTATCGGCGGCAACCGGCGAAGGTTTGGATGAACTTATGTACAAAGCCTATGAAATGCTGCAAAACTATGTACCAGAACCGGAAGAAGTAGAGATGGGAAAATTGGACGAGGAAGATCCGGACAGCTTTGAAATTATCCCGGGTAATGATACTGATTTTGAGGTAAAAGGCAAGAATATAGAACGTCTTGTCGCCATGACGAATTTCGACAATGATGAAGCTCTGTACCGTTTCCAGTTAATCTGGCGCAGACTGGGCATTGAAGAAGCTCTGAAAGAAAAGGGCGTACAGGAAGGACAGACTGTCCGCATTCGCGACATGGTATTTGAGTTCAAAGAACAGTAAAGGGATGAGTGGTTTGAGTTTTGATCGGGCAACGCTGAAAGACGTAAAAAGAATTGTAATAAAAGTTGGCAGCAGTACCATCACTTATGGTAACGGTAAAAGAAATTTTTCCAGAATAGATCGTCTAGCTCGTGAAATTGCCGATCTGGCGAACCAAGGCAAGGAAATAATCCTTGTTTCTTCGGGTGCGGTTGCCGTTGGTGTCGATCGTCTGGGACTTGCGGCAAAACCCAAAACAATTCCCGGTAAACAAGCTGCCGCGGCGGTTGGTCAGGGTGTGCTGATGCACACTTATGAAAAAATATTCGCGGAATATGGCCAGATTGTAGCACAGGTGCTGCTGACAAGAGTTGATTCGGTCGACAGACATCGTTACACTAATTCCCGTAATACTTTTTTGGCGCTGTTGGAGCACAAAGTAATACCTATTGTCAATGAAAATGATGTTGTTGCTATCGATGAATTGAAAATCGGTGATAATGATAATCTTTCAGCTTTGGTAGCTGGTATCGTAGACGCTGATCTCTTGATCATCCTCTCAGATGTTGATGGTTTGTATACGGCTAATCCGCAAAAAGATCCTAATGCTAAACTAGTACACGAGGTAACGGATATTACGCCAGAAATTGAAGCCAGTGCAGGTGACGCAGGTTCAAAGGTTGGTACCGGCGGTATGTTCACAAAAATCCAGGCTGCCAAGATGGCTACGAGCTCCGGTATTAATATGGTCATTGCTTCAGGAGAAGAAAAAGATGCTATCAGCCGTATCCTGGAGGGCGAAGAAGTTGGTACGCTGTTTGTTTCCAGAGAAAACCGCCTGCAGTTCAGAAAACGCTGGTTGGCTTTTGGGGCAAGGATAGCAGGCAAAATCGTTGTTGACGACGGCTGTGCCAAGGCAGTACGCAAAGCCGGCGGCTGCAGCATCCTGCCAGCCGGTATAACTGCTGTAGAAGGTGAATTTGAGGCTGGTAATACTATTAGCGTAGTAAATAAAGCTGGTCGTGAACTAGCCAGAGGTCTTTCCAATTATTCCTCTGAGGAATTAGACGTGATAAAGGGAGCCAAGACTTCTGAGATTGAAAATATACTCGGACATAAGCATTTTGACGAAGTTATTCACCGCGATGATTTGGTCATTCTGTAGGAGGTAAAATAATGGAAGTAAAATCACAAATAGAGGAACAAGCGATAGCTGCCAATAAAGCTGCCCGCTCATTAGCCAATGTTTCTACCATAGTAAAAAATGATGCTCTCAAGGCGATGGCAGAAGCACTATGCCTTTGTAAAAATTATATTTTGGAAGAGAACAAGACTGATATGGAAAGTGCCCGCCAGAATGGCATGAGCGAATCAATGCTTGACCGCCTGATGCTGACAGAAGGAAGAATAGAAGGTATGGCGGAGGGACTTAGGCAGGTAGCTGAATTAGCTGATCCTGTTGGTGAAGTCGTCTCCGGCAGACAGCTTGCAAATGGCCTTAATTTAACAAAAGTTCGGGTACCTCTTGGCGTCATTGCCATAATTTATGAAGCACGCCCTAATGTAACAGCTGATGCTATCGGTCTTTGTCTGAAGTCAGGCAACGCGGTTATTTTGAAAGGCGGTTCAGAAGCTATCCGCTCCAACAAGGCGATTGCCGGAGTATTGACCGAAGCCGCTGAAAATGCCGGTATTCCCAAAGCTGCTGTGCAGTTCATTGACTCAGTGGAGCGTGCGGCTGTGCAGGAATTAATCAGGATGGACCGCTATGTAGACGTAGTAATACCGCGTGGTGGTGCAGGCCTGATAAACATGGTAGTACAGAACAGTTCTGTACCGGTTATTCAGACAGGCGTCGGTGTTTGCCATACGTTTGTTGATGAAAACGCGGATCTTGTCATGGCCAGAGACATTGCGTTTAACGCTAAGGTGTCACGCCCTGCAGTATGTAATGCCATGGAGACATTATTGGTGCACGAGAAAATAGCGGCAGACTTTTTGCCAGCTATGTTGAAACGTTATTTTGACGCAGGCGTTAAAATTTTTGGCTGTCCTCAGACAAAGACTTTTGATACAAGAGTAGAACCGGCCACAGAGGAAGACTGGGCAAAAGAATATGGTGATTTGCGGTTGTCAGTCAAGATAGTCAAAGATATAGACGAAGCGATTGACCATATTGCCGAATATGGCACCAAACACTCAGAAGCAATCGTGACGAGAAGCTATGAAAGCGCAAGAAAGTTCCAGCAGAATGTTGACGCAGCTGCTGTATACGTTAATGCTTCCACCCGTTTTACCGATGGCTTTGAATTCGGTTTTGGTGCTGAAATAGGTATCAGCACGCAAAAGCTTCATGCCAGGGGACCAATGGCCCTGCCGGAATTAACAAGTGTAAAATATTTAATCAATGGAACAGGACAAATAAGAGGTTAACTGGAAGGGCCTGGCCTAATTAAAGGCCGGCCCTTTTGTTAACAGCGCTTTAAAGGCATTTATGGCAGCAATGACATGAAAAAATCACGTACTTGTCACAGAGACACTTTTGACTGTTGGGTCAGGCTGTTTTATAATGGGTACTATAAAGCAGGACTACTTGAAAATAGAGAATGCGAGCGTGAGAATGATGATGCAGTTTTTCAAAAACAACAAAATGAAAATCATAGCACTTATTTTACTAGTGGCTGTTGGCTTTGGCGGGTACAAATATTACCAGAGTACCAAGACACCGGAAAAGGTTGAGAAGACAGCAACTGTCGAACGAGGCAAACTTACGTCAGGGATTTCTGCAACCGGCGCTTTGAGCGCGGTGGACAATGTTCAGATAAACTCTAAAATTACCGGTCGTATAGTTGAGGTGTATGTGCAGGAAAATCAGCACGTGGAAGCAGGTCAAAAATTACTACGCCTGGATGACAAAACGTTAGTTGCTACTCAATCGCAGGCTGCCGCTAAATTGCAGAATGCCTTGGCAACTTACAATCGTTATCTGACGCTCATGAATAAAGGTGCGATTGCCCGCAGCGAATTTGACACGGCAGAGGCTGATTACATTGTTGCGCAAGCTAATTATGATACAGCAACTTCCAACGTGAATGATACAATTATTTATACTCCGATCAGCGGCTATATTATAGGTAAACCTACCCCGGTAGGACAGACGGTTTCTTCAGGTATTTCCACACCGCAGGTTTTGATGTCTGTTGCTAACCTGGACAAGATGCAAATAGAAACTTTGGTTGATGAATCAGATATCGGCCAGGTTAAGGTAGGACAAAAAGTTCAGTTCACGGTTGATGCCTACCCGGATATCACATTTAATGGGGTAGTACGTTTGATATCTCGCAGTGCAGTAACCTCTAACAACGTTATTTACTACACTGTTTATGTTGATGTCGACAACAAAGACGGTAAACTGCTTCCTACGATGACGGCGCGCACAGAAATTATTACTGGTGAGGCGGATAATGTATTGATGGTGCCGATTAGTTGTCTGCGCAGTGAAGGTAAGAAACGTTATGTGCAGGTTTATAACGAAAATACTAAAGAAACAAAAAATGTAGAGGTCAAGGTTGGCCTCAGCGGTGATGATAAAGTAGAAGTGACCGGCGATTTACAAGTTGGCGATAAAGTTTTGGTGCGTGCTGCCTCTAAAACAGCGACTACACCTAAAGTAAACATCGGCGGCGGACCGCGTTTCTAAACAGAGAGGAGCATGGAGATGGCAGTCATTGAATTGAAGGATATAATGAAAACTTATCAGATGGGCGACTCCATAGTACATGCTTTGGACCATGTGAACCTTGAAATAAACGCAGGTGAATTTACCTCGATTATGGGACCGTCCGGTTCGGGAAAATCAACATTGATGAATGTCATAGGCTGCCTGGATCGGCCCACTTCCGGTCAGTATTTTCTGGATGGCAAAGAAATTGGCGGTTATGACGACGACGAATTGGCAAGAACTCGTAACCAAAAAATCGGTTTTGTTTTTCAAAATTTTAATTTGCTGCCGCGCTTATCCGCACTCGTTAATGTCGCTTTGCCGCTTGTTTATGCCGGGGTGCCGGAAGGTGAACGTTTAAAGCGTGCGAGGGAAACATTGACAGCAGTAGGTCTTGGTGAACGCGTTGATCATAGACCAAATGAAATGTCAGGCGGACAAAGGCAAAGAGTGGCAATTGCCAGAGCTTTGATTAATAACCCGGCAATCATTATGGCTGATGAGCCGACGGGTAACCTTGATTCGAAATCAAGCTATGAGATTATGGATATTTTTCGTCAATTGAACGATGCGGGAAAGACGATAGTAATGGTAACGCACGAACCGGACATTGCGGAACGTACGAAACGTATAATTCATATGGTTGATGGCAAGATCGTAAAGGATGAATGGAGGTAGACCATAGTGTTTTCGGAATGCGTAAAAATGGCTTTGGATGGCATGATCACCAACAAATTGCGTACTTTTCTTACACTTCTGGGCATAATTATAGGTGTTGGTGCCGTTATCGCTATGGTTTCTCTTGGTTTTGGTGTTAAGCAACAGATCAAGGATAATATTTCAAGCCTAGGCAGCAACCTTTTGATTATTCAGCCAGGCGGCAGAACTGCTTCCGGCGCACGGCTAGCCTCAGGTTCGGGTGTAAAACTGACAGAGGAAGATGCTGCTGCGATTGAAAAAAACGTTGATGGCATAGACTATGTTGCTCCTTCTGTTCAATCTTCTTACCAACTTGTTGCTGGCAATCAAAACTGGACTACCAGGGTAGAAGGAACAACGCCTAATATTATTGATATAAGGAATTTCAAAGTTGCACAAGGCAGTATGTTTACAGAAAAGGATTTATCCAGCCGTACCCGTGTAGCTGTCATTGGACAGACTATTGTCGATAACCTCTTTCCGGAAGGAGACCCGATCGGTAAGGTTATTCGTATTAAAAAGGCTCCCTTTAAAGTAGTTGGTGTTTTGAGTGTAAAGGGGCAATCAGCTAACGGACAAGACCAGGATGATGTTGTTTACATTCCTTTGACAACAGCGCAGCAAAGGATGATGGGCATCACTTACGTTAACAGCATTACGGTGCAAGCGCAAAACGAAAATGTGATCAATGATGTTCAGGCAGATATTGAAACGTTGCTGCGTCAAAGACATAAAATTAAAGCTAATAGTGACGACGATTTTTCGGTACGTAATTTGGCTGCGTTGATGGATACTATGATGGAAACAGCTAATACTATTACTACTCTATTGGGCTGCATAGCTGCAATCAGTCTTTTAGTTGGTGGTATCGGCATTATGAACATCATGCTTGTTTCTGTTACGGAAAGAACAAGGGAAATAGGTATCCGTAAGGCCGTGGGTGCAACTTATAACAATATTTTGCTGCAGTTTTTGATTGAGGCAATGGTTATTGGTGTTGTTGGCGGCATTCTTGGCACAGTGCTGGGGGTAGGCGCATCCTATGCAATTTCTTATTTTGCTGGCTGGAAGACTGTTGTTTCTGTCTTGGCGATTGTAGTCGCGGTAGTTTTCTCGATTTGTATCGGTCTGTTCTTCGGTATTTATCCGGCGAGAAAAGCTGCCCTTCTTGATCCAATAGATGCTTTGCGCTATGAGTAAGCAGAAGACTTCTTTTCGGGAAATCTGGCGGGCCTGGTGTGAATATTGCAAAAAGCCAAAAACTATTTTTGACCTGAAAGACAGGGCGAAAGGTCTCATCATTCTCATTATCCTGGTTATGCTATTACAAGCAGTTGTGCAAGCCTTGCTTAATTGGTATAATAAGTAGCAAGACATTGAGAGTGGGTGATGGAAATCGCCGTTAACCGCAAGAAAATAGGTATAATTGGTGGATCATTTGATCCAATACACAACGGGCATCTGGAAACGGCAGAATTCGTTTATCAGCAACTTGGGCTGGAAAAAATGATTTTTATCCCTGCTTATGTTGCTCCGCATAAAATCGGCATGGAATATGCGCCGGCAGAACACCGATATCAAATGACCTTATTGGCTACGCAGGAAAATCCACATTTCTGTGTTTCCGATATAGAACTGAAACGCAAAGGCGTTTCTTATACATATGATACGGTCAAGGCATTACATGAGTATTACGGCGATGAATATGATTTGTATTTTATTATAGGCGCTGACTCCGTGGCAGAACTTGATACCTGGACCAAGGTGCGTGAAATTATGGGTTTCTGTACCTTTGTGGCAGCGACGCGGCCAGGTTTTGCACCTGAAGTGCAAAAAGTTATCGAGTATTTTGGTGAATTAGGCAAAACAAGAATTAAGTGGCTCAATACGCCGGAAATGGATATTTCTTCTACTGATATCAGACAGCGTGTTCAGAATAATTGCTCAATCAAGGGCCTTGTTCCGGCACCGGTAGAAGAATACATACATCAAAAAGGCCTCTACCGCCCGTAGTAGGTCTTGTTTGGTTTTTGACAAGTAAGAGGGGGATCGATTTATGCTGACAATTAAAGAAATGGAGGCATTGCTGGAAAAAGCGTTGCCGCGTAAGCGCTTTGAGCATTCAATCGCGGTTTATGAAACAGCGATCGAACTGGCAAAAATTCATAATGCCGACATGGAAAAAGTCAGGGTAGCATCTCTTTTGCATGATTGCGGACGTGAAATACCGACAAGAGATAATCTCTTGAAGGCTGCAGAGCTTAATATTCCAATTGACGAGGTTGAAGCAAATCAGCCTATTTTGCTGCATGCCAAGTTGGGAGTTTATCTGGCTCAGTATAAGTATGGTGTTGAGGACAAAGAGACATTAAATGCAATTCTATATCACACGACTGGTGCGGCAGGTATGTCAAAAATCGACATGATTGTATATCTCGCAGACCTGCTGGAACCCAAACGTGGCTTTTTTGGCATAGAAGAAATGCGGCAATTGGTGAAAGTTGATCTTGAAAGAACGATGATGAAGGCCTATGCCTTGACTATTAAATATTTGCTCGAACATGATCTTTTGATTCATCCCAATTGTATTTTTGGCCGCAATGAATTAGCAGTAAAGTTTAAAAAAATGAACCAGACCTTTTAAGGAGATAAAATATGGAGGAACAAGATAACGAACGGCATGGCGTAGTGCGCAAGAAACTACGTGTTGGACGTTTGATTGCATTCTTAGTAATATTTTTTGGCGCGCTGGTAGGCTGTTTTTTTCTGGGGCAATGGCTATATTCTATTTTTTCGCCACCTAAGGTACCGGTTGTTGCCGCAGATGATGCCATGATTTTTGATGAAACATTAAACAAACGTCTAAACATACTGATTCTTGGTGTTGACGATGGTGATAATGAATACAAGGAGGCTCCCAAACGCTCAGACGTAATGTTGCTTGCCAGCTTCGATCCTGTTAAAAATGACGTAGCACTGCTTTCTTTACCAAGGGATACCAGAGTGAAGATCCCTGGCAAACAAGGTTTAGACAAAATCAATCATGCTTATGCCTATGGCGGTGTACCACTCGCCAAGAAGACAGTAGCCAACCTGCTGCAAGTGCCGATACATTACTATGTTTTGCTTAATTGGCAGGGATTTAAAGACGTCATCGACAAGATAGGCGGCATTGATTATTATGTTGAGAATGATATGGATTACGAAGATCCCTATGCTGATTTAAAAATTCATATAGAGCATGGCTATCAGCACATGGATGGCGAAAAGGCTGGAGAGTACATCAGATTCCGCAATGATGAGCTAGGCGACATAGGACGTGTGCAAAGACAGCAGAGATTCTTGAAAGCGCTGGCTTCCGAAATATTCAGCGTCGGCAATGTAGTCAAGGTGCCATCCTTAATCAATTCTATGGAAAAATATATTGAAACAGATATGGATTTCCTGACCATGGCTAAGGCTGCCAATAGTTTCAAGGTCTTTGGCGGCGACAAGGTCAAGTCACAAATGCTTTACGGAGATTTCCAGACTATTGACGGCATTAGTTATTGGGTAACAACACCGGAAAAAACGGAAAAAACTCTTAATGAACTTAATATTCCTTATAAAAAGATAAAGAAATGAAAATGGGAGGCGATATTTCGATGATAAGAAACGGAAATGAATTAGCACAGAAAATAGCAAAGCTGGCAAGTGATAAAAAAGCAGAGGATATTTTACTTTTGAATATGGAAGGTATTTCACCTGTAACTGATTTTTTCATGATCTGCAGCGCTGGCAATAGTACCTTGGTAAAGGCTATTGCTGACAATATAGAAGAAAAGATGGCGGAAGAGGGTATATTCCCTCTGCATAAGGAAGGTTATGCAGAAGGCCGCTGGATCCTGATGGATTTCGGCGATTGTGTTGCTCACGTTTTCCTTAATGAAGAACGTGACTTCTATAATCTAGAGCAATTGTGGGCTGATGCTCCTTCTGAACCATTTACGGAGAAGTAAGAAAATGATAGAAAATAAAAAAGTAGAAGTTAAAACCGTAGGCGAGCACAGACCGGGCGATGTCTGCGAACTGAAGGTCGTACGCGAAAACGAAATGGGTGCTTTCCTTGATGCCGGCACCGGCAATACTTCCGATGATATCCTGCTGCATAAGCAACAACAGGATACGCCGGTAAAAGTCGGTGACATGGTCAAGGTTTATCTTTACCTCGATCCGCACGGTCGTATGACAGCAAGCCGCAAATTGCCAAAAATGCGCGAAGGACAGCTTGGCTATGTCAAGGTGCTCAGCGTTACGCGTGATGGCGGCTTTGTTGATATCGGCGCTGAACGCGGTGTTTTCCTGCCCTATAGTGAAATGCGCGGACATGTTTCCCCAGGACAGCTTGTCTGGGCAAAACTTTACCGTGATAAGACAGGCAGACAAGCAGTTTCCATGCGTGTGGAAGAGGAAATGGTAAGAGCTTCCAAACCAGCTGTTGACGTGAAGGTCGGCGATGAAGTAACAGGTACTGTTTATAATATCCTGCCGGAAGGTTTCTTCCTGATTACCATGGAACGTTATATAGCATTTATCCACCGCAGTGAAGTGCCGGGAGGTCGCCTTGATTTTGGACAGAAGGTTACAGGCCGCATTGCTTTTGTACGCGAAGATGGCAGAATAAACTTGTCGCTGAGACCACAAAAGGAACAAGCCAGAGTACTCGATGCTGACCTGATTCTTTCACTGCTGGAAAAGCGCAAAGGAAGTATGCCGTACGGCGACGATACTCCTGCGGAGATCATTAAGGATGTCTTCGGTATCAGTAAATCCGCTTTCAAGAGAGCCCTAGGCAAACTGATGAAAGATGGCAAGGTTAAGCAGGAAAATGGCTGGACTTCGCTTATCGAAGAGTAGATATTGACAAAAATCACGAAAATCTTTATAATACAGCTTGTAAGTCTAATGGGGGCATAGCTCAGCTGGGAGAGCGCTTGAATGGCATTCAAGAGGTCAGCGGTTCGATCCCGCTTGTCTCCACCAAGTAATAATGCGGTTGTCAGAGAAATCTGACGACCGTTTTTTATTTTAAAATGGTTTTGCTTATATCTTAGAAGTATTAAAAATTTTTGAAGAGTAAGATATTTTAAAATTTTCTTGCAAAAGGTAGAATTTCGTGTTATACTTAACAAGTTGGAAAAAGGTCGACTTGCGGAAAGCGTTTTGACATTTGTTACAGCGCTATTCCCAGATAGCTCTTTTTTCGAACTTTTTTATTTTTAGGAGGCCAAGATAATATGACTGGCAAAGTTAAATGGTTTAACGCAGAAAAAGGTTATGGTTTTATTGAAAGCGAAAATGGTGGCGACGTATTCGTACATTTCTCCGCAATCCAATCCGAAGGTTTCAAGACCCTCGAAGAAGGTCAAGCCGTTCAATTCGATGTTACCCAAGGTAACCGTGGAGAACAAGCTGCAAACGTTGTTCGTCTGTAATATATAGTAGCAAGAGAAATTGTTAAAATGTGATAAGGTGGTAGGAAGATAGATACCACGGGGCTTCAAGAGCAAGTTGTTTCATAATGTATGGCACCTTATTTACATGATGATTTATTTTTTAACTTCTATGAGAGCGATCTCTAACAGCAAACAAAGAAAAACCCGCCTATGGCGGGTTTTTTTATTGTCTTACTATATGGGATATTCTTCTGTAAATTAAGAATTAAACTGCATTAGTGGCTAATTGTGCAAATATTGATAATATGATAATCTTAGGGCGTGAGTGGACTGTTCAGTCATAATATTCAGCTAAGATATGGGCGCTGCAAAATTTTGTTTTTATTAAAACAAGTAAAGGTCTCCGTATTTCTAAGGGGGAATTGTTTTGAAAAAAGTAAAAATATTTTGGAGGTCACTGGGGTTAGCTTTATTTATATTTTCATTATTTGTATTCTCGCCGTCAGCACACGCGCAGGATGAAATTGGTACGATGGTCTTGGTAAAAGGCGGGACCTACTGGCAATCGCCGGAACTGCGTGATGGTCCTGGTCCGGAGAAGCAGCCGCGGCAGGTAACTGTCAAAGATTTTTATATCGGCAAGTATGAAGTAACCTTTGCCGAATATGATGCTTTTTGTTTATTCACAGGACGCAATATGCCGAAAGATAATGGCTGGAGCCGCGGACTTCATCCGGTTATCAACGTATCATGGCAGGATGCGATAGATTACTGTAATTGGCGGAGCGAACTGGAAGGCTTGCAACGGGTTTATGCAGGCAGAGGGATGGAAACAAGTTGTAATTTCGATGCCAATGGCTATCGACTGCCGACAGAGGCAGAGTGGGAGTATGCAGCTAAAGGCGGAGCAGAGAGCAAGGACTTTAAATTCAGCGGCGGCAATGACGCAGATGCTGTTGCCTGGTATAAGGGAAACTCTAAGCAAAGGACGCATCCGGTAGGCGCCAAATTGTCGAATGAATTGGGACTTTACGATATGAGCGGAAATGTGGAAGAATGGTGCTGGGATGCCTACTATTGGCGTGATGAGTATACGAAACCGGAAAAAAGTATGCGTGCCTGCAGGGGCGGCAGTTGGCGCAGTGACGTTAACATTGCCTGTGGTAATATTAATGGTTTAGATATGCCAAGTGTATGTGTTGGTTTCAGAGTTGCAAGAACGGCTGGCGAGAAATCGGCGACTTCCTGGATGCAAGTGTCTGACCAGCATACCTATATTGATAAAGATACTGTGATCAAAGACGGCGATATGATTTTTTATTGGGATTTGTATATTGATCCGGAAGGATATTACAAGCGCCTTATCCAGTATGGTGTTCGAACTGACCTATCGCCGCTGCATGCCTGGATCATACAAGGTTTTTTGTACGATCAGGATGATCAATTTAACAGTGATATCATCAGAGCTCATTCCCTCGCTATTCAGCCTGGAAGTTATCAGGAAAAAGCTTTTAAATTTGCTTTGACCTTTGTCCGTGAAGGAAAATTAGTTTATGATGTGCCGAAACTACCTCATTTGTCTCACAAAAAATAAGAAGGCATGGTGTTGAGTATGGATAAGTATGTGGTGACCGCGAGAATGTACAAAGGTGATATCTTCCGCTATTTTGAGACACTGGAGGAAGCAGAGGAATTTGTCGGAGTCTGGGAGGAATTTGACGAGTTGGACGAAGTGCGTATCAGTGAAATAGTAGCGATTAAATGGGAAAAGTCGCGTTTTGCAGACAAATGTGAGGAACAGGCAGATGAAAATAAATGAAATGGATTTGGCTTGTTTGAACGCTGATATGTATGACCTAATGGACCATTTGAAAACCTTAAATATGAAACTGCCATCAGAACGCCAGCTGCCGGGGTCACTTTTCGTTGTTTTGACGTGGGCTGTTTACGAATGGCGGCAGATGATGTCTGTTGAACATATCAAAAAAGACGACGATAATGCAGAGTTATTGGAGTGGCTTGCCTGGTGGCGGGAAAAATCAGGTTATAATGATGTACATTTTCTGTACGATAGATTCGGCGATTCTCTTAACGAAAACCAACGGCGAGTGCTTGCTGCTTTTGAAGTCTGGGGCGGTGAAAAACATTTCTGGGAATGGATCGACGCAATAAAAGAAACAGTTGATGATAAAGAATAAAATGACTTTAGATGTAAAATTCAAAAACATGTTACAAATATTTGCTGGTGACATTTTGCATTTGAGTCCAATTGGTGCTATCATTAGCGTTAATTATCATAGCCGAGAAGTTATGTTGACCAAGATTTTTGCAGATAATTTCAGAAATAAAAAGGAGAACATGATATGTCAGAAAGATTAGATTTGCTTGAAGTAATACGTGACTATGGACATCCTTTGGTTAAGCTTGATGTCACAGCTACAGAATTAGAGTGCTTGAAGTTGCGCGAAAAATTAATGGCAATTCGTAATCAAAGCAATGCCCAAGAACAAGGGTATTTAGAAGTAGCTTGTACTTTTTATGTGGATGTACACGATATAGACAGATATTTAGCAGGTGAGCTGCCCAACCTGGCAGAAATTTATGTCTTCCCGGAAGATGTAAAAACTCATACGGAGGAATAAGATGAAAAAATTATTGGTACTAACCTTTTTATTTATTTTTGCCATACAGTCAGTTGGCCTCGCAGCCATTAGCAGTTCGAAAGGGGCACCAAGGACTTCAACCAGTGTGACTCAAAAGGCACCTAGCACTTCGCAGACGTCACCGAATACGTCATCCGGGTATAAGTCTTCAGCTCCGGCAAGCAGCTACAGCGAAAAAGCCCCAACTGCGGCAACCAAGCAGCAACCGCAGCAGACAACGTCAACGGGTAATGGCTTTCTGCGCTCCGCAGCGATGTTTGGCGGCGGCATGCTGATGGGCAGTATGCTCGGTAATATGTTTGGGTTTGGTTCTCACGGTATGTTTTCTGAGATTATGGGATTGCTCTTCGATCTTATGATCATTGCACTGCTTTTCAAAGCAGCGCGCTATGTGTGGAACAGATTCAGTTCAAATAAGCATTAAGGCGTATATTTATAAGCAATATAAATATTTCCACACCGGCCTAAAAGTGTCGAGTTTTAAAGTAACATATTGATCATATTAACAGTCTGAGCCTGATAAAAAATCAGGCTTTTTTTATTCAAAAAATAATTACAATTTTCAGACAAAGAGATTGCTATTATTACCTTGGCATAATACAATGGAAAAAAGAACCTGTAAATTTTATTCGACACATTAATCGCAAGGGGGCGGTAAAATGCTGATGGGACGTAAGTTGGCAGGAATATTAGCTGCGGCATCTGTTATTTTAACGAGTGCCGTTGTTTTTGCTCAGGAAAGCAATTTTAAATATGATGATATGGGTTATTACAGCGAAAATCTGACCAAGGTGAAGATAAATGGCAAGTGGGGGTGTATTGACAAAAATGGCGTGGAAATCATCCCGGCTGTCTATGATGAAATTGGCGGCTTTGGCTGGTTTGAATTGGATGACGTGGCAACAATAAAACGCGATGGTAAGATGGGTTACATCAACCGTACTGGCAAAGAGATTGTTGCGCCGAAATATGATTTAACAACGGATTTTATGGACGACCGCGGTAAAGTTATGGCTGACGGCAAATGGGGTTTTGTTGATAAAACAGGCAAAGAAATAATACCTTTAATTTATGATGAAGCACAGTTTTATAGAGGCGATTATACGCAAGTAAAGAAAGATGGCAAATGGGGATTTGTCGATAAAAATGGTAAAGTAATTGGCAAGTTGATATATGAAAAAATTTATCCCTGGGGTTTTGAAGAAGGCTTAACCGCAGTTAAGCGCAATGGTAAATGGGCATTTATCGATCGGAAAGGAACTGAAGTCATTCCGCCGAAGTATCAGGAAACTTCCCAGTGGTTGTTTGTTAATGGCCTGGCGGCAGTTTTGCGCGACGATAGATGGGGGTATATTGATACTAACGCCCAGGAGGTAATAAAACCTATTTATAAGGGAGCTGGCGAGTTCATGAGTGAGCTGGCGCCGGTAAAGTTGTTTACTAAGTGGAAGTATATCGATAAGGCTGGCAATACAGTTCTGGCGGCTATTTACGATTCAGCTGATAATTTTTATGAAGGAGTAGCTGTTGTTTCGGTTAATGGTAAATATGGGATGATCGATATGGAAGGCAAGGAAATTGTTCCCGCAAAATACGAAAAAGTAGATTATCCGTTTGACCAGCTTATCCCTGTCAAACAAAACGGGAAATGGGGTTTTATGGATAGAAGCGGAGTGGAGATAATTGCTCCGGTATATGACCAGATAAATTATCTGCGAGGCGGCTTAATCCCCGTAATGATTGAAGGTAAGTGGGGTTACATCGATGGTAATGGCAGAAAAATCACACCGCTAAAATATGAAAACCTATCAATTTGGGGATTAATGGAGAACTTGGCTGCTGTAAAAGAAAATGGCAAGTGGGGTTTTATTAATAATGATGGGCAAGAAATTGTAAAACCAAAGTATGATGAAGTTGGCTTGCTTTGGCATAATGAAAGGATGCCGGTCAAACGAGACGGCAAATGGGGGTACATTGATCCAACGGGAAAAGAAGTTATCGTACCCAAATATGAAGAGGCACAGGAATTTTCGTGGGATGGGTTGGCTGGAGTAAAACTAAAAGGGCATTGGGGATATATCAGGCCTGATGGTACAGCCGAGCCCTGGAGCTTAAAATAGCAGACGAGAAGGGTGGTATTTATTACGAAAAGAAAAAGGATCTTAGTATTTATGATGCTTTTCTTGTTTATGTTTGCTAATACTGCTTTGGCTACCAACTGGGTGTATTACAATAATTTCAGTGATGGGAGAAGCTACATTGATACGGAAACAGTGTACAGAAGCGGAAATACGCTGTATTTTTGGGAATTGGTCATGTATGATAAGGATTCTGGTGTCTACTATTTGACCGGTGATAGGTCGACAATCAGATACGAGGTTAAACTAACAAGCCCAAGAACAATGAGAGAGCTGGAATACCACGATTATGATTCCAATAACAAAGAATTCTATTACGAACCAACCCCCAGCAATTGGTGGAATGTTTATACGGGTGACTTCTTTGATGGGATGATTAATCTTGCCCTACGATATGCCAAATAAAAGAAGATGCTTTTATAAGTTGAACTGAGGCCTGCGTTTCATAGACGCAGGCTTATTTTTTCACCAGCTTATTAACAAAACCCTGATTTTAACTGTATTTTATGGCTATATAAAACAGATGACCGTTGACACTGCGCGGAGATAGTGCTAATATTAACACGTAAACTTAATATGTAAGTAGTCAGGTGCAACAAACGCTTAAAAGAGAAATCGGTTGAAAGCCGATGCGGTCCCGCCGCTGTAAAGAGGAGCGAGCTTCAAAATGCCACTGAGTTTTCAGACTTGGGAAGGCGAAGCAAGCGATGATTCTGAGCCAGAATAACTGCCTGATTATGTTTTACGCTTAACCTGCGAGAGATGGGAAAGTGAAGCACGCGCCTAAAGGGTCTTTGTATGCTTTTATAACCTTCCCGATTTTGTCAGGAAGGTTTTTTGTTTTTTTAAAAGTTATTCATCATGGGGAATGGATAAACTATTAATGGGATGGGGTTAAAGGGATGAATTTGAGAAATGTAGTTGCAGGTATTGTTGCTAATGGCATTTTATTTACTGGCATGGGAATAGGATTTGCGGAGGATAGTCAATCGCCTAGTTATACCCTTGACCAACTTATTGTGACTGCACAACGTTATGAAAAGAATGTGTTAGATGTGCCTGCATCGGCAGAAGTAATAACTCAAGAGCAGTTGAAAAATGTCGAAACTGCTAATCTCGAAGAAGCTTTGGCAGCTGTTACCGGCGTTACTGTTTTTTCATCCAGTCCGGGTGGCAATGCCATCAATCCTGCCAGCAATTCAGAGATAGTTATGCGCGGCGTTTCAAGTGGCACCTTGGTTTTGGTGAATGGTGTGCCGCTAAACCTGAATAACAGATATGACCTTAATGACATACCGGTCAGTGATGTGGAACGTGTAGAAATTATTAAAACAGGTGGCTCCGTGCTTTATGGGAGTGAGGCTACCGGCGGTATCATTAATATAATTACCAAAAAAGAACGCCAAAATTATATAAAAACGGGTTATGGTAATTTCGGCCAGCAGAAGCAGGAAATAAGCCTGCAGGAAGGCAAGCTTGGCTTTGGCTATAGTTATGATAAATGGGGAAATGTTGACCGGACTTCTCTCTATGATGGCAGTAAATATAACAATACAAAAGGCTCAGAAAAGAACAATTTTTCGACGAATTATCGCTTTGATGATAAGTTGAATTTGCTTTATACACATAATGAATCTAGCTCCGCTACGCAATACAGACAATTTACAGCAACCAGTGATAAGGCACTTAATGATAGAAAGTATGAAACGAAGAAGGACTATCTGCAGCTGCAATATAGTGATGATTCGGTCAAAGGTACAGCATATTATAATGCCGGGCAGATCGACTACACTAATTATGATGTGACAAAATCAAAATTTGCCTATAATCTGGAAAAAAACAGAACTTATGGTTTTGATGTTCAAAAAACCTGGATGGCCGGCGATGGCAAAATTTTATTTGGCGGCTCTTATCAGCACGAATACTACCTGCCAAATGATTATGCATCTACATTGACAGATTATGACCGTAATAATTATGCGCTCTACGGGCAATATGAAAAACCTCTTGATGACAAAAATACGCTTATCGTTGGCGCGAGGGAAAACCTGGACAGGAAGTACTACCGGCGGTAAGAACTATGACAATCTCAGCGGTTCCGGACAGTTTGTACATAAGTTGAATGATAATGAGCGCCTCTACGCTAGTGTTACTCAATCTTTCAAAATGCCGACCTTTAAACAAATTTATGCACGTGATGACGGTAAATATGAAGGAAATCCTAACGTGAAACCTGAGACCGGCATGCATTACGAAACGGGTTGGAAGAAGAACAGTGGTGATCACCAGTGGAAGGCAGCTTTGTTCCACTATGATATTAAAGACAATATTACTTCCCGTTATGACAAAACCACTTCAAGCTATTATTATGATAATGAAGATTTCAAAAATACAGGTGTTGAGCTCTCGTGTGCCATCGCTGACGGCAAGGAGTGGAATTACCAGTATGGTGTTACCTACCAGAATCCTTTGGTCAAGCCATATGACACCAAAAACGGCACTACCGGTTCGGATGAATGGCTGCGCAAATACGGCCGTTTGCAGCTTAATGGCGGCGTGACTTATGCCAAGGATAAATGGCGTACCAGCTTGACTGCGACCTATCTGGCTGAACGTTATATGCTGTCGAGCAGCAGCAACACAGCCACCAAACCTTATCTGGTGACAGATCTTTCTGTGAACTATAAAATGGATGAAAAGCAGGAACTCAACCTGTCAATTAATAATTTATTAGACCGCGAGGACAATTTGGGTCATACCGGAACTTACTATTATTCCACACCGATAAATTTCTTGCTTAGTTACAAACTAAGTTTTTAACCGAGATTTGATTGACTCTTAAAAATAAAATATGGATGGAACGGGTGTATTTGATACTCAATAGAGAAAGCAGTGAAAGTCTGCTACGGTCCCGCCACTGTAATGCTGAGCGATTCCTGATTTACCACTGAAGATTTCTTCGGGAAGGTAGGATAGCAATGAAGCTGAGTCAGGAGAACTGCCCGTTTAACAATCACTGTTGATCCACGTGTGATGGAGAAGGGATTATTGTCGCAGATACTTTGCATGTAGCATTCGTATGTTTTATTGGTATTTGCATATCTTCCACTCACGTTGCGTCATAAAGCGGTGAGTGGATTTTTTACAATTAACTCACCAAAAAATATGTAAGGGAGTGTTTATTTATGGTCAAAGGTTTGAAAAAAATGGTGCTGGCGTCTCTTGCTTGTGCCGCACTGGTAACGGGAGTCAATATGCAGCCTGCTTATGCTGCCTACCAGCTTAGCTCAGAGGTTAAAACAGCTACACCTGCTTTGCTGCAGGCTTCACAAATTGGTGTGAAGGTAGATGCGCCTGCTGCTTTGCAAAACCTGGAGAATAAGGATGCAATCCTGATTACAAGCTTTGGAACAACTTTTAAAGAGACCAGAGAAAAAACTATTGATGCTACTGTTAATGCTATTCAGGCAGCCCATCCTGACACCAAGGTTGTTGTTGCCTTTACATCGCACATTATTATTGACCGTATCAAAGAGAATGAAGGTTTGACTTATCCTACACCGGAAGAAGCTTTGAGCCAATTGAAGGCAGAAGGTTACACCAGAGTAGCTGTTACTTCGCTCAATATTATACCTGGCATGGAATATGACTACAGTGCAGCAGTATTTAACCTGCACAAAGGGGAATTCAAAAAATTAGTTTGTGGATTACCGCTCATGTATTGGATGGGGCAAGAAGGACAACGTGATGATATCATGGAGTCGATGAAAGCTTTAAGTACAGAATTTCCTGCAATTGGGAAAAAAGAAGCCATACTCTTGATGGCTCATGGCACTCCGCATCCATCTAATGCCTATTATTCCGTGATGCAAAATCGTTTGGGTGAACTTGGTATGAAAAATGTTTACATATATTCTGTAGAAGGCTGGCCACATCTTGATACTGTCATTCCGCAATTAAAAGCCAAAGGCATTAAAAAGGTGACGCTTATTCCGATGATGATGGTTGCCGGTGATCATGCTAATAATGATATGGCTGGTGCTGAGCCTGATTCTCACAAATCTGTTTTGGAAAAAGAAGGCTTCAAAGTGGATACTTATATTCATGGTATGGGTGAAAATACTGAAGTTCGTAAATTGTTCGTGGAGAGGGCAGATGAAGCTTTAGCTGCACTACAAGCCGAGACTCCTGTAAAAAGCGGACATCATATGAAAAAAGACCAGCAATGATTTTGACCAATATTTTTGAAAAACAAATAGTGGGAGGATAAGCAATGAAAAAATCTTTAGTCTTAGCCATGACTATGGTTATGGGGATATCCGCAACAGCCTTTGCCGCCAATCCATTTTCGGATGTGCCGCAAGGCCACTGGGCGTATGCATCAATCAATAAGCTTGCCGTAGCAGGAGTCGTGGATGGTTATCCTGATGGTACCTTCAGAGGTGACCACCTGATGACACGCTATGAGATGGCACAGATAGTCGCTAAAGCTTACGCCAAAGGAGCAATCAAGTCTGACGACAAGCTGCTGGCTGAATTCGCTGATGAACTCGATAATCTTGGCGTACGCGTGGCTAAATTGGAGAAGAAAAGCGATAACGTCAAAATTACCGGTGAAGTACGTGCCCTATATGAAGATGTAGACGGCGCAGATAAACAATATCTACCAGAGCTGCGTACTCGTTTGTGGGTGAACGGTGCAATCAACGACGGCTGGAGCTATACCGGCATGCTGGAAAACACACAAACGCTGAATACCAACAGCCAGGAATCAGATGCGGAATTTAAACGGGCCTTTGTGAGCGGCAGGCTAGGCGGTCTTGATGTAGTCGGCGGCCGCTATGATCTGGTAGTAGGCGACGGTAACGTATTCGATGATGATATAGACGGTATTGGCGCTAGCTTTGGTGAAAAAGTCAAAGTGGAAGTGAATTACGGCAAGCCAAACAGCGGCGACGACAAAGAAACCAACGTGGAAATGTTTACGGGACGTGTTAGCGGCGATGTTGGCAAGTTGGGTCTGAACGGAGCCTACTATACCTTTAACGACAAAAATGCGGATACAGACTATAACATCTGGACAGCAGGCGCCAAGTATAACTTGGGTGATGTAAGCGTTGGCGGCGAATACTTGAAAGGCAGCGAAAAAAACGCAGCCGGCAAAGATGATGGTTATGTAGTTTCACTGGAATATAAAGGAGCAGAAGCAGCGGAAAAAGGCAGCTATGGCTTGTGGGGCAGGTATTTCAACCAAGCTAATACGACATATTATGCACACACAACAGACGGCGTCCATGACTCGTTTGATAATAATGCAGCCGGCGGCTTCAAAGGCTACGGAGTTGGTGTGAACTATGCTGTCGCAAAGAATATTGTGACTACGGTTCAATACTTCGACCTTGATGCCAAGATTGGTGAAGGCAATAACAAGACGATCTGGACTGACGTTACCTTTAGTTTTTAAGTATTATTCATAGGTTTAAAAAATTATGGCAGGGATACGGTTATAAACGTATCCCTGCCATTTTACATTTACAGGCAGAATAAATTGGTATATCATAAAATAAAGCAGAATATTAAGAAAATAGTCTACGAAGATTCATTTTAAAATAGAAATGAGGCTGTCGCTATGATCATCGGAACTGTAGAAATAAAAATTTATGCAGCATGGGTTGAGTCTTTAAAGGAAAAGCGGATGATAGTTAAAAGTCTTATTGCCAAAACACGCAATAAATTTAATGTCTCGATTGCTGAAATTGCTGAACAGGATACGCATCAGACAATTGTTTTGGGTATTGCTTGCGTCACAAGTTCTGTCAGCCAGGCTGACAGTATTATTGACCATGTTATGACTCTTATTGAAAGCAGTACCGAAGCTGAAATAGTACAAATCGACAGAGAAATGAGATAAACTAATAATATTTAATTAATAGGGTCATATTTAAGACAAGAAATTGTTTTTAGGGAGGGCGCAGGCATTATGCAAGAATTTAAGTTTGGCCGTTTGCCTATTAAGCATTGGATTGCTTTTGAAGAAATAGATGATGAGTGTCTTAATCAGGCGATTCATTTGTCCAATTTGCCATTTGCTTTTCATCATATTGCTTTGATGCCTGATTGTCATAGCGGTTATGGCATGCCGATCGGCGGCGTATTGGCGACAGAAGGTGCGATTGTTCCTAATGCTGTCGGTGTCGACATTGGCTGTGGTATGCTTGCTGTTCGCAGCAATTTACATAATATAAGTAAGGAAGAGATTACTGAAATTCTTGCCATTGCACGCAAGACAATACCAGTAGGTTATGAGCATCATACAAATAAACAGATGGTTGGTGATGATGGGACTAAACTATTCGTTTCAGCCCGCAATCATCAATCACCCATTGTAAGGGAAGAAATGGAGAGAGCACAGTACCAGGTCGGAACTCTTGGCTCAGGCAATCACTTTGTGGAACTGCAAAAAGGCAGTGATGGACGTATTTGGTTGATGGTGCATTCAGGCAGCAGGAATGTTGGCAAAAGGGTCTGCGATTACTATAACCAGCGTGCATTGTCTCTTAATGCTAAGTGGGGAACTAAGGAAGTCCCAAAGGAGTGGGATCTGGCTTTTTTACCACTTGAAAAGGAAATCGGCAGAGAATATATATCAGCAATGGAATGGTGTATGGCTTTTGCAGAATTAAATCGCCAATTAATGATGGAGAGATTACTCAACATTTTTACTAAAGTAACCGGTGGTCTGGGTGAAATAGAAATTCAAACCCGACACAATTATGCAGCACACGAAGAACACTTTGGCAAAAATGTTTGGGTACATCGTAAAGGTGCCATAAGGATGAGGCTTGGTGAGGAAGGAATTATTCCGGGTTCGATGGGAACCCCTTCCTACATTGTTGAAGGATTAGGCAACCCGGAAAGCTACTGCTCGGCTTCCCATGGCGCCGGCCGAAGGATGTCACGCTCAGCAGCAAACAAAACAATTACGGAACAAGAAGCTCAGCAAGCAATGGAAGGTATAGTACACGGACGTTTTTATGGTAAGTATGAAGAAGCACCGCAAGCTTATAAGAATATTGAAAATGTAATGAAATGGCAGAAAGATTTGGTAAAACCAATTGTGAAGCTGCAGCCTCTCGGTGTCATGAAGGGGTAGCCGGATTTGAAATGGGGAGATTTCATGCGACTATTTATTGCTGTTGAGCTCGAAAAAGATGTTATCGATGCTCTTTGTTCATTGCACGAGGAACTTAAGGGAAAGGCTGATGAGATGAGGTTTGTACCTCTGCAAAACCTGCATTTAACCTTATTCTTTCTTGGCAATACGCCCGAAAATAAGCTCGCTGAAATCAGCAAGGCTTTGCAAAGCTTAGGTGAAAACAATTTGCCGTTTAAGCTTGAGTTCAGTAATCGCCTGGAGACTTTCGATGCAAAAAATCCTGCCAGAGTCGTTTGGGTTGGGGTAAAAAGTGATTTGCCGGCATTGCGAAAATTGCAGGCAATGATTGCTGCGACTATGCATAAGATGGGGTTCTTAAGAACTGAGAAGACTTATATTCCGCATATTACTGTTGGCAGAGATGTCCATTTTAAAGATGAGTATATAATTAAATGCAACAATAACAATATGTTTAAAGCCAAAATTCCTCAGATGTTGGTGGAAAAAATTTCGCTTATAGAGAGCAGTCTCGAAAATGGTAAGCGTATTTATAAAACTCTCGCCAGATTTGATTTTAAATTATCGGGCAAGCAAGAATAAATGTTGGTAATAAATCACAATCTCGTTAGAGTGCTCATTACTGTTTTTGGAGTAAGACTGGCACGAAGACTATTTCCTCTATGATATTCTGAAATACAGAAATAAAGAATATTGTATACATGACAAGATGCGGAAGGAATTTTGCAAATTCTGTCAAATTTGTAACGTTGTTATTTTTTAAAATGGCAGGCACAGTATAAAAAGCATATTATTTGTTAGTTAAAAATTGTTGCACGCCATCAGTTATTAAAACAGGGGGAAAGAAAATGAATTTATCGACAAAAATTTTGATTGGCCTGGGTCTTGGCGTTTTAGCCGGCTTGGGATTGGGAAGCGAAGGGGTGCCATTTGCAAAAGCATGGATTGCTCCTTTCGGTGCTATTTTTCTAAACTTGATCAAGATGATCATTGTTCCACTGGTTTTTGCTTCTTTGATCATTGGTGTCTGTGGTTTAGGTGATATCAAGAAAATTGGTCGTATCGGAACGAAAACTCTGGCTTTTTATTTAGGTACTACCGCTTTCGCCATTGTTTTGGGCTTGGCACTTGGAACAATATTCCAACCTGGCTTAGGACTCAGCATGCCGGGCGCTGAAGTAAAGACTGCAGCAAAAGCAGCACCACCGCTTATGAAGGTTATTGTGGATATTTTCCCGAGCAATCCTATGGATGCTATGCTTAAAGCTAATATGCTTCAAATTATCGTCTTTGCGCTTTTTATTGGAGGCGGTATTGCAGTTGTAGGTGAAAAAGCGAAGACAGTTTATAACTTTTTTGATGGTTTGGCAGAAACATGTTATGCCATTGTCGGCATGATTATGACTATTGCGCCTCTTGGTGTTTTCGCCCTGATAGCGCCTGTTGTTGCTGCTAATGGCCCAAGCGTCTTGCTGCCACTGCTAAAAGTTATTATTTGTGTATATTTGGGCTGCTTGCTGCACGCTGTGGTTGTTTATGGTTCTTTGTTGAAATTTGTAGGAGGATACAGCCCGATTAAATTCTTTAAAAATGTTCTGCCTGCACAATTAGTTGCATTTTCTACTTGTTCCAGTTCTGCTACATTGCCTGTAAGTATGGAGTGCGTACAAAAAATGGGTGTTTCCAAAGAAATTTCCAGCTTCGTGCTTCCGTTGGGCGCGACGATCAACATGGATGGAACTGCTTTGTACCAAGGTGTTTGCGCTTTGTTTGTAGCACAGATTTACGGTATTGATCTTACCTCAGCACAAATGATGACGATCATTCTTACAGGAACTCTTGCCTCAATCGGTACCGCAGGCGTCCCTGGTGCTGGTCTTATCATGCTCACTATGGTTCTGCAATCCGTTGGCCTGCCACTTGAAGGTGTTGCTTTGGTTGCCGGTATTGACCGTGTACTTGATATGCCCCGTACAACTGTTAATATTACAGGAGATGCTGTTGTTGCATATCTTGTTGGAAAGAGCGAAGGAAAAAAGGCATAATCCTTCATTAATAACTCTATAACGAAAAAATTAAAACCATGCATACCTCCTAAAACAGGAGGCGCATGGTTTTATTTCTTACTTTGCTTTTCGGGATAGAGTCTTAACAATTTTAGGAAACTCTGAATTGATTATTGAAGCCATTTTTCTTTTAATGTTGATATCCGGATGCAGACCATCTAACGCTAACCTCTCTGGCAGGACACCTTCCGAGTAATTCATTCTTATTGCCAGATCGATGTAAATTGTATTGGTGCGGATGTATTGATTCACCTTGTCCATTTCAGTGCGCCAATCATCAGAAGTTGGTTCATTAAATACCTTTTCGATGCTTGCCGGATTAATGGGTGGGAGCGTCATAAAAATCGGCACTATGTTATTGCTTTCACACTTGGTCTTTATAACCTTTAGATCGCTGATAACTGATTCGGCCGGTGTACCGCCCCGTATGCTGTTAGAGCCTTCAAGAATGATAAGATAGCGTGGATGGAAAGGCAATACATCGTCTTCAAAGCGATCAGCAGCAGTTTCACTGGTGTCGCCGCTATTAGAAAGATTGATAACCGGAAAGTCAAGATATGTCTGGTAACTATATTCCCAATCAACAGGTGAATAAGACATGCTGCCGCCGCCGTGGCTTATACTGTCACCAAAGGTGGCAATTTCCCAGCCGGCATCAGGGTTGACAACGAATTCCTGGGCATCTGAATAAACTCCTACAGGATTGCCGTTCTCATCCAGTCCCCTGACTCGCCAGTAGAATGGCTTGGAAGAGTAACGTGCTTTATCATCGTATTTGTCTGACAGCGCTGTTATGGCAGACCAGATCCGATGCACGGAAGGTTCGGTCCCATTGGGGTTTTCTGGTGGCGCATCCAAAAGCTCAACTTCGTATTGTACTGCGTGTGCTATTGGCAGCCAGGCATATACAGGGTAGAGAAGTGTGGAGCCGTTAACTGTTCCGAAGTCAGAGTGTGGAACAGGCGCATTGACAGGTTGTATGGAAGCATCAAAATACAGTTTTTCTGGATTTGAAAAACTGCTTATAGGTTCACCGTCAAAATTGAGCGCTCGTACACGCCAGTAAATTGGGCTTGTAGTCGCAAAATCAGGCAGGTCTGGATTGTAACTGTTGCCATAGACCTGACGGGTGGAAAAAATATGATTATCAGAAAGTTCATTCCTATCCAAGGCAGGCAATGGGCAAGACAGAAATTCAATTTCATACATCACAGCTCCCTTAACTTTTGTCCAGGTCAGCATAGGACGTAAAGAAGCAGGGGTGTTAGAGGTAAAATGAACTGTCGGCGAAGCTGGTTTTCGCCACTGGGGAGCTGCGGCATGAGCTGTTGTGACTACAGAATATTCGACACTGGCAGAGTCTGTTTGTTCCTCTTGCTGCGTGAAGTTAACGGAATAAAATATAGTTGCTAAACCTAAGCTTAATATTATTGTTTTAGTAAGACGATCTTTTTTTATATTCACAGGATAACCTCATTTCTATTCTTATTTGCTGATTATAGCATTGAGAACGGCAAATAACAAATCCTATGAAAGTAAAGGAGCCAATAAATTTAAATTTTTCTTAAATATAAAATGAATTATGCAGGATAATTTATAGCTGGTAACGAAAAAACGATTTATCAGAGTTAGAAATTCATGGAGAGGTGGTTGCCATGGAAGAGTTCTATAAAAAATACTATAGGTTGTTTGCTAACTATGCTGAAAGTTATTGGTTAGATACTACAAAACTCAAGGTAACAGCTAAAGAGCAGCCTTGGGTTGAATACGATGTCTGGGTATTTGTTGGTTATAAGGACACGGGTAGGCGTAAAAGAATAATCAATCGTCAGAAATACAAATTGCCTACTAATGGCTACGAGAATCTTGGTACTTCCTTAAAACATTTTCTTTTCCAATTCAATCTTAGTACTCATGAAGTGAAATGTGCTGTCAAAGGTTATACTGATTATACTGATTATGGTCTTATCCTTGATTTTCAGCAAAGTGAAAATATGTGCTGGAGCAAGGTTGATTCTGGCGGCATCAGAGACAATATATTTAAAAGCATAACTAAATATGTTGTGGAAAAGGGAATAAATAATATAGCAATTGAAAAATAATGACTAAAAAAATACACATTTCTGCTACAAACAATACACAAAATTTTCTGAAAAATTACTTGTCGTTTTGATGGTTTTCGGTTATAATTAAAGCAGAAAAAGATGAGGCCATAGGTTGCGAGAGAGTTTCGTGATTGGAGCCGTTTGGGTTACGGTTGCTCATAGTAGTCGGAAAGTTTCTGTATGGAACAGACTGTTGATGGAAGTAACTCTCGAGCCTATGTAAAAAGAGGGCGGCAGGATGGCTGCCCTCCCAATAGATGAAAACACCCCGCAAGGGTGTTTCGGATATGGTTTCCGGCGATATCCAAAGGTCTTGATGGCAGAAGACAAGACAGTGAGGGTTTTCCCGTGAAGTCATATCGAAAGAGGAGCGGAATGAGTCAGTTCCGCTCCTCACTATTTTTATTTTACCTTCTCTATAATGTTGTTAACCACAGTTTCCAGTGCTTCTTTGGTTTTAGGACTCATCGCTGCCGTTGGATTGCCGATGTCCTCGCTATCTACTACCTGTGGATCTATTGGCAGTTTACCGAGAAAGTTAATGCCGCGTTCAGCTGCAAGCTTGGCACCTCCGCCGCTTTTGAAGATATTATGAACTGCACCGCAATCAGGGCAGACAAACCCGCTCATATTTTCAACAATGCCAAGAATTTCAAGCTGCGTTTGTTGACAGAAGCTGATTGATTTACGGACATCTGAAAGTGAAACTTCCTGTGGTGTTGTAACGATAACTGCCTGAGCATCTTTAATGGTTTGAATAACAGTAAGCGGTTCATCACCTGTACCGGGAGGACAGTCAACAATTAGATAGTCAAGCTCCGACCACTTTGTATCTGCTAAAAATTGTCTTATAACACCAATTTTCAAGGGACCACGCCAGATCAAGGCTTCGTCAGGATCAGCCAAAAGACCTTGTACTGTCATGACTTCCAGATGTTCATTGTATTGATAAGGAAGCAGGCGGTCGCCGTCGGCATTGAGAGGAATGCCTGTCAGACCTAAAATGCCTGCTATGCTTGGGCCGTGAAGATCCACATCCAGCAAACCTACATTATAGCCTTTTTCGCTAAGCGCAATAGCAAGATTAGCTGCTACCGTGCTTTTACCGACACCTCCCTTGCCGCTCATGACCATTAATTTATGTTTCACCTTGCTGAGAAAGGTATCGATTCTTTTGTCTTGTTCGTTAAGTGCCTTGTCATTGCAATTATCACTCGTTGCACAAGTGTCGCAGTTTTTATCACAGCTCATCATATCACTCCTAAAAAATATTTGTCTGGCATACTCATTAATATATAGATATTGAATTCCCTTGTCAATTATAAGAATTAAGCTTAGAATAGTAGAAAATCGCAACAGGAGGGGATAAGGTTTTGGAAATACAATATGTTTTCTTAGTTTCTGTTGTAATTTTCGCCGCCAGTTTGGCACAAGCGGTGACAGGATTTGGCTTTGCTCTTGTTGCGGCACCATTTCTCGCTATCATCATGGGACCCAAGGAAACCGTGATATTTTTATTGTTCAGTGGAATGTTCATGAAGGCGGTCATGGTATACAAGACCTGGAAAGATGGGCATTCAAATCAGGTCTTGGTGTTATTTTTGGGTAGCTTGCTGGGTGCGTTACCAGGGGCATATTTCCTTAAAATAGCCAGTGTGAATACGATTAAAGCCGTTATTGGTTTTTGCCTTCTTTTTGCCACCTTGGCACTAATGAAAAATCTAAAGTTCAAGATAATACATCAGCATTTGGCACAAATTGGATGTGGCTTTATCAGCGGCTTTTGCGGAGCAACTGCTGGTTTAAATGGACCGCCTATAGTCTGTTACTATCTTAATGAAAACTTGCCCAAGGAAGCTATGCGGGCAAACTTGGTGAGGTTTTTTATTTTGGGGAATGCCGGGACTCTTGCCTTAAGTTATTACTGGGGAACTTTTCGCCCGGGAGAAATAATTAACATTACATTGCTGTCCATACCGGCTATGCTGCTGGGCTGGTTTTTAGGCGAGCGGCTTTTCTATAAAATCAATGCAGTACTTTTTAATAGATTAGTTATAGGTACAGTGCTTGTCAGCTCAATTGTGACGATTGCAAGTAGTCTTTTTTCATAACGTCCAGCATAATTTGAATTTACGGATAGCGGTTATTGGCAAAAGCTGTCGTAAAGTGATTAAAATTCTTATATGAGATACACAAAAGATTGTAATGTTGTTTACAGTGAATAAAGATTTGATAAAAGTGTAAATATTTTCCTTGACAAGTCTATTGGTGCAAGGTAAGATAACAACAATTAATCCAAAAAATATGTATCAGGTGGCTACAAAATGGAAGCTAAATTAATGCAAAATTGGACAGTTGAATATGCGTTTACTTTTAACCAAGGCTATTACTTTAGCACTTGGTATTTTGCATGCAATCAACTGAATAGCTCAATTAGCGTGAATAGAGGCCGAAAAAGGTAGCGATGGATATTAATTCTTGATATGTAATGTTGTCATCGAGCAGGCTCTTTTACGGAGCCTGCTTTTTTATTTGTTCAAAACACTGAATCAGTTATCTAAAAAATAAAAATATAAGGGAAAAGGTGATGTTAGTATGATTATCGTAATGAAACCGGGAACGCCTGATGCAGAAGCTGTAAAAGTCCAGGAAAGTTTAGAAAAACAAGGTTTTTATATTAATGTTAGTAAGGGTTTAAATTATTGTATCCTCGGTGTTGTCGGTGACACCAGCATGATAGATCCTAAGCGCATTACGGTCAACGATTATGTGGAAAAAGTTATGCGTGTGCAAGAACCTTTTAAACGTGCCAACCGCATGTTCCACCCGGAAAACACAGTTGTCAATGTCGGTGGCGTACAAATTGGCGGCAAAAAGTTAGCGGTAATAGCAGGTCCTTGTTCAATTGAAACTGATGAACAGATGAATTCTGTAGCTGAATCCGTCAAAGAGGCTGGTGCTTCACTGTTACGCGGCGGCGCCTTCAAACCCCGTACTTCTCCATATTCTTTCCAGGGTTTGAAAGAAAAAGGACTTGATATGCTTGGCGAAGCAGGCTCTAAGAATGGACTGCCAATAGTAACGGAAATAATGTCTGCTGACAAATTGGACCAATTTGTTGGCAAGGTGGACTTAATACAAGTTGGCGCACGCAATATGCAGAACTTCGAATTGCTGAAGGAACTCGGTAAGACACAGGTACCTATTCTGTTGAAAAGAGGTCTCGCTGCTACTATTGAAGAGTGGATTATGTCTGCTGAATACATCATGGCCGGCGGCAACGAAAATGTTATTCTTTGCGAACGCGGCATTCGCACTTACGAAACTTACACACGTAATACTCTTGATTTAAGTGCCATACCTGCAGTTAAGAAGCTTAGCCATTTACCTGTCGTAGTAGACCCGAGCCATGCGGCTGGTATGTGGTGGATGGTAGAGCCGCTCGCTAAAGCAGCAATTGCTGTCGGAGCAGACGGGCTCATGATCGAAGTACATAACGATCCGGAAAATGCATGGTGTGACGGCGCTCAATCCTTGAAACCTGAGCGCTTTGCAAATTTGATGCAAGACCTGAAGAATATAGCACCGATTGTCGGCAGGGAATTGTGATACTTTGTTATCAAAGCTGTAAAAAGCACAAATAAAATATTTCGCAGAGGAGAAACAGATTATGATCATTGTATTGAAGCCCGGAGCACCAGAAGCTGAATCCAAAAAACTAAAAGAAATGCTTTTGCGGGAAGGATTTCAGATTAATGAGATTGTTGGCGTTAATATGACTATTCTTGGTGTAATCGGTGATACCAGTGCTTTCGATCCCAAACGTATTACTGTCAACGACTATGTGGAAAAAGTCATGCGTGTGCAGGAGCCTTTCAAGCGCGCCAACCGCATGTTTCATCCGGAAAACAGCATTATTGATGTCAGCGGTGTGAAGGTTGGCGGCAAGAAGTTGGTGGTAATTGCAGGGCCTTGCTCTATTGAAACCGATGAACAAATGAATTCGGTAGCGGCATCGGTAAAGGCTGCAGGAGCTACCATGCTGCGTGGTGGTGCTTTCAAACCCCGCACGTCGCCATACTCCTTCCAAGGACTGAAAGAAAAAGGTTTGGGTATGCTGAGGGCTGCTGGTGAAGCTAATGGCCTGCCCATAGTAACTGAAATCATGTCCGCGGACAAAATCGAAAAATTTGTTGAAGATGTTGACCTGATTCAGGTTGGGGCTCGCAATATGCAGAATTTCGAGTTATTGAAAGAGCTCGGGAAGACCAAAGTGCCGATTCTGTTGAAAAGAGGCCTCGCTGCAACTATTGAAGAGTGGATTATGTCAGCTGAATATATAATGTCGGGCGGCAATGAAAATGTAATTCTTTGTGAGCGCGGTATTCGTACTTATGAAACTTACACTCGTAATACGTTGGACTTGAGCGCTATTCCTGCAGTTAAGAAGCTTAGCCACTTGCCGGTCATTGTGGACCCAAGTCATGCAGCAGGCATGTGGTGGATGGTCGAACCGCTCGCCAAAGCAGCTGTCGCTGTTGGAGCGGATGGTTTGATGATTGAAGTACATAACGATCCCGAAAATGCATGGTGCGATGGCGCCCAATCTTTGAAGCCTGAAAGGTTTGCCTCTCTTATGGATGATTTACGAGGCATAGCGAAAATAGTTGGGCGTGAAATTTGAATAAATTTAAATGAAAAGTGAATTTTCATTACCTTGTTTTTAGGGTATAATAAAAGGTAGCTTTGTAGAATGGTAGAATTGTAATGAAGCGTTAAAAATAATGAGGTGAGTCTTTTTGACAGGTAGGTTTTGTAGCATGGATAAAGAATTTAAGAACCTGGTGTTTTGTATCGTAGGGCTGGGCCTCATTGGTGGGTCATACGCAAAGGCCTTGCGCCTGCTGGGTGTAAAAAAAATTATAGCAGTGGATTCCAATAAAGATATTTTGTCACAGGCAAAAGCACAAGGTGTTATTGATACACCTTGTGCTTTGCCTGATGAAAATTTGAAGGAAGCGGATGTCATTATTTTTGCTGTGTATCCTGCTTCCATTTTTGAGTTTGTCAAAAAAAATGTTGGAAATTTCAAAGCCTCTGTATTACTTACTGATGCCGCAGGTATTAAGGGTGACATGATTGAACGTATTGCTCCGTTGCTGGGGAAAGATATGGATTTTGTTTCTGGGCATCCGATGGCAGGCAAGGAAGGCAGCGGGTTCAGCCAATCATCAGAACAGATTTTTAATGGGGCTAATTATATAGTTGTACCAAGACCGAATAATAACAGAGAAAACGTGGAATGGCTAAAGTCGCTGGCTATGGCGTTAGGATGCAAAAGAACCGTTGAGGTTACTATGGAACAACACGACAAAATCATCGCTTATACAAGTAATTTGCCGCACCTATTAGCGGTAGCGCTCGTTAACAGCAAATCAATGAACGACGATACCAGGTTTTTCGTTGCCGGTAGTTTCAGGGATGCAACGAGGGTAGCTGATATTAATGCTGAACTATGGACGGACTTGTTTTTGTACAACAGGGCTAATGTTCTTGCAGAAATAGAAATGTTCAAAGAAGAATTGGCTCTTTGGTCAGAGGCTTTAGAAAAAAATGATGCTGAAAAACTTAAGTCCATGATGCGTTCTGCTGCAATGAAAAGGAAGGCTTTATATAATGCATAAGGTAACAGTGAATTTGAATAAAAGATCTTATGACATAAAAATTGAAAAAGGATTATTGGCGGCAATGGGTAAGGAAGCAAGAAAACTATCCAAGGCTGGCAAGGCAGCAATTATTACTGATGCAAACGTTGATTCTTTATATGGTGCTAAACTGCAGAAAACCTTAGAAGAGTCTGATTTTATTGTCGAGCGGATTGTAATTGAACCAGGGGAAAAGAGCAAGACTTTACAAACCCTTGGGGATGTTTATGCAAGAATGGCAGCATTTGGTTTGACGAGAAGTGATTTGGTCATAACTTTTGGCGGCGGCGTCCCTGGCGATTTAGGCGGTTTCGCTGCAGCAACTTTCCTGCGTGGTATTGATTTTATTCAGGTGCCGACTTCTCTTTTGGCACAAATAGACAGCAGTGTCGGTGGCAAAGTTGCAATTGACCTTCCAACCGGCAAAAACCTTGTCGGCAGTTTTTATCAGCCATTAGGTGTACTCATTGATCCTGATCTTCTTACTTCTTTACCCAAGCGTTATTTGCATGATGGCTTGGCGGAGGCGATAAAATATGGCTGCATACGCAGTGCAGATCTTTTTGCAAAACTACAGGGAATTAAGGATGATGAAGAGCTTTTAGCCAATATTGAAGTTATCATCAAAGAATGCTGTGAAATTAAAGCTCGAATAGTTGAAAATGATGAGTTCGATACAGGTGAACGTATGGTGCTGAATTTTGGCCATACAATAGGCCACGCAGTGGAAAAATACTATAATTACGAAACGTATACGCATGGTGAGGGCGTAGGAATTGGTATGGTTGCTTTGACTGGTAAGACCGAACAATTGGGTATTACAGAAAAAGGTTCAACTACGTTGATTAAAGATGTTTTGCAACATTATGGCCTGCCTACCGAAGCCGTAATGGAAAAAGAAGAAGTGCTGAAAACTATCGCCTTGGATAAAAAGAAAAAAGGCGGCGAAATAACTATTGTTATTTTAGAGAAAATCGGCAAGAGCAGATTATTGAAAATACCATATAAAGATTTGACGCATTATATCGGATAGGAGAATGTTATGGACACTATAAGCATTAAACCAGTGCCGCTGTCAGGGGAGATCAACGTTCCTTCTTCAAAGAGTATGGGACATAGAGAAATAATATGTGCCGCTTTGGCAGAAGGAACTTCTGTAGTGGATAATATTAGTATTTCTGCAGATATTGAGGCCACTTGTCGTGCACTGCAAGCTCTTGGTGTAAAGATAACGCCTGCGCCGTCTTTGTATCCTGGCAGGGCCGCTTTCAAAATTGAGGGCGGAGAATTACAAGCTTTATCAAATGAAATTGATTGTGGTGAGTCTGGATCAACTTTGCGCTTCATGATACCATTAGCTGCTTTGTGCAGCAAGCAAGTGGTTTTTAAGGGAAGTGGCAAACTTGTTTCCAGACCGCTCAATGCTTATTATGATATTTTTGACCGGCAGGGAATTGAATACGAAACAGCTGATGAGGGGAAATTACCGCTAAAAATCTGCGGCAGGCTTTCTGCAGGTAGGTTTGAATTGCCGGGTAATGTAAGTTCTCAATTTGTCAGCGGTTTATTATTTGCATTGCCTCTTCTGGATGACGATTCAGTGATTACCATAAGTTCGCCGCTTGAGTCAAAGAGCTATGTTGCGCTTACGCTTTCATGCCTTGCAAAATATGGCATAGAAATAAAAAACGACGAATACAAAGCGTTCTATATTCGTGGCGGGCAAAAATATCATAGCAGGAATTCTATTGTTGAAGCTGATTATTCACAAGCTGCGTTTTGGCTTGTGGCGGGAGCAATTGGAAACAAGATTGATTGCAAAGGTCTTTTAGCAAATTCGTTGCAAGGCGATAAGGCTATAATAGATATTATTTCTGCAATGGGCGGCAAAATTAATTATAATGAAGAGAAAATGATTATAACATCTTCGCCTGCAAATACAATTGGCACTATTATTGATGCCAGTGACTGCCCTGATATAATACCCGTATTGTCCGTGTTGGCCTCTGTAAGTGAAGGAAGAACAGAAATTATAAATGCAGGTAGGTTAAGACTGAAGGAATGTGATCGTCTGAGAGCCGTAACTACTGAGCTTAATAAATTGGGAGCTGATGTAACAGAGCTAGAAGAAGGATTGGTTATACAAGGTAAAAAGTATCTTACTGGCGGTGAAGTGGAAGGATGGAACGATCACCGTATTGCAATGTCATTGGCAATAGCTAGTTTAAAGTGCCGTGATAGAGTGGTTATGCATGGTGCTGAATGTGTTAACAAGTCGTATCCTCAATTTTGGCATGACTTTGTTGCTCTTGGCGGGCAAATTTCATATATGGAAAAGGATTGAAATGTATGAGATTTGCGGACAAGACAAGAAATATTTATTAGGGGGAGCCTATGGAAGAACTTTACAATAAGTACAAATACTCATTTTTAAAACGAACCCTAAAAATCATGCAGTCTCCGTCTTTCGGAGGTATGCTGATGGTATTTTGTGTATTTTTAGCAATGGTGTTTGCTAACTCACCATACAAAAAATATTATTTTGATTTTATTCATATGCCTATCACTATATCTATGGGATCCTATGTCAATACACATAGTATTTTAGATGTTGTAAATGATGGACTGATGGTGTTTTTCTTTTTTCTGGTGGGACTTGAAATCAAAAGAGAAATTTTGGTGGGCCATTTAAGAAAAGTCAAGATGGCTCTTTTTCCGGTTGTTTCGGCAGTGGGCGGTGTTATGGCCCCGGCAATAATTTATTTTCTTTTTAATCATAACAGTCCAAATGTTATCGGCTGGGCTATTCCAACTGCAACGGATATCGCATTTAGTCTCGCTGTTTTGTCTTTGATTAGTTCAATTGTACCGATAGGACTGAAGGTTTTTTTGACCACGTTGGCAATTGCTGACGATATTATTGGCATCATTATAATTGGTATTCTTTATACAAGCCAACTTAGTTTGGTGCCACTTGGTTTTGCTGTTTTATTTCTTTGGCTAATGTACATTCTTAATAAAATAGGCATACGGTCTACTTTCGCCTATACTTTATTATCTGTACTCGTGTGGATTGCTGTTGCTAAATCTGGGATACATCCAACCATAGCTGGGGTTTTAGCCGCTATGATGATTCCGGTAAAACCCAAGGTTGCTTTTCATGACTATGTAAAACGTTCACGTAATCATTTAAAAAAATTGATTATTTCAGAGAAATCGCGAGTTAATATTTTGACTGACGAAAAGGCAAAGGAATCTATTTTTACAATTGGGGAACTTTCGGAAAGGGCACTCACTCCTTTGACTAAAATGGAAGTAGGTCTTCATTCCTTTGTTCATTACCTTGTTTTACCGTTTTTTGCATTTGTAAATTCAGGGCTTACTTTCTCGGCTGAAACAGAAATATTTTCAACGGTAACAATTGGCGTCTTTATGGGCTTGTTCGTTGGTAAGCCTCTTGGCATTTATGCAATGGCGAGAATTACCACTTTACTTAAAATTGCTTCGCCGCCTCAGGATGTTACCTGGAACCATATTTTTGGAGCGGGTATCATTGCAGGAATTGGTTTCACAATAGCACTGTTTATGACGAGCTTGGTTTTCGATGGCCAACATGCGGCTGATTCAGCTAAAATCGGAATTGCAGTCGGCTCGTTTTGCTCAGCTTTAGTTGGTTTGGCCTTCTTGAAGCACGTTGCTCCCAATAAAAGCAAGAGTAATAATTGTTAATATGCAGGAAGAAAATAATACATTTGATTAATAGAAATAACAATTGCTGAAAAGTGAAAGGAGGATAGATTTGGCGAGGTGCTAAAATTTTATTCTGGAACTCGCTGAAGAAAAACTATGAGCGGTATACACGGTGAGAAAATAAAAGTATCTATTTTTGGCGAGTCGCACGGCCCAGCTATCGGAATAGTAATTGATGGCTTACCGGCAGGAATGACAATAAATACGGCTGCTATTTTGCAAGAGATGAAAAGAAGAGCACCCGGACAAAACCTTATGTCGACGCCGAGAAAAGAGAAAGATGAGTTTATTATTCAAAGCGGGTTTTTTGAAGGGAAAACAACAGGTACTCCCCTTTGTGCTCTTATACCGAACAGTGATACACGTTCCGGTGATTATAGCCTTCTGAAAGATGTAATGCGCCCGGGACATGCTGATTATTCCGGTAGAATAAAATATCATGGTTTTAACGATTACCGCGGCGGCGGTCATTTCTCCGGACGTCTCACTGCACCGCTTGTTTTCGTAGGTGCTTTGGCCAAACAGATCCTTGAACTTCAGGGCATAAAAGTGGGAGGGCATATAGCCGAGATTTATGGTATCAGGGACTCATTGTTCAACCCTCTGGGTGAAAACGAGGAAATTTTGAACTCTCTGGCATCAAAAACTATGCCTGTTCTTGATGATGAACAAGGCGAAAAGATGCAGGACATGATTCTGAAAGTGCGTGAACAGGCCGATTCTGTTGGTGGTAGTATTGAATGCATCGTTCAAGGCTTACCTGCGGGGATTGGTTCTCCTTTCTTTGACTCGGTTGAGAGCAGGTTAGCGCATGCGCTTTTCTCCGTACCAGCAGTAAAAGGGCTCGAATTTGGCGCCGGTTTTGCTTTGAGCTCCATGCTGGGCTCTGAAGCCAATGATTCGTTTTATCTGGAGGAAGGCGTTGTCAGAACTAAAACAAACAATAATGGTGGCATACTCGGCGGTATTACCAATGGTATGCCAGTGATATTCAAAGTTGGCATCAAGCCAACCCCTTCAATCGGAAAGCAACAGACAACCGTAAATCTGGCCAAAGTCGAAAATACTATACTGCAGATTGCCGGGCGTCATGATCCCTGTATCGTGCAGCGTGCGGTGCCTGTTATTGAAGGCGTTGCAGCGTGGATAGTTTTAGATATGCTTTTAATGTCTGATACGAAATTGATGGTGAAATGATGAAAGAACTAAATTTAGCAGAAATACGTGAAAGAATCGATCTTATCGATTCTGAGATAGCGAAACTTTTTGAAGAGCGTATGAATGCTGTTCATGAGGTAGCTGAATACAAGAAAACAAAACAACTGCCTGTCAGAGATAAGGCGCGTGAAGAAATTGTTTTAAACAATTGCAAAAAGCGCGTTCAGAATTCTGCATATGCAGATGGCCTAAGAAAAATAATGGCCCAGATTATAGATATAAGCTGTCGTCAGGAAGAAGAATATTTGCAAAGTGAAGTTTCCTCAAAAGCTGCAGCTCAGCCGCATGGTGCAAAAATATTTGTTGGTTACCAAGGAGTTCCGGGTGCCTATAGCCATCTTGCTTTGCATAAATATTTTGCTGGTGCCAATATTGAAGAACATAATTACACTTTGTTTGAAGATGTAGCGCAGGCAGTGAAAGAAGGCGAGGTCACCTATGGCTTACTGCCTATCGAAAATTCTTCTACCGGCGGTATTACTGAAGTTTATGATCTTGTACGCCGTTATGACTGTCATATTGTTGGCGAAATATGCGTGAAAATAGAACATAATTTGCTGGCTTATCCTGGCACTTCACTTGACAAAGTTACAGAGGTCTATTCTCATCCACAAGGCTTTGCGCAGTGTCGTCCATTTTTTAAACAGTATCCAAAAATGATGCAGATCCCTTATTTTAATACAGCTAAAGGTGCGGAACTTGTCAGCATTAAGAAAACAGACTATATGGCCGCCGTGGCTGGGAGACAGGCTGCTGAACTATATGGTTTGGAAATTCTTGCCAGCAATATTAATGCCAATACATACAATTACACGCGTTTCTTTGTCATTGCGAGCGAAATGCAGGAAATTCCTAATGCAGATAAAATTACCCTTGTTGTTTCTTTAAAACACGAGCCAGGGTCTTTGTATCATATGCTGGGAAGTTTTTACCATAACGGGCTGAACATGCTGAATATTGAGTCCAGACCTATCGAAGGTAAACCATGGGAATACTTTTTCCATATTGACGTCAGTGGCAATCTGCACGATGCAAATGTTAAAAAAGCCATTGCGGAAGTCGAAAACAGCAGTACTTACTGTAAAGTTTTAGGCAATTACGTCGGTGACAAAATATAAGAAAATTATTGTAAAGAGATTCTTAAGGCTGGGGGCGTCGCTATGGTAAGATTTGGCCTATTGGGAGAAAAACTTGGACATAGCCTTTCACCCAAAATACACAATTTAATATTTCGAGAATTGAATATCGAGGGAGATTATTCCTTGCTTGAGGTTGAAAGAGAGAAATTACCTTTTTTTCTTTCGCAAGCAAAAGATGATTTAGATGGAATGAATGTTACTATCCCTTACAAGACGGCAGTCATACCTTGCTTGAGCAGTATAACAAAAGAAGCCGCAGCGATAGGCGCAGTTAATACTATTTCTTTTCAAGATGGTGAAGTCAAAGGGTACAATACTGATTATTACGGTTTTGGTTTTTTGCTGAGCTATAACGGTATTGAAGTAAAGAATAAAACAATTGCTGTTTTAGGTGCTGGTGGAGCGGCCAGAGCTGTTTTGCAGTATTTAAATGATAATGCAGCAAGAGAAATTTTTGTTGTTTCACGCAATCCACAGCAAGCAGCAGCTGATTTGTTGGAAATGCAACTGACAGTTCCTTTGCAATTCTGCGATTATGAAGAGTTTGCCGGCCAACGCGGAGATGTTTTGATAAATTGCACGCCGGTAGGTATGTTTCCCAATGTAAAAGCTTCACCGGTATCACGCGAAGCTGTTGCCAATTTTGCTGCCGTTGTTGATTTAATCTATAATCCTGTGGAAACAGTTGTTTTGCGTTATGCTCGTGAAGAAGGCAAGTTGGCAGCCAATGGCTTATTGATGCTGGTTGCCCAAGCAGTAGCTGCTGAAGAAATTTGGCTGCAACGTAAAATTGAGGACAAAATTATTGTGAAGATTGCTGAGGCAATAAGCGGTGAGCAGCAATGAAAAATATCGTATTAATTGGAATGCCAGGCAGCGGCAAAACAACAATAGGAAAAATTTTGGCAGATAAATTGAAACGAAATTTTTGTGATGCAGATCATCTCCTGGAAGAGTGGGAAGGCAAATCTATTAAGGAATTATTCGCGGTGAGTGAGGAAACCTTTCGGGAGGCAGAGTCCAGAACAATCAAGAAACTCTCAGCTGCAAGCGACCTGGTCATAGCAACCGGCGGTGGCGTCGTCAAAAGAGCGAAAAACATGGAGTTATTAAGAACAACTGGTATCATCATCTTTATCGATCGCAGCCCGGAGTTAATTTGTGCTGATGTGGATGTTGCGAGCAGACCATTATTGGCGGCTGGGAGCAAGCATATTTTTGAATTGTATAAAGAACGTTATGCTTTATACCAAAAATATAAGGACTTTGCAGTTTGCAACAATGGAGAACCGGAAACTGTTGTCTGCGAAATACTGAATATTATAAAGAAGGTGGAAAAATGAAAATACTGGTTTTAAACGGGCCTAACATCAATATGTTGGGGGTAAGAGAGAACGCCATTTATGGATCTGATGATTACGTAGCTCTTTGCCAGTTTATTAAGGCCGCTGCGCAGGAACTTGGCATTGAAGTGGAAATCAAGCAAAGTAATTGCGAGGGTGAATTAGTATCTTTTATTCAAGATGCCTACGGGGATGCTGACGGTATTGTAATTAACCCGGCAGCTTATACGCACTATAGCATAGCGCTATTGGACGCGTTGAAAGCTGTAAAACTTCCAGCAATAGAAGTGCACATCAGTAATATTCACGCAAGAGAGGAATTCAGACATAAATCTGTTACGGCACCTGCCTGCAAAGGACAAATCTGCGGATTAGGTTTTGATGGTTATGCTTTAGCGATGCGCGCTTTAGTGAATTTAAAAAAACAAATGGTTTTTACTCCGCCTCGTGATTGAAAAATTAAAAGCCTTACCTTTGTTTTCAACAAAGGTAAGGCTTTTAATTTTTTACTATTAGTTTGCTATGGAGTTAAGATAAGAGGTAAGAGCGTTTTCCAGATACTCATTTCCATCATCTTTAGAAAAAGAACCTAACTCACGAACAAAGTCTTGGGTTAAAAAGAAAAAAACGATGATACTTTCTATGGTAAAAGCTGCATAAGTAGGTTGTAAGTCAGATTTGATACAGCCATACTTAATGCCTTCGGCTACGAGGTCAAAAAGGAATTGGTGTATTTTGAAAAGCTTTGATTGAACAAAATTGCTGCAGAAACCAGAAGGGGTCAACAATTCGCGATAGATAAGATGAACCTGCATAGGTCTTTGCATTTGTATTAAGGCGACTTCTTTTGTATAGAGATGTAATTTGGCTATGGGAGATAGTGTTTGTTTATTGACCTGCTCAATCAGGTCCAAAAACAGACCTGACTGGTTATTTAGAACTTCCTGATATAAATTTTTTTTGCCTCCGAAATAATAGGAGATAAGTGCACTGTTGACACCGGATAATTTAGAGATATCTTTAATTGATGTACCGTCGAAATTGTTACTGGCAAAAAGTTCTGTCGCTGCATGCAAAATTTTATCAGCCGACGATGCACATGTTACTGCCATAGTATTTGCCTCCTGAAACGCCCAGAGTAGATGGTTTTTTCCTCATATACTCGATTATATCACATCTTTTCAAGGATTCCAGCAGAAAATGCAGATTTAATATGTTTTTACGGTGGATGTTTTACGCGAAGGGAAAAAAGAACATATCAGCATGTTTTCAAAAACGATAAAAATCAAGCAATAACTGCGAAAAAATGTTAAATTAGTAGCACATTTTTTTGCCGCGTTCTCTTGACAAGGCTAGGAATGCGAAGTAAAATAAGTCATATGCTTGAGAATTACATATTCTGCAGTTGATGAAAGAGACAAGTAAATCGAAAACCAAGTTCAGAGAGCCGGCGTTCAGTGCGAGTCGGACTGGTAGTAGATTGAATCCACTCCGGAGATGACAGGGGTAGCAACCTGTTCGGGTTCGACCGATATATCGAATATGAGGCTGCTGGCAAATTTTGACTGCGGCGAAAAAAGGTGGCACCACGTGAGTATAAACTCTCGTCCTTGATCTTTGTAATGATCAGGCACGAGGGTTTTATTTTATACTTAGGAGGAATTGAAATGAAGATTATCGTTACCGAAAAAATTGCTGATAAGGGCATTGAATTGTTGCAAAATACTCCCGGAGTGGAAGTTGTTGTGTACAGAGAACTGGAGAGAAAAGAACTTCTTGATATCATAGATCAGTATGATGCTATGATTGTGCGAAGTGTGACAAAAGTTGATGAGGAATTGTATAAGAGAGCCACAAGACTAAAAGTAGTAGGTCGTGCCGGCAATGGTGTTGATAACATTGATATGGAAGGTGCAACCAAACGCGGTATTATCGTTGTGAATACACCGGAATCAAACATTGTTTCTGCCTGTGAGCTAACTATAGGACTAATGTTGGCTTCGGCACGTAACATGGTTAAAGGGCATAATTTGCTGATGGCTGGAGAATGGGGAAGAACAGGCCTCAGAGGCTCAGAAATGCTTCATAAGACTTTGGGCATAATTGGATTGGGCCGTATTGGTGCGCTGGTTACAACCAGGATGCAAGCTTTTGGCATGAAGGTCATAGCCTATGATCCCTATATTACGGATGCCAGATTCAAGAAATTCGGTGTGGAAAAATGCGAAACCTTGGAAGAATTGCTGAAAAGGGCAGACATTATTACTATTCATACGCCAAAAACTGAGGAAACAATTAATATCATTACAAAGAAGGAGCTTGATCTCTGCAAAAATGGCGTACGCATTGTTAATTGTGCGCGCGGCGGTTTGATCAATGAGGAAGCTTTGTTTGAAGCAATCAAAGAAGGAAAAGTAGCCAGCGCAGGTATCGACGTATTGAAGGACGAGCCTAACGCGATTTCTCCTTTGATTAAATTGCCACAATGTGTTGTTACACCGCATATTGGAGCCGGTACGGACGAAGCACAGGACAATGTAGGTTTGACTATAGCGAGAGAGGTATTAAGTGCGTTGAAAGGTGAGATGGTAGCTAACGCGGTTAATCTGCCAACCCTGCATCCACAGGATCTGGAAGACATGCAAGGCTATCTGCAGCTTGGTGAATACCTAGGCAAATTCTATTATCAGATGGAAAAAGCTGTGGTAGAAAAAGTAGAAGTTATTTACCAAGGTGAAGTTGCAGAAATGGAAACTGAGATGATTACACGTGCAATTTTGAAAGGCCTATTTGAGCCAATCCTGAAAGAACGTGTCAACTACGTAAATGCTGCTTTAGCTGCTTCCGGACGCGGCATCGATGTACTGGAAAGCAAAATGACCACCAATGAGAAAAGATTCAGCATGATGACCTTGAAGATAAGCGGTAAGGAAAGCGTTTTCACAGTCAGCGGCACTGTTCTTGGACAAAATGAAATACGTATTGTGGAAATCAATGGTTATGAATTTGACGTATCACCAGCGAAATATATGTTAGTGGCGCGCAACCAGGACAAACCAGGTATGATCGGTCAAATTGGTACTTTGCTGGGAGCAGGGCGTGTGAACATAGCGAACATGCAAGTCAGCAGAAATAATAAAGAAGGCCGCGCAATGATGTTCATGTCTGTTGATTCCGAAATATCCAAAGAAACTTTGAATTTGTTGCAGGGAATCGACGGCATAACACAAGTAAATCTGGTAAAATTATAAAAATATAACTCAAAAAGAAGAAGCCGGTGGCAACTAAGCCACCGGCTTCTTCTGTAAAAACTATTCGTTATCATCGGCAAAAACAATTTGCCCTTTTTCGAAAGCTTTGATGCGGGCCAAAGATTCAACCTGATAGCCAGCATCAATTAAGCGTTTGCGACCAGGTTGAAAAGATTTTTCAATGACGATGCCGATGCCGACAACGTTGCTGCCAGCTTGGTGAACAAGATCGACGAGTCCCATGGCTGCTTCTCCGTTAGCCAAAAAATCGTCCAGGATGAGGATGTTTTCCCCTGGTGGCAGGAATTTTTTGGACACTGCTACGTTATTGGTAATGTTTTTGGTGAAAGAAAAAACTTTAGTGCTATACAAATTTTCGTTCATTGTAGAAGATTTTTGTTTGCGGGCAAAGACAACAGGAACATGAAAAAACAAGGCAGTTGTCAATGCGACAGCTATGCCTGAAGATTCTATTGTCAAAATTTTTGATACTTTTTTGTCAGCAAATCTTTTGCTGAATTCACGGCCTAATTCCATCATCAGTTCTGGATCAATCTGATGGTTAAGGAAAGCGTCGACCTTTAGGATAGAATTGTTAAGGACAATTCCTTCGTTTTTTATTTTTTCTTTTAATAAACGCATCATTGCACCTCAGATAAATATGTTTTTGTATAACATATAGAATAAAATATTTTGCGGTATTAGTCCAGCTTTTTAGCAAATTATTATGAAAACTGTAAAAAAGATAACTAAAATTATTCGAAAAAATGAAGACGTTTTTGTATATGAGCGCAATGTAAACAATAATGCACTAACAAAGGACATAAAAGGGAATATAACAACATAAAAAGATACAAAAAAGCTTGACAGCAGTCCGTGAAACTGTCATAATGTAAAAATAACATCCACTAAATACATTTATGTTCAATGAAAATGATAAAAGTAATGACCGGGAATAAAGCTGAGGAGCTTTCCTTGCAGAGAAGCGGCGGTTGGTGCAAGCCGTAGGGAAACCTATTAGTGAAACTCACCCGTGAACTTCGACTCTGAAATTAAGTAGGCGTCGGCGCAGATCGCTGCGTTAAAGCGTCCGGAAAAAGCACCGGGACAATGAGGTCAAAGTAGGGTGGTACCGCGGTTTGCCATCGCCCCTATCTGTTTATAGACAGATAGGGGCTTTTTTATACCCTGTCATTAAAAAAGGAGGTAAGAGCTATGGAACAAGTCATTTCAATAGTAGTAAGAAATCAACCGGGAGTTTTGATGCGTGTAGCCGGTTTATTCTCCCGCCGTGGTTTTAATATTGACAGCCTGGCCGTCGGTATTACGCAGAATCCTGAATTTTCCAGGATGACAGTAACCATGAAAGCTGATGCTTCGACGGTTGATCAGGTGTGCAAGCAGCTGGCAAAATTAGTTGAAGTTGAGGCTATAAAAGTATTGCCGCCCAATGCCAGTACTAAACGCAGCATGGCTTTAGTCAAAGTGAAAGCTGGTGACAAAAAGCTGGAAATATTGAAATTGGCTGACGTGTTTCGTGCTCATGCCATCGATGTTACAGGTGACTCGCTAACTTTTTTGATTACCGGTGTTAACGACAAGCTACATGCTTTTGTTGATGTAATGAGGCCTTACGGAATTATTGAAATGGTCCAGACCGGAGCGATTGCTTTGGAACGTGGTGATGAGGCTTTGACAGTAGAAAAATCACGTTATACATGGCCAAAGGTTGTAGATGAAACCAAGGTGCGCAAAAACTGCACCGTTATTTAAAACAGTTTATTCAGTGTAAACTTAGTTCTGATAAGAGGACCGCTTGGAAGGGCTTTAAGTTTGATAAATTTTCTAAAATCAAAGGAGAGAATGAAAATGGTAAAAATGTACTATGACAAAGACGCTAACTGGGACATGATGAAAGACAAAACTGTCGCAATTATTGGTTATGGCAGCCAAGGTCATGCACATGCCTTGAACTTAAAGGATAGCGGTGCCAATGTTGTTGTTGGTTTGTATGAAGGAAGTAAATCCTGGGCAAAAGCGGAAGCTGCAGGCTTGCGCGTTATGACAGCTGCGGAGGCAACAATTGAGGCAGATATTGTTATGATGCTTATTCCTGATGAAAAACAAGCATCTACCTATAAAAAAGATGTTGCTCCTAACCTGAGACCTGGCATGGCGCTAGCTTTTGCACACGGTTTTAATATTCACTTTGACCAAATTATCCCACCTGCTGATGTAGACGTATTCATGGTAGCTCCTAAAGGACCGGGACACCTCGTTCGTCGTGTCTTCACAGAAGGCCAGGGCGTACCTTGCTTGATCGCTGTTCATCAGGATGCAACTGGCAGAGCCTATGACCTTGGTCTTGCCTATGCTAAAGGCATTGGCGGCACTCGCGCAGGTGTTCTTGCTACAACCTTCCGTGAAGAAACGGAAACCGACCTTTTCGGAGAACAAGCTGTTCTCTGCGGCGGCATTACAGCTTTGATTACTGCTGGCTTCGAAACCCTTGTTGAAGCAGGTTATGAACCGGAAAGTGCTTACTTTGAATGTATGCACGAAATGAAATTGATTGTTGACCTGATGTATGAAGGCGGCATGGCCAAAATGCGTCATTCTGTCAGCGATACCGCAGAATACGGTGATTACGTAACAGGTAAACGCATCATTACCGACGAAACCAAAAAAGCTATGCGTCAAGTTCTTACCGAAATTCAGGATGGTACCTTCGCCAACAAATGGCTTTTGGAAAATCAGGCAAATCGTCCTTCTTTCAATGCTATGCGTAAACGCGCTGTTAATCATCCGATTGAGAAAGTCGGTGCAGAACTTCGCGGCATGATGTCCTGGGTCAAAAAATAATAATTGCTTGAATGGGGCGAGCGGCGGGCAAAAGACCTGCCGCTGACGTTCCTGAGTGTACAATCTTAGGAGGATTATAGTTATGGGTATGACGATGACCGAAAAAATATTGGCGAAACATTCTGGAAGAGACAGTGTTTCTGCCGGTGATTTACTTGTTTCACAGCTGGATTTGATTCTTGCAAATGATATTACAGGACCGCCGGCTATAGACGAATTTGAAAAAATCGGCAGACCGGTATTTGATAAAGACAAAATTGCTTTGGTGCCTGACCACTTCTCACCCTGCAAGGATATAAAGTCTGCTGAGATGTGCAAACGTTTACGTGATTTCGCACGCGAACATGAGATTACCAATTATTTCGAGGTTGGCCGCATGGGTATTGAACATGCACTGCTGCCGGATGCCGGGTTGATTGCGCCCGGTGAAGTAATTATTGGCGCAGATTCTCATACTTGTACTTATGGTGCTCTTAACGCATTAGCTACCGGCGTAGGCCAGACTGATGTCGGAGCGGCCATGGCGAGCGGTACTACCTGGTTCAAAGTACCTGCCGCTATTAAGGTAGAGCTTAAAGGTAAGCTGCCTAAGTATGTCAAAGGTAAAGACATCATTTTGACCATTATCGGCATGATTGGTGTCGACGGTGCGCGCTATCAATCACTGGAGTTTTGCGGCGAAGGTATCAGCGAGCTGGCAATGTCAGACCGTTTCACTATTTGCAACATGGCCATCGAAGCAGGTGCGAAAAATGGCATTTTCCCTGTTGATGAAAAAACTTTAGATTTCCTCAAAGGCAGAGTGACAAGAGAATTCACAGCTGTAAGCGCTGATGCCGATGCTGTCTATGATCGTGAGATAACTATTGAACTTGATAAATTAGTGCCTGTTGTAGCCTATCCGCATTTACCGGAAAATGTTCATCCAGTAAGCGAGTCGACTGGTATCATTATAGATCAGGCTGTTATTGGTTCCTGCACTAATGGCAGGCTGGAGGATTTGGCGCAGGCGGCTGAGGTATTAAAAGGCCATAAGGTTCATCCACATGTACGCTGCATTATTATTCCAGCTACGCAGGAAATTTACCAGCAAGCAATGAAATTGGGATATATAGATACATTTATTGAAGCAGGCGTTGCAGTAAGCACGCCAACCTGCGGACCATGTCTTGGTGGCTACATGGGCATTCTTGCTCATGGTGAAAGGGCGGTTTCGACTACCAACCGTAATTTCCGAGGACGTATGGGCCACGTTGACAGTGAAGTATATCTGGCTAGCCCTTATGTAGCTGCTGCCAGCGCTGTCATGGGAAGAATTGCCAGCCCTGAGGAGGTCATAAAATGAGTAAAGTATGGCGTTATGGTGATCATGTTGATACCGATGTTATTATTCCTGCCAGATATTTGAATATAGCTGATTTTGAGGAACTTGCCGAACATGCGATGGAAGATATTGATTTGAGTTTTGCACCGAATGTGCAAAAAAACGATATTATCGTTGCCGGCAGAAACTTTGGCTGCGGTTCGAGCCGCGAACATGCGCCTATGGTTTTGAAGGTCAAAGGTGTGAAGTGTATAATTGCCGATAGTTTCGCCCGTATTTTTTATCGTAATGCCATCAATATTGGTTTGCCGGCTTTGGAAATTGGCAAAGAAGTAGAGAAAATTGAAGCAGGCGATGAGTTGGAAGTGAATCTAACCAAAGGCGAAATCAAAATAGTGAACAAGGGCATTGTGATAAATACCAAACCTCTTCCGGAATTTGTGCAGAAGATTGCCGACTGCGGCGGTTTAATCAATTATGTTAAAGGAGAAAACTAAGAATGCGTATAACTCTCTTGCCGGGTGACGGCATAGGCCCTGAAATTGTGGAGGCAGCTGTAGAAGTGCTGGATGCAGCGGCCCAAAAATATAATATGAATTTAGAGTATGACCGCCAGCTAATCGGTGGTGCAGCGATAGACGCAACAGGGCATCCGCTTCCTGAAGCAACCGTGAAATCTGCTCAGGCGGCCGACGCTGTCTTGCTCGGTGCGGTAGGCGGACCTAAATGGGATAACGTTGAACCGACGCTCAGACCCGAGAAGGCACTCCTCGGTATTCGTAAAGCGCTGGGACTTTATTGCAACCTAAGACCAATAAAAGTTTCTCGCTTTGTTTCTCATCTTTCTCCTTTGAAGGATGAAAGAGTCGCAAATGCTGATCTTCTGATTGTCCGTGAATTGACCGGCGGCATTTATTTTGGTACTCATAATGAGGCTGCGCTTGATGAAAATGGCGTGGAAACTGCTTCTGACATTGAAATATACAGCCGTCCGGAAGTGGAGAGAATTGCTAAATTTGCTTTTGAAGCTGCAAAAAAACGCAAAGGCAAGGTAACTTCAGTAGACAAGGCAAATGTTTTGGCATCTTCCAGAATGTGGCGCAGAATTACGGCAGAACTGCATGATAAGGATTATGCCGAAGTAGAGTTAAATAATCTTTACGTGGATAACTGTGCTATGCAGCTTGTTCTTAACCCTGGACAATTTGATGTTATCTTAACAAATAATATTTTTGGCGACATTCTCTCTGATGAAGCTTCCGTGATTGCTGGGTCTATCGGGCTTCTGCCTTCGGCCAGCTTAGGTGATGGTACGGGAATGTATGAACCGATTCATGGTTCTGCACCTGATATTGCCGGCATGGGTATTGCTAATCCGCTTGGAACAATTTTGTCGGCAGCTATGATGCTGCGTTATTCCCTAAACGCTGATGCTGCGGCTGCGGCCATTGAAGAGGCGGTCGAACGTGTTCTGGCGAAAGGCTATCGTACGCCGGACCTTGCTGGAGCGGGACTGACCAAAGTATCAACATCAGAAATGGGTCGTCTGGTGGCTGAGGAACTGGCCTAAAGATTTTGTAAGAAATGGAGTGAATACTATGCAAATAACCGGTGCGAAATTAATGGTGCAGTGCCTTCTTGAACAGGGTATAGACACAGTTTTTGGTTACCCTGGAGGAGCAATACTGCCATTTTATGACGCGTTGCGCGAATCAGAAATAAGACATATACTGACTGCACATGAGCAAGGAGCAGCCCATGCCGCTGATGGCTACGCACGTGCCAGCGGCCGCGTCGGTGTTTGCATTGCTACTTCAGGGCCAGGGGCTACCAATTTGGTTACCGGCCTGGCGACTGCTTTTCTTGATTCCATTCCGGTCGTTGCTATTACCGGACAGGTGCCGACAGAAATGATAGGACATGATGCTTTCCAGGAAGTTGATATTACCGGCATAACGATGCCGATAACTAAACATAACTTTTTAGTAAAACATCCGAGTCAATTGGCGACGGCTATGAGACTTGCCTTTGCCTTGGCTAAAACAGGCAGGCCGGGACCTGTACTGATTGACGTACCTCGTGACATACAAACTGCGATGCTGGACTACGTTGCCGAAGAGCCTGTGAAAATTGAAACGGAAAAACCAGACTGCAGTAAAATAAAAAAGGCTGTTGACGCTATTAATTCTGCCCAAAGACCGGTGATGCTGATTGGCGGCGGTGTAATTAACAGTAATACCGAATATGATGCGATGGAACTCGCTGAAAAACTGCAGATACCTGTCGTAAGTACGCTTATGGGTTTAGGAGCATGCAGCGCTTATCGTAGTTTATTTCTGGGTATGACCGGAATGCATGGACACGAAAAAGCTAATAATGCAGTCAAAGAGGCTGATCTCATTCTGGCTTTTGGCAGTCGCTTCAATGATAGGGTAACTGGTGAGCGCGGCAGCTATGTAGCGCATAAAACTTTTGTCCATATGGATATTGATCCCGCAGAGCTTGATAAAAATATCTATTCAGAAATAGGCATTGCCGGCGACATGAAGATGACGCTGAACAAGCTTACCGAGGCTTGCGAACGCAAGAATCTCAGCGAATGGTGGCATAAAATAGCTGCCTGGCCTGCAAACGATGAGGATTGCGGCAACGAGGAAGCTCCTAAATTTCTCAGGGCACTTAATCCTGTTTTAAAAGACCGCGATTTTATTATTACGACCGATGTTGGACAGCATCAGATGTGGGCAGCGCAGAATCTGAAAATCCAATATGCAAGACAGTGGATTTCTTCCGGCGGTCTTGGCACAATGGGTTTCGGTTTGCCTGCGGCAATGGGTGCTCAGTTTGCACGTCCGACTAGCCGCGTCATCAGTATTTCCGGTGACGGTGGTTTTAAGATGACAGGTTCGGAACTCTTTACTATTGCCAGCAACTGTCTGCCAATAATTTCGATTGTCTTTAATAATAGTGGTTTAGGCATGATTCGTCAGTTGCAGACAGTATTTTTTGACAAGAGATTTACGTCTTGTGAGATGCCCGGCTATGTTGATTTCGTGAAGTATGGCGAAGCGTTTGGCGTTAAGGGCAAGCATGTTGACAGTCCGGAGGGACTTGCGGACGCTGTTAGTGAAGCCTTGGAAAAAAATGAGCCATGTATTATTGAGGTTGCTATCAATCCCAAGGACATGGTAAAACCGATGGTCAGTCCCGGAGCTGGCATTAATTCATTTGTGAAATTCAGCAGTTAAACTTATGACCGCTGCAAGAGCAGCGGTCTTTTTTTGTCTAAAACAGTATGATGGGAAAAAAGAAAAATGGTGATGGGTAGGAATAAGTTTTTATTTGACGAATATTCATTAATATTACTATTAGTTAGGATAGGGGGCAGCTATGGACTTTATAATTCCTGAATATGTCAACAAAATATTGAAGGCCTTAATGGCTGCCGGCTATGATGCCTATCTTGTCGGCGGTGCTGTACGAGATCTTTTACTGGAAAAAGAGCCGGAAGACTTTGACGTTGTGACTAACGCCAAACCGGAAGAAATTATTGCCGTTGCTAAAAGCGAATGTTTTGGTGTTGTCGAGGAATTGGGCCAGAATTTCGGCGTTGTAATGGTAGTGGTCGACGATAACTCTATCGAAGTGGCCTCCTATCGCAGTGAAAGTTATGGCGAAGATGCACACAGGCCTGAAAGCGTCTGGTATTGTGAAACCTTGGCTGAAGATCTTGCACGCCGCGATTTTACAATCAATGCGATTGCCTTGGATTACGAAGGCAGGGTGATTGATTATTTCAATGGCTTGGAAGATTTGAAAAACCGCGAACTGCGTACCGTTGGACAAGCTTCGCAAAGGTTTGCTGAAGATGCCCTCAGGATGTTCCGTGCCTGCCGCTTTATATCTCAATTGGGTGTAACCTGTGATGAGGAAGTATTTGCTGCTATTACTGAACAATTGCCAAGAGTCAGCGGGTTGTCTATGGAACGGGTTCGCACGGAAATTAACAAGCTGATGAAAGGTGAATTCGTAAACCTCGGACTGGATGCTTTGGTCAAGAGTGGTCTGGCTTCGCAGTCCTGTCGTAATCGCCAGGAAGGCAAAGAAATTCAGATACCTATTTTGCCTGAACTATCGGCGCTTGTCGGCGTTCCTCAAAATCCTAATTTCCATAGTTACGACGTATGGAACCATACTTTGAAGGCAGTATCGTTTGGAGAAAAAAGCCTGGAAGTAAGATGGGCGCTGCTGCTGCATGATATAGGCAAAGGACAGCCATCTGTGCGCGGATTTGATGCTGAAGGCAATCCGACGGACCATGGGCATGAAGAACTTAGTGCCCGCATGGCTGAAAAAATACTCAAACGTTTTCAGTTTTCGGCTAATTTCGTGAAACGGGTAGTCTGGCTGATAGCAAATCACATGCAGTTGGGTTTTCGTGTTGGTAAAGACGAGCTTGGAACCAGGCGCTGGCTGCGAAAGGCGGCCTTGTCAGGAGCTTTTCGGTGGAATAGTGACATGCAGGAGGCTTTTGCTCAGCTGTCCTCTGTCTGTCTTGCTGACCTTGCGGCCACAAATGCCCATGAACAGGAAATAATTACCATGCGCATGTACAACGAAGAACTTCTGCGTTTGGCTGCCGATATGCCTGTTCACACTAGTGACCTGCTGCTTAGCGGCAAACAGATAGCGGAAATCATTGGCGGCAAGGAAAGTTTACCGCAATTAATGCAAATTCTTCTGAAACGGGTACAGGATGGAACTGTGGAAAATTCGGAAGAAGCGTTGACAGAGGCGGTAAAAAAATGGCAGCAGAGGCATTTGCAGTATGAAACGTCTGCAATAGATGAAATGTGAGCAAGTACTATTTTTAATCAGGGTGCTTTACAAACGGTTTAACACTAATTATAAGGGGATAGAGAATGAGAACGAGAAGTATTGTATTTTTGATATTATGTTTGTTGACTATAGTGGTGGTGCCATTGCAGAAGGCAGAAGCAAAAAGCAACAAAGATATGGTTGTTCTGGGTATCGAGAGAATTGATGATTATGCCAAAATTTTTGCCGGCAAAAGGGTTGGACTTATTACCAATCAAACTGGTGTGGACCATAACCTGAAAAGTTCAGTTGACTTGCTAAGAACCAAGGTGCAGCTGCAAGCTGTTTTTGTGCCGGAACACGGCCTCTTTGGCGCAGCAACAGCCGGTGATGATGTGAAAAATGATAAATACGAGGGAATAGAAGTTCGCAGCCTTTATGGAGATACCAAAAGACCGACCAAGGATATGCTTGCTGATATAGATGTTTTGGCTTTTGATATTCAGGATGTCGGCACTCGTCATTATACTTATGTTTCTACCATGGCCTATGCGATGGAGGCTTGTGCCAAGGAAGGCAAAATGTTCGTCGTTTTTGACAGACCGAATCCTTTAGGCGGCAATTACGAGGGACCAACACTAAAAAATGGCTTCGAGTCATTCATAGGATTGTATAACGTGCCGCTTCGCCATGGTCTTACGGTAGGTGAGTATGCACGTTTCATCAATAAGGAATATCATATTGGTGCTGATTTGCAGGTAATTCCTATGAAAAATTGGACAAGAGAGATGCTTTTCGAACAAACAGGGCTGCCATGGGTTGCGACTTCTCCAAATATTCCCGCGGAAGTGAGTGCGTTTTGCTATGCGGCAACAGGGATAGTCGGCGATATGAATATTTCGGTAGGCATAGGTACAACCAAGCCTTTCGAATATGTTGGAACACCTTGGCTTGATAAGCTGGCTTTTGCAGCTAAACTTAATGCGCTGGAAATGCCAGGTGTTATTTTCAGACCAATAGCTTTCATGCCAAATTATGGAATGTATGCAGGGGAACTTTGTCAGGGCGTGCAAATACATATAACTGATAAAAGAAGCTTTCAGCCAGCGCACGTAGGTGCACAGATGGTTAGATTGTTGATGAAAGATTATCCTCAAAAAGACTTGTTTCCCAAAAGAAGCTCAGATGGTTTTAAAATAGACATTGCTTTGGGCGAGAGCTCTTTACGTTATGCTGAAATACCATTGGAGGACATTTTTAACCGTTGGGATAGGGAAAACACATATTTTGCGGAAAAGGTACAGCCTTATCTTTTGTATCCGCTGAAATAGAAGGAGGACATAATGATTTTAAGTAAGAATTTTATTGAAGTGCTTTACGAGGCAGCACATATTCAACGCTGGAATGACCACATAAGGCCACAAGGGTTTACTGAACTTGACAAACAAGCCCATAAAATGGTTATTTTGTATGTATTGTCGCGCTATGAAGAACAGGATCATGGTGCTAAGCTGAATTGGCAGGTTCTGGTTGAAGGCGGTATTTTTGAATTCTTACACAGAATTATTCTGACTGATATCAAACCACCGGTTTTTCACGAACTGATGCGTGTGCACGGTGACAAACTAAATAATTGGGTCTACAACGAACTGGAACGCAAGGTGCCCGATATTGATCAGGATTTCCTGGGCAGGATGAAAAATTATTTTGATACGAATATTTATCAAAAGGAGAAGAAGCTTTTAAAGGCGGCACACTACCTGGCGACCGAATGGGAGTTCCGCATAGTTTATCATCTCAATCAAGGTATTTATGACGTTGAGGCAACAAAAGTAGCTATTGCCAATGAAATAGAAGAGCATTATGATCTGGCGGGAGTACAGAAAATATCGCTGGGAGGGAAGACACGTAAATTCGTTGATCTTGTCGGCCAGCTGCGTTTTCAGAAAAGATGGGCACAATCGCCTAGAGTTCCGGAAACATCAGTGATGGGGCATATGATTATAGTAGCTATATTAGGATATTTTTGTGCTCTGCGTTTGGATGCCTGTCCCAAACGAGCTGTTAACGATTTCCTTTGCGGCTTATTCCACGATTTGCCGGAAGTTTTGACCAGAGATATTATTTCGCCAATTAAACGTTCTGTTGAAGGTCTTGATGAATTAATAAAAGATATCGAAAAAAGACAGATTGCGGAGAAAATCTTGCCTTTATTGCCGGGTGAATGGCACAAAGAAATTCTGTATTTTGCGGAAAATGAGTTTGCGAACAGGGCTGTTATCAATGGAAACGTTAAATTCCTCGGTAGTCCGGAAGAGATCAGCGAAAAATACAATGAAGATAAATTTTCCGCTGTTGATGGGTCTGTCTTAAAAGGGTGTGACCACCTGGCTGCTTTTGTAGAAGCTTGGTTGTCAAGACGCCACGGCATTACTTCCCAACACTTAAAAGAAGGCGAGGAAAAAATCCGTGAGATGTACATGGACAAGGAGATTGCCGGCATCGCCTTTAAAGAGGTTTTCGGAAAATTTAACTAAATTTTTATCTTTTTTAATATAATTTGCCTTTCCTTTCAAATATTTCATGCATATTATTGCATCAAATATTCGCTGCAAAGAAGAAAAATCTCAATGATTGTTTTAATAGTTATATAAACTTACTATTTTTAAAGAGGGACCTCGCAAAGGTTCCTCTTTTGCATACAAAAGTACATTTTACATAAAGTGTAGTGGAAAAGGTTTACATTCTTGACAGTGTATTGAAACGGTGATAAAATTCTTTTTGTTAATTGTACATTTGTATATTTATAGATTGAACGTACAGTTTGAGACTTCTTATTTTTAATGGTTGGGGGTAAAAGTATTATGACTATGAAATTTTCTAAACGTATGGAAAGGCTGCAAGCATCCGAAATTCGTGAACTTTTGAAGTTGACCCAAAAACCGGAAATTATTTCGTTTGCCGGCGGCCTGCCTGCGCCAGAGCTCTTCCCTGTGGAAGAACTTGCTAAATTAGCTGAGGATGTTTTAAAAAGTGAAGGCAGACAACTGTTGCAATATGCAACAACTGAGGGTCGTCCATCTTTACGCAAAAAAATTGCTGACCGTATGTTGGCAAAATATAACACTAAAGTCAGCCCGGATGAAATTTTGATTACCACTGGTTCTCAACAGTGTTTGGATTTTGCCGGCAAATTATTTTTGGATCCGGGAGATGTTGTACTTTGCGAAAGTCCGTCTTATCTCGGTGCCTTAAATGCTTTCAATGCCTATGAACCTAATTTTGTTGAAGTTCCGACTGATGACGGTGGTTTGATTCCGGAAGAATTAGACAAGATTCTTTCAACTACTGAACGCTGCAAATTTATTTATGTCATTCCTGATTTCCAAAATCCTACCGGCCGCACCTGGAGTATGGAACGCCGCACGAAATTTATGGAAGTCGTCAATAAACACAATCTGCCTGTACTCGAAGATAACCCATATGGTGAGTTGCGTTTTGAAGGGGAGATTCTGCCTTCCCTGAAATCAATGGATACCAAAGGTTTAGTAATGTTCCTTGGCACTTTTTCTAAAATATTCTGTCCAGGACTGCGTCTTGGCTGGGTTGCAGCAGAGCCGGATGTAGTATCTGAGTTCGTTAAAATAAAACAAAGTGCGGATTTGCATACCTCTAATTTTGACCAAGGCTTAGCCGATGCCTATATTGATAACTATGACCTCGACGCTCACGTTGAACAGATTAAAGCTTTGTACAAACACCGTAGGGATGTAATTATCGAAAGCATGGAAAAAATGATGCCGGAAGGAGTGCAGTGGACGCATCCGGAAGGTGGTTTGTTCCTGTGGCTGACATTCCCGCAAGGCGTCAGTGCTGCACAGGTATTTATGAAGTGCATTGAAAAGAACGTTGCCGGTGTTACTGGCGATGCCTTCTTCCCGAATGGCAAAACAGACCGCAATATGCGTATCAACTATTCCAATATGCCTGATGAAAAGATTGTCGAAGGCATCAGAAGGATGGCTGAAGCAATTAAAGAATCTATGTAAGCCAATTGTACTAACCTGCTGTTGAATTTTTAAATTCAATAGCAGGTTTTTTTATTACCTATGATATAATTAGATGTTAAAACTTAGTGAGAAAGCGGTGACGACGTGGCGGATAAATTTTTAGTAGTGGACGGCAGCAGTCTTATTCATAGGGCTTTTTTTGCTTTGCCGCCCCTTATGACCAAAAAAGGCCTTAACACGGGTGCTGTTTATGGTTTTTGCAACATGCTGTTGAGGGTTATAAGCGACGTTAAACCAAAATGGGTTGCTGTTGCTTTTGATAAATCACGAATTACTTTCAGGACAGAAATGTTTGAAGGCTACAAAGCTCAACGCAAGGAAACCCCTTGTGAATTGTCTGAGCAGTTCCCAATTGCACAACAATTGTTGGAAGCAATGAATATCAGTGTGCTTGAAATGGATGGCTACGAAGCAGACGATATTATCGGTACTTTTGCCAAACATAAAGCCGGCGAAGCTGAAGTAATCATTGTCACCGGCGATAAAGATGAATTACAGCTTTTGGGCGACAATGTTAAAGTGTTTTATACAAAACGCGGCATCACAGATATACAGGAATTTGACATTGAAGAATTCAAGGCCAATTATGATGGTTTAAAACCAGCACAACTTATTGATCTTAAAGGTTTGATGGGCGATGCATCTGACAACATCCCCGGTGTGCCGGGAGTTGGTCCTAAAACTGCAATGAAGCTGATTTGTGAATATCAATCCGTGGAAAATGTTTTAGATCATATTGATGAAATTTCCGGTAAGAGTCTGAAAGAAAAATTGTCCAATAACAAGGAAAAAGCACTTTTATCAAAGCAGCTTGCCACAATCTTTACCGATGTGCCGGTTGATCTGGACTTAAGTAAGCATGAACTGAAAAGTATGAAGGCAGAAGCCAAGACACTGATGAAGGAATTGGAGTTCCGTAATCTTTGGGAACGCTTTTCTTTGGTTTTAGGCGATGAAGAGCCGGCAACCTTTGATTTGTTCGGCGAAGAAGTGTCTGCGCAGGTTGAAAGATATGCACAGAAATCTATAATGAGCAGCGAACAGGCCAAAGCATTGTTTTCTTCGATTAAGGCAGAAGGCAAGGAAACTTGCCTGTTAGCTGATGCAGCGGGGAAGATTCCAAAGTTAAAACTGAGTGATTTATCATTGCTGTATAATCAGACAATATATACTATCCCTTCCGCAAGCGAGGCGTGGCCGGAAGTCTATGGCTGGCTGGCGGATGCTTCTCAGAAAAAAGTTGTTTGTGATGGTAAAGACATGGTTAAGGCCTGCCTCGCAAATAATGTTAAGGTTGCTGGCATTTCAGGAGACTGTTCTCTGGCTGCCTACCTTGTTGAGCCAGGTGAAAGCTCTTATAGTTTGAAAGCTTTGACTGAACGCTATCTTGTAAAAAATGACGGCGGTACAATACAGGATCTGGAAGAACTTAATGTTTTGCTATCAGAATATCTGGAAGAAAAAGAACTGGTGAAATTGTATCAGGAAATTGAATTGCCACTGATGCCGGTGCTTGCAGCTATGGAACTTACTGGTATTGCTGTCGATGAAAAAATGTTGGCAGATATTACTGAAGAATTCCGACTAAAGCTTGACGAACTGGAAGTTTTGGCTTATGAACAAGCTGGTGAACAGTTCAACTTGAAATCCCCTAAACAGCTAGGCGTTTTGCTTTTTGAAAAGTTGGGGTTACCTGTTGTTAAAAAGACAAAAACAGGTTATTCAACAGATGTAAGTGTTTTGGAAGAATTAGCTGCGCAGCATCCTTTGGTTGGCACTATCTTGCAGCACCGTCAATTGTCGAAACTTTATTCCACCTATCTTGAAGGCATGAAACCCCTGATAAATCCTGTAACCAAGCGTATTCACACACATTTTCAGCAAACAGTAACTGTGACCGGCAGACTTTCCAGCACTGAACCTAACCTGCAGAATATTCCGGTGCGTACTGAAATCGGCAAACGTATGCGAGCCATGTTCGTGCCTGGAGATGGTTACGATTTCCTTATGTCCTGCGATTATTCCCAGGTTGAGCTCAGGATTTTAGCACATATAGCACAAGACCAGCTTCTGCTTGATTCATTTGCTAAAGGACAGGATGTTCATGCCAGGACAGCATCAGAAGTATTTGGCATACCACTGAACGAAGTATCTTCGGAAATGCGTTCGCGTGCCAAGGCGGTAAATTTTGGTATCGTATATGGCATAAGTGACTATGGCCTCAGCAAACAGCTTGGCATAAGCCGCAACGAAGCAGGGCAGTACATTGAAAATTATTTTAAACGTTATACAGGCGTAAAAAAATATATGGAAGACATGGTTCTAAAAGCTAAAAAAGACGGTTATGTATCAACGTTGTTCGGCCGACGCCGTTATTTACCGGACATCAATAACAGTAATTATAATTTACGCAGTTTTGCAGAACGGACGGCAATTAATACACCGATACAAGGTACCGCTGCAGATGTTATTAAGCTGGCAATGATAAAAGTTCAGAAAGCCTTGTCTGAGGGCAACTTCAAAAGCCGCATACTTTTACAAGTGCATGATGAATTGGTTTTGGAAGTTTGTGCTGATGAAAAGGAACAAGTTGCAGGGATAGTTAAAAAAATTATGGAAAAAACTGTTGATTTGTCTGTACCGCTTTTGGCTGATGTTGCGTATGGAAAGAATTGGGCAGAAACAAAGTAAGGAGAAATATAGATGCCGGAATTACCAGAAATTGAACAGGTCAGGAAAACACTGACACCTCATGTATTGAACAAAATAATAAAGCGTGTGGAAATCAGACTTCCACGCATGATTAAGCATCCTTCACCGGAAGCCTTTGCCGATATTTTAGTTGGCCAATGTATTCGTGATTTGAAACGAAAAGGCAAATATCTGACTTTTGAGTTTGGTACGAATATCAAAATGATTGCTCATCTGAGAATGACAGGCGCACTTATTGTTACTGACGATGGTGCTCCGGAGCCTGAATACGCCAAGATTAAATTTGAGCTGACCGGTGGTAAAATGCTATGGTTCTGTGACATAAGAACATTTGGTACCTTGCATTTGGTCATTAATGATGATGTGAGGCTGCCGGGTTTTGACAATCTGGGACCGGAACCAGGCACTAAGGAATTGAATGTTCCTTATCTGCGGGAAGTCCTGAAAAGACGCAAAGCGTCGATAAAAGGTATTATTCTGGATCAGGAAGTTGTTGCCGGCTTAGGTAATATTTATGCGGATGAGGCATTGGCGGTTGCAGGTATTCTGCCACAGCGTCCCGGCGATTCACTTAATGAAAAAGAAATAGAGAAGTTAATCAAAGCCATCAACAAGGTAATTAAGCAAGGTATCAAAAATCATGGAACTACTTTCCGTAATTATAAAGATGGCAATGGCAATCAAGGCAGGAACCAGGACTATTTGATGGTTTATGGCCGCAAAGGTAAACCTTGCAAAAAATGCGGAGCAGAGCTTGTAGGCACCAAAGTGGCAGGACGCGGTACGACTTACTGCGCGGAGTGCCAACACTAAGGGGAGTTAGAATGAAAATAATTGGGTTAACAGGAGGTATAGGTTCGGGCAAGACGTCTGTGGCTTCGAAATTAAGGGCTTTGGGAGCACGGGTTTTTGACGCTGATGAAGTTGCCAAAAATGCTGTTTTGCCAGGAACTGAAGGCTTTCGTAAAGTTGTTGAAATCTTCGGCACCCAGATTGTTGATGCTGAGGGCAAGCTCGACCGAACGGTTTTAGCGGAAATTGTTTTCAACGATAAAGAGTCTTTAAAGACTCTTGAAGAGATTATTCACGGCTACGTCTGGCAGGAAACTGATAAATTTTTAATTGAATGTCGGCAAGCCGGTGAGCGTGCTGTGATTCTTGATGTACCCCTTCTTATTGAATGTGGCTGGTACAAAAAAGTTGATGAAGTCTGGCTGGTAGCTTTGCCTGTTGAGAAGCAAATTATGCGCACAATGGAACGCAGCGGTATGACGGCAGAGGCTGTGCAAGCAAGAATAGCGGCGCAAATGTCTTTGGATGAAAAGAAAAAATATGCAACGTTGATTATTGATAATAGCGGGACTTGGGAAGAAACAGAAAAACAAGTAATTGCTGCCTGGGAAAAGGTAGTTAAATAGCGGAGGGATAGGCTTGCGAAGAAAGAAGAAGAGCAGGCGTTGGTTTTATTGGGCGCTTTTTGTCTGCCTGGTCTTTGCAGCCTGGCAAATTTGGCGGTCAGATGCAGTCCAGATGCGGTTTGTATATTTGTGGCCGTATCAGGAAGAAATAATAGAGTATAGTAAGAAAAATAATTTGGATCCATTTCTTGTTGCAGCCGTCATTAAAAATGAAAGCGGATTTCGGATAGATGCTAAATCGAAACCTGGTGCTGTTGGGCTTATGCAGATAATGCCTCAGACTGGCGAATGGATTGCCGGCGAAATGGGCATGCAAAATTTCCAAATGGTTAAACTCGCCGAAGCTGAAACCAATATTCGTATGGGTTGCTGGTATTTGAGTGAATTGGAATATGAGTTTGGGCACAATCGTGTTCTTATGCTGGCAGCATACAATGCAGGGCGCGGCAATACCAGAAATTGGATGGAAGAATTCAACTGGGATACAGATTTTGGCAATATAGAAGCCATTCCTTATATAGATACCCGTGAATATGTACGTAAGGTTTTATATGACCGGGGACAATATTACAAATTGTATAAAAATCGTATTGATAACTATTGACGTGGTAAGTGTGATATGCTATCATATTAGCGTTGCCGGTACATGATGCGCGGTCGTGGCGGAACGGCAGACGCGCTAGCCTCAGGAGCTAGTGGGGGCAACCCCGTGGAGGTTCAAATCCTCTCGACCGCACCAATTTTATACTGTAACAAATACTTCTCTCTATGCGGTTGTGGCGGAACGGCAGACGCACCATCTTGAGGGGGTGGCGGGGAGACCCGTGTGGGTTCAAATCCCACCAACCGCACCATATTGAAATTATCGAAGTTGGCTCAGCGCTTGACTTTGAGGAAACTTAAAGACACTACGGATAAAAATGTAGTGTCTTTTTTATATGTATTATCAATTGATCTGATTTAAAGCAAGCTGCTTTTAAAGTTAACATGTAGAATAAAGAAGGTTTGCTAATTTTTCAATTTATTCCAAATAGTTAGAATAAATTGAAATTTTTCAGGAGATTTCAAATATTTATCGAAGATAACTAAAAAATGATGTAAAGCACTATAAATAGATTAAGAGTTTTTTATAATGTTAAGCAGCCGATAAAGGAGGATGGTATTATGGCTGAAAAAAGGATGAAGGATAAAAGTATAGCAGAAATTGAAGAAGAATTTCTCACATACGGTAAGATGAAAGATTGGCATTCTCTGGAGACAAGTGCATCATATTTAGCTATACGATATATGGCAAATGAACGGTACGAGGATGCACTTGAGGCTATAGTATCGTCTATGGCCGTTCAACTTTCCGGTTGCTGTGAAAATGAGCATGTTTGCAAATATGATGAGGTCAACGTTTGTACATATCATATCGGGCTGATAAAAGAATGCGGCGAGAAGCTTTTCTTAAGCCAGGATAAATTGGAAATGAAAGTTTGCGAACTATTAACAAGTGCTTTTGAAATTTTGCCGTTTTCATATTATGAACCGGAAACCGCGTTGGAAATCCTAAAAGATTGTCGCAACAAGCCCTTTAATCCAAGAAAATATAGTTATGACCATGCAAGACCTAAAGAAGGTAGGGCTGCAGCGGCAAAGAGCAAAGATAAGGTCATTGGACATATAAGGATGGAGCCATACCCATGTTTCTAGAAAAAATTGCAGTATAATTATTAAAAAAATAGTCAAACAAAAACACCACTGAAAAAGTGGTGTTTTTGTTTTCTGTACGCTGAATTTGATTTTTTGGTAGAATCTTTGCATATTTGGTAAAAATGCTTGTTCTAGCAATGTGACAAGAAGGGAAAAACAAGACGGTGGCGAATGTTTCAAAAGTAAATAAGTAAAAAGCAAGTAAACAAGCGGGGAATAGAATATGGATAATAGAGAAAGCCCTGTAATGCAAATATTTAAGCACTTAAAAACATTATTTATTACTTTTGTGATAACGTTTTTTGTTTTGGTTTGTGCTTATTCAGTTTTCGAAAAACGTGATGTTGATACAGATAGAGCTTCTTTAGCCAGAGAAAATGAGATATTTATTTCTGGTCAGAAAAGACTGATAAATAATGAATTGAGCGAACGTGTTTCTGACTTGCTGTATTTGGCAGAGAATGCGATTTTCAAAAATTATATTAATAGTAACGGAGACGAAAAAGACGTAGAAAATGAATGGCTTCTTTTTGCCAGCAAGATGAAGAAATATGATCAAATTCGTTATATAGATGCTAAAGGATATGAAAGGATAAGAATAAATTTTAAGGATGGAAGGGCGGCAATTGTTGACCACAGGTCCTTACAAAATAAAAGTGACAGACAGTATTTTACTGATACTATAAGGTTAAATGATAGAAACATATATCGTTCTTCTTTGGATTTAAATGTTGAGAATGGCAAAATAGAAAATCCGGCTAAACCCACGCTGCGTTTTGGACTTCCTGTTTTTAATCAGGAAGGGATTAAATCCGGTGTTGTTATCTTTAATTATTATGGGCGTTATGTAATTGATAATATAAAACGTGCAAACCAAGATTCAAATTATATGCAGCTAGTTAACCAGAATGGCTATTGGCTTGCTGGTCCTGATGCCAACGATGAATGGATTTTCATGTATCCGGATAAAGAACAGAAGACTTTTGCTAATAAGTTCCCAGACGAATGGCTGCGTATTAAGACGGAAAAAAATGGCCAGTTTTTCAGCCCAATGGGTTTATTTACCTTTCGCATGCTAGAGCCTGATGTTGAAGCAAGAACTAAATTAATAGGTACACCGGATGAAGACATTGCAATAAAGGGTGCTGACGGGGCTTGGTTTCTCATTTCACTTGTTCCTGCTAATGTTGTTCCCTATGCAAATAACGAAAATGGTTATTTAGTAGGCTTAAAAAGATTGTTTGTATTGCCGTCTTTATTATTAGCACTTATTTTAACTGCAGGTATTTTTACAATTTTGCTTTTGCTTTATCATGCTGAGAATGAAAAACTGAAGGAAATAGCTATGCATGATCCTATGACAGGCTGTTTAACCAGAAGAGCAGGCACCAAGATTATGGAAAATACAATAAGGAACGCAGAACGTAACCAAAAACCTCTTTCGATGCTTTTGCTGGACATAGATCATTTCAAGAGAGTTAACGATAATTGGGGTCATCTGGTAGGCGACAAAGTATTAAAACGTGTGGCAAAAGTAGTTAGAGCCGAGGTGCGGGACAAAGACAGTGTAATCAGAACAGGCGGAGAAGAATTTGTGGTGCTGTTGCCAGATACTGATGCTAAGAATGCGGTTTTAATAGCTGAAAGACTCCGTACAGTTCTTGAAAAAATTTCTCATCCTTCTGTTGGTAAGGTTACCGCAAGTTTTGGAGTTGCTGAAAAAAGAAAAGAAGATAATCGCCTAAATTGGTACAAAAGAGTTGATGACGCCTTGTATCATGCTAAAGAGACTGGTAGAAACCGTGTTTTTAATGCTGATGATTTGGATAAAGCACTACCGGTGGCAACGGTACAAATCGAATGGAAGAATGAATGGGAAAGCGGTAATCAGGAAATAGATAAACAGCACCGTGAATTGGTGAATTTTGGCAATCAATTAATTTTCGATGTTTTTTCCGAAGAAGCTAAGGAAAAAATAGAGCCTAAATTAGATGAATTTTTGAATCACGTGGTTTATCATTTTAATAGTGAAGAAAAAATATTGAACTGTACAAAATTTACGGGCACCAAAGAGCATTCCGAGGCACATAAACTGATTATTGCTGATGCTCTAAGAATGAAGGAGGCTTATTTGAGCGGGAAATTAAAACCGTCTGCTTTTTTCTCTTTCATATTTGATGATTTTATTATTGGACATATGCTAAAAGAGGATATCAAATTTTTCCCCTTTGTTCAGGACAATGCTTAAAAAGAACTAAAGCCAGCTGCCGTAATTTATGACAGCTGGCTTTTTTGAACTTATATCTTTAAATTTTTGCATAAGGAAATGAATGTTTTCATTGATTTGGTAATGTATTTGTTTTTGTGATAAGCGATGCTGAACTTCCTTTTCAGCTCAATTCCTTCAATTTGGAATGCATGCAGTAAACCTTCATCTAACTCATGCTGAACCAGCCGCTTCGATATAACGCCTACGCCAATGCTGTTTAAGGCAGCACTTTTAATGATATCAGAGCCATTACACTCCCATGCTGGCCGCCATTTAATTTCGTTCGCTGACATAGCGTTTTCAAATAATTCCCGCGTTCCGCTTCCTTTTTCCCTTACGATGAAATTAATATTAGCAAGTTCATCAGGAGAGATGGTTTTAACCTTGTATAAAGGATGATCTTTGCCACAGACTAGGGCTAACTCATCATTTTCAAAAGACTCTGTAATAATGTCTGCAGAATGAACTAAACCTTCGACAATTGCCAGGTCAACGGTATTTTTTGCTATCAGGTTTTCGATATCTAAGGTGTTTTTGATAATGGCGTTAACTTGAAAATGAGGGTGTTTTTTGGCAAAAGTGCTTATCAGAGCTGGCAGTAAACATTCACCAATAGTAAGACTGGCTCCAATCGTCATGCTGCCTATTTCCTCAGGGTTCTTGATAACTTGCTCCATTTCATCTACCAAGGCTGTTATATGCCGAGCATAGCTTAAAAGTTGGGAGCCTTTTTGAGTTATGTATAGGCGTTTTGCTAGACGTTCAAAGAGTTTTATACCATAGTGCGTTTCTAATTCTGATATAGCCTGGCTGACTGTTGGTTGAGAAATGAATAATACATTAGCTGCGGCTGTCATACTGCCAAGGTCCGCTACCGTAATAAATATTCTTAAATGTCGTATCGTCATTTTTGCTCCCTCTCTTATAGGTAAAATACTATGATATATATTATATAATAGTATTTTACAAAAATAAAATCTTTAAGTAAAATCAAAGGAGTTGCTAACGAGAGAGAGGATATGTGCTGATGATCAAAATGAAAAAAATCTTGCCAGGTATAATGCTTTGTTTTCTTTTAGGTATGCCATCCTGGTTTTTGGGGAATATGTTTCCAATTGTTGGGAGCCCTGTGATAGGAATTATTATTGGTATGCTGGTAACGATGTTTTTCCCTAAAGTGTTAAGTACCAACTTGTTAACTAGTGTTTTTGCAGAAGCCGTTTTTGAGGACGGCGTAAAATATACTTCAAAAAAAATTCTGCAATATTCAATAATTCTTCTTGGTTTCAGCATGAATCTTTTTCACGTATTGAAAGTTGGAACGGAATCATTATCTATTATAGTCTGTACACTTACAGCTTCCTTTATTACTGCCTATTTTGTGGGGAAAATGCTGGGGCTTGATAACAAGATGACTACCTTGATAGGTGTCGGCACCTCTATTTGCGGCGGTTCTGCGATTGCAGCGACGGCACCGGTAATAAAGGCAAAAGATGCTGAAGTCGCTCATGCTATTTCTACTATCTTTCTTTTCAATATTATTGCAGTATTCATTTTCCCCGCATTGGGGGCTGCTTTTAAAATGAGCGATATTGGCTTTGGTATGTGGGCAGGCACAGCTATTAATGATACTTCGTCAGTCGTTGCTGCTGGCGCAGCCTGGAGCAATATGGTTGGCAATGATAAGGCCCTTGCGTATGCGACAATAGTCAAACTGACAAGAACATTGATGATTGTGCCTATAACTTTAGTGCTGGCAGTTTTTACCGCACGTAATGCTAAAAAAGAACAGGATACTGCAAAAAGTTTCAGCATTGCCAGTGTTTTTCCTTGCTTTGTTCTTTGGTTTCTTGTAACTGCATTACTTAATACCTTTTTGGAACTTGGAACAGTATCGGATATTTTTGTTGTTCTTGGCAAATTCATGATCGTTATGGCCATGGTTGCAATCGGCCTTAATACAGATTTGAAGAAATTGATTAGAAATGGATTTAAACCTATTTTTCTTGGCGTTTGCTGTTGGGGCGCAGTTGCAATTGCTTCTTTATTAGTCCAAAGAATTATTGGTATATGGTAAAGGTTTATTTATGAAAAAGAGCATTTCACGCTTATTTTCAGCACGAAATGCTCTTTTGTGTTTTAACTTATTTGTTATCGCTTACTTTTGGCAAACCATCAAAACTTTTTGCCAGGTCTTCGTCGCTTGGTATATAGTCAGTCATCGTTTTCTCGTTATAAGCGTTATAGGCGGTCATATCAAAATAACCGGTACCGGTCAAACCAAACAAAATAGTTTTTGCTTCACCTGATTCTTTACATTTGAGAGCTTCATCGATAGCGCCGCGAATGGCATGGGCAGATTCAGGAGCAGGGAGAATGGTTTCCTGCTTGGCGAATAAAACCGCAGCTTCGAACACTTTTGTCTGTTCGTAAGAAACTGCTTCCATGTAACCGTCATGATACAGCTTGGACAAAATTGGGGACATGCCATGATATCTCAGGCCGCCGGCATGGCTGGGCGAAGGCATGAAGCCACTGCCAAGCGTATACATTTTTGCCAGAGGTGTTACCTTGCCGGTATCACAGAAGTCATAAGCATAACGTCCGCGTGTAAACGAAGGGCAGGAAGCAGGCTCTACTGCGACAATACGAGGTGATGCCTTACCGAGAAGTTTATCTTGCATGAAAGGAGCTATCAAACCGCCTAAATTTGAACCGCCGCCTGCACAGCCTATAACGACATCGGGATATTCATCTATGAGTTCCATTGCTTGTTTTGATTCCAACCCAATAATGGATTGATGGAGAAGTACCTGATTCAAGACAGAACCTAAAACATAACGACAGCCTGGGGTAGTAACGGCTTTTTCAATTGCCTCGGAAATAGCGCAGCCAAGACTTCCGCCTGTCAGAGGATCCTTTTCCAGAATGCTGCGGCCTACATTCGTTGTGTTGCTTGGACTTGGTATAACGTTAGCCCCAAAAGTTTGCATAACTATTTTTCTGAAGGGTTTTTGTTCGTAGGAACACTTTACCATATACACTGTGAGCGGTATGTTGTAATAGGAGCAAGCTTCTGACAAAGCTGTGCCCCATTGTCCTGCGCCGGTTTCAGTGGTTAGGCTGGTCAAACCTTGCTCTTTGGCATAATAGACCTGAGCGATTGCCGAATTTAGCTTATGGCTCCCAGAAGTATTGTTGCCTTCGAATTTGTAATAAATTTTTGCAGGTGTGCCCAATGCTTTTTCCAGATTATAGGCTCTTATTAACGGGGAGGGACGATACATCTTGTAGAAGTCCTGTATTTCTTCGGGAATATCAAAATATCTTGTATCATCGTCCATTTCCTGGGCTGCTAATTTTTCACAAAAAACCGGATAGAGATCTGCTTCTTTAATTGGCTGCATTGTTGACGGGTTGAGCAGGGGATCGCATTTTTCTTTCATGTCTGCTCTGAGATTGTACCATTGTTTTGGCATCTGCTCTTCTGTAAGGTATAGTCTGTGCGGGATTTTCTTCAACATATTTATGCCCCTTTCTTTTGATAACAACTTAAATTTGTATTCACAGAATGAAAATAAAAAGGCTTTTGTCTCAGTATTTTTACTGAGACAAAAGCCTTAATTAGCTTCTGCGGTACCACTCAATTTGGTGCAAAGCACCCGCTTATTCCATATACTGACATATATGCTCCCTTGTTAACGGGCGGAGGTCCCGTTGGGTATTACTCGGCGCAAGACGCTTTTCTTCCCACCCTCATAAGTCCATTCAATACAGCTGTTATTACTGCAATTTCAGCCTCTGCAGCTCTCTGAAAATAAATAGCTATATTTACTATTCTTATTCCTCGGTTTACCTTTATTGTTAAGTAATATATTACTATTAAAGATTATTGTCAATGCTTTTTTACAAAATGGGAATAATATTTACTGTAATGTTGTTAATAAGATACTTCATTCATGACATAAGAAAGCACATTGGTCATGCTGATGAATAAAACTCTATTATTATTGAAAAAAGTTTACAAAATGCTTGACGGGTGATTGTGCTAGTGTTATACTGCCTTTTAACAGAATATATAAAATGCTATGAACAGAATATGGAAATAAAAGGTCTTTTCTACAGAGAGCCAACGTTTGGTGTGAGCTGGCGTAAAGTTTTTATTTTTCTCATCTGCGAGCAGCATGCTGAATTATAGTAGGCAGTGTCCGGTTTTCTACCGTTAAAAGGAAGCGTATTCGGAAATTTTTCCCGATATGACAGAGCTGGTCGAGTAATCGGCAAATGAAGTGGTAACGCGGAGGTTTAACCTTCGTCTTCAATTACGCTAAGGCGTATTGGAGACGAAGGTTTTTATTTTTGGCTCGGCAATGTAGGGGGAAAGACTGCTTGATATTCTGTTAATAACAACTTACTGAGAAATGATTGCGGCATTTCCGGCAAGCAAAAATCTGAAAGGGAGTAGTTTGATTATGAATGGTTTGACGTTGTTGGGAATTGCACTTTTGGTATGTTTAAGCGGCTACTTTATTTATGGCCGCTGGTTAACGAAGATTTGGGGAATAGACCCGAAAGCTAAAACACCGGCTTACTTATTTGAAGATGGCAATGACTATGTACCATCGTCAAAATTCACTGTTTTTGCTCACCAATTCTCTTCAATAACTGGTGCCGGACCTGTTACGGGCCCGATTATTGCGGCTATGTTCGGATGGGTACCGGTTATGCTGTGGCTAATGGTTGGCGGCATCTTTTTTGGCGCAGTGCAGGATTTTACAGCACTTTATGCTTCTGTAAAAAACGAAGGCAAGTCAATGGGAATGCTTATTGAAAGGTATATTGGTAGAACAGGAAAGCGCATGTTCTTGCTATTTTCATGGTTATTCACTCTTTTAATTACAGCCGCTTTTGCTGATATCGTCGCCGGAACTTTCAATGGTTATACTGCCAATGGCTCTCAGGTGACACCTAATGCTGCTGCTGCTTCTATTTCTATGCTTTATATTGTCGTGGCAATTCTTTTTGGATTATTTCTCAAAAAGTATCCATTAACAGAAAAACCAAAACTGGCAGTTGGTATCATTCTTATATTGGGTATGTTGACGGCCGGTATTGCTTATCCGCTGTATTTTGACAAAACAACCTGGATTTATGTTGTATTTGCTTACATGTTTATGGCGGCAGTTATGCCAATGTGGCTTTTGATGGAGCCACGTGATTATTTAAGCTCCTTCCTTCTTTTAGGAATGATTGCCAGCGGTGTAATTGGGGTAGTCTTCACTAACCCGACAATCGAACTGGCACCTTTTAACGGGTTTGAAGTAAATGGCAAACCATTGTTCCCGATTCTTTTCATAACCATTGCTTGCGGTGCTGTTTCCGGTTTTCACAGTCTGGTTTCGTCAGGGACATCTTCCAAAACAGTATCCAACGAGAAGGATATGCTATTTATTGGTTATGGCTCTATGTTGATTGAAACAATTCTTGCAGTTGTCTCTCTTATAGTTGTCGGTGCGGCAGCTACCGGCGGCGTGATGCCTAAAGGAACTCCTTTCCAGATTTTCTCGGCTTCTGTTGGTAATTTCTTGTCCATGTTTGGCTTATCCAAACATGTAGCAACCTGCGTAATTACGATGTGCGTATCTGCTTTGGCTTTGACTACTCTCGACTCTGTAGGACGTATCGGACGCATGTGCTTCCAGGAACTTTTTACCGGTGATACGACAGATCCTGCCAAAATGACTTCCACGCAGCGGTTTTTGACTAATAAATATTTTGCAACTGTGATAACCTTGTTCTTTGGTTACTTACTCTGTTTGGGCGGATATATGAATGTCTGGCCGCTATTTGGCGCTGCTAATCAGCTATGCTCAGCTCTTGTTCTTATTGCATTGGCTGTTTTCCTGAAGGTTACCGGACGTGAGGGCAGGATGCTCTATATTCCTATGTGTTTCATGTTCTGCGCTACCGTCATAGCTCTTTTGATGTCTATTTACGGTATCGTTAAAAAATTCATGACTACAGGAGGATTCTCTTTCCTGACAGACGGACTGCAGCTTATCATGGCAATTGCTTTGATTGTTCTGGCTATGTTGATTGCTTCGCAAAGCGTAAGAAAACTGTTTAATTCCGAGGCTGCGGAAGATACAATCGATTCGGATGGTCAGGAAAATGCTTAAATAGCAGTTAATAAATTGAGCACTATGTTTTAAGAGTAAAAGAGGCGAAATACATTTAATGTATTTCGCCTCTTTTTATTTTAAATAGTTTTAACTTTGTGCGAAATAAATTTAGCTATAGATAAATTTTCTGAAAATAGAGGATTTTTGTCAGAACAAAGAGAATGCTAACCACTAAAAGATAAGGGCTTTTTGTCTGCAAGTTTACAGTGTATTAAGCTTGGTGTGACTAATATTTTGATAATCAATAGGTCGAAGTCTGGGGTGAGTTTATTATGCCGAAGATAACAACAAAGCAGGCAATATTTGTAGTGTTGGGTATCATAATCGTTGGGATGGGCTGGTTTTTTTGGCGACAGCAGACCAATAAAGTGCCCGAGGGCTTTTTGGTGGCTGGAGGCCGAATTGAAGGTCGCGAGGTTAACATCTCGTCACGTGTACAGGGACGTATTCTGAAACTGCTGGCGGAGGAGGGCAATACTGTCAAGAAAGGGCAGATATTGGCCATACTGGATTCTGAACAAATACAGGCACAAGTTGCCAGTGCTCAGGAAAATTTGAAAGCGGCCCAGCTGCAAAACGAACAGGCGAGGTACGATCTAGAATATACCAAGCGCAATTCTGAGTCAGCGATTTTGTCTGCCAAAGCTTCAGCGGAGAATGTGCAGGCACAGTTGGAAAAGGCCAAAGCTGTTAAACGAATAGCCGAAAGCAATTACCAGCGTTATCTCAAGCTGTATCAGGATGGTGCTATTTCAGCGCGAGAATTTGATAGCAAGAAACTGGATTATGACAGCAGCATGGCAGATGTCAATGCGGTTATACAACTGCATGAAGCGGCAAAAGCCAATCTGGCAGCAGCACAATCTTCAATAGTAACTGTAGACATAAAGCAAAAGCAACTTGAGGCAAGTCAGGCCAGTGTAGAATCATATCGCGGCAAGCTTGCTGAGCTGGTAGCAAATCAGAAAGAATTACAAGTGCAGTCACCGGTTGACGGTACAATAATAACCAGACCGGTGGAGGTTGGTCAGGTAGTTAACGCAGTTTCGCCTCTTTTTGTTGTGATTGATCTCCGGAACATCTATATGAAAGTTTATATACCAGAGCAGCAGGTAGGAAAAATACGTCTAGGCAGTGAGGCCCATATTTATGTTGACGCTTATCGTGACAAATATTTTGTCGGCAAAGTAACAAAAATTTCTGATCAGGCACAGTTTACACCAAAAAATGTTGAGACAAAGGAAGAAAGGGTAAAACTTGTGTTTGCGGTAGAAGTGGCTGTGGAAAACCCAGAGGGACTTCTTAAACCTGGCATGCCGGGTGATGTCATCTTGCGGTGGAAAGAGGATTTGCCATGGATGAAATTAAATTAGCAACGGCAAATACATTGGAAAAAATACATCCTATTATTTCCGCAAAGAATGTTACCAAAATCTATAAGGGAAAGCCACCAACTACAGCAGTCTCTAATCTGTCATTTGACATTATGCCGGGGGAAATATTCGGTTTCATAGGACCGGACGGCGCCGGAAAAACAAGTATAATTCAAATGATGACGGGAGTTGCGGACGCAACTGAAGGCACAATAAGTGTTGCGGGTTTTGACCCGTTAACCCAGTCAGACGAGATAAAGGATATTATTGGTTATATGCCGCAAGGGATCGGACTGAATCTTTACGACAGTTTGTCGGTTGAAGAGAACATTAATTTTTTCAAGGATTTGCGGCAGATTCCTGCTGAAGTTTTTGCCGCCAATAGCAAGAAGATGCTGCATATGACGAGACTCGAACCTTTTTTGGGCAGGCAGGCAAAAAATCTTTCAGGCGGCATGCGGCAAAAGTTATCTCTGATTTGTACGCTGGTTCATCTTCCCGACATAATATTTCTTGATGAACCGACAACGGGGGTTGATCCAAGATCACGGCAGGAGTTCTGGCAAATAATTATTGATTTGGTGGAAGAAAGGCATGTAACAGTTATTTTGAGTACTTCCTACATGGATGAAGCCTCCCGGTGTCATCGCGTAGCCCTTATGCATGAGGGCAAAATCATCAGGCAGGGTGCGCCTGCAGAGCTGAAATCATTGTTAGATGGTAAGATGGTAAGTTTTTCTGTTAAACCACAGTACAAAGCTTTAACTTTGCTGCAAAAATATGAAGGGGTTGCCGATTCGCAATTGCTTGGCCAAAGCGTCAAAATGCGGCTCTTGAATGACGGGCAGCAGACGATAGAATACCTGGAAGCTGCGGATATTCACTGCGGAGAAATGGAGGAGGTCAGGACATCGCTGGATGATGTCTTTGTACAATTGACAGGAAAAAATAAACTTTCGGCTGCGATGCCGTTTGTTGGTAATGTAGTTTCAAAAAAGAAAAGTGTTGTTAGTTGTGAAAATGTCACTATTCAGTTCGGCGATTTCAAAGCTGTCAGTGACATCAGCTGCAATATTTACAGCGGCGAAGTTTTCGGCCTTTTAGGGCCTAATGGCGCAGGCAAAACTACATTGATCAAGAGCATGTGCGGATTGTTGCCGCCAAGCTCAGGCAAAATTATTACTGCCGGATACGATGTTTCCGGACAACGGCAAAATGTTTGGGATAGTATAGGCTATATGTCACAGAGGTTTTCCCTTTATCGTGACCTGACGGTGAGGGAAAATATCGATTTATATAAAGGGCTTTATAATGTTTCAGGTGTTAATGATGAAAACATTCTTGAGACTATAGGGCTTTCGGCTCTGGCTGGCCGCCCGGCTGGCAAACTGCCTTTAGGAATAAGACAAAGATTGTCGCTTATTTGTGCTGTCCTGCATGAACCGCCGGTGATCTTTCTTGATGAGCCGACTTCTGGCGTTGATCCTGTTGCCCGCCGCGATTTTTGGAATATTATTTATCAGCTGGCTCGTGAGCTAGGGAAAACTGTTTTGGTTTCTACTCATTACATGGACGAGGCAGAACGGTGCGACAGGCTGATCTTGATGGATCAAGGCCGGCTGGTGGCACTTGATAGTCCTGATAATCTTGAACACAGGGCAACTGAAGCATTTGGACAATTGTTGATAATTACGACGTCTGAACCTCGAAAAACTTATTCCTTGGTTAAAAACCTGTTCCCGGGTGCAACCATGTACGGACAGGATGTGCACGTTAGGTCACTGACTCCGGAAGAACATATCTCCCTGCTTCAGGAAAAACTCGCTGCGGCGGGGTTGTGTGGTTGTACTGTGACAACCAGTCATTTGTCCATGGAAGAAACCTTCATGGATCTCATAAGCAATGGTAATGGGGAGGTGCAGCATGTTTAAGCGAATAATTGCCATCATTGGCAAAGAAACGCGTGAACTTTTGCGTGACCCTCTCTATTTAGGTTTGGCGCTTGTCGTGCCTATGATGATTATCATTATTATGGGGGAAGGCATGACACTAGATGTCAAGAATATCCCTGTTGCTTTTTATGATCGTGATCGCTCTGCTGCCAGCCGCGAGTATATAAGCTCTTTTACTAATTCAGAGTATTTTAAACTGTTTGGTATCCTTGACAGGGAAGGCCAGGCAGAAGAACTGATGGCACAAGGTAAGATTCGTTTGTGCGTTGAAATTCCTGAGAACTTTTCGGAAAGACTGACTGGAAATAAGCCCGTTTCAGTAAGGGTTTCCGTTGATGGTTCTTTCCCATCCCGCAGCGAAGTCATTACCGGCTATGTTGGCGCGATTAATCAGCAGACAAATAATTTATTGATTGAGCGGTATAAAAGTGTCTATGGACAAAATATTTCGCTGCCCAGCGCTGAGTTAATAGCCGTTTCTTGGTATAATCCGACACTGGAGAGCAAAAATTTCCTTGTGCCGGGCCTGATTTCGACAATTTTGATGTTTTATCCATCTTTATTGGCAGCGCTTATAGTTGTGCGCGAAAAAGAGGTTGGCACAATCTACAATTTATATTGTTCTCCGGTTAAGGGCTGGGAAGTCGTGATTGGTAAGGCCGTTCCCTATATTGTGATTTCTTTTGTAGCTTATTTGTTGATTTTTTTATTAAGCGTTTTATTTTTTGAGGTAAGGTTCACAGGAAGTTTTGTAGCGCTGACGGTAAGCGCGTTATTGTTTCTGATTTGCACGGTTGGATATGGCTTGCTGGTATCTATTATTGCTTCATCCCAATTAGCGGCTATGTTCATCACGATTTTAACCACTATGCTGCCGTCATTTTTTTATTCGGGGTTTCTGTCGCCGGTTACAAGTCAGTCGGCTTTGGGACAATTCATCAGCATTTTCTTGCCTTCAACCTATTTTATGTACATAGTGCGTGGCATTTACTTAAAGGGGGCATCGTTTGCCATCATATTGCCAGACTTGCTCGCTTTGTTAATCTATGCTATTATTTTGTACTTTTTGGCAATCAATTGCTTCCGAAAGAAGGTCAGCTAAGTGTGGAATAGATTAATGGCTTTACTCAAAAAAGAATTTATCCAGATGTGGCGGGATAAGATGCTTTTGTTTATTCTAATCTGGTCTTTTACCGTTTCACCTTTTGTTGCTTCCAACGGTATATCGATGGAAATCAGTCATCATCCGTATGTGGTTTATGACCAGTCACAGTCGCCAAGCAGCCGTGAGCTCTTAAGCCGTTTTCAGGAACCGTATTTTCGCTTGTTGGATGTTGTCTATTCCAATCGGGAAGTTGTAGAATACCTGGACAGCGGCAAGGCGAGTATGGCAATTATTATACCGCCAGATTTTGAGAGAAAAATAAGCTCTGACAGTCCAGCTACATTTCAGGTCATCAGCGATGGTACCATCTCTCTATCCGCAACCGTTGCGGTGATGTATGTAGCACAGATTTCTGGTAATTATACTTTAGATTTGATTGAACAGAGAGGTTTTGGCACAATTACCAGACAGAGCATTCCTTATATAAACACTGATTCCAGGATTGAGTATAATCCGAACAGAACAAATGCCTGGTTTTCTGGGCTTGTTGATTTTATCAGCAAGATTACAATGGTTTCTCTTTTGTTGACTGCGGCTGCTGTGGTGCGGGAAAAAGAATATGGCACCATAGAGCAATTGATGGTTACACCTGCCCGTTCTTTTGAAATTTTCCTCTCCAAAATAATTCCTAATATTTTTCTTATTGTGCCGCTCTCGGTAGTTGGCCTGGTCGGAATTATGAAGGGCTTTTATGGTCTGCCGCTTGCAGGTAATATATTTTTATTCTATCTGGTTCTGGTGCTTTATATTTTTGTCATGTCAAGCCTGGGGATACAGATTGCTTTGTTAGCGAAAAATTTACCGCAGGCCATTATGATGATGATGTTTCTGCTCATGCCGATGATCTTTTTGTCAGGGACCTTTACACCTACGGAAGCGATGCAGCCGTGGATGCGCTGGACAGGAATGCTGATACCTATGCACTATTTTGTCGATTTTACCTTTGATGTGCTGCTGAAAGGGAATTCTATTTACTATGTATGGCCCAGTATTTTAGGACTGGTTGTTTTGGGGGCAGCTCTTTTTGTGTCATCTTCCATAATTTTTTACCGACAATTTTCTAAGTAATAGAGAGAACTTAATAAATTCTTTTGGTGTTAATTTTGTAATGATTGATAAAGAAGTGTTATAATTGTAGGGATTAGTTTGACGGAGATGAAAAAATGACCCTAAAAAGTTCGGACAAAAGAGTAAATGGTCCAGTAGACATTAATTGGAAAAGAAATTTGCTTGTTTTATGGACAGGGGTATTCCTGACTTGCGCAAGTTACACCATGGTTGTTCCTTTTCTCCCGCTTTATTTGCTGCAAGAGCTAGGCGTATCTTCTTCTTCTGTCAATATATGGGCAGGTACAATTTTTTCGGTAACTTTTCTAGGATCAGCAATTATGGCCCCCTATTGGGGAGCTATGGCTGACAGAGTTGGACAAAAGAAGATGGCGATAAGGGCTGGTTTTGGATTAGCCATCTGTTATTGGCTTTCTTCGCTGGCACAAACACCTTACCAACTCCTGGCAGTAAGAGCGCTGACAGGGTTCATCAGCGGTTTTGTACCTGCTTCGATGGCGCTTTGCTCGTCTACGCTGCCAACGGAAAAACTTGGCTGGGGTATGGGTTGGATGCAGGCCGCTGTAGCCAGCGGCGGTGTCATAGGACCTTTAATTGGCGGCTATGTCAGCGACTGGTTTGGAATGCGTTTTTCCTTTTATGTTGCATCAGGAGCTTTAGCATTGGCAACAGGCGGCGTGATTTACTACGTGCAGGACATCGTGGACAGCGCAGCTAGAGCAAGAGCAAAAAGAAGTGTGCTGGACGATTTGCGCCTGGCGGTAAACAATAAAAAACTTTTATATATCATGGGGCTCTTCTTTTTGGTGCAGTCCTGTCTTTTGATCATTCAGCCGCTTTTAACTATCTATGTCAAGGAATTGATGGGGGGCATGGAAGGAGCTGTTAAGGCTTCCGGCGTAGTATTTTCACTGGCGGGGATTGCTGGTATTATAGCGGCACCTTTCTGGGGAAAGACGGGGCAAAAAGTCGGTTTTGCCAAAACGCTGTTTTTCGTCATGGTTTGTGCAGGTTTGACGAACCTGTGCCAAGCTTTCGTCAGCGATATTTGGCAGTTTGGTTTAGTACAGTTCATTTTTGGGCTTTTCCTGGCGGGTGCAGCTCCCAATATTAATGCCGGTATAGTGAAGACAACCGATCCGCTTGTAAGAGGCAAAGCATTTGGGTTGGTAACGGCCGCACAGCAATCCGGAGGCGTTGTTGGACCACTTGTCGGTGGCTTCATGGGAACTTTTCTGGCTACAAAATATATTTTGGTATTCACCGGCCTGGTTCTGATTATTACAGGATTGCACATTTATTTTACCAAGGTCAGGGCGCAGGGTGATAAAGGAATATGGTAAGCACAGAGTGAAAAGAGATTGTTATTCATTGACATAATTGAGGAATTATTTAATAATAATTGTGCAGGAAACGAAAAATTAAAAGAAGGTGTGTAAACGTGATTAAATCTTTTGAAGGTATCTCGCCAGAAATTGATAAGAAAGCCTGGGCAGCAGAAGATGCAGCCGTTATCGGCGCAGTAAAGATGAAGGAATTCAGCAGCGTTTGGTTTAATTGCACTGTCAGAGGGGATATCAACCGTATAGAAATTGGTAGATACAGCAATGTCCAGGACAACAGCGTGCTGCATGTTTCAGATGACTATGGATGCATCCTCGGTGATTATGTTACTATAGGTCATGGGGCAGTACTTCATGCCTGTACAATAGAAGACCATAGCCTGATTGGTATGAATGCCACTGTGTTGGATGGTGTTGTTATTGGGACCGGCAGTATTGTAGCAGCTGGTGCCGTTGTTACTAAGGGAACGGTCATTCCTCCAAATTCATTGGTAGCAGGAGTTCCAGCCAAAATTTTGAAAACAATGACTGGCGATCATTTGGACGATATTAACGCACAAGCATTAAAGTACAAATCTTTGTGGACAGAACGCTACAATTTGCTTCCGAATGCCGGCGGCGAAAAATATGATGGGCACAAAATAGTTTAGTATTTGGCATAAAATAAACTGTAAAGATTTCAAAGCAAAAGGAATTTTAGAGCAAAGGGTGATCCAACCAAATGTCAAAAAAAAGCAACAAGTTCCTGAAAGTAAACAGTGATGGAGATGGATATTTCGGTCTTGGCAGGAGTATCGATTTCTACGACCTGCTGAATAGAGTTGCGATTATCCTGGTTATTTTAACTTCAGTTGTGGCAACTGTCTACAAGAGTATGTTAGGTGCTGACTCCGAGACAAGCGCTTATTTCGGGCTTAGTGTTGCGGCAAACGTTTTATTTGCTTGGTTAATAGCTCAGGAACTTGATCCTGACCGCAGACTTGGCGGCATTATCGGCGGCGTTGTCGCATTGATTTTATCCTTGTTATTGGGTGTCGGTAATGCTATGGTTCTCTTATGGTTACTTTTTATTTTACGTCTTTTAAACAGGACATCTGGGTCAAAACACAAAATAGGGGATAATGTATTGATTTTGCTGCTTGCTTATTGGTTAGGCAAGGATGGTTATTGGCTTTATCCTGCTTTGACTGGTGTTGCCTACGTCTTGGAAAGCAGGCTGCCGCGCGGCTATTTCCGCAGTCTTTATATGGGCGGTTTTGCTTTTGCTTTAGTTGCATTGTCAAATGTTATAAAAGAGCCTGTAACCATAAATGTTACATATCTTTATATCATGGCAGTGGTTTTTATTTTTCTTCTGCCGGCTATCTCTATGGCGGCATACACGCAATTTAAAGGTGATTACGATGGAAACAGGATTTCGCCGCGGCGATTGCAGGCGGCACAAGGTTCTTTCCTTGTTATTAGTTTTGCTATAGCGTGGTTCCACGGCGATTCACAGGCTCTGAATATGCTTCCTGCTTGGTCTGCAGCTATTGGAGTTGGAATTTCGCTATTGTCTGCAGCAGTACAAAATGCGCTTTTTAAAAAGATATGATTAGGAGAGACTGCAATGAGTGAAAACAGAAAAATAAGATTTAAAACAAACATGGGTGAATTTGTGGCCGAAATGTTCGAGGACAAGGCACCTAAAACTACCGAGAATTTTATTTCATTAGTGGAAAAGAAATTTTATGATGGCATTATCTTCCACCGTGTCATTGATGGCTTCATGATTCAAGGCGGAGACCCTACCGGAACCGGCATGGGCGGCCCTGGTTACAAGATTGCTGATGAATTTGGTGAAGGCCTGACTCATGATGACGAAGGCTATTTCTCCATGGCTAATGCAGGACCAAACACGGGCGGCAGCCAATTCTTCATTACCTTGGCACCAACCCCATGGCTTAATGGGCATCATGCTATTTTTGGCCGTGTCGTTGAAGGAATGGATGTTGTGCGCAAAATCGGTGTAACCAAAACCGATTTCCGTGATCGTCCTCTTGAGGATATAACGATGGAAACCGTTGAGGTAGTAAAATAAGTTGTCTTCCTACGTATATGTCTTGCGTTGTGGCGATGGTTCGCTTTACACTGGCTGGACAAACGATCTCAAGCAAAGACTTGCGGCACATCAAAGTGGTAAAGGTGCAAAATATACCAGGGGCAGGCTGCCGATTGAAATGGTCTATTTTGAAGAAATGCCCGATAAATCAGCGGCTCTTAAGCGGGAAAATGAGCTTAAAAAGTTGAAAAAGACAGATAAAGAACTACTGATAAAGAATCTAAAATAATCTCGAATAAGGCTAGATATAAGGCAATGTTGAATTTTTCCAAAAGTGTAAATAATGTTTTATTTTCCTTGTCAAAGTCAAGGCCCCATGCTATAATGAGCAGGTAGAAAGAAGGCCGACTTGCAGAGAACACTTTAACGCACGTTGCAGCGGGGTTTTCATGTAGCACTTTTTTCGGAAATATTTTTTATTTTTAGGAGGCCAAGAAATATGACTGGCAAAGTAAAATGGTTCAACGCAGAAAAAGGTTATGGTTTCATCGAACGTGAAGATGGTGGCGATGTTTTCGTACACTTCTCCGCAATTCAATCCGAAGGTTTCAAAACCCTTGAAGAAGGTCAAGCTGTTGAATTCGATGTTGTCCAAGGCAACCGCGGTGAACAAGCTGCAAACGTTGTTCGTCTGTAATTATAGTAATTAATTAATTTTAATAATATAACTACTGAACAAATCGAAGGAGCATTTTCTAAGAAAATGCTCCTTCTTTTTTTTTGTTTTTCATTAATGTATAATGGTGTATCAAGGGGGAATTGATATGAAAAGAAGCTTTATGATTGTCTTAACGCTGCTGCTTTTATTGGTATTCCCCATAATCGCAATGGCGAATGAAAGAGAAGAAGATAATATAAATAAACAAAAAGTGCTGCAGGAATATAATGAGGCTCATCTTATTGCCTTGGCAGCCGCTACCTGTGCGGGTACTTATGTGCCTGATGGTATTGCTTCCGAGTACTCTTATCTGGGAGAATATGGTTTTGTTATTCAGCCATATACCGTTAATGATGGCAATCGTGAAGCTAATTTCACTTTTGCTTATAATAAAACAATCACGCAAGGGAAAAAGTTGTTTGTTTTGGCATTCCGAGGCAGTGCTTCGCTAAAAGACTGGGAAGTTAATTTTGCTACTTCAAAAGTTGCATATGGTGGCACAAGCCCAGCAGAGTTTGCTGAAATAGCGAAACAAGAAGTTAAAGATCCGTCTGTGCCTGCGGTGCATAGGGGATTTAATGAATACGTGAACGCTGCTTTTAGTTTGAAGCCAGAGGTTGCTGGCGAAGGAACCTATAAAGATGTTTCTGCGATTATCAGGGATGATCCTGATGCGATGCTACTCTTGACCGGCCATAGTTTAGGCGGTGCTGCCGCGGCGTTGTTTGCTGAAAGATTAGTAAGTATGGGAATCCCAAAAGAAAAGCTGCCGGTAATTACTTTTGGCGCTCCGGCAATAGGCAATGCTGCGTTTGCAGAAGCTTACGGTGATAAGATAAACCTGCTGCGCATCAAAACTTCCCATGATCCGATTCCCGGTGGATTGCAGACCTTCATAGGTGGTTTTAAACAGTTTGGCAGAGAAAAAGTGTTTAATCTATCGAGTCGTTTCGCCGACTTTCAGCATCCGGTGTCCTATTATTTTGACCTGGCTGTCAAAAACTACTATGAAGCTTATGACAAAGCAATTGAACAAGGGATACTAAAAGACCAACCTAGCAAGAAAATTACGGATAAAGAGCCATTGGTTGCAATTGTGGTAGGCGCACCCAGGAATATACAATCTCGCCCCTTTACGCCGAACATAAAAAGGTTTATTCTTGACGAATACCGGGCAGTTTTACCCAGTTACATCGTCTTAGAGAATGATGCCGATCTTTATGATTCTTCAAGGTATGACCTTGGTCAAATGGTTGAGGAAGCCAGAACAGCAGGGGCTGATTATATATTGGTGCTTGAAATTGACAGCAAGCGCCTTGCTCAAGAGGATAAATGGTATATTTCGATGAATCAGGCAATGTTTGACATTGACGGTGGTCTTGTTTCTTTAAGCAGTTATGGTCGTAGGCTGACCTATGATCAAGGCGTTATGCAGTGTACTATTTCCAATCTGGAACAATGCCGTAATGAGTTAAAGGAGAAATTCAGCTGGGTACATACCAGAATTGATTAGAAACGGGGTGTTGATATTGAAAATAATTGATGCTCACATGCATTTTTATGATGTTGATGGTTTTAAAGAGGCGGCAAAGTTCGCTGGACATGAAAATACTTCTGAACATTACCTGCAGACTTGCACAGAAAATAATGTTGTATTCAGCGTTGCCATGGGCAACGCTGAATATGAAGCGCCGCTCTGCGGCGGAAGTACACCGCGAGTGCCAGATCTTGCCGGAAAGTTTAATTATAAAGAATATAATCAGCCTCGGGTTATAGGATATTGCTGTGGAGTCAAGAGTGAAGAACTTAATGTTCAAAATGCTGAAAAAACTGTACTTGAGTTTGAACGCTACGTTAATACTCCTCAATGCTTAGGTATTAAGCTGTATCCTGGCTATCAGCATGTCTATGTATATGACTGCGTTCACTATCCATTATATGAATTAGCAAGAAAATATGATTTACCGGTTGTTATTCATACTGGTGATACTTCAAAATCAACTGCTATCTTAAAATATGCGCATCCTCTTACTGTTGATGAAATTGCAGTACGCTATCCTGACGTTCGCTTTGTCATAGCTCACTGCGGCAATCCCTGGCTTGTTGATGCAGTGGAAGTTGCGGCAAAAAATGACAATGTTTTCCTGGAATTGTCTGGTTTAGCTGCTGGCTTTTTTGATGCAAAAACATTTTATTTGAAGCATAAGGCATATTATGATTATTTGCGGATGTGGCTGGATTATTTTGACAGGTACGACAAAGTAATCTATGGCAGTGATTGGCCGCTGGTTAATATCAAAAATTATATTGAACTGATAAAGACAGTGATCCCCGCAGAATGGCACCAAGCTGTTTTTTATGATAATGCACTTCGTGCTTTTCCGAAAATCAGAAATTTATTATAAAAAAACACCAAGCATTTGCTTGGTGTTTTTGCTCATATAACTTTAGTTGTCCAGTCTTCGATATTCATCACTGAGGTTACCCAGTCTTCGTAGAATTCCGGTTCATGGGAAACCAAGAGAACACTGCCCTTAAATTCTTTAAGGGCTTTTTTTAATTCTTCTTTGGCATCGACGTCAAGATGGTTCGTCGGTTCATCCAAAACCAGCCAATTTACTTCTTTTAACATTAATTTGCAAAGACGTACTTTGGCAGCTTCACCGCCAGAGAGTACGAAAACTTTACTTGTTATGTGTTCGTTGGTTAACCCGCAAGCTGCCAGGGCCGCACGAATTTCATAGTTAGTCATGCCTGGATATTCAGACCAGACTTCTTCCAACGCAGTATTTTCGTTCTTAGTGCGTTCTTCCTGTTCAAAATAACCAGGCGCCAGGAATTCGCCAAGCTCAACCTTGCCAGCCAATGGCTTAATTTGGCCGAGAATTGTTTTTAACAGCGTTGTTTTTCCCAGACCGTTAACACCTTTAATGGCAATCTTCTGCCCACGTTCCAGGGAAAAAGAAACAGGCCTGGTGAGTGGAGTATCATAACCAAGAACAAGGTCCTTTGCTTCTACGATGAAGCGACTAGGAGTACGCGCTTCTTTGAACTTGAAGTTCGGTTTAATCTTTTCCCTTGGTTTTTCAATAATTTCCATTTTATCCAGCTTTTTCTGGCGGCTCTTGGCGCGGCCGGTTGTGGAAATTCTTGCTTTGTTACGTGCTATAAAATCTTCTAGCTGAGCAACTTCCTGCTGCTGGCGTTCATAGGCGCTGTTTTGCTGTGCCTTATAAATGGCAGACAGTTCAAGGAACTTGTCATAATCACCGGTATAACGTGTTAAGTTGCAATTTTCCAGATGATAAATCACGTTAACTACCTTATTCATAAAAGCAACGTCATGGGAGATCAGGATAAAGCTGTTCTCATAGTTCTGCAGAAACTTAGTTAGCCATTCGATGTGCTCTTCGTCGAGATAGTTGGTTGGCTCGTCAAGCAACAGAATTGAAGGATCCTGCAGAAGAAGTTTTGTCAGCAAAACTTTGCTGCGCTGACCGCCTGACAAATCTGCAACATCACGATCGAGACCGATGTCACCTAATCCAAGACCATTGGCAACTTCTTCTATTTTGGCATCAAGTGAATAAAAACCGCTGTGTTCTAGCTCTGACTGGATTTCACCAACGGTTATCATCATTTTGTCGAGTTCCTCAGGAGAAGCCTCAGCCATTTTATCGTAAAGCTCCAACATCTGCTGCTCTTCGGCATACATTTGGTCAAAGGCAGTTCTCAGAACTTCACGGATGGTCGTACCGGCTTGCAAAGTGCTTTGCTGATCGAGATAGCCTACAGTCACGCGCCCTGGCCACTCTACCTTTCCTTCGTCGGGCATAAGATGTCCGGTGACAATGTTCAGAAAGGTTGATTTGCCTTCGCCGTTTGCCCCAACGAGGCCGACATGCTCACCGCGGAGCAGTTTAAAAGATACATCCTCCAGGATCTGACGACCACCGAAGGAATGAGATACATTGGTAACATTTAAATAACTCATTTCTTACCTCTTTCAAATATTAATCTTTTCAATTTTAACTTAATAGTGAACTTTTTGTCAAAGATAATAATTAAATAAAGGATATTGGCGATATGCGTCGAAGATAAAAATTTATAACTCTGGAAAGGAGGTAAATCGAATGATTTTTACTGATTTGTCTAAAATCAATGACTTGCTGCCTTACATGTCCTTGCGTATTGGAAAGGCTTTGGCTTATCTCAGAGATACAAACTTTGAGAGCCTGCCGAATGGTGAATACGAGGTAGAGGGACGGGAAATATTTGCCCGTGTCAATACATACGAAACAGAACCCAAGGAGGAGAAAAAGCCAGAGTCGCACATTAAGTACATTGATGTCCAGTTCTTGGTTTCGGGTACGGAGTGTATTGGTTTCTGCCCTTTGACTGACAAAAATAAAATAGTGGAAGACTATGCAGAGAAACAAGATCTGCTATTCTACGAAAAGGCTTATGATGAAAACTACGTTAATATGAAGGCTGGCGATATAGCCATCTTTTTCCCTTGGGAAATACACCGCCCCGGATGCAATGTTGGCAGTGAACAAACTCAAGTTAAAAAGGTCGTCGTGAAAGTTAAAAATGGCGGCTGAGAAATTTTTAAAAAAGTGTTGACATTATTACGGTATCCCCGTATAATATCACTTGTGACGTTACCAGTCACGAAAATTCCTCGATAGCTCAATCGGTAGAGCACTCGGCTGTTAACCGAGTTGTTGTAGGTTCGAGTCCTACTCGGGGAGCCAATGGCCGGTTGGTCAAGCGGTTAAGACATCGCCCTTTCACGGCGGTATCGGGGGTTCGATTCCCCCACCGGTCACCATTCCGGGCGGTTAGCTCAGCTGGGAGAGCGCCTGCCTTACAAGCAGGATGTCGGCGGTTCGATCCCGTCACCGCCCACCACTAAATCAAGCACTTCATTATGAAGTGCTTTTTTTTAATTCCTGCTAGTTATCTACGAAATTATGCTATAATTATTTTGTACAAAGTCGTATGGTCGCATCTATGGCCATTCGGCTTTTTTATATGCGTGAAAGGTAGGGGAAGTGAATGAAATACAAAGTTTTTATCACAGAATATATAGATCTTTCAGGGAGAAACTATCTGAGCGAGCAAGGATATGAGCTTGTATATCGACCTGAAGGTGACGAGGATGAAATTATAAAGGGAATTTATGATTGTCAGGCTTTGATAGTTCGTGTAGCAAAAATAACACCAAAAATCATTGATGCAGCTAAGAAGCTGCGTGTTATAGGCAAGCTTGGGGTAGGCGTGGATAATATAGATGTTGATTATGCTACTAAGCTTGGTATTCAGGTTGTTAATGCACCGGTAGCGGGAACTAATTCGGTTGCCGAACATATTGTGCTGTGTATGCTTTATTGCGCACGTGATATACCTATGATACAGAAGGAATTCTGCGAAAATGGGAATTTTTATGTTAAGGATCAGAGGCAGGAAGCCTTTGAGCTGGAAGGTAAAACTCTAGGCTTGCTTGGTTGCGGTAAAATTGCCCGGTCAGCTGCCCGAAAGGCTGCATGCGGATTTGGCATGAATGTAATAGCATATTCGCCCTCTTTGACTCAGGATAAGGTTCCTAAATATATAAGGGTTGTTTCGCGTGCTGAAGTTTTTCGGTTGGCTGATTTTGTTAGTATAAATTTGCCTGCAACTGCTTTAACAAAAAACAGTATTGGTAGTGAAGAGTTTGCAATGATGAAAGCAAGTGCTTTTTTAATTAACACAGCACGTGGCAGCATCATAAGAGAAAAAGAACTTATTGCCGCTCTCAAAGAAAAGCAAATTGCCGGTGCGGCTATTGATGTTTTTGCTTCAGAACCACCAAAACGGGATAATGAGCTTCTGCATTTAACAAATGTTTTTGCAACTCCTCATAGCGCAGCCCAGACAAAGGAAGCACGTTATCGTGTGAGCAGAGATTTGGCTGAAGAGATTTGCCGTGTTTTGCAAAAACGTAAACCTAAGTGGCCCGTTAATAAGCTTTGCTGAACAAAAAGCGGCATTAAATGAAAAAAGGCTTGACTAGAAAAGCTTATTTAGGTATAATCTATTTTGTGATTCGGGGCGTGGCTCAGTTTGGTAGAGCACCTCGCTTGGGACGAGGGGGTCGCAGGTTCAAATCCTGCCGCTCCGACCAAATCATATTGCGGGTGTAGCTCAATGGTAGAGCCCTAGCCTTCCAAGCTAGTTGCGTGGGTCCGATTCCCATCACCCGCTCCATTTTTTTCATGTTGCCAGTTGCATACGGCCCTGTAGCTCAGCTGGATAGAGCAACGGCCTTCTAAGCCGTGTGTCGAGCGTTCGAGTCGCCCCAGGGTCACCATTTTAAACGATAAGCCACAGTCAAAGACTGTGGCTTTTTTATTTTGCTTATTGCGTTATGATAAACAGTTTTATAATATTTTTTATTATTTTTAAAGTGAGCAGAATTTTTCCTAGCTTCTAAAAGCTGCTTGAAAATAAAATTTTGGTGTCAAACCGAAAGATAATGTATATGGAATTTGACGATGGTCAAATTCAGCTGTTATAATTAGAGGAAAAATAGAGGCGATGGAGTTCGCCATAATTCTGCGAAAAAGCGGTAATGACTCCTACCAACGATAATGCGCTGGTAGGAGTCTCTTTTTTATTATATTATAGTTAGAGGGGGAATTCGCGGGAGACAAAATTTCTTGCCAGAGGTAAAATAGTAACTGTTAAGTGTTTTTAAACTCGGTGAAGAAATACGGAGGTAATTATATGCCTAAAATTGCTAACTCAGCCAAAAGATTGAGAATCTATATCGGCGAATCAGACCGCTGGAACGGGAAGTCATTGTTTGAGGCTATTGTTCTTCAGGCAAAAGAACTGGACTTAGGTGGGGCAACAGTTTTTCGCGGCGTAATGGGTTATGGCGCGAACAGTCGGATACACACGGCTAAGATTGTCGAGCTATCTAGTGATTTGCCCATAATGATAGAGATAATCGACAGTGAGGAGTATATAGCGAAAATAATGCCTTTCTTAGACGAAGTGGTTAAGGAAGGTATGGTAACCCTTGATGATATAGAAGTAGTCAAATATGGTAAGAAGATGCCAAGGAAATAAGTTTTTTACAGGAGTGTAATTTATGGTGAAATTGTTCGCAGTGGCATTGGGAGGAAGTGTTGGAGCAGCAACAAGGTATCTTGTTTCTACCTGGGCGGCAGAACGCTTTGGCAGCGACTTCCCTTATGGTACTTTGGTTGTGAATGTAGTTGGATGTTTCATAATAGGAGCTTTTCTGGTGCTTGTGACGGAAAGGGCAATAGTAAATCCATATTGGCGTCTTATAGTTGCTGTCGGATTTCTCGGAGGTTTGACGACTTTTTCTTCTTTTGGCTACGAAACGTTGAAACTGATTGAAGATTCCCAGTTACAATGGGCCGCTTATAATGTTATGGCTAATTTGTTTTTGGGCTTTTTGGCTACATGGCTGGGTATGACGGCGGCAAGGGCGATTTAAAACTATTTAAGTAATTCAGGTTTCAGATTCAGCTATTTTGTAAGATAATACGGTAAAAAGCGACGGGACATACGACAGAAGAGGGAAGCTTTCCTAAGTTTAAAGAAAATATTATGTAAGCTGGAGAAATTAAATACTGATGTGTATTGTATACTTTTTTTCTTAATGTAAAAGTATAATTGTGTATGTTATAATTATTAACTATAGAAGTTTATTTATTTATTTTATCTGGGGGGATTTAATCAATGAATATTTCAAAACGTGTACAAGCTTTAACAACTTCGCCAATCAGGAAACTTGGACCCTATGCTGTAGCTGCCAAAGCAAAAGGTAAAAAAGTATATCACTTAAACATTGGGCAGCCGGATATAGAAACACCTGCACAGTTTATGGATAGCATACGCAGTTTTGATGAAAAAGTTGTTGCGTACGGGAATTCTCAAGGGGAGCCATTTCTTCTGGAAGCCATACAGAAATACTATAAAGAATGGGGTATGGAATACAATACTTCTAATATCTACATTACTAATGGCGGTTCGGAAGCTCTCTTCTTTGCAGTAATGACCCTTTGCGATCCTGGCGATGAGCTAATGGTTTTTGAACCATATTATGCTAACTACAATAGTTTCGCAAAAACTTATAATGTAAAGATTAATGCTGTTCCTACCAGTGCTGAGTGCGGCTATCATCTGCCAAGTGAAGCAGAGATTGAAAAACATATAACGCCTGCAACAAAAGCGATTCTTTTAACAAATCCAGGGAATCCAACGGGTGTTGTATATACGGAAGAAGAAATGCAAATGATTGCCCGTCTTGTTATTAAGTATGACATGGCACTTATCTCGGATGAAGTGTATCGTGAATTTGTCTATGACGGCGAGTACAAAAGCTTTGGCCAAATGCCGGAGCTGGAGCAAAATCTTGTGATTGTAGATTCCGTATCAAAACGCTACAGCGCCTGCGGTGCGCGTATTGGTTGTTTGGTTAGCAAAAACGAAGAATTTTGCAAACAAATTATGAAATGTTGCCAGGCCAGGTTGTGCTGTCCGACCTTAGAACAAATTGGTGCTGCCGCCCTATATACGACGCCTAAATCTTATTTGGAAGAGGTAAATCAGGAATATAAAAAACGTCGTGATACTATTGCCGGCGCTTTAGCAAAAATTCCGGGACTTATTTCCTCTAATCCTAAAGGCGCTTTCTATGTTATGGTAAAAATGCCGGTAGATGATGCCGAAAAATTTGCAATCTGGATGTTGGAAAGCTTTGATGTAGACGGGGAAACAGTAATGTTTGCTCCTGGGAATGGTTTTTATGATACTGAAGGTTGTGGCATAAATGAAGCACGTCTTGCGTATGTTTTGAAAAGCGAAGATTTAGAAAAAGCCATTTCCATCCTTGCAGCCGGGCTAAAAGCATATCCCGGAAAAACAAACTAAGATAACCAGTTATTAGAATTCTGGAAATTGAAAAAGCTAGCTCGAAAAATAATCGAGCTAGCTTTTTTGTGTTTTATAAGTAACTTTTTATTCCAGTGTGCAGATTGCACAGGGGCGACGAATCAGGAGAGCGGCCGTTTCAAGGACTCTGAACATGTGATTCATTTTTTCTGTCCCTAAATAGCCAACGGTGAAGTCCTGACCGATAGCGAGGTCAAAGTTTTTCGAGCCGAGCTCGATAACGACAGCTTTGTCGCCTTTGATAACATTTGAGTAATAGACGCCGCCGGAAATCAAAGCTTTGATATGGTCAAGTTCCAGGAGGCCGGTATTGGCGTAAACACGAACGAGTTTGCCATATAATGCCGGACTTACGACTAATGCGTAAGGCCCGTAGTGGCTCGCACCTGCCAGGGCGCTGACAGCTTTCAATACATCTGCTAAGCCTGCGCCAGGTTCATCCCATTTGCTGATCTTTGCCGTTAATCTGCCAGTTGCCGTGAATAAACCCTCAACGCCTAATTCTTTGTTGCCGTTGAAAATCAAATCATCTTCCTGGCTGGCAACAGTAACTGCTGCTATTGCTGCAGCACTGGCATCAACAGGTAAGCCGGTTTTGTGGTCTGTTTCAATGTCACGCCAGGAGATTTTAAAGTCAGCATATAGCAGAGGCAATGGTACAGATTTGCGAGAAGCCGCAGCAATTATAGTTGTATCGCTTTCTCCTGTCATATCAATACCGACAGACGTTTTGCCTGTATAAACTGAAAAAGGAACATCGTAGGCACCTGCACCAAGAGGGCCAAGCAGATTCAAAAATTTACGCCCTACTAAGATGTCGCGTGCAGAAGATATTACTGATGCATCAATTTTATTCCATTCAGCATCAGCTAACGGAGCGGATGAGCGATCTAGATAATCCATAAGATAACCTCCCTTATTTATAAACTATTTTTGTTCAATTAAACTGCCTACCGTGAAGGAAGGCTCAGCATTTGCAGGTGATGCTTCATCAGTGGCAGTTGGAGCAGAAGTCAATGTTTTCTTCAAATCTTCAACTTCTTCTTCTCCTTGTTTGTAAAAAGAATCTTCATCTGGTGCCAATGTTTTAAGGAGTGTGAGAAATTCACCAGCATGGACCTTTTCTTCATCGGCAATGTCATTCAATACGACTTTCGCCAATTCATTGTCTGTTGATTCTGCTAACTGAACATAAAGCTGAACGGCTTCATATTCTGCTGCTACCAAAAAGCGGATTGCTCTTACTAACTCTGAATGTGTGAGTTTACGGTCAGCAGCGAGACCTTCAAAAGGGTTTCCAAAACTAGGCATAAATGATTCCTCCAATACAAAATATATTTTAGAATGATAGTAAAAAACTTAAGTGATTAATAGTAATTATTAAATAATAAATTACAATTACATTATACAACAAGTAGAACTTTTATTGTATGTTATTTAAATTCATAATTTCATAAGTTTATAAAAAGTAACTATGTGAAAATAATCTTTTATCATTTTCAGAATATTAGAAGGATAGGTAGGGGATTTTCTAGAATTACCATGCAAAGTGATGTTGTTTTTTTTAGAAAGACGGGTCTAATAGTTTTTTAATAATAGATGCAGTAACATATGGGGTGATTATTGTGTATGAAAAAGATTTTGGTAACTATTGGAGTATACCTGCCGAAAAGTTGATGCAAAATTTGCAGACAGATATTTCTGGTCTTTCCAGCGGCGAAGCCAATAAGAGATTGAAGGTATACGGCGAAAACACAATTAAAAAGCAAAAAAAAGTAACGAAAATAATGCTTTTTCTAAGCCAGTTAAAAAATCCGATAATGCTTATTTTAATTTTTGCCACTATAGTATCGGCAGTTACAGGCGATTTAACTGACGCCTCGATTATTTTAGCAATTATACTTGGCAGCTCAATTTTGAGCTTTTTTCAGGAATACAGAGCGAGTAATGCAGTCGAAGAACTGAGAGCAAAGGTCCAGATACGGTCTAATGTTTTGCGCGATGGTAAGTTTGAAGAGCTGCCTGCGCGCGTGATTGTGCCTGGTGATATTCTCAAGTTTTCTGCCGGCAGCTTTATTTCTGTTGATGGGGTGGTGCTAGAGACCGACGATTTTTCGGTTAACCAATCAATTTTGACTGGTGAATCAGTGCCTGCTGAAAAGAAGCCGGGAATCATGCCTCGGGATTCCAGCACGGAAGAACGTACAAATTGTGTATTTATGGGCACAAATGTTCGCAATGGAACTGCAACAGTATTGGCAGTAGCTACTGGCGAAAACACCGAGTTTGGCGAGATTGCGAGTCAGCTGAAATTGCGTCCGCCTGAAACAGATTTTGAACGCGGAGTACGCCGTTTTGGGTATATGTTGACTCAAATAATGCTGGTACTAACTTTGGCTGTGTTTGCAATTAATGTATATTTTAAGGAACCCGTTATTAATTCATTGTTGTTTTCCGTCGCTTTGGCTGTCGGCATAACACCGCAGATGTTGCCGGCAATCGTCAGCATTACGCTTTCTAAAGGTTCACATAATATGTCCAAAGAGGGAGTAATTGTCAGACGCTTGAATTCGATTGAAAATTTTGGCAGTATGGACATTTTGTGCACAGATAAAACAGGAACTTTGACAGAAGGCGATGTGCGATTTGATGGAGCGGTAGATGTCGAAGGGAAAAAATCTGACGATGTGTTCAAATTGGCCTATCTTAATGCCAGTTTGCAGGTTGGAATGGATAATTCTTTGGATGACACAATTGTGGCTTTCAAAAAAATAGATATCTCATCGGTAAAAAGGCAAGGTGAAGTACCACTTGATTTCACTCGCGAACGGTTAAGCGTCATTGTTGAAGAAAATGATCAATACACTATGATCACCAAAGGAGCGCTGAATCATGTACTTGAAATATGCGCCTTTGTGCAGCAAGAAGATGGTATTGGTATTATGGACTCAGTTAAGCTGGATGAGATACATCAGCGTTATATGGAATGGAGCAATCAAGGTATACGTGTTCTGGGTGTAGCAAAAAAGTTTGTCGAACCTAAAGAAAAATATGTTGTTAAAGATGAGGAGCAAATGACATTTGTCGGTTTCCTTCTTCTTTTTGATCATCCTAAGGAAGATGTTGTAAGAACAATTTCGGACTTGGCGATTAATGGCATTGCCTTGAGGGTCATAACGGGGGACAATAAGCTGATAGCGATGCACACAGCTGGTTGTGTCGGCCTTGAAATCAAAGGAGTAATTACAGGCTCTGAACTAATAAAAATGAGTGATCAGGTTCTTTGGAGTAGCATCGAGGATACCAATCTCTTTGCCGAGGTTGATCCCAACCAGAAGGAGCGCATTAACCTGGCGCTGAAAAAGCGAGGACACGTTGTGGGATACATGGGTGATGGCATTAACGATGTGCCTGCTTTGCATGCAGCTGATGTCAGTATTTCTGTAGATAACGCTGTTGATGTTGCGAAAGAATCTGCTGATTTCGTGCTGATGGAAAAAAGCCTGGAAGTATTAAATCGGGGCATTGAGCTCGGACGCACAACTTTTGCTAATACTTTAAAGTATATTTTTGTGACTACAAGCGCCAACTTCGGGAATATGTTCAGCATGGCCGGAGCTTCACTTTTTATGCCATTTCTTCCGCTGCTGCCGAAGCAAATACTTTTGTTAAATTTCTTGAGCGATTTCCCGGCAATTGCTATAGCCAATGATGCTGTTGATCAGGAAGTATTGAAAAAGCCACGTAGGTGGGATATACAGCTGATTCGCAACTTTATGTTCACGTTTGGGTTTTTGAGTTCGGTTTTTGATTATTTAACTTTTGCCGTTTTGTTAATAATATTTGAAGCGAGTGAAGGTATTTTCAAAGTGGCTGGTTTGTACTGTCAATCTTAACTGAGTTGTTGACCTTGTTGGTTATGCGGACAAAAAGGCCTTTCTTTAAGAGCAGGCCGGCACCAATATTAGCTTTTACATCATTGGCCGTTGCGATGCTGACTCTGGCCATACCATATTTGCCCATTAGTAATATTATGAATATTGAACCTATTCCTTTTAAGGTAATGGCTTCGTTATTGGCAATTGCTGTTTTATACATTATTGTAACCGAGATTGCTAAGCATTACTTTTATAAAAAAAGCAATAATCGTAAAATTAACAAGAACTAGTAGCGAAACATTATTAAAGAACAAAAAAGGGGGAGTTTTATGAAAAAAGTGCTAATGCTATTTATGACCTTATTTTTTGTTATTACTAATAATGTAATGGCCAATTCTATTTTTAAAATTGATGAGCTGGATATAAATATCAGTATTCCCTCTGACTATACTGTTTTGACAAGAGATCCGGCGGGTAGCTCGGAAGCCTTGAAGACATTGAAAATTGATAAAAGCGAATTTAATTCTATGATGATGGAAAAGGAAGCCTATCTCATTGCCTTGGATGCAAATAGAATGTATGAAGTCACAGTAGCAACTGAGAAGAAATATTACAAACTGGCAAATGCAATCCAGGACCTGAACCTTTTTGAAAATGCCCAGATAGAAAAAAAGATGCCCGAATTGATGGATGCTATGAGGAAAGCCGGGAAAGCTCCAATTAGCAATTATATTTATACAATCAACAAAGCAAAATACATCGTTGTTGATTATTGGCGCAAAGATGAAAATGGACCCAATGTATATACGAGGAACTACAACACGGTTAAGAATGGCAAAATGATTGTAATCTCTATTGCGAGGCTTGACGGGAAAGAACTTACCAAGGGAAATGCGGACAGCTTTAAGAGCATTATAGACAACATTGTTTTTGAAGAAAAAACAACCAAAAGAGTTCAACCTTCTACGGGAGGAATTCTGCTGATATTTGGCGTTGGGCTAATTGTTATTATTTGCGCATTTGTGATTATTGTAAAAAAACTTTAAACAGAGATGAAGACTAAAAATTTGCATAAAGAAACTTGTACTTTTTCTATTACGTGTATATAATGAAAATATGGATGGGGTATGTGATTACCAATAAAGCTTAATTTATGCTTTGGCAGTGTGATGACGTGTTAGCAGGTAACGAACTTTTTACCTGATAAAGGCAAAAAAACGCATCCTTAACGATGGTCGCATTGAATAAGAGCAGAACCCCTGAGGGTTCTGATCTTTAATTTTACATACTCTATGCATTAATAGATTCTCATAATTAATATCTTTGCAAGGTTAAAAAGGAGGAATTTGTATGTTTGAACTTCAACCATTTAGAAAGGGTCATTTGTCCAAGAAGGATTTCTTCACCAATTTTTTTGACAATATTTTTGATGAAGATTTCAGCCCCGCGGGAGTTTTTGGCTCATCATTTAAAGTTGACGTGCGCGAAACTGACAAGAATTTCACAGTAGATGCTGATTTGCCAGGCTTTAAGAAGGAAGATGTCAATGTTTCTTACAAAGACAATTACCTTACCATTAAAGCAAAACGTGAGGAAGAGGTGAAAGAAGAAAAAGAAAATTATCTTCGGCAGGAACGCAGCACTGGCGAAGTAATGAGGCGCTTCTATGTTGAAGATGTCGATGAGGAGGCTATTGACGCAGAATTCAAAGATGGTGTTCTGAAGATTGTTTTGCCGAAAAAAGAAAAAGTTATTGCAGAGAAAAAGGTAATCAACATTAAATAGTTTATGGAGAATTAGATTAAAACGGAACAGGCATGTCACATGTATTTGTGGTTATGCCTGCTCCGTTTTTTAATAACTTCGTACACTCATTCTATTGTGCTGCCAACGTGCTAAAACTGATAAAGAATAGTTAAGCAAGAAGTACAAGATTGCCACGGCACCGAAAATCGCAAATACTTGAGCAGTAGAGCCGTACTTTCCTATAAGGATCATCCCTTTGCCAGTGAGCTCTTCCGTACCTACAGCCCAAACAAATGAGGAATCCTTGATAACGGTGGTGAATTGAGACATCATAGGCGGGATGACATTTCTGAAAGCTTGTGGAAGAACTATGTGCCAGACAATCTGTAAGGTGCTCATGCCTTGTGATTGTGCTGCTTCAATTTGCCCTTTTGGCAAAGAGTTCAAGCCACCACGGATTATTTCTGACATAATCGCCGCAGTGAAAATAGTCATAGCCAAAATGCCTGAGTAAGTAGGTGGTAATGGCGTCATGAACCTTGCTGTCAGAACAAGCAGAAGACACGGTACATTTCTTACGATATCAACGTAAAGAATACTGAGATGTTTGAATATAGGGATTTTCAGGTAAATGGCAAGACCAAGCAAGGTGCCGAAAATAACGCTGAAGATTATGGAAAAGAAAGATATTTTCAGTGTGACAGCTAAGCCTTCCAACAGAAAGGATATAATAGAATAATCAAGCAAAGCTGATATCATGATTTCACCCCCGCTGTTTTTTCGAGGTGTTTGATATATTTTGTCAAGGGGAAGCACATCAGCCAATATAATAAGCCCGTAACAAGGTAAGTTGGTCCATAATACATATTCATGCCCGACCAGGAATCAGCACGATACATCAGGTCGCCGCCAGCAATCATTGCTAAGACAGAGGTGTTTTTGATGAGGCTGACACTCTGGTTGGCAATGTTAGGAAGAATTATTCTTTTGGCTTGAGGCAGGATGATATAACGCATGGTTTGAAAATAGGTAAAACCTTGTGAGATCCCTGCTTCGCTTTGTCCACGAGAAATGGCAAGAATTCCTGAACGCACAGCTTCTGACATATATGCACCGGTATAAAGACCGATACCAAGGCAGCCAATAAGAAAAACCGGCAGCATAATCTTTAGATGAGGCAGTGCATGGTAGAGAAAAATAACTTGAATTACCAGGGGAGTATTCTGAAAAAATTCTACGTAAATGCGGTTTAATCTGCGCACATTCTTATTTGGAAAAACACCGGCAATACCAAACAGAATACCTAGCGCAAGAGAAATAATTAAAGCGACAATGGCCACTTCCAATGTTACTTTCAAACCTTCGGCAAAAACTTGCCAATCATTTAAAAGCGCCAGCCATTTGTATTCTGCAAAAGGATTGGTTGCCATTATTTAAGATCCCATTTTTTCAGAAGTTTATCCATCTCGCCGGATTTTTTCATATCATCGAAAGTTTTTTCTACTAAGTCAAATAGAGCTTTATTGTCTTTTTTGGTTGCTGCGCCATAAAGCTGCGGAGCAATTTTATCTGGCAGGAGTTCGGTAGCATCATCTCTATAGCCGAGAAGATTGGAGGTATCCATAGCATAAGCATCAGCGCGGCCGGCAGACAATGCGGTTTTGCATTCTGAATAGGTTGGAAATTCTATAAAGTTAACCTTAATGCTGGCTTTATCAGCAGCTGCTTGTACGCCTTTGCGTGTTGTGGCACCTTGTGGAACGGCAATGGTTTTGCCATCCAGATCCTTGAGTGATTTTATGCCGCTGTCCTTTTTAACCAAGAAACCAACTGGATCTTCGTAGTAAGGTGTGGTCATGTTATATGTCTGTTTTCTTTCATCGGTTATGGTAAAGGTCGCAATGCAGAGATCGATTTCACCACTGTCGAGCAGAGGACCACGGGTTTTAGCAACAACACCGGTCAAGTCAATTTTATTTTCGTCGCCCAAAATTTTCTTGGCAATTGCTTTAGAAAGGTCTATCTCAAAACCTTCGATTTTGCCTGTTTTTGGGTCTTTGAAACCGAATTTTGGTACATCGACCTTGACACCGACTTTTAAGACGCCACGGTCTTTAATTTTTTGGATGCCGTCAGAAGCGGTAGCCTTTTTCGAGTCATCCTTTTTGGTATCACCGCCGCAACCAGCTGTCAGAATACCAAAGGATGTTATTAATGCTATCCCAAGTGCCAATAGTTTTTTTCTTGATAAAGACATAATTTTATCCCCTCTCATAAATAATGTTTATCTGATGATTTTGCTTAGGAACTGTTGAGCCCGTTCGTTTTGCGGGTTATGGAAAAAGTGCTCAGGAGTACCAGTTTCAAGTATTTCACCGTCGGCCATGAATATGACACGATCGGCAACTTTACGGGCAAAGCCCATCTCGTGTGTAACAACAACCATGGTGATCCCGCTACTAGCCAAGTCAACCATTACGTCTAGAACTTCATTGATCATCTCTGGATCAAGTGCGGAAGTTGGTTCATCGAAAAGCATGATCTGTGGATGCATATTGAGAGCACGGGCGATAGCAACGCGCTGCTGTTGGCCGCCTGATAATTGTGCAGGATAGGCGGCGGCTTTTTCTTTAAGACCGACACGTTCCAGAAATTCTAAGCCGGTTCTTTCTGCTTCTTCTTTTTTCACACCTTGCACACGGATGGGAGCTATAGTTAAATTCTCCAGAACTGTTTTGTGAGGGTATAAGTTAAATTGCTGAAAGACCATGGCCACTTTTTGTCTGACCTCTCTGATTGGTGCGCCTGGTGCGGTAATCTCAATTCCATCGACAGTAACTGTACCGTTTTCAGGTTCTTCCAGGTGATTCATACATCTGATCATAGTACTCTTGCCAGAACCGCTCGGACCAATAACAACAACCTTCTCGCCTGACTCAACTTTTAGAGAGATATCTTTGAGCACATGATTGTGACCAAAATATTTGTTAACGCCAGCTAATTGAATCAATAGGCTGTCCTCCTTTTTAAAAATTGTTTATTGAATTGAATAAAAGAAAAACGCCTGAGTTCATTTTTATGAACTCAGGCGCCTGTGCCTTATGCATCAATTTTAGATGGACAATTTTCAAAAGTCAATAGCCTTAACAAACAAAATTTGTAAAAATATTAACATTACATTGCAAAAATATGAAAACTATTGATAAATATTTATAAATATGATAAAAAAATAACATTAAATTCAAAGCTGGTAGAAATATGCTGCGTAGAAATAGACATAAATGATATAACGATATTCCGAAATGGAAGAACACTTTGTTGATTAATTTTAGATATTTATATTGTTACTCTGGTGTATTTATAAAGCATTTACACAATTGTGGGAAACGACCTTCCTTGACGATGATAGTGTAATTTAAGTATAATTAAAAGTAGTATACTAAAACTTCGATAGGAAGTGAGAAAAATAATAAAACGCCGAATTCCATTTTTGGAAACGGGGGAACCATTATTGGGGTTAATCCTATTAGGAAGGGCAAATTCTTCTTTCTGCCCTAACCCGTCAGCTAACTTCGTAGGCGCAATGAAAGAGGAGGAAAACAATGAAAAAAATAAGAATAGGTCTTTTGGGTTTTGGGAAAACGGGAAAGCTTGTCGCAAATGAATTTATTAAGGATGAGGCATTTTCTTTGTCGTGGGTAGTTAGAAAAACTGCTACAGATCACCATGATTATGCTAGCCGCGTACTAGGGTACGAATACGATTGCGGAAAATTATTTTCTGTGGAAGAACTAGACCATAACTTTAGGATGGAAAATCCTGTTGATGCATTAGTGGATTTTTCCAGCTCAGATGGTGTACGTTTATACAAGAATATTATTGGTGAGAAAGTGCCGGTTATAACAGCAATTTCAAATTATGAACCTGCTGATTTGGATTTGCTCAATTCTATTGCAGAGCATGCACCTGTACTCTATTCGCCAAATATTACGTTAGGAATTAATGTACTTATGGTAGCGGCTCAGATTATTCAAAAAATTGCACCTCATGCCGATATTGAAATAGTCGAAGAACATTTTAAAGCAAAAAGCGAAGTATCCGGTACTGCGAAAAGAATAGCGGGAGTACTTGATCTAAACCCGAAAACACACATAAATTCTATACGAGTTGGCGGAATAGTAGGACGCCATGAGATAATATTTGGTTTGCCAAACCAAACTATAAGATTGTCGCATGAGAGTATTAGTCGCGCTGCTTTTGGTCAAGGAGCGATTTTTGCGGCAAAAGCAATACTGGGAAAGCCCCCTGGTATGTATACGATGGAAAATATTATTGCAAAGATGTTTGAACAAAACATACCTGTTTATTAAATTTTAATTCATTTTACATTTTTGCAATAAAAAGTGTTGACAGTGATAAATCGTGGTGATAGACTAATAACAACTTAATAATACCTAAACAAACCGTTGAGGTGGAGATAACGCCGAAATATGCGCTTACAGAGAGTCCGGGTAGCTGGGAGCCGGATAGAGATGCAGTTCGACAAATGGACCACCGAGGGTGCGGTCAAATCGATGAAAATCGAGAGTATTCCGCAACGTAGCATCTGCGTTATTGATGAGGAATGTGTTGGCATTCTGCGAAAGAGTATGGGAGTAATCTCATAAAACAAGGTGGTACCGCAGGTTTATACACCTGTCCTTGCATAAGGACAGGTGTTTTTTATTTAAACCGACGCTTATATTTTAGGCGGTTGCGCTACTCAAATTGCTAAATGCCAAGACGTGTTTGCGTAGTTTGAGTAACGTAACCGTCTATTTTTTATACAGTCGTGAGGAGGGAATAAATTGTTAAATTTAGCGTTAGAGGAAGTAAAAAAATATGAAAAAGACTTCAGCGCTGTGCCGGTATGTGCAGAGGTTTTCGCCGACATGATGACACCAATCAGTTTCTTAAATTCTGTGAGGGAAAGCAGCAATAATTACTTTCTGCTCGAGAGTGTTGAGGGCGGTGAAAAATGGGGACGGTATTCCTTCATCGGCTATGACCCAATAGTGCGTATTGGCGCTAAAGATAATGCGATGGAAGTTAAAAATACAGCTGCTGTTAAATTTACCAGTGATAATCCAGTCGACTGTTTGCGGGAAGTACTCGCTGAATATAAAGTGCCGAAGTTAAAGAACCTTCCGCCTTTCACCGGTGGTTTCGTTGGTTACTTCGCCTATGAATTCTTCAAGTATTGCGAACCTGATTTCAAGTTTTCCGCTGATAAAAAAACGGAGTTCCCTGATTTTGATTTGATGTTGTTTGACAAAGTAATAGCGTTTGACCACTTGAAACAAAAAATATTCATCATTGTCAATGTTAAGACAGACCATGTTGAGGTCAACTATCGTAAAGCCGAAAGAGAAATCGAGCAAATAAAGCAGATGCTGAAAAAGGCCGGAACTTATCCGGAATTCGTGCCTGCCAAGCTTGGCGAGATGGTGCCGAACATGAATAAGGAAGACTATATGGCGATGGTAGAAAAGGGCAAGCAGTATATCAAAGCGGGCGACATTTTCCAGGTCGTGCTCAGTCAACAGTTTACTGCAGATTATGACCAGAGCCTTTTCAATGTCTATCGGATTTTACGCACAACCAATCCTTCCCAATATATGGTTCTGATCAAGAATGATGATGTGGAGATTGCAGGCAGTTCACCGGAAACTTTAGTTAAAATAAATGGCAAAGAGATAACAACTATGCCGATTGCGGGAACAAGACCACGGGGAACGACAGAAAGCGAAGACTTACGTTTGGAAGAAGAACTTTTGGCTGATGAAAAGGAAATAGCGGAACATAACATGCTGGTGGATTTAGGCAGAAACGATGTAGGGCGTGTCAGCAGCTTCGGTACGGTAAAGGTTCTGGACTACAAAAAAGTCAGTCGTTTCTCTCACGTTATGCATATCACAACGAGGGTGACCGGCGAGATGAAGGACGATAAAGACAATCTCGACGCACTTTGCTCCATCTTTCCGGCAGGAACGCTGTCAGGGGCACCAAAAATCAGAGCCTGCGAGATTATTGACGAACTGGAACCAACAGCACGCGGACCTTACGGCGGGGGCATGGGGTACATTGATTTCTCAGGAAACCTTGATGTTTGCATAACCATCAGAACGATGGTCAAGCGAGCAAACAAAGTTTATGTACAAGCCGGTGCAGGCATAGTAGCTGACTCCGTACCGGAAAACGAGTATCTGGAATGTATGAACAAGGCAGGCGCAGTTTTCCAGGCTTTGAAAGAAACAACCAAGGCGAGATAAGGAGGGAACGGAAAATGATTTTGATTATAGATAATTACGATAGTTTCACTTTTAACCTTTACCAGTTTGTCGGCAGCATCAACGAGGATGTATTGGTAAGACGCAATGACAAGATAACGGTAGAAGAAATTGCTGAACTTAAGCCTTCACATATTATCCTCTCTCCCGGACCAGGCTATCCGAAAGATGCGGGGATTTGTGAAGAAGTGCTGCAAAACTTAAAAGGAAGTTTCCCTATCATGGGAGTTTGTCTGGGGCATCAGGCCATCGGCGAAGTTTTTGGCGGCAAAGTCGCCCCGGCACCGCAGCTAGTACATGGTAAACAGAGCAAAATCATGATAAAAGGTAAATGTAAATTATTCGAAGGACTGCATGAAAGTTTTCCGGCAGCAAGATACCATTCGCTGGTCGTAGAAAAGGAAGGACTTCCTGATGAACTTATCGTCGCTGCAGAAACTGAAGATGGTGAAATCATGGCAGTCAAACACAGGGATTACGAAGTCTACGGAGTACAGTTTCATCCAGAATCCATCATGACTCCGGACGGAATGCAAATTATAAAAAATTTTTTGAAGATAGGAGTTGAACAATAATGATTGCACAAGCTATCAATAAATTATCAGCAGGCAATGACCTTACACTGGAAGAAACAACCGACGCTATGCGCCAAATTATGAATGGTGAAGCAACAAATGCGCAAATTGCGGCATTTCTGACAGCAATGCACATTAAAGGTGAAACGATAGATGAAATAACGGCGTGCGCCATGGTTCTCAGAGAGAAGTGCACAAAAATCGTGCCGGATAAAGAAGCACTTGATATCGTTGGCACTGGCGGTGATAAATCAAATACCTTCAATATTTCCACAACAAGCTCGGTCGTTATTGCGGCAGGCGGAGTACCAATTGCAAAACATGGCAACCGTTCCATGTCGAGTAAATGCGGTGCGGCTGATGTACTGGAGGCCTTGGGCGTAAATATTAGCGTAGAACCGGAAAAGAGCCAGGAAGTATTAGAAAAAGCAGGCATCTGCTTCCTGTTTGCGCAAAAGTATCACGCTTCTATGCGTTTTGCTGGTCCTGTCCGCAAAGAAATCGGTATTCCGACTGTTTTCAACTATATCGGACCTTTATCCAATCCTGCTTTGGCCAAGATGCAGCTGATGGGTGTCTATGATGCCAAGCTGGTTGAACCACTGGCGAAAGTATTGGTTAATCTCGGACTAAGACGTGGTATGGTCGTATATGGCAACGGTATTGACGAAGCAACTTTAACCGGCCCTACTACGATTTGCGAATTCAATGATGGCGAAACGAGGACATACACCATTACCCCCGAGGAAGTCGGGCTCAACCGTTGTGAATTAAAGGATCTGGTTGGCGGCGTTGCTGAAGAGAATGCTGAAATAACCAGAAACATTCTGACTGGCAAGGAACGTGGACCAAAGAGAGACGCAGTGCTTTTAAATGCAGGGTTATCACTGTATATAGGCGGCAAGGCGGCAGCAATTACCGAAGGAATTCAAATGGCGGCGCAACTGATTGACAGCGGCAAGGCAAAAGCCAAGCTAGATGAGTTCGTTGCCCTTACCAACCAATAAGCGAGGAAAGATTATGATACTGGATAAGCTGGCTGCTGAAGCACGTAAGCGCGTGGCCATTCTCAAAAACCAAAAATCGTTGGACATGATTAGAAGTGAAGCAAAGAAATTGCCCAAGGGGAATTTTGCTTTTGAAAAAGCTTTGCGTCAGAAGGATATATCATTTATCACGGAAGTTAAAAAGGCATCGCCTTCGAAGGGCCTGATTGCCATAGACTTTGATTACTTAAGGATTGCCAAAGAATATGAAGCGGCCGGAGCTGCAGCAATCTCGGTGCTAACAGAGCCTACAGCTTTTTTAGGTTGTGATCAATATTTGAAAGACATTCGCAAGGTAGTCGGCATACCGCTTCTGCGTAAGGATTTTACAGTAGATGAATATCAGATTTATGAAGCCAAGACCATTGGCGCTGATGCTGTCCTTCTGATTTGTGCTTTGCTTGATACAGAGACCATCAGAAAATATCTGGCGATTTGCGACGAGCTGGGGCTGTCTGCTTTGGTAGAAGCGCATGATGCCGAGGAAGTAAAAAGCGCTTTGCAGGCCGGCGCAAGAGTAATCGGCGTTAATAACCGCAACCTTAAAGATTTTACGGTTGACTTGCAGAACAGCATCAATTTGCATACACTGGTGCCGGGAAACATCATTTTTGTTTCGGAAAGTGGGATTAAAACACCAGATGATGTAGCCATCTTGCGCAAAAATGGTACCGATGCAGTATTGATTGGTGAAACTTTGATGCGCAGCAATGATATTTCCGGGGAAATAAGCAAATTGCGTAGCGAGGTTTAAAACTATGACAAAGATTAAGATATGTGGTTTGACCAGAACAGATGATATAGATGTGGTCAATGAATTTATGCCGGATTATATCGGTTTTGTTTTCGCCAAAAGCAGACGCCAGGTTTCAGCCGAACTGGCAAAAGAGTTGAAAAAAAGGTTAAAGCCGGAAATAAAAGCCGTTGGCGTCTTTGTTAATGAGAAACCGGAAAATATTGCTGAAATAGCCAATCAAGGTATCATTGATTTAATTCAAATACATGGCGATGAAGATGCTGCGTATTGTGAGCAACTACGCAAACTCACACAAACACCAATCATTAAAGTTGTGAGGGTCGAGTGCGAAGATGATCTTGCTGGCATTGAAGAATTTGACTGTGACTATTATTTGTTTGATACTTTAAGCAGTAAAGAGTATGGTGGTACAGGTAAAGCCTTTGATCACAGCATCTTACATAACAAGGAAATAAAGAAACCGTTCTTTGTGGCCGGCGGCCTGAACCAGGACAATGTGGCGGAAGTAATTGAAGGGATAAAACCTTTCGGAGTTGATACTTCTGGGGGAGTAGAAACAGAAGGAATCAAGGACGTAAATAAAATCAAACAGTTTATAAAACAGGGAAGGATAGTGGGGAAGAATGACTAAAGGAAGATATGGTATTCACGGTGGTCAGTACTTGCCGGAAACCTTGATGAATGCAGTTCTGGAACTGGAACAGGCATACGAAAAATATAAGAATGATCCAACATTTCTACAGGAGCTGCAGGCTCTTTACAGCGATTACGCCAACAGACCTTCAATGTTGTATTATGCGGAAAAGATGACCAAAGACCTTGGCGGTGCCAAGATTTATCTGAAACGTGAAGACCTTAACCATACCGGTTCACACAAAATCAACAACGTTCTGGGACAGGTACTGCTTGCGAAAAAGATGGGCAAGAAGCGTGTTATAGCTGAAACAGGTGCCGGCCAGCATGGCGTAGCAACTGCAACGGTTGCCGCATTGATGGGCATGGAGTGCGTTGTATATATGGGCAAGGAAGATACAGAACGTCAGGCTCTTAATGTTTTCCGCATGGAACTGCTAGGAGCGAAAGTTGTACCGGTTGAATCAGGTACAAAGACATTGAAGGATGCCGTTAATGAGGCTATGCGGGTATGGACTTCCCGTGTTGATGACACATTTTATGTTTTGGGCTCTGTCATGGGTCCACACCCATATCCGGAAATGGTGCGTGATTTTCAACGTGTAATCGGCAAAGAAGTCAAAAAACAAATGCTCGAGAAAGAAGGCAGATTGCCTGATGTGGTAATGGCCTGTGTCGGCGGCGGCAGCAACGCGATGGGTTTATTCTATGACTTTATTGAGGATAAGGACGTACGCTTGATTGGCGTTGAAGCTGCCGGTCGTGGCGTGGAAACCGAAGAAACAGCCGCAACGATTTCTCGCGGCAGCCTTGGCATTTTCCATGGTATGAAGTCCTATTTCCTGCAGGATGAATATGGTCAAATTGCACCCGTATATTCTATTTCTGCCGGCCTTGATTATCCGGGGATAGGACCGGAGCACGCTTATCTGCATGACAGCGGACGCGCTGAATATGTACCTGCTACTGACGACGAGTCTGTGGCTGCCTTCAGCTATCTTTCAAAAACAGAAGGTATTATTCCGGCAATTGAAAGTGCCCATGCGGTTGCTTATGCTATGAAACTTGCTCCGACCATGGACAAGGATAAGATTATCGTAATTAACCTTTCCGGCAGGGGAGATAAAGACGTGGCAGCTATTGCGAGGTATATGGGGGTTGATCTTCATGAGTAAAATTGCTAAAGCTTTTCAAGATAATCCGAAGGCATTTATTTCTTTCGTGACAGCCGGCGATCCTTCGCTGGCAAAGACAAAAGAACTTATCCTGGCACTGGAGAAAGCTGGTTCTGCTATTGTCGAAATAGGGATACCTTTTTCTGACCCGGTGGCAGAAGGTGAAGTGATTCAAAGAGCCAACATCAGAGCATTAGCAGGCGGCTGCACCACGGACAAAATTTTTGACATGCTGGCTGACTTAAGGAAAACTTCGCAGGTGCCGATTGTTTTTCTTACTTACGTCAACCCAATCTTCACTTATGGCCGCGATAAATTTTTTGCCAAATGCCAGGAAGTCGGCGTAGATGGCGTTATAGTTCCTGACGTACCTTTTGAAGAAAAAGGTGAACTGGTCGATTATTGCAGAAAATACGGTGTTGATTTGATTTCCTTGATTGCGCCGACTTCTGACCAGCGCATTCAGATGATAGCCAAGGAAGCTATGGGCTATATTTATCTGGTGTCATCTCTCGGGGTTACCGGCGTACGCAGTAATATTACAACTGATATTGGCGCTATTGTGAAGAAAATCAGAGAAGCAAGTGATAAGCCGGTAGCTGTAGGTTTCGGCATTTCGACACCACAGCAGGCGAAAGAAATGGCTGCTGTGAGTGACGGCGCGATTGTTGGCAGCGCGATTGTAAAAATCATTGAAAAATATGGTGATGACTGCGTTGGACCTGTTTATGAATATGCAAAAGAAATGAGCGAAGCAGTAAAATAGCAGTTAATAAAAGTAAAGGAGGCTCCATCGTTAACGATGGAGCCTCCTTTACTTTTATCTCAGGTTTTAAGTTCGAAATGGCTGCGATTGCAAACTAACAATCCTTCTTGCTGCAGCTTACTTAATTCATTGGACATGGCACTGCGGTCAACAGCCAGGTAATCAGCCAGCTCCTGGCGGCTGAGAGGTATATCGAAAATATGGTTTTTGGCTTCTATTGCTTGTGCGGATAAATAAGAAAGCAGTTTTTCCCGGGTTGAACGTTTCATGAGATGCTCAATCTTTTGCGTGAGCATTACGTTTTTACCTGCAAGAATCAACATCATGTTCTGAATAAGTTTATTATAGGAAGAGCAAACTGCAGCCGTATCATCAAGGACGCGTTTGTAATCAATGAATAGTATTTCGCTCTTTTCGCTGGCTAATACGCCAACTGGCATTTTTTCTGTCTGGGCACAGGTAAAGGCTTCACCAAAAATATCACCGACACCAAGTTTGGCAAGCATGGAACGGTTACCCCAGAAGTCTTCCTTGATGATGACCACACTGCCGGAAATGATGATGCCCACGGTAGGACTACCATCTTCTAAAGAAAAAATGAACGAATTTTTTTCATAAACGGCTTGCCTGGAAGCAAGGAAATTCAAAGCTGAATTAATTTCGTCTTCCTCCATATTTCTGAACAAAGGAGTCTTCTTTAAAATTTCCATTAAAATTTTCACAATATTCTTTCTCCTGCAAAATAGTTTTGTTGTAAAAACAACATACTTTCTAGCGAAAGTATATTAGAATGAACTCAAGAAGTCAAGATAAAGTAAATTTGAAAATAGATAAAAAGGATGGAGAAAAAATGGCTCTTAGAAAAATAATCAAAATTGATGAAGAGAAATGCAATGGCTGCGGCCTTTGCGTTGATGCCTGTCAGGAAGGCGCCATTGTTCTTGTAGGCGACAAAGCAAGACTCGTACGTGACGACTATTGTGATGGCCTCGGTAATTGTCTGCCAGCTTGTCCTACTAACGCAATTAGCTTTGAAGTCAGAGAAGCAGCAGAGTTTGATGAGGAAGCTGTAAAAGAACATATGGCAAAGAACGCTGCTCCTGTTAGCGGCTGCCCAGGTTGTCATGTCCAAAGCATTGAAAAGAAGGAAAGTATTAGCGTTGTGTCGAAATCACCTCAGAGTGAATTGAGACAATGGCCGGTGCAGATTAAGCTGGTTCCGATAAACGCTCCTTATTTCAAAAATGCCAGACTTTTGGTTGCAGCAGACTGTACTGCCTTTGCGTATGGTGATTTCCACCAAAAATTTATGCGTAACCATGTTACACTGATTGGCTGCCCTAAGCTCGATATGGTCAATTACAGTGAAAAACTTACCGAGATACTCAAATATAATGATATCAAGAGCGTTACGGTAACGAGGATGGAAGTGCCTTGCTGCGGCGGCATTGAAGCTGCTGTCAAAACAGCCTTGCAAAACAGCGGCAAAATGATTCCATGGCAGGTTGTGACAATTTCGACAGAAGGCGAGATTCTGGAAGACTAATCTATTGGCAAGGTAGGCTGCAAAAAGCCTATAAATAAAAGAAACAGAGGAGAGATGAGACAATGAAAGATATGTTTTGTTTTCAATGTGAACAAACTGCAGGTAGTGTAGGTTGCATGGGTAAAGCTGGAGTCTGCGGCAAACAAGCTAGCACTGCTAATTTGCAAGACGATCTTACGGGAGCAATGATTGGTTTGGCACAAGTTGCTGAGCTAAGCAAACCGACCGATTCTACAACTAAAGTTATGCTTGAGGGTTTATTTACAACCATTACTAATGTAAATTTTGATGATGAAGTATTACAAAAAAGAATCGCTGACGTGCATCGCGAGAAAGCATTGCTAGGCGCGACAGTAGACTTCCCTGACTATAAAATGTGGGATCTTTGGGATGCCAATGAAGATGTACGTTCACTTAAATCACTTATTTTACTAGGCTTGCGCGGTGTAGCTGCTTATGCTTATCATGCCTGGATGCTCGGTTATAAAGATGAAGAAGTTAATGCTTTCTTCTACAAAGGGTTGGCAGCTCTTGCGAACAAAGATAAAGCAGAAGATTTGCTGCCTTTGGTCATGGAAACCGGCCGCATCAACTTCAAATGCATGGAGATGCTGGACAAGGCTAACACAGAATCTTATGGCACACCAGTACCTACAACTGTACCACTGATGGTTGAAAAAGGACCGTTCATCGTTGTTACAGGTCATGATTTGAAAGACTTGCATACGCTGCTTGAACAAACAAAAGATAAAGGCATCAATATCTATACTCACGGCGAAATGCTCCCATGCCATGCTTATCCAAAACTTAAGGCTTATCCGCATCTGAAAGGTAACTTTGGTACAGCTTGGCAAAATCAACAAAAAGAATTTGCTAATCTGCCGGCACCTATTCTCTTTACCACTAACTGCCTGATGCCGGTTAAAGACAGCTACAGAGATCGTGTATTTACGACTGAAGTAGTAGCATACCCTGGTATGGTTCATATTGATGATAATAAAGATTTCTCACCTGTTATTGCGAAAGCTCTTGAACTTGGCGGCTATGCTGAAGATCATCCGATGACCGGTATTAACGGCGGCACTCATGTTACTACAGGTTTTGGTCATGGAACTGTCATGTCTGTAGCAGGTACTGTTATTGATGCTGTTAAAGCTGGCGCAATTAAACATTTCTTCCTGGTAGGCGGCTGCGATGGAGCAAAACCTGGTCGTAACTATTACACCGATTTTGTTAAACAGACACCTCAGGATACCGTTATTCTGACTCTTGCCTGTGGTAAATATCGTTTCAACGACCTTGACCTGGGCACAATTGGTGGCCTGCCGCGTATTATGGATATGGGCCAATGCAACGACGCTTACAGCGCAATTAAAGTAGCCGTTGCTTTGTCTGAAGCCTTCGGCTGCAGCGTTAACGAGCTGCCATTGTCGATGGTACTTTCCTGGTACGAACAAAAAGCAGTCTGCATTTTGTTGACCTTGCTGCACTTAGGTATCAAGAACATCTACCTTGGACCAACGCTCCCGGCCTTTGTATCGCCAAACATCCTGAAATTCTTGGTAGAAAATTACAATGTTACTCCAATTAGTACTCCGGAAGCAGACCTCAAAAAGATTCTTGGCTAATAGTCAAAATTTAATATTTTAAAAGAAACAGGTCACTGATTATCAGAATTTGATTAAGCAGTGGCCTGCTTTTTGTTTGTCAGCTAACAGAATAAAAATGTACACAGATGGAGAACATTTTTTGCGTAACAAAAGTTACAGTTACTATTTATGGTTAAAAAATACAGGTAAATCACAAAATTGTCACAATGTTTAGTAAGAGCCTATTGCATTTGTAATGTTTTTGGCTTATAATAAAACCATAAAGAGGCTATACATGAATAAGTTGTGGGTTCGGAAATCAAACCGAAAGGAAAGATGGAAGAGTGCTCACGCTTACTTGTAAAAAGGGCCGCAAGGCCCTTTTTAAATTAACGACAACGCCTAGCGAGAGCCTGTCAAGATGTGGTCTCTGGATACTTCGTAAAACGGTCGAGAGATTGGTAAGAGGTAAATAGTAGTCCGCAGTTGCTTGGCAAAACCCAACGGTAAATTTTTCAGTGATTAGTACAACTTAAGTGCTTCGAAACGGTCAAAGATCGGTTTGGTGAACGCAAGTCCAAGGTCATATGAAAACTAACGGAAAGGGGCTCAAAGATTTGTAAATTCTCTAGGGATTCGAAGTAATTTTTTGAATTACCAAGAGTAAAGAGAGAGTCCGCAATCTAAGGCAGATGCAATCGCAGAGGGTGTCGGTGATGTGACCACGCTATAAAAACGTGAAGTGGTCGTAAGACTGTAAAGGTTGTTAAGGATCGCACGGATGTGGTCATATCGAAAGAGGGCAGAATCGTAAAAGATTCTGCCCTCGCTTTGTTTTTGTGTAAGTTATATTTTATAGGGTGTCAGTAATAGTATGAATCTAAGATATATTATTCATTATTTTTGTAAAGATGGGTCATTGATGGGGCAGGAAAAGCGAATAATAAATTGTTAAGAAGATTTAGCTGGGGTATAATATGAAAGATAAGCATATTATACCCATTATTAACAAGAAACTTATGATATTTTATGTATCACAGGTAATATTGTCTTAGGTAATCATAATCGATGTTGTTTCAAAACATAATACATAAGTTAGAAATCTTAGTATTTAAGTCTATATTGCAAGGGGTAAAGAGTTCCTCTGGCCGCTTCCACACGCGACAATTCGGCTGCAAGCAGTCGGTCGCTGATGTGCAGCAGGCCCGTCACTTCTTTAGCCCTTGCATTTCGTGGAACGCTCTAAAAGCAACTGCTTCCAACTGTTAATTTTTGGCTATTTCTTAGACGTTTTCGCTTGACAATAATAACTATAAACTTTTGATATTTAATAACTACTAAAAAAGGAAGAATTATAATGTCTAATACAATTAATGTTCTCTCATTATTCTCTGGATGCGGCGGTATGGATTTAGGATTTGAAGGAGATTTTAACGTTTTATCTGTTGCCATAAATGATAGAATTAATCCTAATTGGGGAATAGAAAAAACACAAGATCCTAATTGGGTTCATTTGACTAAAAATAGGTTTAATACAGTATTCGCAAACGATATTAGAGAAGATGCCCAAAAAGCTTGGACCAGATATTTTGCTAAAAAGGGGATTTCCAAGAGTACGTATTTTTTGGGTAGTATAGTTGATTTAGTTAAAAAATACAAAGAAGAAGGTGTTTCTGTATTCCCACCAAATATCGATATTGTTACAGGTGGTTTTCCGTGCCAAGATTTTTCCGTTGCAGGCAAGAGAATGGGATTTGCGTCTGACAAAAGTCACAACGGTGCAAGAATAATTGATGATAATACACCTAGCGTTGAGAGCAGAGGTCAATTATACATGTGGCTTCGTGAAGTAGTTGAAATAACTAAGCCGAAAGTGTTTATTGCTGAAAACGTTAAGGGCTTAGTAAATCTTAAAGATGTAAAAAGTATTATTGAAAAAGATTTTAGCTCAGTTTGTGACAATGGCTACGTTGTTTTAGAAGGAAGAGTTCTTCATGCAGCTGATTATGGTGTCCCTCAGTCACGAGAGCGTGTAATCTTTTTTGGATTTAAAAAATCCGCACTTACAAAAGAAGCTCTCATAGAATTATCAGCTGATAAAATATCAACAGAATATGACCCATATCCTCAAGTGACACATCAATTTACAAAAAATAATCAAGGAACATCAAGGGAATTGTCAAAACCTACAGATTTGAGACATGCCTTCATAGGGCTTTTAGAGCCTGGTTTGTCGAATGATTTATCCCAAAATAAATATTCGAAAGCTAAATACATGGGAAAACATTGTCAGGGGCAAAACGAAGTTTGCCTTGATAGTGTAGGCCCAACGATTAGATCAGAACACCATGGAAACATAGAATTTAGGAGACTAAGTGTTGAGCACGGTGGCGCCAATGAAGGCGAATTAGAAAAAGGTTTGACTGAACGTAGGCTTACAGTTAGAGAATGTGCGAGGATTCAAACTTTCCCTGATGATTATGAATTTGTTTTTAATGAGGGTCGTAAAGATGGAGTTTCCGCTTCTAGTGCATATAAAATTATTGGAAATGCGGTTCCACCATTGCTTGCATATCATATAGCTAAAAGATTAGAGTTGAATTGGGAAAAATATTTTGGAGATGGTAAACAATGATTATTTCCGATAAAAAACAGTCAGATTTTAACCAATTTGCAAAACTTGTTTATAAAACAAGGGACTTTCTTAATGAAAAAGCTACGGAGGCGCCAAACTATTTTTTGTCCAGAAATGGCCGAAAATTAGAAGAAGATATATTTGTAATGATTGAGCAAGTTGCAAGAGGAACAGAGTTTGAAGGAAGCGTTAAGTTGATATCGGGCCAGAAATTTCCAGACATTGTCGCTGAAATAGCTAAGAAAAAACTTTTTGGTATAGAAGTAAAAAGCACTACGCAAGATCATTGGATAACTACTGGCAATAGTGTTCTTGAATCCACCAGGGTAGATGGAGTAGAACGTATTTTTTTGATGTTTGGTAAATTGTCTAATCCGATATTTTTTAAAGCTAGACCTTATGAAGAATGCTTGTCGGATGTAGTTGTAACACATTATCCTCGTTATAGAATAAATATGGATTTGGAAAATGGGCATACTATTTTTGATAGAATTAATTTGCCCTATGAGCAATTACGTAAACTTGATAATCCTGTTATACCAATAGTAAATTATTATAAAGGTCAACTTAAAGATGGGGAAAGTCTTTGGTGGCTTGATAATGGCACTTCGCAGGAAGGAGCTCCAATAAAAATAAGAATGTGGGGAGCTTTAGAAAAAGAAGAACAACAAAGTTTGAGAATCAGTGGCCTAGCCTATTTCCCAAGTTTGTTGTGGAGTGATTATAGTAAGTTTTCAGCATGGTTACTTGCAAGACATGGTGTTTTATCATCATCATTGCGTGATAAATTTACTGCTGGTGGAAAACAAACAATTATTACTAACGAAATAATTTTTGAAAATGTGCCAAAAATATTTAAACATATTTTTGATCTTAGAAATGACATAAGAATTGAAATTGCAGCGACATCAGAACAATTACTGTGTGAAACATGGAATGTAGAGAAAATAAGTGATGACCGCATCAGTCAATGGATTGAAATTGCAGCATCTAAATGCCGTTACTATGAAAAAAATGCAGCTATAAAGCTGCTGGAATCAATTTTACAATATAGTAGAGAAATATTCTTGAATGATTCATACATAGAAACAGATAAGCAAGTCGCGGAAGATCAAAATTGACAGTTTATTTCTTTTGACTTTATTTGATGGTTTCTCTTATACGAATTTCAATTGCGTTTTTTATTTGTAATATGCATGAGGACAAGTCTTCAACTATCTCTTCTTCCCAAAATCTGAGTACAATCCAGCCTTGATCACGAAGTTCAATGGTGTTCTCTAAGTCACGTTCTTTATTTCTTTTTATTTTTTCGTCCCAAAACTTTTTGTTTGAATGAACACGATTTTGACTGGCATTTCTACCATGCCAAAAACTGCCATCGCAAAATATTGCTATTTTATATTTGGTTAAGACAATGTCCGGTTTCCCAGCCAAATCTTTAAAGTTTTTTCGATAGCGGATTCCTTCGTTCCAAAGTGCTTGCCTTAGTGTTTTTTCTATTTTTGTGTTCGAAGATTTCACGGATCTCATTATTTTTGATATTTTTTCAGGCGATAAAGCGTTCATTTGGAAGGCCTCCGCTTAATGGTGTAATTTTCAGAAAACATTCTTTTATGATAGTATACAACAAAAAGTATTATTCATTACAATATTTTTGCTTTTTATTGAGAATATTAATTGCCTGTAAGTTCTTTATAAGGGGGGGGCATAGATTAATGGCAAAGAATTTTTTGGTAACAGATTTTGAATTTACTGTTTATACAAAGCCGGTTGGCAAACCACGCGGATTCTTCTCGGAGATATTGGAAATAGGTGCGACAAAACTTGCTGGCGATAATTTCGAGTGTGTTGGCAACATCCAGAGCTTTGTTAAGCCACAATTTTATCCTAAACAGGCTAAAGAATCACTCAATTTTTCCATGATTACAATGGCTGATCTGAAGAAGGGAATTCTATTCCCGGAAATGATTGAGAGAATGAAAGCACACTATACTCCGGGCGAAACATATTTTGTTGCTTGGGGTGACGCTGATTTCAAAGTTATTGATACTGCCTGCAAACGCTACAAGATTGATAATCCGGTTTTGTTTTCGGACTATCTTGATTTAGCGGCAGGATATAAGCAGTTGTTTGAGAAGGAGAAAACGCCATCTCTGAAGTCTGCCGTGGAAGAACAGAAGGTTGTTATGGAAGGGACCTGGCACACAGCCTTGGATGATGCTATTAATACTTCCAAGCTGCTGGTAAAGCTGATTGAAGATGGCTGGGATGTAGAAGCTTTCATGGCAACGCAGCCTAAAGAAACTTATCACAGATAAAACTGCCCTTTGTTAGTTTAAATAACTTGCGTAGTAGTGTCCTTTTTGTTACAATAGGTTGGTGATTTTATTGTAAAGGGGATCCTACTGTGGAGATAAAGAAAGTTGCTACGCCACAAGAGCTTGAAGAAGCTTTTCGTGTTCGTATCAATGTTTTTGTGAAAGAGCAGGGCGTGCCTGAAGATTGTGAAATTGATCAAAATGAGAAGGCGGCTGAACATGTAATACTTTGTGACGGCAGCAAAGTTGTTGGCACAGGCCGTGTGCGTTATTTTGGCTGTTTGGCCAAACTTGAACGTATTTGCATTTTACAGGATTATCGCAAATTAGATGCTGGCCGAATGATTGTTGAAGGCTTGGAAAAGTTAGCGCGTGCCAAAGGCATGACTAAGGCCAAGCTGCATGGACAGACCCAGGCTGAGGGCTTTTATCATAAGCAAGGGTATAAGACATCTTCAGAAGTCTTCATGGAGGATGGGATACCGCACGTATTGCTATTAAAGGTTTTATAAAATAAAAAAATCGTCTGAGATTTGTTCTCGGACGATTTTTGTTTTTGGTTTATTTTGCTCCGGGCATATTTTCCAGCAGGTGAAGTTCACTGCCGTCAACAAAGTTAACTCTGATTATTGCAGCTTTAACGGTTAAATCAGAATCAGAGGTATTGATCAATTCTTTTTCGCTAGGCACAAAAGGATTCAAAGGCCAGCTGAAATGGAATTCTTGTTTGGAATTGACAGGGAATGGGCCGGCATTGACGAATTTTTGGGAGAATATTTTATCTTTGTTTTTGTTATAAACATCGACTTGACCGATAAATTCAGCTACTTGCTTGCCTTGTTTGAATTCAACGGCAGGAGTGTAGGAGAAAGCATAGGAGGCGCCGTATCGATTGTTTTTCTGGTGTTCAAACTTTTCGGAAGTTATGGCAACTTGTTCTTGAATTTTCTTTGCCAAAGGTTTGTTCAAAACAGCTAATTTTTCTGTTTTCACTTTAGAGATTGCAGCAAGAAATTCATGAATGTTATTAATGCCAACAACACACCAGGTTTCATCCTGAAGCTTACGCATTTTTAACTGTAAGGCGAAGTCTTCATCAACTTGGTTCTGATGAATGACGACATCTAAGTAAGCAATATTGCCTTCAATCCTGGTTTCTTTCACGCTCTTAAATGTGACATTGCGGAAGTCGGTCAGTTCAGTGAATTTTTTTGCCAGAATTTGTTCAGGAGCTTTATTATCGCTCTCTAACGAACCGGATTCAACATACTTTCTTGTTTGTTCAACCATGGAATTTACAAAGGATTGTTTTACGGAGGCCATTATGCTGGCCAGAAAATCGTTAATACCGTCCTGGGTTGGCTGCCTCAGCGTTGGGGCAATGACATCGTCGAAAGCCTCGCTGTAAAAAGTTTCCATGTCAAAATGTTTTTCAAAAGTTGCTAAATCATGTTGTTTGATGGCGTTGCTGATCAGGTTAATGGAATGCTCCGGTGTTTTTTTCTGCCCGGAGAAATAAAATAATGCGCCGACCGAGATACAGACGACAAGAATCAGGGCAATTGACAAAGTTAACTTAGTGCGTGTACGCAAGACAATCGGCTCCTTTTCAATAATTACAATTTATTCTATTTATTATAGTGCTTGCGCGGCTTATAGTAAATCCTTTTCAATAATTTTTCTTTGCTTAATTTATTAAACATGTTATAATAAAAATCTATTTATGGACTCAAAGGTTGTGAGGTGTTGAGCCCACCAAACAACCGCACTTGCAGCTTCGGCTGTAAGTAACGAAAAACCCGCTGACTTTGTCAGCGGGTTTTTTTACTTTATAATCAATAATTTTGAATTTAATCTTCTTTGCGCAAAAGATTGAGTTTATCAAAAATCTTGAAAGATAGGCTCATGATGATGGCAACAACTGTTGCAAGAACCATGCCTTGAATGCTCATGGTTCCAATGGTCAGCTTTGCGCCGCTGACGCCGATGGTAAAGATAACACCGGAAAGAACCATGTTGGAAGATTTACTGAAGTCAACTCTGCCATCAACAAGGATGCGGATACCGGAAACAGCAATTACACCGAAAAGCAGACAGCAGACACCGCCCATAACCGGAACAGGGATGCTGCGTATGAGCTCAGCCAGCTTACCAATGAAGGAAAGGCCGATAGCCATGACTGCCGCACCACCGATTACCCAGACGCTGTAGACTTTGGTTATTGCCATAACACCGATGTTTTCACCATATGTGGTATTTGGCGTTGCACCAAAGAAGCCTGAAAGAATATTGGCGAGACCATCAGCGAAGAGAGAACGGGAAAGACCTGGTTTTTCAATTAAGTTGCGTTCTACTATGTTGCCGGTAACAACCAAGTGACCAATATGCTCAGCCAAAACGACCAGAGTTGCAGGTGCAATGATCATGATTGCATCAAGACTGAATTCTGGTTGATAAAATTGTGGAATCTGGAACCAAGGTGCATTGTAAACTGGTGTGAGGTCAACCATGCCCATGGCAAAAGCAAAGATATAGCCAGCGACAACACCAACCAAGACCGGTATGATTGAAAGGAACCCTCTGAATACTACGCTGCCGATAACGGTAATGCCAAGGGTAAACATGGAAACTGCTACGTTGCTGAAATTAATTTTGTCACCGGTTAAACCAGCCATGCCGGCTGCTACCGGTGCGAGTTCGAGACCGATTATTGCTACGATTGCGCCCATACAAGCTGGTGGGAAGATAACATCTATCCATTTTGTACCGACCATTTTGATAATGAAAGAAAACAGACAGAAGAGCAGACCAAAAACGATAAAACCAGATTGCGCAGCGGCATAACCGTGCGAACTGAGTATAACCATAACAGGGGAGATAAAGGCAAAACTTGAACCTAAGTAGGAAGGGATTTGTCCTTTTGTAATAAAAATGTAAAGCAGCGTGCCGATGCCGTTCATGAAAAGGCAAGTAGTTGGATTGACATGGAACAGAAAAGGAACTAAGACTGTGGCGCCGAACATGGCAAATAAATGCTGGAGGCTGAGTGGGATATTAAGTAGAAGTGGCGGCCGTTCTTCAACTTGGATAATTCTTCTTTCCATCAAGTAAAAACCCCTTTACGTCAAATTTTAACCTTTTATATTTTAATTCCTTTTCTCTGATAAATCAATGGAAGAAAGGCAATTTTATGAATGTTTTAGAAAATTTTGCTTTGAATGTTCTGATTGTGTTGATGGTGATGACTGGAATACATGCTTAGTAGTATAATTAAGATATAAAAGGTTAATCCTGAAGGAGGATGATTATGCGAAAAACAGGAAAGATTGTATTATTATTGGTATGCTTTATGTTTTTGATTGCCGGACAGGTTTTGGCGGCAGAGCAGGAATATGATATTGTACGGGCAAATGGCTCTGTGACGCGCGAAGTAGCCCCTGATACTGCGTTTGTAAACGTTGGTGTGACTACGCAGGGCAAAACCGCAGAAGAAGCTCGAAATGCCAATGCCGAAATAGTAAATAACGTAATCGCTTCCCTCGAAAATATGGGCATCGGCAAAGAAGACGTTAAAACAGTAGGCTACAATCTGTACCCGGAATACAGCGATGCTTTTAAAGGTAAACGCATTATCACAGGATACAGTATGAGCTATAGCCTTAACGTTAAAGTCCGGAATCTAGACAAAGTCGGTTCTGTTATTGACCAGATGTTTGCTGATGGCGCTAACAATTTTAATGGTGTTACCTTTACTGTCAGCAATCGCAAGGAGCTGGAACGGGAAATGCTGGCTCTTGCAGTAAAAAATGCGGAAGAAAAAGCTGGCATAGTTGCGAATGCCGGCGGACGCACGTTGGGTAAGCTGGTTGCGGCAAATATTGGCAGCGTGGGCGGTATGGACTATAGCGATTCCAATTATGAAACTATAGCGCTGTACAAGTCGGCGGCAGGCTCAGCACCGACAAAAATTATGGCAGGAAACCTCAAAGTCAGCGCAGATGTTGATGCTGCTTTCGAACTTTTGTAGTATTTTACAATTAGCATATTGTTTTTTAGAATGAAATAAGAGCCAGCTGCAACGCAGCTGGCTCTTATTGGTTTTTGTGTTAATTATTTTTTTGTTAAGGTGTAGTTTTGCAGTGCTTCCAACATTTCTTTGCTTTCTGGCGGATTCGCTGCGCAAATTGCTGCCAAAGCGGCAAAGTCTTCCAGTTCCTTGCCCCATTTGAAGCAATCATCATCGCTATAACAAGCGACGACAATTGGTTTGTCCTCGTCTTCCGGAGTAGTGCCTGCCTCATCGGTTATGATGATATAGGATTGCGCGGAAGGGAAGTCCATACCAAAAATGGTAATATGTTCTTCTTCGGTTTCTGATTCCCAAAAACCAAGTTTTTCAAATTCTGAACTGAGCTGGGTCATGATGATTCACCCCGTTTTTTAGATTGTCTATGTATAGGATAGACCATTGAGACTAGTTTGTCTATGCAAAAAAATAAGGTTCAGTACTGCATTTTGTTATGGTCTATAGTATAATGAACAAAGAAAAACAAGAGGGGATGCGACAAAGATGCCAAAGAGGGAAAAGTATCATCCATCTGCACTGCAAATAGAATACATTTGTCCTAAATGTGGCAAGCATCTGGCTTGGGCGATTCCGACGACGATAATAAAATGCCCTGAATGCGGTAAATGGGTAAACAGTAAGAACCGCAAGATTGCGAGCGAAGTGTTTTTGCCTATCGATAGTAATCAATTAGTGTTGTTTCCAGATTGTTAAAAAGTTTAAGAGGGGGATACATGGTTATGGAAAAAATATGGCAGGAAGCTGCAGCAATGCAGGAAGAACTTGTAGCACAAAGAAGAGATTTGCATAGACACCCGGAATCAGCCTGGACGGAGTTCCGTACGGCTTCCAAAGTGGCAAGCACGCTTGAAGCTTTAGGTTATGAAGTTTTGTGCGGAGCACAGGTTGTAAAAGAAGAAGCCATGATGGGCGTCCCAGACGCAGCCGTGCTTGAAAAAGCAATGAAGAGAGCTCTGGAAGAGGGCGCAGAACAAAAATGGGTAGAAAAGATGCGCGGCGGCAAAACAGGCGTTGTTGGCATCATGAAGTTTGCCAAGCCGGGAAATGTTGTTGGCCTGCGTTTTGATATGGATTCCAATGATGTTGAAGAAGCAACTGCTGAAAACCATCGCCCTGTTGCAGAAAATTTCCGCTCTTTACATGAAGGGTTGATGCATGCCTGCGGCCATGACGGTCACGTAACAGTAGGTCTTGCAGTTGCCAAACTGATTGCTCAGCATAAAGAAGAAATGAGCGGTACAATAAAAATTATTTTCCAGCCAGGAGAAGAAGGCGTACGTGGTGCCAAAGCAATGGTTGCCAGTGGTATCGTGGATGATGTGAAATACTTCTTGTCCGGACATATCGGTTTTAATGCCAATAGAGATGGCATGCTGGCTTGTATGACAGATGGCTTTTTGGCAACTACTAAGCTGGATGCTTATTTTACAGGTAAATCCAGTCATGCCGGAGCAGCACCGGAAGAAGGACGCAATGCGCTTTTAGCTGCAGCGGCGGCAAGTATTGCGCTGCATTCAATATCTCGTCATGGCAAAGGCGTATCCCGTATCAATGTTGGTGTTCTGGATGCTGGAACGGGCCGCAATATTTTGCCTGACCGAGCCGTAATCAAACTGGAAACTCGCGGCGGCAATACCGAAATAAATGAATTCATGGTCAGCGAAGCCAGACGTATGGTCAAAGCGGCCGCTGATTTATATAATGTTGAGGTAAAGATTGAAGAAGTTGGCGGAGCACCTTCCTGCTCGTTGGATGAGGATATGGGAGAAGAAGTTTACCAGCTTGCTAAAGCGTCAAATATGTTTAGTGAAGTTGTGCCCAAAGTTAATCTTGGCGCCAGCGAAGATTGTTCCTATTTTATGGAACGTGTACAGCAATTAGGCGGCAAGGCCGTTTATATGATGTACGGTTCATCGCTCAAGGCGGGACACCACAATTCTTCGTTTGATTTTAATGAAGATTGCCTGTCAAAAAGTGTCGGTTTGGTAACTGTTCTTGCCAAGCATTTTGGAGAAAAATAATTTAGCTATTTATTTGACTTTTGGTATAGTAAATGATAAAATTTCTTAAAACAGAATAGCACCTTTAAACTAGTCCTGTGAGACTAAGTAAGGACCTTTGGAATAAAGACAACCATCAGCCTTCTTGCCGCATAGGACGAGAAGGCTTTATTTTTTGTGTACCTCACATCTTTAAGTGATACAGAGAGATCAGTAAGAGTGTTGTAACAAGTACAAGCGTCATCATTGTTATAATTACACCTATTGCTCTTGGCTATAGGTGTTTTTTTGAAGTAAAATTTGTGTTGGAGGTAAGAAAATGGCAAAAGCAAACGTATCACTCTCCGGTAGGGATATCCTGGACCTGGCATCGATGAGCGTGGAAGAATATGAGCTGGTTATGCAGACAGCAACAGAAATGAAAAAAATCATGAAGAGGGACATCAAAAAAGTTCCTTCATTAAGAGGAAAGTCGATTATTAATTTGTTTTATGAAGCAAGCACCAGAACGAGAACCTCTTTTGAATTAGCAGGCAAGTATCTGGGTGCTGATGTTGTGAATATCACAACTTCCGGTTCCAGCGTCACCAAAGGCGAATGCCTGCGTGATACTATCCTGACAGTACAGTCAATGGCTTGTGACGCAATAGTAATGCGACATCCGGTAGAAGGCGCGGCTGCTTACGCTGCGAAGATTTCAGATGCAGTTGTCATCAATGCGGGCGACGGTGCACATGCCCATCCGACACAAGGTTTGCTTGACATGTTTACCATCAGGGAGCAGGGCAAAAACTTCCAAGGACTGAAAATGGCGATTGTCGGCGATATTTTGTATAGCCGCGTAGCCAGGAGCAATATTGCGGCCTGGACGAAATTAGGCGCCGATGTCCATGTGGCCGGTCCTAAGACGCTGATTCCTTATGGCATCGAGCAGCTGGGTGTAACGGTGCACAATCGTGTAGAAGAGGCAATAGAAGGTGCTGACGTTGTAGACATTCTGCGCATTCAGCTGGAACGCCAGAAAAGCGGCCTGTTTCCAACACCGCGTGAGTACGCGCGCATTTTCGGTATCAATGAGCAAAAACTGAAGTTGGCTAAACCGGATGTAACGGTATTGCACCCTGGCCCAATGAACAGAGGCCTTGAGATTTCCTGGGAAGTTGGTTACTGCGATAACGCGGCGATAAGAGACGAAGTAGAAAACGGTGTAGCAGTACGTATGGCATTGTTATTTTTGACTTTGACAGGGGGCAAGAAAATTGAAAACATTGATTAAAAACGGCAGAATTGTTGATCCAAGCCAAAACTTAGACGCGGTAATGGATTTGTTAATAGAAGATGGCGTTGTAAAAGCCATTGAGAAGAAGATTACAGAAAAAGCTGATGAAACATACGATGCAAAAGGTCTTCTTGTTACACCTGGACTTGTCGATGTTCATACTCATCTGCGTGAACCTGGCCTGGAGGCCAAAGAAGATATCGTAACCGGTACGAAGGCTGCGGCTGCCGGCGGCGTTACGACAATAGCTTGTATGCCAAACACCAAACCTGTAGTTGATAGTTCGATAATGGTTTCCGGAATCAAGGATCGTGCAGCACGTGAAGGCTACGTACATGTTGAAGTAGTCGGTGCTATTACCAAAGGCCTGGAGGGCAAAGAGCTTGCAGAAATGGGCGATATGGCACAGAAAGGCGCAATGGCCTTTTCTGACGACGGACACTATGTAAGCAGCACGAGGACGTTTACCCTGGCGGCAGAGTATATCTCAGCTTTCGACAAAATATTGATCTCCCACTCAATTGATCATGAACTGAGCAGCGACGGCTATATGCACGAGGGTGTCGTTTCCGCCCGCATCGGTGTTCCTGGCATACCGGCACTTGCTGAAGATGTAGCCGTAGCAAGGGATATTCTGGTTGCCGAGTATACAGGCGCACATGTCCATATCGCTCACGTAGCAAGTAAAGGAGCAATTGAATTAATCCGCCAGGCTAAAAAACGCGGCATTCCCGTAACTTGCGAAGCGACTGTGCATCATCTGACTCTTACTGATGAAGCTTGTGCAGATTATAATACTGCAACCCGTGTTTCTCCTCCGCTCCGCTCCAAAGATCATGTCGAAGCAATCAGGGAAGCACTGAAAGATGGTACGGTAGACGCAATAGTAACAGACCATGCTCCGCATGCGCCGGAAGAAAAAGATGTTGAATTCCGCTATGCACCATGCGGTTTCTGTGGGTTGGAAACTTCTCTTGGCGTAATCTTAACAGAACTTTATCATACGAACCTATTCACAATTGATGAAATTATTGGTAAAATGAGTACTGAGCCTGCGAATATTTTTTCATTAAATGCTGGAACTTTAAAAGTTGGCAAACCAGCAGACGTAACTATAATCGACTTAAACAAGGAATGGGTTGTTGACAGTGTGAAATTTTATACACGCGGCAAGCTAACTCCGTTTGAAGGCAAGTCTTGCAAAGGTAAGGCTGTAGCGACTATGGTGGCAGGTAAATTTGTGATGAGAGATGGTGTAGTATGCACAAGATAAAAGGAAAGTTAGTGCTTAAAGACGGTAGCGTATTCGAAGGCGATTTGTATGGCAAGCGCAATGCTGTTGGCGAAGTCGTTTTTACTACCGGTATGAGCGGCTATCAGGAAACCATGACGGATCCTTCGTTTTGTGACCAGATTGTAGTTCTTACCTATCCTTTGGTAGGTAATTATGGTTGTAATTCTATGTTTAACCAGTCTGACAGATGTTGGTACCAGGGACTGATAGTCAGCGAACTCTGCGACGAGCCAAGTAACTGGCGCAGTGAAGAATCATTGCCTGATTTTCTGGAAAGAAACGATATACCGGTTCTGACAGGCGTAGATACAAGGGCAATTACGCGTATAATCCGAAAACATGGAACCCTGGCAGGTGTAATTGTACCTGCTGACATGCCGCAGGAAGAAGTAGAGAAACTTCTGGCAACACCGGAAGAACATGGACAGGTTGCCAAGGTTTCAACTCCGGAAATTTATACAATGGGTGAAGGCAAACATCATGTTGCAGTGCTTGATCTAGGTATCAAAAGACATATTTTGACTTCACTGGTACATTTTGACTGCCGTTTGACAGTTTTCCCAGCTTTCACATCGGCAGAAAAAATACTGGCCTTCAACCCAGACGGTATCTTTTTGTCCAACGGACCTGGAGATCCGAAAGATCTTGGCTCTGTCGTTGAAAATGTAAAAAAAATGATGGGCAAAAAGCCGATTTTCGGCATCTGCATGGGACATCAGGTCATGGCTTTGGCTAATGGCGCTGATACCTTCAAGCTGCCTTTCGGGCATCGCGGCATAAACCATCCTGTAAAGGATTTTATTGCAAAGAAGGTTGTAATTTCTTCGCAGAACCACGGCTATGCTGTCGTTGAAGAATCACTGAAAAACATCAACGTTGAAGTTACTAATATTTCCCTGAATGATGGTACAATTGAAGGTTTGAAATATCTTGACCACCCGACCTTTACGGTACAGTATCATCCGGAAGCGTCTCCGGGACCATCCGGTCATGAATATTTATTCGAACGTTTTATAAAAATGATGGAGGAATGCTGAGATGCCGAAAAAAACAAACGTTAAAAAAGTACTCGTAATCGGCTCCGGCCCGATTATCATTGGACAGGCGGCAGAGTTTGACTATGCAGGTACGCAGGCATGTCGTGCTCTTAAAGAAGAAAATCTTGAAGTAGTGCTCGTTAACAGCAATCCTGCGACAATTATGACAGATGTCAACATTGCCGACCGTGTTTATGTTGAACCTTTGAATACTGAATTTCTGGAAAGCGTCATCAGGAAAGAACGTCCGGATGCTCTCCTGGCTACGCTGGGCGGACAGGTTGGACTGAATCTTGCCATGGACCTTTATGAAAAAGGTATTCTTGCAGAATACAATGTGGAGCTTCTTGGTACCCAGATTGAAAGTATCAAGAGAGCGGAAGACCGCGAACTGTTCAAAGAAACAATGGAAAAAATCAATCAGCCGATTCCGGAAAGTGCAATCGTTGAGACAGTAAGGGCCGCGAAGGAATTTGCCAATAAAGTTGGTTTCCCGCTTATTGTCAGACCTGCTTATACGTTGGGTGGCACTGGCGGCGGCATTGCAGCTAACGAAGAAGAACTTGATGAAATCGTCAACAAAGGTTTAAAATACAGCCTTATCGGCCAGGCACTGATTGAACGCAGTGTTGCCGGCTGGAAAGAAATAGAATATGAAGTAATCCGTGATGCTGATGATAACTGCATTACCATCTGTAATATGGAAAACCTCGACCCTGTCGGTGTGCATACCGGTGACAGCATCGTAGTTGCTCCGTGTCAGACGCTTAATGACCGCGAAGTGCAAATGCTTCGTACAGCGTCAATTGATATTGTGCGTGAACTAGGCGTACAGGGCGGCTGCAACGTGCAATTCGCACTCGATCCGGATTCTGAGCGCTATATTGTAATAGAAGTAAATCCGAGGGTAAGCCGTTCTTCCGCTTTGGCATCTAAAGCAACAGGTTATCCAATTGCTAAGGTTGCCAGCAAAATAGCAGTTGGTTATACTCTGGACGAGATTCAGAACGCAGTTACCAAGAAGACAACTGCTTGCTTTGAACCTGCTTTGGACTATGTAGTGTTGAAAATTCCGCGTTGGCCTTTTGATAAATTCGTTTCCGCTGACAGAACTTTGGGAACCCAAATGAAAGCTACCGGCGAAGTAATGTCAATCGAAAGAAATATGGAAGCGGCAATGCTGAAATCCGTACGTTCTTTGGAAATCGGCCTGACGCATCTGGAAATCCCTGAACTCAAGCTTCTTAACGATGAAGAAGTATTTGCTAAGATTAAAGATGTCAATGATGAACGCTTCTTCGTAATTGCTGAGGCTTTCCGTCGCGGCAAAGCGCTGGAAGAAATTCACCTGATTACCAAAATTGATCGTTTCTTCCTGCGTAAGGTTCACAACATTGTTGATATGGAAAAAGTTATCAAAAATGAACCGATGACAGAAGAACTGATGCGTAAAGCCAAGAAAATGGGCTTCGCGGATGTAACAATCGGCGAATATATAGGCAAGACTGCTCTTGAAGTGCGTGAAATGCGCAAAGCATGGGGAATAGTGCCAACCTACAAAATGGTTGATACCTGTGCTGCAGAATTTGAAGCCCACACTCCATACTATTACTCTACCTACGCTACAGAAGATGAAGTTGTCGTTTCTGACAAGAAGAAGGTAGTGGTTCTTGGTTCCGGCCCAATCCGTATCGGTCAGGGTGTTGAGTTTGACTACTGCTCGGTACATTCCGTCTGGGCTTTAAAGGAACTTGGCTACGAAACGATCATAATCAATAACAACCCGGAAACAGTAAGTACCGACTTTGATACATCAGACCGCCTGTATTTTGAACCTTTAACGCTTGAAGATGTGCTGAATATCATTGAGAAAGAAAAACCTGAAGGCGTAATTGTGCAGTTCGGTGGCCAAACAGCTATCAATCTTGCCGGCCCGCTTGATAAATGCGGCATCAAGATCCTTGGCTCCAGCGTTGACAGCATTGACTCAGCAGAAGACAGGGAACGTTTTGATGAACTCCTTACTGCCGTAAACATTCCGCGTCCAAAAGGCCATACTGTTTACGATATTGATGGCGCCCTGAAAGCGGCTAAAGATGTCGGCTATCCAGTTATGGTTCGCCCTTCCTATGTTCTGGGCGGTCGCGCAATGGAAATAGTATACAGCGATGATGAGCTCAGACACTATATGACAAGTGCGGTAAAAGCGTCCAAAGAGCATCCGGTGCTTGTTGACCATTATCTGATGGGAACTGAAGTAGAAGTTGATGCCATCTGCGATGGTGTCGACGTATTGATCCCTGGTATCATGGAACACATAGAACGCGCCGGCGTTCATTCCGGCGACAGTATTGCGGTTTATCCGCCACGCAGCCTGAGCGAGCAAGTTATTAAAACTATCATTGATTACACGAATAAGCTGGCACTCGGACTTGAAGTACATGGCATGATCAACATCCAGTTTATTGTGCGTGACAATCAGGTATATGTCATAGAGGTTAATCCGCGTTCCAGCCGTACTGTGCCTTTCCTGAGCAAAGTGACAGGTATAGCGATGGTCAATGTTGCGACGAAGGCTGCAATGGGTCACTCAATAAAAGAACAGGGTCTTAAACCAGGCCTTGGCTTCTTCCCGGATTACTACGCAGTAAAAGCACCGGTTTTCTCCTTCAATAAAATGTCTGATGTCGATATCACCCTTGGACCTGAGATGAAGTCCACAGGCGAGGTAATGGCTATTGATTATCAGTATTCACGCGCGCTTTACAAAGCCTGCATCGCTTCTGGCATTAACATACCTAATGAAGGCGCCATACTTATTACGGTTGCTGATATGGACAAACCGGATGCTGCTGAAATTGCTACAGGGTTTGCTGACCTTGGCTACGAAATCATTGCTACCGGCGGTACAGCGAACTTCTTGCAGGAAAAAGGCATTAATGTGACTGTCGCAACTAAATTGAGCGAGGGCACACCGAATATTCTTGATGACATAAAACATGGACGTATTGCTATGGTAATCAATACGCTAACGCATGGCCGCGATGTTGCACGTGATGGTTTCCAGATCAGACGTTCAACTGTTGAACACGCGATACCATGTTTGACTTCTATCGATACTGCAAGGGAACTGCAGCATGTCATGTCTGCTATGCGTCGTCGTCGCATGGTAAGCATTATAGCTCTTCAAGATTTAGCTTGGGAGGGATGATTGTTGACAAAAGTTATCGTAGACGCCAAGGTTATCGGCCAGAAAATGCTTTCTCAGGATGTGCGGCAGATTGATTTTCTGGCTCCGGAAATCGCACGGCAAGCTTTGCCTGGACAATTTGTCAATGTGCAAACAAGCACTCATACGGCACCTCTCTTGAGACGTCCGTTAGGAGTCGCCAATGTTGATCCGGAAAAGGGTGTTCTGACGCTTATATATCGCATTATAGGCGAGGCGACACATATTCTCGCTGATGCTTGTACTGGCGATAGAATCAGTATTATAGGCCCATTGGGTCATGGATTTGATTTGCAAGCCAAACAACCACTGCTTATCGGCGGTGGTTTAGGTTTGGCACCTTTGGTTTATCTTGCCAAAAACTTCTGCCCGCATCCCGTTGAAATATTGATGGGTGGGAGAACCAAAAAAGAATTGTTCTGGATGGATATTTTTGAAGATTTGTGCGAAGCCATTCATATAACGACCGATGATGGCACCTTGGGTGCCAAAGGGACAGTACTGGCTCTCTTGCCGGAACTTCTTCAGAAAGGCGGCTATGACTGCATCTATGTCTGCGGACCTGAGCCTATGATGAAGGCCGTTGTTGAAGTAGCTGCAAAATTTGAAGTACCATGCCAGATTTCGTTGGAAAAATATATGGCGTGTGGTTTGGGCGCTTGCCTTTCCTGCTCCTGTGGCGGCGTGCACAAAAGACTGAAAGTTTGTACCGACGGCCCGGTCTTTTGGGCACAGGAGGTGACGGAATGGTGAAAGCTTTGTATGATAACCGCCTGGCAGTTAATATAGCTGGTTTGAAGATGAAAACGCCTGTTACGACTGCTTCCGGAACTTTTGGTTTTGGCCTGGAGTTTCAGGATTTCCTTGATTTGGAAAAAGTTGGTGCTGTTACTGTCAAAGGTACAACCTTGGAACCACGTGCCGGCAATAAAGGCCAAAGAGCAGTAGAGACACCATCAGGCATGCTGAATTGTGTTGGCTTGGAAAATCCCGGCTCGGATTATTTTATCGAACATACTTTACCGGAACTTAAAAAAATAGATGTTCCTGTAATTGTTAATATAGCTGGTTCTACGCCGGAAGAATACGGTGAGCTTGCCAAAAAGCTTGATATAGAGGGCGTACACGCGATAGAGATTAATATCTCTTGCCCAAACGTTAAGCATGGCGGTATCGCCTTTGGTACTTGCCCTGAGAGCGCTGCAGAAGTGGTAAGAGCAGTTAAAGCTAGTACAGGTAAACCTGTAATAACGAAGCTGTCTCCTAATGTTACGGATATTGTGGAAATGGCCTTGGCTGCCCAGGAAGCAGGTACGGATGCTCTTTCTTTGATTAATACGCTGATTGGTATGAAAATCGATATAGAACGCCGTAAACCCGTTCTTGGTAACGTTATGGGTGGGCTATCGGGACCGGCTGTAAGGCCAGTAGCCGTACGTATGGTTTATCAGGTGGCACAAAAAGTCAATGTTCCTATTATTGGCATGGGCGGCATTATGAACGCTGAGGATGCAATTGAATTTTTCCTGGCAGGAGCCAGTGCCATAGCCGTTGGCACAGCCAATTTCTGTGATCCACGTCTGGCAGAAACCATTTGCCAGGGAATGCTGTCTTATCTCGATAGGCATGAATTTAAAAATATCCAGGAGATAATTGGCTTAGCACTGCCAAAATAATTTGACTGTTTAAGCAATCTGATAAGAGGTGACAAAATGGAACATGATGACCGTTTGATAGTGGCGCTTGATTTTTCAACTCTTGAAGAGGCAAAGAAGTTGGTTCTTGAGCTGGGCGAGAGCGTCAGCTACTACAAAGTTGGCATGGAGTTATATTATGCTGCCGGCAATGAAGCAATAAAATTTCTAAAGGAACAAGGAAAACACGTTTTTCTTGACTTGAAGCTGCAGGATATACCGAATACCGTTGCTAAGAGCTTGTCGGTACTTACAGCTTTGGGCACGGATATGCTGAATGTTCATGCTGTTGGCGGTGCCAAAATGATGGCGGAGGCTGCAAAGGCTGTCAAAGAAACGGCAGCCAAAATGAACAGGCCTGCGCCAAAGCTTATCGCTGTAACTGTTTTGACCAGTATGGACGAAGAGCAATGGGCAGACCTTAGTTACCAAAAGGCTATTGCTGAACAGGTAGTATCCTTGGCGATGCTCGCCAAAAAGTCCGGCTTAGACGGTGTCGTTGCTTCTCCGCAGGAAGCAGGGGCTATTCGTAAGGCATGCGGTCCGGATTTTCTGATTGTTACACCTGGTGTACGCCCAGCAGGCGCCGCGCTGAACGACCAAAGCAGGGTTGCAACGCCGGCAGGAGCTTTTAAAAATGGTTCAAGCCATATAGTAGTTGGCAGGCCGATTACTCAAGCAGAAGACAAAGTTGCCGCAGCTAAAGCTATCGTGGCAGAAATCAGAGGTGTATAAGAATGAATGAACAAGATGTTATGAAATTATTGGAAGAAACGCAGGCTGTATTGCATGGACATTTTTTGCTGACATCTGGTTTGCATAGCCCGATGTATGTTGAGAAGTTCAATGTACTGCAGCATCCTAAATACACGGAAATGCTCTGTAAGGAGCTTGCTGCACGTTATGCCAATGACAATGTCGAACTAGTTGTGGGCCCGATGACAGGCGGTATCCTGCTTGCACATGAAGTAGGCAAACAACTCGGAACCCGTGCTATTTTCACTGAACGTGAAGATGGAAAGATGGCTTTGAAACGCGGTTTCCATATTGAACCAGGCACGCGCGTCCTGATAGTTGAGGATATCGTTACTACCGGCGGCAGCGTAGTTGAAGTTCTGAACGTTGTGAAAGAACATGGCGGTATACCGGTAGGCATAGGTCTTCTGGTTGACCGCAGCGGCGGCAAGGTTGATTTCGGTCTCCGTACCGAAGCATTGCTGCATTTGAACGTCGAAACCTTTAAACCGGAAACCTGTCCGCTTTGTGCACAAAATGTTCCTTTTACGAAACGTGGCAGAACAGGCAAATAATATTTTAAATTAAAAATCGGGGTGAGACACAGCGTATAAAAACGTTGATATCCACCCCGATTTTTTGTTTTTGGTAATAAAAAAATAAAGACCAGGATTATCCTGGTCTTTTTGTCAAATATTTGGTGGCCCCGGCGTGATTCGAACACGCGACCTTTTGATTCGTAGTCAAACGCTCTATCCAGCTGAGCTACGGAGTCACGACTTAACAAAAGATATTATATAGTGTATGGTTTTTTTTGTCAACTTTATTTATAAATATTTAGATAAAAAATAAGTTGATTTATGCATAAATTTTCTCTTGACTTTGCGTAATAAGATGATTATAATCAGTTCATAAGTTAACATAGTTATTGCTATGACGGAGAAAAGTACTTTTTGTTGATGTCCTTAGAGAGCCGGGATGGTGGAAACCGGTGGCGGAAACACAGAGGAAGTTCCCTCCCGAGCTGCCAGCTGAAATTAAGTAGGTGGAGCCGTTGCCCGCGTTAAGGGTTTGAGAGTGGATGCAAAAGCATTCCAAATTGGGTGGTACCACGGCAGAAAGTTCGTCCCAGAGCCGGTGGTATTTTTTTTTGGAGTTTTTGCGTCAAATTGGGTGGTACCACGATATTTTATCGTCCCTTTAGAGGGGCGTTTTTTTATGCCCCAAAACACGACTATAATTTGTGGGAGGTCTTTTGTCATGTCAGTGTCACTTGCTATTTTAATTCTTTACATTGTTGCTTTATTCGCAATCAGTTGGTTCGCTAAGAAGCGCAGCGAAGGTACAACGGAAAACTATGCGCTTGCCGGACGCAAATTAAACGCACCGTTAATTGGCGTTTCTATTATAGGCTTAGCTGTCGGCGGCGCTTCAACCATCGGGGTTTCAGAACATGCCTTCAAGGTTGGTTTATCAGCCGGCTGGTATACGGCTGCCTGGGGTATTGGCGCTATCGTAATGGGAATGTTTCTTGCTGAGAAATACCGCAAGGCAAATATTACGACTGTTTCAGAACTAATTGAGCGTCATCATGACAGCAAGGCGGTTGTCTTGGGCGTTATCTGCCAGATTATCATTCAACTTGTCATAATTTCTTTGCAATACATTGCCGGCGGCAGCATTATCAGCGCAATTATGCCGGAAATTGGTTTTAAAACAGGCGTTATGATCAGTGCGGTGACTTTCATTGGCATTACCTTTATTGGCGGCATGTGGTCAGCAAGTTTATCCAATATCTTAAACATTGTCCTTATCTATGGCGGCATTGCGATTGCGACAGTAATTCAATTCACAAAGGTCGGTGGTTTAAGCGGGCTTGGAGTAAATCTGCCGGCAAACATTCCTTGGTTTGATCCAGTAGCAGGTGTTGGTATTAAGGGTATCATGTCCTGGATTATTGTCTTAGTTACTGTTAACCTTTCCTTACAGAGTATTATCCAGATTTCTCTTGGTGCTAAGGATGCAGCTACTGCACGCAAAGGCTTCGTCTGGGGTGGCATCCTGATGGTTCCTGTAGGCTTCATGTCGGCTTTGCTTGGAATTTGTGCTAAGGCTGCTTATCCGACTGCTAATGCGGCGCTTGCCTTGCCACAGGTTATCGTTGGATTACAGCCGATTTTAGCTGGGCTTACTCTTGCCGCCTTGTGGGCTGCAGATGTTTCTACAGCTTGCAACCTGCTCTTGAGCGCCGGTACTCTTTTCTCCAAAGATATATATAAGCGTTATATAAATCCTTCTTGCGATGAAAGCAAGCAATTGTCCGTTATGCGCTTGAGTGTCATTTTTTCTGGTCTTGTGACAGTTGGCATGGCAATGATGGTTTCCGGCATTCTGAATACTATCATGATGGGCCTTAGCTTGACAGCTGCTTTCAGCATCATCGTCATAGTCGCGTTGTTTTTCCCGAAATATGCCTGCAAAGCAGCCGGCTTCAATACTATGCTGGTTGGACTTGTTTTATTGGTCGCCTGGCAGTTAGTACCGGCTATTCGTGTTTTCCCTCACGTAATATACCTTGAATGGGTAGCTTGTACCATAACTTATGTTGTGACTGCAATTGTTGCTCCGGAAAAGAAAGTTTTACCTGCGGTTTGTCCTGAAGAGGAAACTGCCTGATAATTTAGCTGCAAAAACCCCATAGGCATTGCCTATGGGGTTTGTTGTTTTTTATGATTGATAATGATAAGATTAAACAAAAGCTGGATAAAGGTGGTAGCTGCTTTGAACATATTATTGGCTGAAGATGACAAGCAATTGGGCAGTTTGTTAGCAACCATGTTAAGACGAGCGGATTTTCAGGTCACTTGGGTAGAACGTGGCGATGATGCTTATAAAAAAATATACAGTGATGACTATGATGTTTTGCTGCTCGATTGGATGATGCCGGGATTAAGTGGTATTGCTTTATGTCAAAGGTTACGTGCAGAAACTTACCAAGGTAAAATTTTACTGTTGACAGCTCGAGACAGCGTCGAGGACAAAGTTTCCGGTTTGGATAGCGGTGCAGACGATTATTTGGTCAAACCATTTGAATTTCCGGAGCTTGTCGCCAGACTTAAGGCTTTAGCAAGACGTGTCGAACACTACCAACAAGAAGAAACAGATTATGGCGATTTCAAACTGAACAGAAGTGCGGAAACTCTTAGCAACAAAAATGGTACTATCCAGCTAAGCCCACGCGAGTTTAAAATTGTTGATATTTTGTTATGTAACAGAGATAAGGTAATTCCGCGTGAGATCCTGATGGATCGTGTTTGGGGCATTGACGGTGATATAACTGCTAATAATCTTGACGCGCACATCAAGCTTTTACGAAAAAAAATAGCACAAATCACCTCAGAAGAGATTATAAAAACAGTGCGTGGTGTTGGCTATAAAATTGAGAGGTAACCATGTTTGAGAAATTGCGCAAGAAACTGACAGGAATATATATGTTGATTTTCAGCTTATTTCTGGTTGCTTTTGCCTGTGCCAGTTTTTATGTTGTACTAATGGCTTTTGCCAGTGAAGAAGCTGAAGTTATGCGCGAATCGGTCAGACACGAAGGCGAAGAATATATAGATGACAGAGAACTGCCTGTTGCTGCGCAAACTGTTGCCGATGGGCAAGGTTTTGCTTATATGCTCTCACCTGATGGCAAAGTTATAATTGATCAACTGACAGAATCACCATATGCAAAGTATATTATGGCTAAACAAAATGAATGGCCGGAAACAGATGATGATGTTTCTTTTCTTCTTTTTTTAAAAGCAGATGGTAACAGGTCTTTATTCATAGCTGCCCGCAGTGAACTGTTTGAAAACGGTAAAGTGCTTGGAACTTTATATATGTTTAGAAACTTGACTGTATATTATCAGGCTATCCTAACGTCTGCCGGCATCATTTTTCTCTTACTATTGTTGTTTCTGGCTTTTGCAGGGTATGGGGGGTATTATTTAGCTGGTAAAAATTTAGAACCGATCAAGGTTGCTTTTCAGCAACAGAAGGAATTTGTTGCAGATGCATCACATGAACTGCGGACACCTATGACTGTTCTCACGATGGCAGCGGATGCCCTCAGCAGCGATAAAGAAAGTAAATACAGTGATTTTGCTCTGCGTGTTGTTAAGGATATTAAGTTTGAAACCAAAAAAATGAACAATCTTGTAGAAAATCTATTGACCTTGGCCCGTGGTGACAGTACGGCCTGGAAACTGGACTTATCTTGGTTTTGCCTGAATGATGAAATTGAACAAACTTTGCTTAGTTTAAATTATCTTGCAGAAACAAAGAGCGTGCATTTTTCCTGGCAATTGCCTGAAGAGAAAATAGAAATTTTTGCTGACAGGCGGATGCTGATGCAATTAATTACAATACTGGTGGATAATGCCGTCAAATATACAGAAGAGGGTAAAAATGTTTTCTTGGGCCTGAAAAAGGAAGATAAAAAAGCAGTCTTAACTATAAGAGATGAAGGTATTGGCATGAATGATGAGGATCGGACGCGCATATTTGAAAGGTTTTATCGTGTTGATAAGACACGCACTCGCACGTATGGCGGATTTGGTTTAGGACTGCCGATTGCTAAGCTGATCGTCAAAAAACATCATGGCAATATTTCAGTAAGGAGTACGTTAAATGTCGGCAGCAGTTTTGTGGTCAAGCTGCCTTTGAATTTTAAAGAAAAATAAAGAATAGTAAATTAAAGCCTGTTCAGCAAAAGTTAAATCTACAAATTGCTGAACAGGCTTTTTCAGTTACTTTTCATTATCATCCAGTATTATTAGTCCATGAAATAGTTTCTTTTACTTAAGAGGAGGATTTTATGTCTAAGAAATACTGGTTTGGACTATTTGCTATAGTCTTGATACTGCTTTTTTCATATAACGGTTCCTTGCTGATTACTGATAATGTGGAATCAAACTACGCTCTGACCGCAAAGGAAATGGTGCAGAGCGGTAATTGGCTGTCGCCGCAGATTTATGGCAACTATTGGTACGATAAGCCGGTTTTGTTTTACTGGCTGACGGCAATTGCTTACAAGGTGTTCGGGTTTACCGAGTTCGCGTCTCGCTTTTTCCCGGCTGTATTTGGTGTTTTGGCAGTCGCATTGGCGGCTTTCGGCGGTAAAAAACTTTATTCGGAAAGAGCGGGCTTCTTAAGTGCCGTTGTGTTAGCTTCATCGCTGGAATTCTTTTTGATCAGCAAATCAATCATCACTGATTCTGTACTGTTTTTGTTTTTTAATGCGGCTCTCCTTTTCTTCTATCTGGGCTATCGTGAGCATAATGGCAAGTACTACTATGGAACTTATATCTTTTGCGCATTAGCAACCTTAACTAAAGGACCAATCGGGTTTTTACTGCCTGGCTTGATTATTATTCTATTCCTGCTGACGGAAAATTCCTGGCGTGAGTTAAAAAACATGAAGTTGTTTTCCGGAACGTTGTTGTTTATGGCAATCACGGTTCCCTGGTATTTGGCTATGTATATAACTCATGGCTCTGACTTCATCAATGTTTTCTTCGGTACACACAACTTTTTGCGTGCTACTGTTTCAGAGCATCCGCGTGATAATGTAATTTATTTTTACACTCTGGTGCTCTTATTAAGTTTTTTCCCTTGGGTGGGCTTATTGCCGGCGACTATCAAACACTATTGCCGGGATGCCGGTAAATGGGTTAAACCACCTAGTCAGGAGAAATTTCTGCTCATCTGGGCTTTTACAATTTTCTTTTTCTTCCAAAACATGGCGACGAAATATTTGACATATACCTATCCTATGATTTTCCCCCTTGCGTTACTAGTTGGTGGCTGGCTTGACGCCAAAAGCAAGAATTCATCTTTGGGTAATACTTTGTTATATAATTTTTCCTTTTACCTTTTGTTGGTAGGTGCAGCTTTTTGGGTGGACAGGACTAAGCAATTTGATGTACATTCTGAATGGCAGTTACTTGCAGTGGCTGTTATAGGCATGGTCGGCTGTGTTTATTATTATATGCTCGGTAACAGAAAAGTGTTAATTGTCGGGATAGCTTTGACCGCTGTCGCGTTTAATATCGCCTTGTTACGTAATGTTTGCGTACCGCTTACAGAGCTTCGGTCAGCCAAAGAAATAGCTTTGGAGCTGAAAAAAGAATACCCAGATAAGCAGGTAATAGCAAGCTACGGTGACTATTCAACCTCGGCTGTCTTTTATTCTGACAAAAAGATTGTTAAGATATTGCCACAGGATAAGGTGGATGATTTTAAACCGCAAGCTTATAGCTGGACAAGCAAAAATATTATGCCTTACATAGTAATGGAAGATTTACAGAAAACTGACAATCCAGTTATCATTGTGCCGAAAAAAGAATACAATAATTTGAAAGTGGCAAGTGGTCACCGGTGGGCTTTAGTAACTGAAATAAACGAACATTATGTACTTAAGGAATAGCTTGAAGAAGTTTAAGTTTCTTGGCAGCAGATTCATTTTTTGATGATATGCCAAGAAACTTTTTATTTTTAACATTTTAAAGCAGGTATATTAAAAGTTTTGCCTAATATATAATTTCTGACAAGATTTAAGATTTTTATTGTCGTCTCAAAACAATGATTATTTTTTGGAGGTGGCATTATGCCAAAATCAATTAACCAAAAAGCAAAATTGTTGTATATACAAAAGTTTTTGCTCGAGGAAACAGACGAAAATCATTCGTTGACTGTTAATCAAATTATTACCAAATTAGCTGGTTATGGTATCAACGCAGAAAGAAAGAGTATTTACGATGATATAGAAACCTTAAGAAACTTTGGTCTTGATGTTATTTGCATCAGAAGCCGTTCCAATTCTTATTTTGTTGGTGAACGTTCTTTTCAGCTGCCGGAGTTAAAGTTATTAGTTGATGCCGTGGAAGCCTCTAAATTTATTACCGGCAAAAAGACAATGGAGTTAATCAAGAAGCTGGAAGGTTGTACCAGTAAATACCAGGCTGGATCTTTGCACAGACAAGTTATTGTCAAAGACAGAATAAAGAATATGCATGAAAGTATTTACTACAACGTTGACAAGCTTCATCAAGCTATCGCGGATAAGAAGCAAATCAGCTTCAAGTACATGGAGTGGACGATAGATAAAGATGAAAAGTTTCGCAAAAACGGTGTTAAGTATATCGAAAACCCTTGTTCCTTATGCTGGGACAATGATAATTATTACCTGATAACCTTCAATAGCAAGCACAAAAAGAACTTGCATTATCGTGTTGACCGCATGGCAGATGTTACTGTCTTGGAGACTCCCTGCGAAGATTGTAAAGAAAACAAAGACTTCGACGTTGTAAGTCACGCGCAAAAACATTTTGGCATGTATGGCGGCGAAGAGACTAACGTTGAATTACAATTTGACAAGTCTTTAGCTGGTGTTGTTATTGATCGCTTTGGGAAAGACATCGCAATAAAGAAGAGCGACGAAAATAATTTCATTATTAGCGTCGATATTGCCGTAAGCCCTGTCTTTTTTGGTTGGCTGATGAGTTTGGGCAGCAAGGTCAAAGTGTTGGGCCCGTCTTGGGTAAAGAGAGAGTTAGGTAAGAATTGTAAAAAAATTTCAAATTATTATAAATAGTGAGGTTGAATATGGAGCAAGATAACATTCTGGAAATCAAATATCCGCATCCACATTTTAAGCCACAGGCTAATTATTCAGATGAAATTGATGAAGAGGGCTGCATTGACAGTGATATCGGCTATCTGGAAGGCGAGTTTTCGGATGAAAGACCTTATCGTGTCGAGTATTGGGCAATCGACGATGTAAAAATGGCAACCATTTATTTTTCTGATCGTAATATAAAGAAGCTGCAAAAAGAGAATCTCATAAAGTATCTGGAAGAAGAACATCTGGTATTTTGGCTGCAGGACAGAAAGAATATTCAGTGCCGCCATATCAAAGACGATCTGGATATTTCCATGTGGGCAGTAAATGTTAAACTCTGTGACGCCAAAGGCAATTACGCATACATAAAAGGCGAGATGATTCCATACGAAAGCATTTCTAAGAAAAAAAATAAAGCAGATAATGCGGAGGAATAATGGAGCTGGAAAAATTCAGAGAACGAATCGAAAAATATTTAGCTCAGGAAAATTATATTAATATTGTCGTTAAAAAAGACGAATGGGAAAATGAAGAAGTCGAGCATTATCTTGCTTTGTTAGCCATTTTGGGAGAGCAAAAGGAATATGCAGTGAAATTTGCCGGTAAAGTTTCTATTAGTTTCGAAGCTTATGAGCCAGGAGCTTTACCAAGTGATAATTTGTCAGGTATAGCAAAGCGTTTTTGTGATACTTGTCCATATCTATTTTATTTTTTAGATAAGGGAACAGCGACTATCAAAGATTTTACGATAGCTTACTGCGGGACAGGAAAGATTGACGGCGACAATCATGCCGTGGATAAAACAATCTTTGAAGCTTTCTTGAAAAATCAATTACAAGGAATGGTTTTGTTAGCTGCTAAGCATAATTTACCGCCGGACGAACTTGAAGAAGCAGTTAAGCAGGTTTACGATTATTTTGGACTTTAGGAGATTTGTTTAATTAACATCTTACTTATAGTCTATGAAATAAAAAGCCATCATGAGCAATTTGGATTGCCAATGATGGCTTTTTCCTGCATAAACAAATTTTCCCCGCAGACAGAAACAACCGCCTACGAGGGGTCCGTAAGCGGCTGCTTCAAGGGAAAGTTGTTTATGATGATTTAATGGGAAGGGTATAGCAAGAGGGGGTAACTCTTACTATGTTTAGAGTATAGAACGAAAATTTGACAAACAAAGGGCAAATCTATGAAAAAAATGTGAACTATGCTTAATAATAAAATGTTGAAGGTTGCTGGTTAAAATAATGTATAATTAAATAGAAGGTTCAAGATTTAAAGACATTTTAGTAGGAGGAATACAAGGTTGAAAGTTGATAAAACTGAATTTGATAAAGGTATAGAAAATATCAAAAGCTGTGTGCAAAAATTTGCGGCGGCTCTTGATGAAATGGACAAAAACGAAAATGAAAAAATCATAGAAGCAGGTAATTGGTTTTACCAAAATCTTAACGATAAACTTCTGCCTTTAAGAGATGGATTAAAACAAAAAATTGATTTATGCCTTGATGAGCGCGATTATGAGAGCGTTTTGGTTTTGCTCGAATGTCTTAAAGAAGTTGATCAAGTACAGGATGCGGTGATGGGACTGAGAAAATAATGAGAACTCATAAAGGACCTACTGTAACTATAGGAATATTGCTTATTTTAAGCTTTGCTCTTTTAGTTCGGGGCGTGGCATGGGAGCCTTTTTGCTTGTTTTCCGGTTTAAAGATATTGGTATGGTTGGCACTTTTATCAATATGGGCTAAACAATTTGGCGAAGATTCAATAGTACAGAATTTTTTTGCCATTGTTGGCGAAGTAAGTTCGTTATTCGTAGGCAGTCATCTGCTGGTGCCTTATTATTGGCCAACAAGGTTTGAGAACGGGCCATATTTGATTGCGTTTTTTGTCTGTGCCGGCTTGGCTTGGCTTTATTCACTTGCTTCTTTTGAAAATGAAGATTTCGGTTGTCTTTCATATAAGCTGTTTTTTTATCTGCCGTTAGTTGTCTTCATAGGTTCTTCAGTGGCAGTAACTGCTTTTGCCGGTCCTTTATATGCTGCTCTTTTCTTTGTCTTTTATTATCTTATTTTGGGTGGTATATTTTTAAAAGAAGGCTTATTGCTTAATAGAAACGGCTATTTTAATTTTGGCATAGTTTTAGTATTGCTGGCTCTCTTTGGGCTGGTTGTTGACCTAGATTACTTGAAATATTTAAATTGGCAGATTACTGCGCTGTTTTTGGGGATAATTTTATTAATGAATATTCGCTTTAATATCAGAAAAAGAAAAATGAGGAGAAGTAAAAAATGAAATTGATTTCTTGGAATGTAAATGGTCTGCGGGCATGTATGAACAAAGGCTTTCAAGATTTCCTCGCTAACTCTGAAGCAGATATTTTTTGTGTACAGGAAACCAAAATGCAAAAGGGACAGGCGGAATTTGATTTTCCCGGTTATGAAGAGTACTGGAACAGTGCTGAGAAAAAAGGTTATGCAGGCACTGCGATATTTACGAAAATAAAACCTCTGAGTGTCAGTTATGATATGGGTATAGTTGAACATGACCAGGAAGGGCGGGTTATTACGGCAGAATTTGACGATTTTTATCTTATTAATGTTTATACGCCGAATTCGCAGCGTGAACTGGCCAGACTGGACTATCGCATGCAATGGGAAGATGCTTTCAGGGCTTATGTCAAACAGCTGGACGAGAAAAAACCGGTGATTATTTGCGGTGATCTCAACGTTGCACATAAGGAAATAGATTTAAAAAATTATAAAACAAATCATAAGAATGCTGGGTTTACAGATGAAGAAAGAGCTAAAATGACGGAATTATTAGAAGCAGGTTTCATTGATTCTTTCCGACATTTGTATCCTGATAAAGAAGGAATATACACTTGGTGGTCATATATGTTCAAAGCCAGAGAGAAGAATGCCGGATGGAGAATTGATTATTTCATAGTCTCTGACCGTATCGCTGACAGGATATCAGATAGTTTGATTTATACCGATATTATGGGCAGTGACCACTGTCCTGTCGGTTTGATCTTAAAATAAGATAAGACCGGAGTTCCATGGAACTCCGGTCTTATCTTTTCATATAGCGATTTCATTTTCTTTTCTTAGAAACAGGTTTTGGATTTTCTTCAGGTTTGTTGCGGCCAACCCATACAAAAAGAACTGCGGCAACAATAATAAAAGCCAAGCTCGTAGCTTGTGCCGATTTCAGACCGAAAAGGAAAGGCTCAGTATAATCGCCGCGCAACATTTCCAAGCCAAAACGTACTGCGGAATATAACATTACGTAAAGCAATGCTACTTGGCCTCGAGCATGATTGGTAGTACGGAAAAGCAGCAATAATGCAAAAATGACAATATCCAGCTGTCCTTCCCAGACTTCTGCCGGCCACAAAGGCGCACTTCCGTAAGTCCTGTAGGCAAGAGTACCTTCCGGATAAACTAAGCCAAAGTTACCGCCTGTTGGTGAGCCAAAAGCATCACCGTTCAAAAGGTTGGCCATGCGACCGATAGACTGACCGATAATCAAGGCAGGAGTGACGATGTCAAGAAGTGCGACAGCATCAATTTTGTGCTTTTTGCAATAAACAAAACCGGCTAACACGCCTGCTATCATACCACCTTGTATAGCCATACCCCCCTGCCAGACAAAGGGAATTTCCAAAAGATGATGACTGTAATACTCCCAGTCAAAAAAGAATACATCCCACAGACGTCCGCCGATAATGCCTGCAAAACCGCCATAGATACCTATATCAGCTACGTGCGTGTGCCAACGTCCGTCCTGTTTGGCTAAAAAGTAAGCAACGCCTGTTGCCAGAAAAATACTCATGCAAAGTACCAGCCCATACATGCGGACAGGAAAGTCTCCAATGTGAAAAAGATATTGATGCATAATGCCTCCTGAATTTTGTTATTTCAAAAAAGAAATAATCTGTTTTACGGTTTTTTGAATGCGTTCCTTTTCTTCAACCGATTTTGCCGCGCTGCAGAGACAATCTTTGGCATTATTTTCCAAAAGATAAATGCCGATTTTTTCTATAGCTGAGCGGGTGGCCGATATTTGTACTAAAATGTCAGCACAATCCTCTTTGTTTTGGACCATACGTTCTATGCCGGCAATATGACCTTTAACAGTTTTTAGTCTTGTCAGAATAGCTTTTTCAGCTTCTGTGTTAAGCATTTTACTTCCTCCTCTGCCCACCCCCGCCGGATGGGTCTTGAAACATTATACTATATTGCCTAAGGCATTTCCAGTACGAAAATAACATAAACCAAGCTTATTATATAGACTAATCCTAAGCAATATTGTATACTTTGATTAACAATTGAGAGGAGGCAAATTTTATAATGCTGAGAATTGAAAATTTATCTATTGCAATTAATGATAAAGTTATTCTTCATGATATTAACTTACATATACCAAAAGGTGAAGTACATGTATTGTATGGCCCTAATGGAACAGGAAAATCCACTTTAATCGGAACTATTATGGGCTTCGAGCGCTACAAGGTAACGCAGGGAAAGATTTATTTCAAAGGGCAGGATATTACAGAGATGCCGCTCTATGAAAGAGCCAAGCTTGGTATTGGCGTTATGATACAGCGACCGCCAACGATCAGGGGCTTAAGTTTGCGTCAGATGGTGCAGATTTGTGGGGCAACCCCAGAGGAAGCTGAAATCATGGCTGAGTGGATGGGCCTGAGCGAGCATCTTGACCGTTCAGTTAATGACGGGTTTTCAGGCGGTGAGATCAAACGGTCGGAATTGTTGCAATTGATGGCACAGAAACCTGAGCTCTTGCTACTGGATGAGCCTGAGTCCGGTGTTGATGTGGAAAATATAGCGTTGGTTGGCCGTGCGGCAAAATATATATTGTCCGGTAAAGCCTGCCAATGTGAAAAAGGTTGTTGCCCGCATTTCGGCGGCAATCTGCCTGGTAAGGTAAATCCGCTCGAAGAAAGTCAAAACTCAGGTTTAGTTATTACACATCTTGGACATATTCTGAAATATATTCCAGCCACCAAAGCACATATACTTTTTGATGGAACTCTGTCCTGCAGCGGCGATCCGATGGAGATGTTTTCCTGTATCTGTCAAAAAGGCTACGAACACTGCATTAATAAAGGCTGCGGAGGTGGATTATAATGGCTGACAAGAAAAAGCTGGAAGCAGCATTAGAGAAAAAAGCTCTTTATGGTGAAGATATTGATTTAAGTAAATATGATGATAATGACGAGGCCAGAACGAAAAGTACCGGAGACTTGACAGCAGGCGGCAAATCGAAACTGGCCAAAGTAGGTATTGAACTTGACGGAGAAGGCCGCAGCGCTACCTTCATTCAGGTAGATAATGCGCCGGTACAGGTTGAAGTAGAGAAAGATACGCCTTTGGAGCTTATGAATACAGGTGACGCTGCAAAAAAACATCCTGAGCTTGTCGAAAAATACTGGTGGAAAGCGGTTGCGCCTGATACCGATAAATATACTGCTAAAACAGCAACGGAAAGAGAGCAGGGCTATTTCATCAGAGTACGCGCCGGTCACAAAATAAGTGCTCCTTTGCAAGCCTGCGTCTTTATCGGGCATGAAGACCAACTGCAAAGAGTGCATAACGTGGTTATCATCGAAGAAGGCGCCGAACTTAATATAATTTCTGGCTGTGCCAGCGATCCTTCCGTCGAAAATGGCGTACATATCGGGATTAGCGAATTCTTTGTGGAAAAAGGAGCCAAGCTCTCTTTTACCATGATTCATAACTGGGGTGAAAATGTAGCAGTACGCCCGCGTACAGTTGCTATTGTCGGTGAGGATGCCCAGTACACTTCGAATTATGTTTGTTTGGAACGTGTTAAAGATGTCCAGATGTATCCAACTACAAGATTAATAGGCAAAGGTGCAGTAGCAAGGCTGAACTCCATTCTGGTTGCGCCGAAAGGTTCCCATCTGGATATAGGCGGCAAGTCTATCTTGGAGGTTCCTGGAACGAGAGCAGAAATCATTACACGTTCGTTATCGACCGGTGGTACCATCATAAACCGTGGTTTGTTGGCTGGCATGTCTGAAGGCGTACGCGCACATCTGGAGTGTAATGGGCTGATGCTCAGCAATGAAGGCCGTATTTATGCCATACCTGAACTTGATGCGCATACCGGTAATGCAGAACTCAGCCATGAGGCAGCAGTTGGTCGCATTGCACCGGAAGAAATCGAGTATTTAATGGCCAGAGGCTTAAGTGAGGAAGAAGCAACGGCGATTATTGTACGTGGCTTCCTGAACATAAACATTGAAGGCCTGCCGGATAGCCTGGCGAAAAAGATCAATGATACCCTTGATGCTTTCAGTTTGAATAAGGGTATGTAAAAGTAAAAATTAAGCGCAGCAAAAATAATTTTGCTGCGCTTTTTTTTATTCTTGTTTATATCTCTTGTAACCTGAAATCTACGGCATCAGCAGCAACAATTTGATAATTGGTCCCTGCTTTTAAGCCTTGAAAAGTATTTTTGGCATCTTCACCGTGAACATGACCGAATATGCAAGTTCTGACCTGATATTTTTCGCAAAGCTCACTGAAACAAGACTCTGTAACACCGATATAGAGCGGCGGATAATGCAGTGCTACAACTATGTCAGAGAAACCGGCCAAACTAGCAAGTTGCAGTGAGGTTTCCAGACGCAGACATTCACGTCTGTAGATTGCTTCATCGTCAGGTGTAAAGAATTCGTTGCCCGGCAGGTTCCAGCCGCGAGTGCCGCAAATAGCCGTACTGCCAACGGCAAAGAAGTTGTTTTGTAAGAAAAAGAAGTTTTCGTTAGTTGCATTGCTCATTTTTTTGACGGTGCTCCACCAGTAGTCATGATTACCACGAAGTATAATTTTTTTGCCCGGCAAATCAGCAATTTCGTTGAGGTCGGCGAGAGCGTCATCAAGATGCATGGCCCAGGAGATATCACCGCACAATATTACTGTGTCTTCAGCGTGTACCAAGGACAACCATGATGCTTTTATTCTGTGCCAATGATCGTTCCAGTGTTCGCCAAAAATCGTCATTGGTTTTGTCGGCGGATTGCCGGAAAGATGCAGGTCTCCGATAGCGTATAGTTTCACTTGTTATGCCCTTTCTGTATAGGATAATTTTATAATTTAAAATGAAGTTCTGAGATATCCGCATTGTCTAAGCTGCGAAATATTACGTTACTAACGCGTAATTTATAGACAACCATGTTTGAATCAGAAGCATTTTTGAAAATATCTTTGACATGCGGCAGATTATCAAAAATTTGCTGTCGAATATCTTTTATTTCTTCCAAACAAATATCTTTTTCCTGCAAAAGAAAGCCTTGCAGGCGAAGAACATCATTATTATCAACCGTGCAGAGTTCAACCTTATTGTTAAGTTCTATCTCTTTATTTTTTTCAGTGCCTTTATAGCTTATAAGCCAGATGCCGCCCTCATCATCAACAAATGGACGCATTGGTCGAACTCTGGGCGTATCTTCATATGTTGTGCCAAGGAAAAATAATTGCCTCTTTAATATGTCTATAATTTGCGGACTGAACATAATGCTGCCTCCTTATTTGTGCTTGATAAGGAAAGTTAGTCAAAATCACTGGCAATACTTGAGTCTTGTTCTATCTTTTGCTTAACTTAACAATAGCACAAATTAATGGAAACAGAAACAGTAGTTTTTTAAAAGCAATTATTTTTCATGCTTTTTAAAATAGAATTTGAGATTGAAAATTGGACAATGTCTTGTAAGCTTTTAAAATTATGATATAATGTTTTGTAAGTGCTTTTTCAGGTAGTTTTTGTTTGCTGACGAAGCATTAAAACAATCATATAAACACGATATTACTGATAAATCCGATGAAGTGGAATACTAGTCTTGCTGTTATGCTGCAGAAAGTTGACGGTTGATGCGAGTCAATGCATAAAAAAGATGAACTCACCGCGAAGGAGTCCATGCAAAAACATGGGACGCAGGTCTGCGTTAAAGATTTCTAAGTGGTCGGCTAATGCCGACAAACAGGGTGGTACCGCGGGTTATCTCGTCCCTTTCTGCTAGAGCGGAAAGGGATTTTTGTTTTTCTTAGACTAGGATAATTTTGGGAGGTTTTTGAAGTATGATTGACGAAAAGTACGCTCCGCACGAACTGGAAGCAAAATGGCAAAAAGAATGGGAAGAAAAAAAGACGTTCAAAACAGAAATGGATGACAGTAAGCCAAAGTCCTATGTCTTGGAGATGTTCCCTTATCCTTCAGGCAATTTGCATATGGGACACGTGCGTAATTATTCAATTGGTGATGTCATAGCTCGTTTTCGCACAATGAAAGGGTTTAATGTTCTGCACCCAATGGGTTGGGATTCTTTTGGCATGCCTGCAGAGAATGCGGCCATCAAACATGGCATTCATCCTGCTAAATGGACGATGGAAAATATTGCCAACATGACACGTCAGCAGAAAGAACTTGGTTTGTCTTACGATTGGGAGCGCGAAGTAACCACTTGTAAAGAAGATTATTATAAATGGACACAATGGTTTTTTGAGTTGTTCTATAAACGCGGTCTTGCCGTTAAGAAAAAATCAGCGGTTAACTGGTGTGATTCCTGTAACACAGTACTTGCCAATGAGCAGGTAATTGACGGCAAATGCTGGCGTTGCGATTCAACGGTTGTCAAGAAAGACCTTGAACAATGGTTCTTCAAAATTACTGACTACGCCGATGAATTGCTGGAAGATCTGAAAGAGCTTGATGGCTGGCCAGAGCGCGTTAAAGTCATGCAGAAAAACTGGATCGGCCGCAGCGAAGGTCTCGAATTTAGTTTCGATGTGCCTGATTTCCAGGAAAAACTTGCTGTATATACTACTCGCCCGGATACCATCTACGGCGTAACTTTTGTTGTTGTCCCACCAGAGCATCCAATTGTTGAAAAGATACTGGTGGATAATCCTAAAGCAGCTGAATTAAAAGTCTTCTGCGACAAGGTAAGAAACCAATCAGACATAGAACGTACTTCCAGCGAATCCGAAAAAGAGGGTATGTTTACCGGTCATTACTGTATTCATCCGCTTACAGGCCGCAAAGTACAAATCTGGATAACCAACTATGTATTGTATGATTACGGTACCGGTGCCGTTATGGGCGTTCCTACCCATGACTCACGTGACTGGATGTTTGCCGATAAATACGGTATTGAAAAAATTATCGTTATCCAACCAAAAGATCATGTCCTGAAACTGGAAGAAATGAACGGCGCCTATGATGAAAGCGGCGTTATGGTTAATTCAGGAAAATTCGACGGTATGGGCAATGAAGAGGCAATGGGAGCAATCATGGATGAGATGGAAGCTCAAGGCATTGGCTCTCGCCGCGTAAATTATCGTCTGCGTGATTGGCTGGTAAGCCGTCAGCGTTATTGGGGCGCACCAATTCCAATTATTTACTGCCCGGATTGCGGCCCTGTGCTGGTACCGGAAGAACAACTGCCGGTCAGATTGCCGGAAAACGTGAATTTTGCGAGCGGCAGCGTTTCACCACTTGCTACTTCTGAAGAGTTTGTAAGCTGTGTTTGCCCTGTTTGTGGCAAACCGGCTAAGCGTGAGACTGATACCATGGACACCTTCCTATGTTCCTCCTGGTACTATCTGCGCTATACTGATCCTAAGAATGACAAGCTCCCATTTTCTAAGGAAGCCGTCAATTACTGGACACCTGTAGACCAATACATCGGTGGTATTGAACATGCAATCCTGCATTTGCTCTACTCCCGTTTCTTCATGAAAGTTCTGCGTGATGCTGGCTTAGTAGAAGCTGGCGAGCCATTTAAGAACCTTTTAACCCAAGGCATGGTTATTAAAGACGGTGCCAAGATGTCAAAATCTCTGGGAAATGTTGTTTCACCGGAAGAAATCATCAGCAAATACGGCGCAGATACAGCCCGTCTCTTTATTCTCTTTGCTGCTCCACCAGAAAGAGAATTGGAATGGAGCGACCAAGGTGTTGAAGGCTCCTTCCGCTTCCTGAACAGGGTATGGCGTATTGTGGCTCACTTTGCTCCGCAATTGGAGCAACATGAAGTTTCCTATGATGCTGCTGCCTTGGATGAAGACGATAAAGAATTACGCCGCATTCTTCATACTAGCATTAAAAAAGTAACTGATGATATTGAACAACGTTTCAACTTCAATACGGCAATCAGCGCCATGATGGAATTAGTGAATGGCCTTTATGCTTACAAGGAAAAGAAAAATAATCCGAATGCCGGCCTTATTTTTGAAGCAGTTTCATCCCTGCTTCGTATGCTTTCTCCGTTTGTTCCACACATTACCGAGGAACTGTGGACCAAGGTTATCGACGCTAATGGCAGTGTTCACAAAGAATCATGGCCTTCCTATGATGAGGAAGCCATGAAGGTAGCTGAAGTTGAAGTTATTCTTCAGATTAACGGCAAGGGCAAGGAACGTATTGTTGTTCCTTCTGAAGCCACGAAGGAGGAACTGGAAGCCTTTGCTTTGTCAGATGTCAAAATTAAAGAGCTTATCGGCGGCAAAGAAGTTGTAAAAGTGGTTTGTGTGCCTAAGAGATTGGTAAATATTGTAGTGCGTTAATAGAGATAAATAATGGGAGCAAATGGCATTAGCCATCTGCTCCCATTATTACTTTGACTGAGTTTCTTTATTTGAATAATAAATTGGAGAGTGTTAAGATAAAAGAAAGATAGTAAAATAGTAGAAAGTTTTTTTAAAACGACGCTATTCGAGACTCACTCACGGTAACGCCATCAAAGGCAGCCGGGGGTGAGTTTTTTTATGGGGGTCTTAAGGTGAATTTGTGGGAAAAGAAGAAGCTGATTGCCGTAGCTGCACTTGTTGTTGTTTTAGCAGCTTTGAGTATCTGGCAAAGCACACCTGGCAAACTTGAAGGAGGAGTAATTCAAGGCGGAGAACAGTTGGCTGAAAGTAAAACCAAAGGCCTAACGGTGTACGTCAGCGGGGAAGTGAAAAATCCTGGTATGTACGAAATGCCTGCAGGAAGCAGGGCACAGGAAGCTATTGAAAAGGCTGGCGGGATGACTTTAAATGCCAACGTTAACAAGGTTAACCTGGCTAAAAAATGTAAGGATGGTATGCAAATAAACGTGCCGGCGTTGAGCGTGAAACAAGCTAAAACAAGGGCTGGCAGCAGCCAGGGGAGAAGATCAGCGGGGAACGTGAACAGTACGGAGGTTGAACAGGAGAATTTAACAACAGTTAATTTGAATTCCGCTACTATTGAAGAGTTGGAAAATTTACCGGGAGTAGGACAGACAACAGCACAAAAAATTATCGAGTACAGACAACAGCATCGCTTTGACAAGATTGAAGATGTTATGAATGTTAAAGGTATTGGTAAGGCTAAATTCCAGAAAATGAAGAACTATCTGGAAATCTGAAGTGGCATATTCACTCTATTGTGGCTTGCTGTTCTGTCTTGGTGATTATTTTGGCTTTTCTTACCGACAATTTTTAGGTTTAACATGGGTTTTGTCATCTTTAATGTTATTGAGTATTTTCGGCCTTTCTTTTTACAACAAAACGAAAAATTTAAAAGCGGCTCTTTTTTTCGTTGCAGTTTTCATTTTCGTGTGTGGGTGGGCCGTAGGTGCTGCTGGTGGCAGAACTGGCACGAATAATATAGAAAAATACCTGAATCAGGAAGTTGTGCTTAGCGGAACGATAATACCAGGCACAGTGAAGGAGTTGGAAGACGGAGCAATAAGTTTGCGTATGGATTGTGAACTTATTAAGCAGGGGGACAAAACATTTACTACTAATGGCATTTTGCGTTTAGCAATTGCAAGGGTGCCAATGGATAGCAAAATAAGAACGTTAGGCTATGGCAGACTAACGGTACAGGGGGAAATAAAGCCTATACAAGGATTTGCCAATCCCGGTACATTTGATACTGAAATGGCTGCCAAAGTGCAGGGCATTGGCGGCAGAATGTCGACCAAAGCTGAACAAGTACAGTTTAGTAATATTTCAAGACCTTGGGGCTCCTACCCGGCTGCTGTAGGTGGTGCGATGCGTGCCCAACTGAATAAAGTCATGCCGGAAAAAGATGCCGCAATTCTTGCAGGTATGACTTTGGGTGGGTACGACGGTATTGACGAAGATACCGTAAGAAATTTTGCTACTACCGGTATTGTTCATATTCTATCTGTATCAGGCAGTCATGTCGCACTGTTGATAGGATTTGTTCTTTCTTTAACGAGAGCCTTACGCATCAGAGAAAAACAGGCTTTGCCCATAGCTGCAGCAATCGTTATTTTTTACTGCCTGATTTGCGGATTTTCACCGCCGGTAATTCGTTCAGCTCTGATGGGAATGGCAATGCTGCTTGGCTTTGTCTTGCAAAGAAATGAGGATAGCGGAGCGGTACTGGCATTCGTTGCTATAAGTATGCTTTGTTATAGGCCAATGTGGGTTTTGGACGTCGGGTTTCAGCTTTCTTTTGCTTCAACTGCCGGACTAATTTACTTATTTCCTTCAACAAAAGCCTTATTGACACGCTATATGCAGAAATATGTTGCAGCTGCTTTGGCTGTAACGCTGGCAGCACAGCTCGCGGTGCTGCCTTTGCTAGTTCATTATTTTCATCAGCTGTCTATTAGTTCGCTGGCGGCTAATCTTATCGTTGTGCCCGTAGTGGAATTCATTGTGCTTTTAACGATAACTGGTTTATTTCTGTCCTTTATTGTCAAACCGTTTGGCATTATTCTTTTAATGTTTGCAAGTCTACTTTTAGCGCCTGCGCTGTCTGTAACGAATTGGATAGCAGGTTGGCCGTTTGCCAGCGTTAATATTGCACACACGCCCTTCATAACGGCATTAATCTACTATTTGTTCTTGATATGTTTATTTCGTTTCTGGCCTTTGGCTAACCTGACTGAATATGAAAGAAAGATAGTCATAGCATTAACTTGCCTAGCTATATTATTGCCTGGTTTAACAATGCATTTTGCGCGGCAGCTATTTACTGCTTACTTTATCGATGTTGGCCAAGGTGACGCCGCACTTATTATTACTGCAGAGAAAAAAACTATTTTGGTTGATACGGGTGGCCTGCGAGGTAATTTTGATACCGGTGAAAAAATTATTCTTCCGTTTTTAAGGTATTTGGGTATAAATAAACTCGATGTCTTGGCACTTAGTCATGGACATCATGATCATGCAGGCGGTGCAGCTGCTGTTGCACGCTCGCTTCCGATAGGTTGTATTTTATTGCCTAAGGAAGAGCCGAGCGGGGATGTTTCAGCTTTGCTTAACTTTGTAAAAGATAAAAGTAAAATAAAGTATCTGGCCAGCGGGCAGCAGTATAATTTGGGCAGCTGCAAAATAGATATCATTGAAGCAGCACCAGCATTGTCTCCGGAGGAAAAACATAATGCAAATGAAAGTTCGGCAATTATGAAAATAACCGATAATGGCAAGAGCATAGTTTTCACCGGTGATGCCACAGAGGAAGAAGAAATTGCGGCCACTACGGCTCCCATTAAGGCTGATGTCCTGAAGATATCCCATCATGGCTCCAAAACGTCCTCGGAATTTGAATTTTTGCAGGCGGTGCAGCCGGGTTTGGCGGTTATTTCCGTGGGTGCTGACAATAAGTTTGGACATCCTGCACCGGAGACTTTAGAAAAATTACAGGCAATTGACGCAAAAGTTTTGCGAACAGACCATGCAGGCAATATAAAAGTTGTTTTTGACGGTTCAAATTGCACATGGTATAGTTATCGGTATCAGGGTGATTACTTTTAACAGGGAGTCAGAAATGGAAATTTCAGCAGAAAAATTTCTCGAAACTTTTGATAAACATCTCGAAATACCAAGGGTTGTTATTATCTGGGGTGAAGAAGATTATTATAAAGAAAAAATAGTGAAAGCAGTTTTGCAGGCGACTTTTGCTTCTGTTGCTGAGCGTGATAGGGAAATAGCTGTTTTTGATAAGGAACTGCCCTTAAAAGAACTGGAAACGGTTATTAACAGTTATCCGTTTTTTTCAGGGAAAAACATGGTATTAATCAAAGAACCTAAAATGTTGAAGCAGGATAAGCAACAGGAAAGCGAAACCCGCAAGGAGCAGCAAGCGCAATTAGCCGATTTACTCAGCAATGTTCCTGATTTCTGTCAGATTATATGTACTGTGGCAAAGCTTGACAAACGTTCAAAGTTTTATAAGACGCTTTTGCCGATTGCGGCAATAGTCGAAAGCAAGGCCATCAAATCTTATAATTTAAGGCCATGGCTTGATGAACAAGCGAATATTTATGGCTGCATGTGGGAATATGGCGCTGCTGAATTGGTAGTGGAATATATGGCTGCTACTGACAACGTACCCTTAATGCTTTTGGCAAATGAAATTGAAAAACTGGCCATTTATGCCGGAACAAGGAAAAAATGGACGCGTCGAGATGTTGAGGCTATTTTCTCTGAATTGCCTGAGGTTTCGATTTTTGCTTTGACGAATGCCATTGCTGAGAAAAAAATCGAAGAAGTGCTGAATTTACTTGCGTTGGAAGAAAAACGAGGCACTAACGTCCTGAAGGTTGCCGGTATTGTCAGCTCGCAAATTCGGAAATTATGGCAAGTTAAAGAACTTATGGAAGCTGGTTATGACAAAACCAGCATTGCTAATGAATTGAAGATGCATCCTTTTATTACACAAAAAACGATGGCGCAAAGCAAATCTTTTACAACAGTAAGCCTGCAGAAATGTTTAACGGCACTGGCGCAACTTAATATGAACTTGCGTAAAGGTGGCAGAAGATTTGAACAGTTGGAGGAAATTCTTGTCGTGCTTTTGCATGATAAACTAAATAAAGGGTGAGTAGATATTATGAGTAAAGAACCTATTTTAGTCAGCGCATGTTTCTTAGGCATTAAATGCAGATATAATGGAGAAATTAATACCAATGAAGCAATTGCATCTTTGCGTGAAAAATACGAGCTAATACCTGTTTGCCCTGAAGTTCTGGGAGGACTGGTTACACCAAGACCAGCCGCTGAACGGCTTGGTGAGCTTGTCGTAAACAAAGAAGGAGAAGATGTAACCAGCTATTTCAAGCTGGGCGCAGAAAGAACTGCCGCCATCGCTCTGGAACATGGCTGCCAGCAGGCGGTATTAAAAGCACAAAGCCCTTCTTGCGGATGCGGTATTATTTATGATGGTACTTTCAGCGGCAAGAAAATTGCCGGCAATGGAGTAACTGCTGCCAAACTTTTAGCAATGAATATTAATGTTGTTAATGAAAATACTTTGCAGAGCTTAAAGTAAAATCAGGAATTCTGCCATGGGCATGGGATACAGAGTTTCAACAATAATTGTGGGAGGTAAGAATTTATGTTGCTGGAATTATTAGAAAAAGGCTTTGGAAATGACATCGACTTGAATTGTGCAGAAAAAATGCTTTACGGGGCCAATTGGGCATATGATTTGAAACTAGCTCCGGAAGCTTTAAAACTAGCTGCCGGCTTTGGCGGCGGTATGGGTGTGGAAAGCATATGTGGAGCAATTACCGGCGGTATTATGGTATTAAGCCATCTCTATGTTAAACAACGTTCCCATGAAAGTACACGCATTAAAGAATTGGAAACAGAATTTATTGAAACCTTCAAAAACGAAATGGGCTGCATAGATTGCAAGTGTCTCAAAGAACAATACAGGAATGATGAGATCAAGTGCAGCCTTGTAATTTTTAAAGCAGCGGAAATACTTGACCGAATTGTAGCAAGAGAAAGTGCAATAAACGAATGAAACATAAAAAAACCTGCTCATATGAGCAGGTTTTTATTATTCTAAAATTAAAATATTTCTTGAGGCTTAATGTTATTACGAACTACATTATAAAGTAAAACAGCTATCACTACAGAAGGAATTGCGCTTGTTGCCATGGAGATGGCGCAGTTTATTGAAGAGATTTCAGCAACCTGTGGCGCATAGCCTAAGACATATACCTTAAAAGCATAGCGGATAAGAGGCTCAGTAATTACATTTACCAGACAACTGCCAACGGAAGCAATGAGAGTGGCTGTATAGATTCTCTTAGGCTCAGTCAGTTCATTGAGATGCATAATGTTGTGAGCAAAGAAACTGGCAGATAAGCCGATCAGCAGTTTTGAGAGAAATGTAGGTGGTGCTGAAGTCATATAGCCGGCCAGAATATCAGCCAAGGTCAAACCGACTGCGCCTGTCAGAGCACCGTATTTGCCACCTAAAAGCAATGCGGAAAGAATTATGAAAGCATGCCCGATATAAATTTTACCGGTCATACCGCCGCCCATTGGTATTTCTATGCGCAAATAAGCAAAGCAGACAAAGGCCATAGCTGCGAACATGGAAGCCAAAGTCAGTTTTCGTAGATTTTTACCATCAATCATTGTTAGCGCACCTCGATTTTTTAGATTAAACCAAGTCTAACGCAAAACTGCTAGGTAAAAAACATCCAGTTTTATAAATATTTAAAGGGACAGTTTTTAGACAACAAAAAAACCCGCTCCGATGAGCAGGTTTATATTGTTGCTATTCCATTGCATTAACACGTTTAGCAAGTCTGGATTTCTTGCGGGCTGCTGCGTTCTTGTGGATAATACCTTTACGGGCAGCTTTATCAAGTAAACCTGTTGCATTAACGAAAGTTGCTTGTGCTACTTCTTTGGAACCAGTTTCAGCAACAGCAACCACTTTGCGAGAAGCATTGCGGAGAGCCGCTTTAACAGGTGCATTTTTTGCACGACGTTCTGCATCGGTTTTTACGCTACGGATAGAAGATTTAATATTTGGCAATGAATTCACCTCCTAAAAATTACTTTACCAATGAATTTTATCACGATAGATGATTTTTGGCAATACCTTTGTTAAAAGCAATTTGTTTAAACATATTTTATTTTGCTGGTTTTTAAGACGCTGGCCGTTATCTTGCTAGAAAAGCTTGCAGAATGTTATAATCATAGGTACGAATATAATATCAAGCATTTATATATTTAGCTACGAAGAAAGACTGAGGTAAAAGAATGTCGCAGGAACTAATTAGAAACTTTTCAATCATTGCCCATATTGACCATGGTAAATCAACGCTCGCAGACCGTCTTATTGAGAGCACCGGAACATTATCAAAGCGTGAAATGGAAGAACAAGTGCTTGACCAGTTGGATCTGGAACGTGAAAGAGGTATTACGATTAAAGCACAGGCTGTGCGTATTTCCTATGACGCAAAAGACGGGAAAACTTATATGCTTAATTTAATCGATACTCCTGGGCATGTTGATTTTACGTATGAAGTGTCGCGTGCCTTGGCTGCTTGTGAAGGTGCGCTGCTTGTTGTTGATGCCAGCCAGGGAATTGAAGCACAAACGCTGGCCAATGTTTATTTAGCGCTTGAGCATGACCTGGAGATAATACCTGTCATTAACAAAATTGACCTGCCAAGTGCCGAGCCGGAAAAAGTTAAAAAAGAAATTGAAGAAGTTATTGGTATCGATGCCTCAGAGGCAGTGCTTACCAGTGCCAAAACTGGCTTTGGGATAGAAGACGTACTGGAAGAAATTGTCAAAAAGGTTCCGCCTCCGCAAGGTGACGAGAAAAAACCTCTGAAAGCTCTGGTTTTCGATTCAAAATTTGATGCCTACAAAGGCGTTGTTCTATATATCCGTGTCGTTGATGGACAGATCCGCAAGGGCATGAGTATCAAAATGATGGCCACCGGCAAAGTATTCGAGGTAACCGAAGTTGGTGTCTTCAAACCCGATCTGGTTAATGTTGATGTACTGGAAGTTGGTCAAGTAGGGTTTTTTGCTGCTGCGATCAAGAACGTCAAGGATGCACGTGTAGGTGATACGGTTACTGACAGCAAAAATCCTGCTGATGCGCCATTGCCTGGTTATCGTAAGGCAACACCGATGGTTTTCTGCGGCTTATATCCAGTTGAAAATTCGGATTATGATAATTTGCGCGACGCATTGGAAAAATTGCAGCTTAATGATGCTTCTTTGGTTTTCGAACCGGAAACTTCACTTGCTCTTGGCTTCGGTTTCCGTTGCGGCTTCTTGGGCCTTCTGCATATGGATGTTATCAAGGAAAGACTGGAGCGAGAGTACGGACTTACTCTTATCACCACTGCGCCAAACGTTATCTATCAGGTATTTCGTACGGATGGTGACGTTGAGATGATTGACAATCCGGCACTTTTCCCGGATCCAACCGTCATAGACCATGTTGAGGAACCTTATGTAAGAGCAACTATTATTGCTCCAAAGGAATATGTTGGCCAGGTTATGGAGCTCTCTCAGGAAAAACGCGGCGAGTATGAGAATATGACTTATGTTGACGAGAACCGCGTCATGATTCACTATTCTTTACCGCTTAGTGAGATTATTTATGATTATTTTGACCGCTTGAAATCAGCTACCAGAGGCTATGCTTCACTTGACTATGAACTTCACGGCTATCGCCCTTCCAGTCTGGTGAAGGTAGACATCCTTCTTAATGGCGAAGCGGTGGATGCCTTGTCAGCAATTGTGCATAGGGATAGTGCGCAAAGAAGAGGCCGTCAGCTTGTTGAGAAATTGAGGGGCTTGATTCCGCGCCAAATGTTTGAAATTCCGGTACAGGCAGCCATCGGCAACAAAGTAATTGCCCGCGAAACAGTACGCGCTATGCGTAAAGACGTTTTAGCCAAGTGTTACGGCGGTGATATTTCGCGTAAGCGTAAACTGCTGGAAAAACAAAAAGAAGGCAAAAAACGTATGAAGCAGGTTGGCAGCGTTGAATTGCCGCAAGAAGCCTTTATGGCAATTTTGAAAATGGATTGATAAAAATGAGAAAACAGTGGGAACAAATTCAGGGGATATATATACATATCCCCTTTTGCATGCAAAAATGCTTATATTGTGATTTTGCTTCTTTCGCTGGCAAGAGCAAACTGATGCACCAATATGCCTTGACACTGGCAGACGAAATCAGGCGCAGAGCAGGCGAGATGCCGATTAGTAAAAGAGCTACCGTCTTCTTTGGCGGTGGCACGCCATCTTTATTGCCGATTGATGATTTAAAAATGATAATAAATGTTCTTAAAGAAACAGAGTTATGGCGCGAACCGGCAGAAGTAACCATGGAAATGAATCCGGGAACAGTAGATTTTGCCAAACTGTGCCAATATCGGGAAATGGGCATCGATAGGGTCAGCTTCGGCGTTCAGAGCTTGAATGATAACGAATTGAAAACAATTGGCCGGTTGCATACTGCGAGTGAAGCTTTAAAGGTAATCGAACAAGCTTCTAAAGCAGGCTTTGAAAGAATCAGCGCTGACCTTATTTATGGTTTACCATCGCAAACGCTGGCTACATTTAAAGATACACTGGCAACCATTGTAGATTCTGCCATCAGTCACCTGTCAGTTTATGGGCTTACTGTTGAAGAAGAAACGCAGTTAGCAGCCATGCTGGCAAAAGGTTCTCTGGTGTTGCCGAGTGAAGAAGAAGCAGAAATGATGTACGACCATAATATTCGCTATCTAGAAGAACATGGACTTTATCGTTATGAAATATCGAATTTTGCTCGCGCAGGGCAGGAATCGCTGCATAATCTTGTTTATTGGCATTACTTACCTTACTACGGATTTGGTAGTTCAGCCTGTTCTTATAACGGCAAACAGAGAATGACAAATGTGGCCGATATTGAAAGTTACATAAGAGGCGCAGTGCCAAACATTGAGCAATTGCCTGCAAGGACAAGCCTGGCAGAATTTATGTTTTTGGGGCTGCGTACAACGGAAGGAATTAATTTATCTATTGCAAAAGAGCGCTTTGGCGTTGATGTCATGGCTATGTTTGGACAAGAAATAGAAAAATATATTAATAAAGAAATGTTGAGTTTTGACTCAGCAGAAAATAATCTAAAATTGACCAAACTTGGCATGAAATTCGGCAACGAAATTTTCGAGTTATTTCTATAATCTCCCTTTAAAAAGCTACTACGCACATGCGAAAATACCTCTGAAAAAATTAAAGATTAAAACTTGGATACCAATGCTTTTAGAGTGTGCCAAGAAAGGCAAGGTGCAAAGAGTTCCTCTGGCCGCTTCCACACGCGACAATTCGACTGCAAGCAGTCGGTCGCTGATGTGCAGCAGGCCCGTCGCTTCTTTACCCCTTGTCTTTTAGACATTCAATACAGATTTCTGATAGTTTTGTAAGAAGAAATTACTGTTATTAAGACGATATTAATTTTGAGTCATATTTTTTTATAATCTTTCTGTAAAAAGCTTGACAATAAGAGTTGTAAGTGGTAATTTTATATCAGATGTTAGCACTCCAATAGAGAGAGTGCTAACAAAGAAAGAAAATGCAGGAGGTGTAATGGTGCTTAATGAAAGAAAGAAAAGAATCCTGCAAATAATTATTGAAGATTATATTTCCACTGCTGAACCAGTTGGTTCTCGCACCATTGCCCGCAAGTATGATTTAGGTTTGAGCCCGGCTACGATTCGTAACGAGATGTCAGATCTGGAACTTTTGGGTTATTTGGAACAACCACATACATCGGCTGGCAGAATACCATCAGCAATGGCCTATCGTTTTTATGTCGATTCGATGGTTGAACCTGGCACTCTTACTGAGAATGATCAGGCTTTGATTGATGCCTGGTACCGTGAACGTATCAGAAACATTGATGAAATATTCCAGTCAACAGCAAAAATACTCTCGAGGATGACCAAAAATGTTTCGATGGTTTTAGCCAACAGACAGATCAATCGTCTTTTCCGATATGTAAAGTTCTTGCCACTGGATGATCAGCGAGCAATTCTGTGTCTTATTACTGACGACGGTGCTGTAGACAATTGTGTCATTGATGTTCCGCTGGGCATGAGACAGGAAGAAATGGATTATTTGGCAAACCGTATCAGCAATAAATTGCAAGGCCATGATATTTCTGAGATCAATGCTGAAATGCTGCGAGATGTTTACACTGAATTGGCAAGCGATAAGCAGCTGTTTTCTTCAATCCTGACGGCTTTAAAACATATTGGTTCCAGCAGTAATGAACAAAGAGTATTTTTGGGTGGAACGCGACAGTTGTTAAATCAACCTGAATTTCGCAATGTCGAGAGAATTAAAGATCTTCTGGCCATTTTGGAAGAAGAGAAGGTCCTGAAAGATATTCTCCACGCTGGTGAAAATTCTGGAATAAAAATCACAATAGGCTCTGAAAATAAATTTACAGGTATTCAAGACTGTAGTATGGTACAAGCTACTTACCGGTTAAATGGAAGAGTCGTCGGCACGATGGCGGTGCTTGGACCAACAAGAATGGAATATGGGAAGATAATTTCTGTTATGGATTATCTGCATCAATATTTGCGAGCCCTGTTTGGTGAGGACAAGAAATAAGCAAATGCAAAGGAGGAAGCGTGTTGCAAAAACAAGAGACACAAGAAGTGCTTGAAGAGATCAAGCAGGAGAACGTAGAACCCGTTACAACAGAAAATGTTGAAAATATAGGTGATGCGACTGAAGAAACACAGATTCCTGTCCCAGACGAGAAAGATCAGAAAATTGAAGAGCTGCAAAATCGTATTTTGCGTTTGCAGGCTGATTTCGATAATTTCCGCCGCCGGACAACGAAGGAACAATCGCAGTTATCAACGTTCGTTACGGCTAATGTTGTCGAGAAATTCCTGAAAGTGCTTGATAGCTTTGAGCGTGCGGAAGAAAGCATGGCTAAGGCTAATGATGTCGAAAGTATCCGTGTCGGTCTTGAAATGATTCAAAGGCAGCTGACACAAATTTTCAAAGAGCTTTCTGTGGAAGAAATCTCGGCACAAGGCCAGAAATTCGACCCTTCTTTCCACGAAGCAGTTATGCGTGGAGAAAATGCTGAGTTGGAAGATGATACTATTGAGACTGTATTTGAAAAGGGCTATAAGCTCAATGATAAAGTAATCCGCCACAGCAAAGTTAAAGTAGTAAGTAACAATTAGTTTTTAATTTACTTAATTTAAATAGAAAACAGGTTTTTGAGGAGGAATAAAAAATGTCTAAAGTTATTGGTATTGACTTAGGTACAACGAACTCTGTCGTTGCTGTAATGGAAGGTGGCGAACCAACCGTTATTTCTACCCAGGAAGGTGGCCGTTTAACCCCTTCTGTTGTTGGTTTTTCTAAATCCGGTGAGCGTCTGGTTGGACAATTGGCAAAAAGGCAGGCTATTTCTAATCCTGACCGTACTATCAGCTCCATTAAACGTCACATGGGTACAGATTACAAAGTAACAATTGATGATAAGAAATACTCTCCGGAAGAAATTTCCGCAATGATTCTGCAAAAATTAAAAGAAGATGCTGAAAAATATCTTGGCGAAAAAGTAACCCAAGCAGTTATCACTGTACCGGCTTACTTCAGTGACAGCCAACGTCAGGCAACTAAAGACGCTGGTAAAATCGCAGGCCTTGAAGTTCTGCGTATTATCAACGAACCTACTGCTGCTGCACTTGCTTATGGTATTGATAAAACAAACGATCACACTGTTTTGGTTTATGACCTGGGCGGTGGTACATTCGACGTTTCCATTCTTGAGATGGGCGACGGCGTTTTCGAAGTCAAAGCAACAAATGGTGACACACATCTTGGCGGCGATGACTTTGATGAACGTATTATGAACTGGATGATTGGCGAATTTAAGAAAGAAACCGGCATAGATCTTTCTGTTGACCGTATGGCTTTACAACGTTTGCGCGAAGCTGCAGAAAAAGCAAAAATTGAATTGTCCGGTGTTTTGACTACCAATATTAACTTGCCGTTTATTACCGCAGGTGCTGATGGTCCTAAACATCTTGATATGAATCTGACCAGAGCTAAATTTGATGAATTGACAGCTGACCTTGTTGAAAGAACAATGGGGCCAACACGTAAAGCACTAGCTGATGCTGGCTTGACTGCAAATGATATTGAAAAGGTTATCTTGGTTGGCGGTTCTTCCCGTATTCCGGCCGTTCAGGATGCTATTAAGAAGATATTGGGCAAAGAACCACATCGTGGTGTTAACCCAGATGAATGTGTCGCAGTTGGCGCTGCCATTCAGGCAGGTGTTTTGGCTGGTGAAGTAAAAGACGTTCTTCTTCTTGATGTAACTCCATTGTCTTTGGGTATCGAAACTTTGGGCGGAGTATTCACGAAGATCATTGATCGTAATACCACCATCCCTACCTCTCGTAAACAAGTATTCTCAACTGCCGCTGACAATCAACCTTCCGTTGATATTCATGTTCTGCAAGGTGAACGCGAGATGGCAGCTGACAATAAAACTCTTGGCCGTTTCGAGTTGGGCGGTATCCCAGCAGCTCCGCGTGGTATTCCTAAAATCGAGGTTGCTTTTGATATCGATGCTAACGGTATTGTAAATGTTAGTGCTAAAGATCTTGGCACCGGCAAAGAACAAAAAATCACCATTACTTCTTCCGGAACTTTGAACAAGGACGAAGTTGAACGTATGGTTAAAGAAGCAGAAGCTAATGCTGAAGCTGATAAAAAACGCAAAGAAGTTGTTGAAGTCCGCAACCAGGCTGACTCCCTCTGCTACCAAGCTGAAAAAACCATTAAAGACATGGAAGGCAAAGGCAGCGAAGAGTTAGTTAAAAAGGTAGAAGCAGCACTTGTAGCACTTAAAGAAACCCTAAAGGGCGACGATGTAGAAAAAATTAAGGCTGATACAGAAGCATTGACAAAACCGCTTTATGAATTGTCTGCAGAGCTGTATAAACAAACCGAGGCAGCTAAAGGCCCGGAAGGTGCTGCCGGCAGCGAAAAGAAAGCAGCCGATGACGTAGTTGACGCAGAAGTTGTTGACGAAGATAAAAAATAATTAGCCTTAGGATGGTGTGAACTTTGAGCAAAAGAGATTATTATGACGTGCTAGGCGTTTCTAAGACCGCCACAGCGGACGAAATAAAAAAAGCATATCGCAAATTGGCACGTCAGTATCATCCTGATGTGAACAAAGATAATCCTGATGCAGCTGAAAAATTCAAAGAGTGTTCTGAAGCTTACAGCGTTTTGTCTGATGAAGCAAAACGTGCCCAGTACGACCAATTTGGTCACGCCGCCTTCGAAAACGGAGGCGGCCCTGGTGCTGGTGCCGGCGGGTTTGGAGGATTTGGCGGCGCTGGCGGTATGGAAGATATTTTTGACATGTTTTTCGGCGGACAGGGTCGTGGTGGCTTTGGTTCATCTCGTCGCAGCAAGAGTGGACCGCAGCGCGGTGCAGATTTACGCTTAGATCTGGAAATAACCTTTGAAGAAGCTGCTTTCGGTGTTGAGAAGGAAGTAAGACTCAATAGGGAAGATACCTGTGATCACTGTCAGGGTTCTGGTGCAGAACCGGGCAGTGAGATAGAAGTTTGTCCTGATTGTCATGGCACAGGAGAAATCCAGTTTACACAAAACACAATGTTTGGCCAGATGGTTAACGTGCGTCCTTGCGCTCGCTGCCATGGAGAGGGCAGGATCTTTAAAAACCCCTGTAAAGTATGCGGCGGCAGCGGCAGGCTGAAAAAGGAAAAGAAACTTAAAGTTAAAATTCCTGCAGGTGTTGATACCGATTCCCGTTTGCGTGTATCAGGCGAGGGCGAAGCAGGGGTAAGAGGCGGTTCAAAGGGCGACTTATATGTCTATCTTTATGTGAAACCTCACAAGTTCTTTGAACGTGACGGCACGACTATTCTCTGTGAAGTACCGATTAACATTGTCCAGGCTACTCTGGGTGCAGAAATCAAAGTTCCTACGCTTGATGGCCAGGTAGTGATGAAGGTGCCGGAAGGAACACAGCCGGGTAAGGTCTTAAGACTTAAGGGAAAAGGTATTGCCAGCCTTCGCAACGGTGTGCGCGGCGACCAACTGGTAACTATAAAGGTGGTTGTTCCTACTAAGCTTACTGACAAACAAAAGGATTCATTAAAAAAGTTTGCTGAAATCAGCGGCGATAATATCAATCCTGAAGAAAAGGGATTCTTGAAGAAAATTGCAGATTTATTTAAATAAGGCTATATATTCCCGGCCGAACATAGACAGGAGCAGATAAATGCAATGGGTTGAGGTTAGTATTCAAACTACACATGCAGCTACTGAAGCAGTGGCTGACGTCTTCCATTCTTTGGGGGCTGGCGGGGTTGTTATTGAAGACCCTTTGCTGCTCAATACTTTGCGTACGTCGGGTACTTGGGAGCTTTGTGATATACCTGAACAGGAAAATACTGAAATAGTCGTTGTTACAGCTTATTTCCCTGATGACAGTGAATTGCATGATCGTCTTGCTGCTGTAGAAGAAGAAATGACAGCCATAGAATCTCGTATAGGCTCATGTCGGTTTGGCAATACCTGCTTCCGGACCATATCGGATACGGATTGGGAAAACGAATGGAAACAATTCTTCCACACAACCCGTATTACTGAGCACATTGTCATAAAACCGACATGGGAAGAATATGAAGCTGAGCCGGATGATAAGGTTATCGAGCTTGATCCTGGCATGGCCTTTGGTACTGGTACTCATCATACTACTGGCATGTGTATGCGCAGGCTGGAAAAGGTTATCGAACCGGGCATGACAGTTTTTGATGTTGGTACCGGCAGCGGCATTCTTTCTATTGCTGCAGCTAAACTTGGGGCTAGATATGTCAAGGCCATTGATATTGACGAGACAGCTGTAAAGGTAGCACGCGAAAATGTTGCCAACAATAATTTGTCTTCTGCAATTGAAGTTGCCAAAGGTGACCTGCTGCATGCTACAGAAGGCAAAGCTGATGTTATTATCGCTAATATTATTGCTGATATAATTATTATGTTGTTGCCTGACATTCCTGCCAGGTTGAATAAAGATGGTATTTTCCTTGCCAGCGGTATTATTTCTGATCGTCTTGAGGATGTAACAGAGGCTGCCAAAAATAATGGACTTTACGTTGAAGCAGTTGACACGCAAGGCGGTTGGGTAGTTATGCAAATGCGCAGGGAGGAATAACTTTGCATCGTTTTTTCATTTCGCAGCCTTTTGCGGAAGAAATGCAAATAGTAGGTACAGACGCTCATCATATCAGTAATGTACTGAGAATGCGCGTCGGCCAGTATATTCAGATAGTTAGCAGCGACCGGGTTACGGCTTTGATGGAAATCAAAGCTCTGACAACGGACGCTGCTTTCGTTCGTCTTGTTAGGCGTATTGAACAGGTGAACGAGCCTTCGGTAAAAATAATTTTGGCGCAAGGCTTGGCTAAGGGCGAGAAAATGGACTTTATTATTCAGAAGGCTGTTGAAGTAGGTGTTAACACTATTGTTCCGGTTGAAATGGAACATTCGGTGGTAAAACTTGATAAGAGCAAGGCTGGGAAAAAGGTCGAAAGATGGCAGAAAATAGCAGAAGAAGCGGCTAAACAAAGTAAACGTGACATAGTGCCAAAAGTAACAAATGTTATGAATCTGAACGAAGTGCTGAATAGTTTTGCTGATTCTACCAAATTAATGGCTTATGAGGGTGAAACCAATTTAGGCTTAAAAAAAGCATTAACAGCAATTCAGAACATAGAAGAGATTTTACTTATTATCGGTCCTGAAGGCGGTATAGCAGAAAAAGAGCTCAAAGCAGCTGAACTAGCTGGCGCAAAGACTTTTAGCCTGGGTAACCGCATTTTACGGACAGAAACAGCAGGGCTTGTCTCTGCAACAGCTATTTTGTATGAAACAGGAGACTTGGGAGGCTAGCAGATGAAGAAAATAGCTTTTTATACTTTGGGCTGCAAGGTCAACCAGGCAGACACAGCCAGCATGGAGAGATTATTCCGTGAGGCTGGTTATGAAATTGTCGATTTTGCTGAAAAAGCTGACATATATTTGATCAATACCTGTGTTGTTACCAATATGGGACAAAGAAAATCCAGACAGATGATTCATCGCGCGATTCGTAAAAATCCTAATGCTTTTATTGTCGTTTCCGGCTGTTATCCGCAGACAGCAGCTGAAGAAGTAAAAGCAATACAGGGCGTAGACCTTATTATCGGCAATCAGGATAGGGCGGCAGTAGTAACTCTCGTAGAAGCTGCAGCTACCGAGCAGAGTATTGATGCCTATGATAATGTCAAAAAATTAAGTGCACAGACAACTTTTGAAGAGCTATCAGCAGACTGTGAAACAGAAAAAACAAGGGCTTTCCTGAAGATTCAGGAGGGGTGTAATCAATTTTGCACATATTGCATCATACCTTACGCGCGCGGACCACTGCGTTCGCGGAGCTTGGACAATATCAAGGATGAGGTTGAAAAGCTGGTTGCAGCTGGTTTTAGCGAAGTTGTTTTAATAGGTATTCATTTAGGGGCCTATGGCAAGGAACTAAAGAATGATACCAGTTTGACTGATGCTGTCAAGGCAGCGCTGGAGGTCCCGGGTCTTGCCAGACTGAGACTTGGCTCTTTGGAGTCAGTAGAAGTTGGCGATGATTTACTGGATTTAATGGTAAGTGATGAAAGACTACAGCGCCAATTGCATTTACCTTTGCAATCGGGTTGCGACGATATTTTAAATAGCATGCATCGGCCGTATGATACGAGAATTTTTGCAGATCTTCTTAAAAAAATCCGAGCAAAATTGCCAGATGTAGCAATTACAACCGATATTATTGTTGGTTTCCCAGGTGAAACTGACGAAAATTTCGCGACAACAAAAGAGTTTGTTAAGTCTTGTGGTTTCAGTAAAATTCATATTTTCCCATTTTCACCGCGTAAAGGTACGCCAGCTGCTTCCTTCAGCCAAATGGTTTCGGAAAAGGTAAAGCAAAAACGAGTGGAAGAATTATCCGAAGTTGACAGGGAAAGCCATGATAAATATTGTGAGTCTATGCTGGATAAAACTGTGTCAGTATTATTTGAGCAGGAATCAGAGGAAGGCTTGTGGGAAGGTCTAAGTGGCAATTATGTAAGAGTATATGCCAGAAGCAAAGAAAATTTGTCAGGTAAGATCCGCAAAGTAATGTTGAAAGCCATTTATAAAGACGGCATGATTGGAGAAATACTCTGATTTCTTGTAAATTTTCTTATATAATGAAGGATTATTTGCTCTCTTAGCGAATATGTCATTCGTACGAAGAAGGGGGGGATAAAAGATGGATGATTGCATTTTTTGTAAGATAATCAAAGGTGAAATACCCTCAAAAAAAGTTTATGAAGACGAAGAAATGATTGTTATTCATGACGTTGCACCTGGTGCCCCCTGCCATGTTTTGTTACTTCCGAAAAAACATATGCAGAATATAGTCACTGCCGATATGGAAATTGTGAAACATGTTATGAGTAAAGTAGGCGAGATAGCCAAAATAATGGGCGTTGACGAAAGTGGTTTCCGCGTAGTAATAAATACCGGAGTCGATGGCGGACAAAGTGTAGAACACCTTCATTTTCATCTGCTTGGCGGCAAGATGCTTGGCTGGCCGCCTTGCTAGAAGCTTGACAGCTAGTGCTGCCCTGAAGTATAATGAAACGGTGTAATGAATATATGCACTTCCCTAAAGGTCGTTGTGGAGGGAGGGAGAACAGATGACAGAAATCAAAGTTGGCAAAACGGAGACACTTGATAGCGCACTCCGCCGCTTTAAAAGAGCAACCCAAAAGGCTGGGGTTCTTTCTGAGGTTAGAAAACGCGAACACTATGAAAAACCTAGCGTAAAGCGTAAAAAGAAATCCGAGGCAGCAAGAAAGCGCAAGACCAGATAATTGGGAGGCCTCTGTATGTCTATTAAAGACCTTTTGACAGAAGATATGAAACAAGCAATGAAGGACAAAGAGAGCGGCAAGTTGCGCTTGAGTGTCATTCGTATGGCTCGTGCTAACATTAAGAACATCGAAATCGATGAAAAGCGGGAACTGAACGATGATGAGGTTCTGGCTGTTTTGATGAAAGAAGTAAAGATGCGTCAGGATTCTTTGGAGGAATTTACTAAGGCCGGACGTGAAGAGCTTGTTGAGCAGGCGAAGCAGGAAATTGCTATTCTCAGAAAATATCTTCCTGAACAGTTAAGTGATGAAGAGTTGAAAGCTTTAGTTGTAGAAGCTGTTGCTGAAACTGGTGCTGCTGGTCCGAAAGATATGGGTAAGGTTATGGCTGCTTTAATGCCAAAAACAAAAGGACGTGCTGATGGTAAACGCATTAATACCATGGTGCGGGAGCTTTTGAAGTAAAAACATGAGGGAGGGTAAATTTACCCTCCCTTTTTGTTTACCATTTTGTAATAAAGGTTTGCCGAACATGTCATTACAAAGTATAATATTTGTGTAATCTGAGTGCGGAGGGACAAATATGAAAAAATTACTGTTAATATTAACATTATTGCTTGTTTGTCTACCTTTAATTGGTGCAGAGGCTGCCAGAGCGCTTCCAATTGATTTATATCCATCAAACGAAGATTTGGCGGGAAGGTGGTTTTTGTTTCCACAGGTTAAAGCGGTATTGCTTACCATAATTATTTTGGGAATCCTTACCGAAGTTAAAACGGCTGGTGCCGGTATTGCCGGAGGTATCGCGATTATTGCGGCAGCAGCTCTTTTTGGGATGAATTTTGTAAGTGGAGTTGGTAGTTGGCTTGAAGTTCTCCTTTTTATAGTTGGTATGGGCCTCTTGATTTTGGAAGTTTTTATTCCTGGTTTTGGCATCTTTGGCATTGCTGGTATCGTGAGTATCTTGGCCAGTTTTTATTTTGTCCTGGGCGGCAACGCTGCCGCAGTGAATTGGCTGGCTGTCAGCATAGTAGCAGCTTTGGTAATCTTTGCGCTGCTGATAAAATATTTGCCATCTAATCCAGCTTGGAATTTATTTGTTTTGAAGGATAAACAGGAAAACAGTGAAGGCTACAGCGTAACCCCTGACATGACACAGTATGCCGGTAAAACCGGGATAGCCTTAACTACATTGAGGCCTGCAGGTATCGCGCTAATTGATGGTGTCCGCGCAGACGTTGTAACTTTCGGTGACTATATAGATGCTGGTACAGATATAGTAGTTGTCAGAGTTGAAGGCAGTAAAATTTTCGTTAAAATGCAACAGAAGGACTAGTAATAACTATAAAAATAAAAAGGAGTTGAAGTGCATAATGTTACAATTTGTTCTTGGCAGTGGCTTCGTAATTATTCTTGCTGTTCTCGTTATAGTTTTGTTCTTGAATTTTGTACCTATTGGTCTTTGGATTTCTTCCATGGCTGCCGGTGTTGATGTCGGTATCTTTAATTTGATTGGTATGCGGCTTCGTCGTGTTCCCGCTTCCCAAATCGTTTTGCCATTGGTAAAAGCAAATAAAGCTGGTCTTGGCGTGAATGTCAATCAGTTGGAAGCACATTATCTGGCTGGCGGTAATGTCGATAGAGTGATTGATGCGTTGATTGCCGCGCAAAGAGCTGAAATTCCCTTGACTTTTGAGCGTGCCTGCGCAATCGATTTGGCAGGACGTGAGGTTTTGGAAGCTGTGCAGATGAGCGTTAATCCAAAAGTAATCGAGACGCCGTTGGTTTCTGCGGTTGCTAAAAATGGTATTGAGTTGAAAGTTAAAGCACGTGTTACAGTTCGTGCCAACATCGACCGTCTTGTTGGTGGCGCTGGCGAAGCGACTATTATTGCCCGTGTTGGCGAAGGCATTGTCACTAGTGTCGGTTCTTCTAAAGATCATAGTGAGGTTTTGGAAAATCCGGATCATATCTCTAAAACTGTTTTAGCAAAAGGATTGGATGCAGGTACGGCATTTGAAATCCTTTCAATAGATATTGCGGATGTTGATGTTGGCCGTAATATCGGTGCGGAACTGATGACTGACCAGGCCGAGGCTGACAAACGTATTGCCCAGGCGCGTGCAGAGGAAAGACGTGCAATGGCAGTTGCTAAAGAGCAGGAAATGAAAGCTGCTGTGCAGGAAATGCAGGCTAAAGTTGTGGAAGCCCAATCTGAAGTTCCTAAGGCGTTGGCTAAAGCATTGGAATCTGGTAATATTGGCGTAATGGATTATTATCGCATGAATAATATTATAGCTGATACCAAGATGCGTGAAGTGATTGGCGATCCTGGTGCAGACCAAGATTTGTCGAAAGGTGACCATATAAAATAAAACGTCAGTGAGGATAAAATGGATAATATCTTTTTTCTGATTGTTTGGGGATTGTTTATTTTTGTGTTGCCTAATATTTTCGGCAAAAAAAATAAAAAGGATAAGCCTTACCAATATCCTGATGAAAAAATAGAAACCCCATCATCTGCTAAAACTAAGGATAATGAAAGTCCTTGGTTAACATGGGGGCTGCCGGAACCAAGTCAACAGGAAATAGAAATGCAGGTAAAAGAAGAAATAACACCAGTCTCTGAGTATATGTCGGCATTGAAGCGAATCAGGCAGGAAAAACCAGTGCAGCAAACTGTAGCAGCTACTGTTGCAAAAAACGTACCGACAAAGAGACGCTTAACACGTGATGATTTAAGACGTGGCGTTATCATGGCGGAAGTCCTAGGCAAACCGCGGGCGCTTAATCCCTATAACGATAAGTTTTAAAAAAACGAAAAAGTACACTGCGAAGGTCTGAAAAATAGACATTTGCCAGTGTACTTTTTTTCTTGCAAATTAGTAAAAGAAAAGCTTATAATATTGCCTGCAAGTTTATTGGATGGATAATAACATATATGGCTATATGCTAAAAATATTATTGAAAGGAGACTTGAATTTCATGCTGAAAAAGGTTGTCGCGATTCATGATTTGTCATGTGTAGGACGTTGTTCATTATCAGTTGTTATACCGCTTTTGTCAGCAATGGGAGTTCAGGCCTGTCCTCTGCCTACGGCAGTTTTGAGTTCGCACTCTGGGGGATTCCAAGACGTTGTTTGCATGAATTTAACGGAAGAAATGAAGTCGTTTAGTGAACAATGGGAAATGAACAAGCTTGAATTCGATTGCATTTACAGTGGTTTTTTAGCTTCTGTAGAACAAATAGAAATAACTAAAGAATTTATAAGAAAATTTACTAACGGCGAAAGTCTGGTATTGGTAGATCCAGTTATGGGCGATGAGGGAAAACCTTATTCTTTGATCACATCTGAACTCATTGCGAATATGAGAACTTTGATTGCGGAGTCCGATATAATTACCCCGAATTATACAGAAGCTTGCTTTCTTTTAAAAAAGGAGTATCAAGGCAGTGGCGTAAATTGGCGCGATTTGCTGCCGTGGTTAACTGAACTTGCTGAGATGGGACCTGAACGAGTGGTTATAACAGGTATACCCGATAAGGATAAACTGCTGAACCTGGGTTATGAAAAAAGTACCGGTTCGTTTTTTATAGCTTCTAACCAGCGTATAGGTGAGAGGTATCCCGGAACAGGCGATATTTTTGCCAGTGTCTTATTGGGAAGATTGCTGTGTGAAGAAGGATTTGGTACTGCCTTGTATAAAGCTGGCGATTTTGTTGCCGAGGCAATTGCTGCCACACAAGAGCTAAATTTGCCTGTACGTGAAGGGCTGGCTTTTGAGCACGTAATTGAGCAAGTGAACCTTTAATCTGTCCCGTCTACAATTTGAAAAACTGACTGTTTGTTTCGCGATTGATGTGTTGTATACTTGACATTAAAAAAGCGAGGTGTATTGATATGGCAAATAGAAGTCTGAATGTCAAAGATGTAGCTTATATTTCTGTTTTGGCTGCGCTTTGCGTTCTAGCAACTTTTATAAAAATTCCCTTTGGTTCAGGCGCCATGGTTCATTTAGGGACTGGCATGGTGTTTACATCTGGAATTTTATTCGGCGGTGTTTACGCAGGCTGGGCAGCAGCTATTGGTTCAGCATTTTATGATCTTTTAATGGGATTTTCACCCTATACTTTTTGGTCATTCTTTATAAAAGGTATCGCTGGATATCTGGTTGGAATGATTGCCATGGGGCCATTCCCAAATTATGGAAAGACGATGGCAAGAGCAGGTTTTTTGAGAATTCTTATAGCTTGCTTTGTCGGGGCTATGTGGACACTTTTAGGCTATATCGTGGCATGGTGGAGTGTAATTGGTAGTTTGAGCGTTGCTTTGGCTAACATACCTGCAAGTCTTTTGAGTTCAGGCGTTGGTTTCGTAGTCGCTATGCTTTTATATCCACGTTTGCGCGGATATGTCGAACAAAACTTCAGGTAAATTTGGAGGTTTTTATGAAGAACTTTTTAATAGGTGTGTTTCTGACAGGAATAATTATCTTTTCGCAAAATACTGCAAGTGCTGCTGAACAAGCTGAAACTACAACGCAGACAACGCAAAAGAGCAGCACAGAAAAAGTAGAGATTGTTCCTTCGGAAGCAAGTTATACGTTGGCGATAATACCAACTTTTGATCAATCCGGGATGGAAGAAAAAGAGCGAACTGTGGCACAGCATGCAATAAAGAACGCTTTTGAACAAAAATATCCTAAAAAGACAACGAAGGTTAAAATATTAAACGCAAAAACAGTTGTCGACGCATTACACAGACATCCTTTTGAAAATTATGATGCACCGGTTCTCGCGGAGCTCGTTGCAATCGGCGAAGATTTGAAGGCAGACAGAGTTATATATCTTTCACTCGCACCGACAAAAAGCGAAGAAGATGGTTTCAGGATAATTATCGGTACTCAGACTTACGCATCGGAAGTCAGCATGAAAATGAAATGCGTCGATGTTAAAAATAAGTCTTATTTGTTCAATCAGCTTGTGGTTAAAGAAGGTTCCTCTTCAGCCGTTTCTTTTTGGAAATTTGGCGGAGCCAGCAAAAGCCGCAGCATTAAAAAAGCTGTAACAGCTTGTATGGAAGAGTTTTTGACAAATATTGAATAGTAAATATGCCATGAATCATCTGGCACCTCTCATCTCATACATTATTTATACTGAGATAAGAGGTGCATTTTATTGCTCCAAACAAATTTTGCAGGAATATTGAGCATTTAAAGAGAATTTAATCATATTTCGCAATGAGGAGCTAAATATTATGCTAAATAGTGTTGATCTGTCGCTGACAGTTGATAAGGATGATTATGAAGAGCAATTTGAAATTTATGCTGATAAACTTGGATATTTGCAAAGAAAGCTCAGAGACTTGGAAATACCTGTAATTATTTTGTTTGAAGGTTGGCACGGTTCTTTAAGGGGAACTTTGGTCAACAGACTTCTTTCAGCGCTGGATCCACGCGGTTTCAAGGTGCATTCTGCAGCTAAAAGTGATTGCAACTATAAAGAAAAACCTTATTTTGCACCTTTTTGGTCGGAACTTCCATCCAAAGGTGCCTTTAGTATTTATAACGGCAGTTGGTATTTTCGGAAACTGGAAAATGAAGTAAGAAGTAAGGAAGATAATATTTCCTATGAAGATATTAATATATTCGAACGGCAACTGACCGATGATGGTTATCTGATTGTAAAAATATTCCTGCATATTTCACATCAAAAACAGAAGAAAAATTGGGAAAAATTAGAGAAAATTTATGGCAAGGAATGGCATAAGGTTACTTTCAATGAAGAAGAGCCAAAGGCATACGATGATTATTATTCAGTATATGAAAAGATGCTTGACGAGACTGATGGAAATAATGCTAACTGGCATGTTTTGCCGGCCGAAGATCTGCATTATGCTGAATTGAAGACATTCGAGGTGATTTTTGCTGAAATAGAGAGCTATTTAAACAGAAAAGAGCATGTGACAAAAAAACTTTATGCTCCTTCAGAACCTGATATCCCGAATATTTTAAGCAGAGTTGATCTGTCGGTGAAAGTAGACAAGGAGTACTATAAAGAAGAATTAAAAAAGTATCAGAAACGCCTCAGAACACTGCAGTTTGATTTATATAAGCATAAAATACCTGCTGTTGTTGTATTCGAAGGTTGGGATGCCAGCGGTAAAGGCGGAGCAATCCAAAGACTGACTTCCTTCCTTGATCCGCTTGGTTATCAGGTTATCCCTATTGGCGTGCCGAATGTTGTTGAGAAACAGTATCATTATTTTTGGCGGTTTTGGCAGTATTTGCCCCAAAATGGTGAAATTACTATTTTTGACCGTTCCTGGTATGGACGGGTCCTTGTAGAAAGGGTAGAAGGTTTTGCAGCTACGGAAGAATGGCAGCGCGCTTACCAGGAAATCAATGAGACTGAAGAGCAATGGGTAAGACATGGTATTTTACTCGCAAAATTCTGGCTGCATATTGATAAAGATGTACAATATCAGAGATTTGAAGAAAGAGAGAATAATCCAGACAAAGAGTGGAAAATAACGGAAGAAGATTGGCGAAACCGTGAAAAGTGGCATAAGTATGAAGTTGCCGTTAACGAGATGCTTTACAGGACAAGCACTGATTATGCGCCTTGGACAATTGTTGAAGCTAATTCCAAATATTATGCCAGATTGAAAGTTTTGGCGACTGTGGTCGATTTATTTGAAAGAGCACTGAAAAATAACTAAATCAAGTTTGTTTAATTGCGAGTGTTTTTCAGATATAATAGTAAAGGTATGTAATATTTTTGGAGGTTTACTGTGAGCTGGGAAATAAAGAACAAGATTAAACAAGTTTTAGATAAAGAAGAAGGAACACAGATTTTTGCTCCTGGCGCACGACGCCCGTTAGCCTTTATTTATCCGAATTCCTATAATATAGGCATGTCCAATTTAGGGATGCAGATTCTTTATAAAGAAATAAACAGCAGGGGTGATACCTCCTGTGAACGCTTTTTTCTGCCTGATACGAAAGCACAGACCGATTACATAAAAACCAAGACTCCGTTGCTGAGCATGGAAACACAGAGACCGTTGGCTGATTTTGAAATTATTGCTGTCATGATGTCTTTTGAAATGGACTATCTTAACCTGTTGACCATGCTGAAGATGGGCAAGGTAGGACTAGTGGCATCAGAGAGAAAAGAAAAAGAACCTTTAGTCATTATCGGCGGCCCGTGTGCGACTTTTAACCCGGAACCGCTTGCAACCTTTGCTGACGCCTTTGTCATCGGCGAAGGCGAACAAACGGTTAATACAATTCTTGATACCGTTTATCAAGCCAAGAATGCAGGTGCGTCAAAAGAAGAAATTTTGCGCAGCTTAGCTAATTTGCCTGGTGTCTACGTTCCTAGGTTTTACAAGCCTGTTTATGATGATGAAGACGCGTTTGTTGCGATGGAGCCGGCTGCCGGTGTGCCTGCAACAATAAAAAGACAATGGGTGCATCAATTGGATGGCTATTCCGGTAATTCTGCTATTCTTTCTTCAGATACAGAATTCGAAAATATGTATATAATTGAAGTGGCACGCGGTTGCGGGCGTCATTGCCGCTTTTGTATGGCCGGCTATTGTTTCCGTCGTCCAAGAGCAAGAAATTTGGGTAAAATTATCGAGGCTATTAAGGAACGCCCGGCAAGGACAAAGAAAGTCGGCTTGATGGGGGCGGCTGTTTCGGATTATCCGTGGATTAAGGAACTTACGAAGTTTCTTGTTGATAACGAAATACCTTTTACGGTGGCGTCTTTGCGGGCAGACAGTCTGGATATCGAACTGGCAGAGGCTTTAGCTCGCAGTGGACAGAAAACGATGACCGTAGCGCCTGAAGCTGGCAGTGAACGTATGCGCAAAGTTATTAACAAAGGAATCAGTGAAAATGATATATATAAAGCTGTAGAATTGGCTACAGCAGCCGGCATGAAAAATATTAAGCTATATTATATGATTGGTCTGCCGACGGAAGAAGATAGTGACATAGACGAAATGATCGCCATGGTGTCAAGGGTTCGTGCCAAAATGGATGAAGTAGGCAATAAGGGAGACCTTGTTATAAGCATTAATGCCTTCGTGCCGAAACCTTTCACGCCATTTCAATGGTCGCCATTGGCATCTGTTAAACTTTTAAAAAAGAGATTCAATAAGATAACAGAAGCTTTTCGTAAGGAAAAACATGTGATTGTCCACACGGAGTCTTTGAAAGAAACTGTGTTGCAGGCTGTTCTGGCCAGAGGCGATCGTAATATTGGCAATGTTCTTTATGAAGCAGCGACTAAATATGACGGTAACTTTAAGCAGGCTTTACAGGCGGCTGGTATTGATCCTGAACAATATGCTGAGCGCACTCTGGATATGAAAGCAGCTTTACCGTGGTCACATCTTGACATGGGACTTGATGAAGGTTATCTTGCTGCGGAATGGGAAAAAGCAAAGAATCTTGCATTTACTATTCCGTGCTTCGAAAACTGCAAACGCTGCGGTGTTTGCAAGGAGGAAAAAGATGGCTGAATTTTTATTAAGAGAAAGTAATGGTATCTGGTATGGCTTCTTCCCTGGGCTTGAAAAGCTTGGCTTTACACATGCGTTTACCTGCCGATTGCATGGTAATAGCGATTTAACGGCCGGCGGTCTTAATATGGCTCTGCACGTTGGAGACGCACAACAGAAGGTTGTACAGAACAGAAAAGCTTTAGCAGACGCATTGTCTATAGATGCAGAGCGGATAACCACTTGCGAACAAATTCACGGCAGTAATATAGTGGTGGTTACACCAGAAAAAATTGGCAGTGGGGCTTTTTGTTTTTCTGATACCATAGCAGGCACTGACGCCTTGATTACCAAAGAAAAAGCAGTTCCGCTGATGCTCTTTTTTGCTGATTGCGTGCCAGTTATTTTTGCTGATCCCATAACAGGAGCGGTGGGGGCAGCACATGCTGGATGGCGTGGCAGCGTAGCAGGCATTGCGGCGAAAACAGTGAGAAAAATGGTGGAAGAGTTTGGGTGTGCTCCTGAAAATCTGCTGGCAGCAATTGGACCGTCCATCGGTCCTTGTTGTTATGAAGTAGATGGCGCAGTTTATGAACAGGCAAAAGAATTTGATGCTTGTTTCTCGCCTGCCAGCCCAGGGCACTGGCAATTGAATTTATGGAAAATGAATAAAATGCAGCTTCTGCAGGAAGGCTTGAAACCTGAAAATATAACGTGCGCAGATATTTGTACGGCAGATAATAAGGAGCTTTTTTTCTCTTACAGAGCTGAAGCAGGAAAAACAGGACGTTTAGCGGCAGTTATTTGCGGTAAATAGTGTGTATTTAGCTCAAATAATAGAGGAAAACTGTGATAAACAGCGAATAATTAACAGCTAGGAGGCATTGCTATGTTCAGTGAAAATGTAGAAATAGTACTAACCAAAATAAATAATGCTTTAGCAATGCGCAAGGAAACCAAAAAGACAGGTGAAACAGTTACTTTGGTCGCAGTGACCAAGAACCATCCTGCAGATGTGATCAGTGCTTCCATGGCTCTTGGTATTGTCAATATTGGCGAAAATCGCGTCCAGGAAGCTAAACTCAAGAAAACTGTTGTTCAAAATGGTCCAAGATGGCATTTATTAGGCCATCTGCAGACTAATAAAGTTAAGCAGGCAGTAGAAATTTTCGATATCATCGAGTCCGTTGACAGCGAAAAAATTCTCGCTGCCATTGACAAAGCTGCCGAGCAGCAAGGTAAGGTTCAGGATGTTCTTTTGCAGCTCAATATAGCGGAAGAAGCACAAAAAAGCGGCTTTGACAAAGAGTCTTACGAGGCTGTTATTCCAGAACTCAAGAATTTTAAAAATGTTCGCATACGAGGAATAATGGTAATTGCCCAGAAATGTGAAGATGTTGAAGAAACCAGACCTGTTTTTAAAAAAGGGTATGAGAAATTTTGCGAATTGCAACAATATCTAGGTGATGCGCACGTCGATATACTTTCTATGGGGATGACGCATGATTATTGGATTGCTGTCGAAGAGGGAGCGAATTCGGTAAGAATTGGTACAGCACTTTTCGGCGAAAGAGATTATGGCAGATAGAATTCAAGGGGGCATGAATGCAAAATGAAGATAGTTGAAAAGATATGCGATACTTTGGGACTTTATAAAGAAGTTGAGGAAGATGTTGTTGAGCAGGAAGAAGCCTTGGCCAATCCTAAACGTAATTTTGTGCGCAGTACTGAAATGCCTAAGGAAGAAAAACAACCTTTTTTCAGCAAAAAACAAACTGGCGAGGATGGTAAGCTGATATCGCTGCCACTCGCACAGAAACAAGTTAAAGTGATAGTACTGGAACCTACAGGTTTTGATGATTCTCAAAAGGTGGCCGATCATTTGCGCAACAACCAGCCGGTGGTTGTTAATTTTGAGACTACAGACGGCGAAGTAATGAAACGTATGACAGATTTTATTAGTGGCACTATTTATGCACTAAATGGCAGCATGAAAAAAATCGGGCGTAATATTTTGGTATGTGCACCACAAAATGTCGATATAGACGCTGGAAGAACAGTATATGATGAAAAGGGTGAAGCACCTTGGGAAAAATAGGAAATATTGCCTTCATTGGCGGCGGCGCCATGGGCGAAGCAATTATTAAAGGTATTTTGCAGGCCAAGCTGGCTGAAGGGGAAGAGGTAACAGTTAGTGACCCTTCCGAGCAGCGTCTGGAGTATATGCAAAAACAATATGGCGTAAATGTTACTAAAGAAAATGTGAAAGCAGTTAATAACGCGATGACAGTAATTTTAGCTGTCAAACCGCAGATGGCTGATAAGGCTATTACCAACACGGTTGCTCAGGCAATTGCAAAAGAAGCAGCAGTTGTATCTATAATGGGTTCCGTTGATCTTGAAAAATTACACTCATTAATACCTGATAGGGCAATCATAAGAGTAATGCCGAATACACCACTTGCAGTTGGAGCTGGTATGACGGCGATAGCACCTGATGAAAATGCCGTACAGGAAATGGTAGAAACAGTTAAAGCTATTTTTGGTTCCTGCGGCGAAGTGGTCGAGGTGCAGGAAAGTGCGATGGAAGCAATTACCGCCGTTTCAGGCTGCGGCCCTGGTTATGTATTTATGTTGATTGATGCCTTGGCTGATGCCGGCGTCAACGCCGGATTACCACGTAATCTGGCTATCAAATTAGCAGCTCAGACTTTTGCCGGCGCCGGCAAGATGGCCGTTGAAACAGGATTGCATCCTGCACAGTTACGTGACCAGGTAACATCTCCCGGCGGCACTACTATTGCAGGTATTCACGCATTGGAGTCTCACTGTGTACGTGGAGCTATGTATGATGCAGTCATGGCTGTTTTAGCACGCAGTGAAAAATTAAAAGGAAAATAAAATGGCAGATAGAGAAAAAATATTAAGGTTTTTTCGTTCTGGTGGTGACGAAGAATTAGCCGCTAAATTGCTCGATTTGGCTGAGAACGTACAAAAATCACGAAAATTCAAAGTCAGCGATTTTCTTGACCCGCACGGTTTAAGTGTGGCGGAAATTGTTGCAGCTAATGTTGGCAATATAAAAGTAGAAGTAAATGGCGGATTTCTGAACCCTGAAAGGGCAAAAGTGGCATTCGTGTCCGAAGATTTTTTTGGCAAACCGGATTTTGCCATAGAATGCTTTCAGGTTGAATGGGATAAACGCTATTATACTTTGTCGCATAGAGATATTTTGGGTGCGTTTATGGGCTTGGGATGTAAACGTGAAATACTCGGCGATATAATTTTTATTCCTGAAGGTGCACAGTTTGTGGCAGATAAAGCTTTTGAAACTTATATTACTTCTAACTTGACACAGATTGGTGCTGCGCCGGTTTCCTTAAAAATAATTGAACAGGCGCTACTGCAGCAAAAGGAAGAACAAGTCAAAATTATCAGTTCTACAGTAGCGGCTTTGAGGCTTGATGCAGTTGCTGCAGCAGGCTATGGGGTATCACGCTCACGCATGGCTGATGAGATAAAAAGCCAGAATGTGAAGGTAAATTGGAAAGAAGCAAAAAATGCAGCGCAAGCAGTAAATCAAGGAGATATAATCTCTTTTCGCAGTCGTGGACGTGTTGAAGTTGCTGAAATCCGCGGCACTACCAAAAAAGGTCGGATTAGTGTTACGTTGAAACGTTATATTTAATTTGGGACTGGGAGGAATAAAATGTTAACACCCTTAGATTTACACGGAAAGAAATTTGAAAAAGAATTCCGCGGTTATAACAGCAAGGAAGTTGATGAATTTTTCGCTCAGGTTGTTAAGGATTTTGAAAGACTGTATCAGGATAATATAGAGCTCAAGGAAGCATTGGAAAGAGCTAGCACGAAGCTTGAGTATTTTGAGCAAATGGAAGCAACCATGCACAATACACTTGCAATAGCCCAGGAAACAGCGGAAGAAGTAAAACAAAGCGGTAAAAAACAAGTGGAGCTCATGACGAAGGAAAGCGAAATTGAGCGCCAAAAGCTTTTAACCGAGACTGAAAATAATTGCAGAAAAATGACGACGGATACGGAAAATTACTGCAAGAAAATAACTGCTGAAACAGAAAATAAATGTAGCCAGATGATTGCCGATGCTGAGAAAAAAGTCAGAACTGCTGAAGCGGTTTACCAAGAACAAGTTAAACAGGCTAATACGCATCGCAACCACATGAGAACCTTGCTTGAAGGACAGTTGGAGTTAATGCGCAAAGCGGAAAAAGAAAACTTCTAAAGGAATGTTGCGGGGGTAGTGACGATGATTCTTTTGGTGAGACACGGGGAAGCTACGCATCATACTGAGCATCTGACAGGGGGCTGGACTGATTCGGTTTTAACCGAAAAGGGAAAGAATCAGATGCGATTTTTAGCTGCAAAATTGGCGAAAGATTTTGCCAGGCATAGAATAAAGACAAGGATACTGGCAAGCGACCTTAAAAGAGCTAAGGATTCCGCACAAATTATTGCGGACGTGCTGAGCGAAAATGTTGAAGTCATGCCCTTCTTGCGTGAGAAGAATAATGGCCAGGCAGCTGGGCTGGATGAAAGAACGGCACGTACTCTTTATGTTAGTCCTTCTTCACCAAAGGAACTTGACCATCGTAACTATCCAGGCGGAGAAACCAGAAGAGAGTTTTTTGAACGCACAATTAATGGACTTAAAACCATAAATAACCTGGAGCGGGAAAACCTGATAATAGTAGCGCATAAAGGTACGATCCAAAATATTATCTTTGATTGGATAGGCTTTAATATTGAAGAAGTTAATAACCGTAACTTTTCTTTTGACATTCTGCCGGCAAGCGTTACCGTATTGGGCATTAATAAATGGCAGGAACATGCTATATTTCTTTTGAACGAAACATCGCATCTGCGCAGAGATGATGGTTTTGGGTTGTTTCAATTCAAATATGGAATAACTCATCGTTGACGCGTAGGGCATTAGTATTGTATAATACATCTGCTTATATTTTCATATCAAAAAGCAATGCAGGAGACAGTAAGACGTTGTAATACGTAAAGCGAATCGAGGATGGTGCAAGCTCGAGACGGCAGTCAACGTAAGAAAATCACTCCTAAGTTGTCACGCTGAACAAAGTAGGTGTGATCGTCTGATGCACGTTACAACATTTCAAGTGGCAGCATATTGCTGTCAGTAGGGTGGTACCACGGGTGTTAACAGTCTCGTCCCTTCGGGGATTGGGGCTTTATTTTTTTGGAGGTGTACGAATTGGATTATGGTAAAACTTTAAACCTGCCGGAAACGGAATTTCCGATGCGCGCAGGTTTGCCTGAAAGAGAACCTGGTGTCCTTGCATATTGGGAGGACAACAAAATTTATGAAAAGAAACAAGCATTGCATGCTGGCAAAGAAAAATTTGTTTTGCATGACGGCCCTCCTTACGCTAATGGCAGAATTCACATGGGCACTGCTTTAAACAAAATTCTTAAGGACATCATTATAAAATATAAATATCTGCAAGGTTTTGATACGCCGTATGTGCCTGGTTGGGATACTCATGGTATGCCGATCGAACATGCTGCTATTAAGAATTTGGGCCTCAATCGTCATGAACTGGACACTCTTGTTTTGCGCGAAGAGTGCAAGAATTATGCTCTTGGCTGGATTGATGAGCAACGCAAAGACTTTAAACGCCTTGGTGTTTTGGGCGATTGGGAAAACCCTTATATTACTCTAAAACCAGCCTACGAAGCCAAACAAATCAAAGTTTTTGGTGAAATGGCCAAAAAGGGCTATATCTATAAGGGTAAAAAGGCTGTCTACTGGTGTACTCATTGTGAAACAGCACTGGCTGAGGCTGAAATTGAATATGGCGAAGAAAAGTCACATGCTATTTTTGTTAAGTTTCCGCTTAAAGACGATAAAGGACTTTTGCCTGCTGCCGCTAAGGACAAAGATGTCTTTGTTGTAATCTGGACCACAACACCATGGACTTTGCCGGCTAACGTAGCAATTGCGGTTCATCCTGATTTTGAATATGCCTGGGTAGAATCTGAAGGTGAAGTCTACTTAATGGCTAAAGAACTTATGGCTTCTGTCGGTAAGGTTTGCCATAAAGAATTTACTAATATTCTTGGCACTGTCAAAGGCAAAGATTTGGAAGGCGTAGTTGCTCGCCATCCTTTCCTTGACAGAGATTCCGTGGTTGTTTTGGCTGACTATGTTACGCTTGACGCCGGCAGCGGCTGCGTTCATACAGCTCCTGGTCATGGCCAGGAAGACTTTGAGACAGGTTTGCGCTATAAACTGCCGATAATTTCTCCGGTTGATAAATCCGGTCATCTGACTGCTGAAGCAGGCGAATTATTTGCTGGTATGTTTGTTTTTGACGCTAACGTGCCAATTATTAAACATTTGGCTGCGAACAACCGCCTTTTGGGCAAAGAAAGCATTCGCCATCAATATGCACACTGCTGGCGCTGTAAAGAACCAATCATTTATCGTGCTACCGCACAATGGTTTGCTTCTGTCGACGGTTTCCGTGAGGCAGCTTTGAATGCTATTGCCAATGAAGTTGAATGGATTCCTGCCTGGGGTGAGTCCCGTATTCACAATATGGTCGCCGATCGCCATGACTGGTGTATTTCACGCCAACGCGTATGGGGCGTACCAATTCCTGTTTTCTACTGCAAGGATTGCGGTGAATATATCATCAATGACGAAACGATCAATGCGGTTTCTGAACTTTTTGGCAAAGAGGGGTCAGATGCCTGGTGGGCTCACTCTGCGGAAGAAATCCTGCCGGCTGGAACAACTTGCCCAAAATGCGGCGGCAAACATTTCGAAAAAGAAACAGATATAATGGATGTCTGGTTTGACAGCGGTTCTTCCCATGAAGCAGTTTGCAAAGTGCGTCCGGAACTGGCTTGGCCGGCTGATATGTATCTGGAAGGCAGTGACCAGCATCGCGGCTGGTTCCAATCTTCACTCTTGACTTCAGTGGCATGTAATGGACATGCACCATATAAATCTGTTTTGACTCATGGTTATGTTGTTGATGGTGAAGGTCGTAAGATGTCTAAATCTGTAGGTAATACAATTGCTCCTCAGGATGTTATCAGCCAATATGGTGCTGATGTGGTCCGTTTGTGGGCTGCTTCCTCGGATTATAAAGCGGACATACGCATTTCCAAAGAAATCCTGAAACAACTTTCTGAAGTTTACCGCAAAATTCGTAATACGATTCGCTTTATTCTTGGCAACACCAATGATTTTGATTATGCTGCCAATAAAGTAAGTTACGCTGAAATGGAAGAACTTGACCGTTGGGCTTTAATGCATATGCAGCTTTTAAAGCAAAAAGTTAAAGAAGCTTATGACAGCTACGATTTCCATGTTCTTTATCATGCTATTCATAATTTCTGCACTGTTGAGATGAGTGCTTTCTATCTTGACATTATTAAGGATCGTCTTTACGCTTCCAAAGCCGATGATAAAGCTCGTCGCAGCGCACAGACTGCTATGTATGAAATTATGATGGATCTGGTTGTTATGTTATCGCCTGTGCTGAGCTTTACAATGGAAGAAGTATGGCAATTCATGAAAAAACCAGCTAATATGCCTGAAAGTGTGCAAATGATGCCTTGGCCAGAAGTCAGAAAAGAATATCTGAACGAAGGTCTAGAAACCAAATGGGAGAACTTTATTGAACTGCGCAGTGAAGTAACCAAGGTTCTTGAAGGCGCACGTCGTGCTAAAACAATTGGGCATTCTCTTGATGCCAAAGTAGAACTACATGCTACAGGTGAGGCATTAACCATTCTGAAAGAAGTAGAAAAGGAATTGCCGACCTTGTTTATAGTTTCTCAGGTGGAGCTTGTTGATACTTTAGAAGGCGGCACGGAAGCTACAGGGCGTGAAGACCTGAAAGTTACTGTTAAAGCAGCTGAAGGACAAAAATGCGAGCGCTGTTGGATTTACAGTGATACTGTAGGCGAAGATAGCGAGCACAGCACATTGTGCAGCCGTTGTCGTGAAGCGCTTAAATAATTTTGTAAAAAAGGAAGACCTTATAGGTCTTCCTTTTTTGTAATATCGACATAGTTTATTTATACTGCTATAATGAAGAAGTTAATAGAATCAACAGGGGGACTTTATATGGTGATTTTAATGCAGTACATAGGTCTCGCAATTTCTCTTTTTTTTGCTTATCAGGTCTACAAGGATGCTAAAGCGCGAGGCAACGATGCTGCAATATTCTGGGCAATAGCTACTTTTCTGGCGTGGATAATCGTGCTTCCTATCTATTGGTTCAAGCATATGAGAGATTAAGAGCTAAAATGTAAAACTCTGCAAACCTTATTTCAAGGGTTGCAGAGTTTTTTTAATCATCGAAACTTTTCCAGGCGTTATCTACAATGGCTTTCTCACTTTTCTTCTTTTTCTTTTCTATGTTGAAATAATTGTTGTCTCTGTGATCTGTGGAATAGTCGGCATAATCTATCTCTCGGTCGTATTGTTCATAGCTGCGGTTGTAATCGCCGTGGCCATCATCACAAATATAAAAAATATATTGTTTTGGTTCATAAAAAAAATGTTCTACCATAATTTCCTCCTGCTTAATAATATTTACAGATTATTTTAGCACGAAAAACTACTCTGGGAAAGCAACAATATTTTTAGTTCAGACATTCTACACATTCTGAAGTGATAGATCTATTTAATTTAACCAAATTTTATGGTATGATTTAAAAAGAAATATTATTAGAATAGTCAGACTATTATATTGGATATTGGACTAGTTTTATTTAAAGCATTTAGGGAAATAATAAGAATTATACGCTATATTTACAGGTAAATTATTAAAATTATTGCCTTGCTTAGTAGATAGAAAGAAAAATTAAGGAGGGATGAAGGGCATGACTAAGCACAGCAAGGAAGTTTTAGAAAAGTATCTGAACTCAGAAACAGTAGCGGAAAGCTTCGAGGAAGGCAGTGGGGAGGCAAAGAAAGACGTGGAAACGTTGGAAGAAATCTGGCAGCATAAGGAAGCGAAAGCTGAAGTGGAAGCTAGGCATATGCCTAAGGAAAAGGCGTATAGGGGACATAAAGTGTAGCAGTTAATAGAAATAAAAACAGCAATCTTGTGAGATTGCTGTTTTTATTTTTTTTGCAAGCTGAAATAAGGACATTTAATAATGACAAGAATTTATTTATCTTTCTTAAAGAAGGATATTTGGCAGGTCTTACAGCCTTTGGCAATAGTATCTCCAAGATGGAATTCGTACCCCATTGCTTTAGCGATATTTCTGTCACCATCCATAGCCATGTCGCATAATTTTTCGCAGGTTGCATCGTCGAATCCCAAATCCTGCCAAGCTCTTAAAAGTGGGCAGTAATGAAATTCAATATCCAATCTGCCTGAGTTTTTGGTCAAAAATTCCATTTCGAAAGAGTTGATGAGATTTTCATTTAAAAATGCTTCTGTAAAGCTGGCTACGTCATCAGCATTGGCACATTTTGCTTTAATATCCGCACCTTGGATTTTGCCGGTTTCAGCAATTGCTGCACGAATGATTCTTTCTGCTTCTTCCGCTTTGCCTTCTTCTTTCGCTTTGATATAGGTTAAACCGGTCCAGGTTGCGCGATGTCCCATAGCGCCTCTTAGAATATCAGCAATTTGATTACCTTTGATAGTTTCTTTGTTTTCAATCATTTTAATTTCTCCTTTTTATTTTTGAATTTTATATAATTCATGCATCATAATTTATTTTTATATTGCCCTATCAACATTGTCATAAAGAGTGCTTTTTTTATTTAACATGATTTCTAGAATTTGACCATCAGTTTCTACCATACCCTGGGAAGCTAAACAGCCCAAATTAGTGATGGATTGATCAATATCTTCATCCACGATACCTTCGCTGCCCGTCACTCGTGTGCCATCCATGGCCATTAATACTGCTTTGAACGCGGCTGTGGCTGAAGTAGAAACTTTCATGGCACAGCTGTTGGATGCTCCGTCACATATCATTCCTGCGACATCACCAATCATATTCGAAATAGCCATGCTGACGCTTTTGAAATCCGCTTTAAGGAGTAAAGCCATACCGGCGGCAGCTCCCATGGAGGCGGTAGTAACGGCACAGAAGGCGGAAAGTTTGGGTAGCTTGTCATGAATATAGATTGCCATCATATGAGATAAGATTAAGGCACGTGTGAGTGCTTCGTCATTTGCCTTTATATGTTCAGCAACGACTACAACAGGCATCGTTGCTGCAATTCCTTGGTTACCAGAACCTGAATTAGTCATGGCTGGAAGCGTTGCACCTCCCATTCGTGCATCAGAGGCAGCTGCAGTCCTCATCAAAATTTTTGTTAACAGGCTGTCATCCATTAATCCTGTCTTAATGTTCCTGTTCATGGTTGCTCCGATTTTCAACCCATACTCGCCGCTCATGCCAACTTTTGATAAGGATTCATTCATTATCGCTGCTTCTTTAATAAAAGCAATTTCCGCGAGAGGGACTCGCATGGCAAATTTATAAACGTCCAAGGCTTTTACACCAGCGAGTGAATAACACTCAGGCTCGCTGGTTTTAATATGGTTGCTTTCAAAGACAGTTTTACCATTTTTTTCTATGCGTATTATGTTGATATGTTCATCTGCAATACAAACTTTTACAGAATTTTCACCGTTAAAAACAGTAGCTTCTGAATAAAGAGCATTAGGAACCTCAGCGACGCTTAACTCAACTTTGTTCTCAGCAATCAGGATTTTAGCTGCTTCCACTTGTTCGGGTGTCAGGTTTTTAAGTACTTCAAGTTTGGCATCAGGGTCGCCACCTAAAGCGCCAACGGCAGCAGCAATGACAAGTCCGGTAGTGCCAGTACCAGGAACAGTAACACCCATGCCATTTTTCATCAAGTTTCCGGAAACTTTGGCTTCAATACGTTCAACTGGCTTTCCTAATCTTGAAGCTGCAACAGCGGCAGCAAAGGCAAGTGAAATAGGCTCAGTACAGCCCAGTGCAGGCACTACCTCCTTTTTGACGGCTTTAATAAAAGTCAGCCAAAGGGGATTGATAGTGGATACTTCTTTCATAATGGATCTTCCTTTCATTAATGCCAGCATGTAAATCAATCACCACAGGCAATTGCTTCTATTTCAACTCCTGCATCTTTTGGCAGGCCTGCAACTTCAATGCAAGCTCGGGCAGGGGGATTATTCGAAAAATAAGTGCTGTAAACATCATTAATTGCCTGAAATTGGCTAAGGTCTTTAACAAAAACAGTAGTTTTTACGATATCCTCCATTGTATACCCGGCGGCAGAAATTATATGCTTAATGTTCTCCAAGGATTGTTTTGTTTGTTGTTTAATATCAAACGGCATTATTCCTGTTTCTTTGTCTACTGGCAATTGTCCGGAAATGAAAAGCAGATTACCGCATTTGATAGCTTGTGAGTAGGGACCGATAGCTTCCGGGGCTTTTTTACTAAAAATGGTTTCTTTATTCATATAATGCATACACTCCTCTTGACGTTCTCCACTGATAAAAAAGAGCCATCATATTTTGATATAGTATTTTTATGCAGGCTATTCGCCTAAATAGGATTTACGAACTACATCGCTTGCTAAAAGTTCTTTGGCGGGAGCCTGTAAAACGATTTTGCCTGTTTCCATTACATAACCACGGTTAGCGATTGCCAGAGCCATGTTGGCATTTTGTTCAACTAGCAAAACAGTAAGCCCTTGTTTATTTATTTCAACGATTAAATCAAAGATGCCATCGACGATGATAGGTGCAAGGCCCAAGGATGGTTCATCCAAAAGAATCATTTGCGGTTCGGCCATCAGAGCTCTGCCAATGGCAAGCATTTGTTGCTCGCCGCCGCTTAACGTACCAGCTTGCTGTTGTTTGCGTTCGAATAGTTTAGGAAACAAGCTGTATACTTTTTCAAAATTATTTTTGATTTCGGCCTTGTTTGTTCTGGAGTAAGCACCCATTTCCAAATTTTCCCAAATGCTCATATACGGAAAAACCTGGCGGCCTTCAGGGACAAGTACCAGGCCGTTGGCAGCCATTCTATCAGCACTAAGACCTGTTATATCTTTGCCGTTAAACAAGACCGTACCTTCAGAAGGTTTCAGAAGACCGATTATAGTTTTAAGCGTTGTAGTTTTACCGGCACCATTGCTGCCTATCAAAGTTACTATTTCTCCTTTAGCAACTTCCAGGTCAATTCCTTTCAGGGCATGAATGTTTCCATAATGAGTGTTGAGGTTTTTCACTGTGAGCATTTTGCCGCCCCCTTACCTAAATAAGCTTCAATAACTGCGCTGTTGTTCTGTATTTCTTGTGGCACGCCTTCAGCAATTTTGGCACCGTGATCTAATACCACTACTTTTTTGCAGATATTCATAACCAATTTCATGTCATGCTCAATAAGCAAAATGGTAAGTCCCTTGTCTTTTAAATTGCTGATAAATTGTGTAAGCTCTTTGGTCTCCTGAGGGTTCATACCGGCAGCCGGCTCATCCAAAAGCAATATCTTCGGCTCGCTTGCCAAAGCACGTGCAATTTCTAATTTGCGCTGCATACCGTAACTCAAATTACTGGCTAATTCATCCTTGCGATCAGCAAGGCCGACATCTGCCAAAAGTGACATAGTGCGTTCTGACATTTCTTCTTCTTCGCGTCTAGTTGAAGGAGGGCGAAACAAAGCGCCTAAAAGATTACTGCTGCCACGGCAATGATGACCTATGCGTACGTTATCAAAGACGGTCATATTATTAAAGAGCTTAATGTTTTGAAAAGTTCTGGTCAAGCCTTTTTGGGTAATAACATGAGATGGATTGTTCGTTATCTCTTGCTCGTCAAGAACTATAGAGCCGGAAGTGACAGGGTAGATGCCTGTTAATAGGTTGAAAACAGTTGTTTTGCCAGCGCCGTTTGGTCCTATTAACCCTGTAATTGTCCCTTTTTCTATTTCTACTGAAAAATTGTCAACAGCAGTCAAGCCACCAAATTTTTTAGTTATTCCTTTAACCTCCAACAGCATCTTTTATTGCACCTCCTTTAGCCTTGAACATTATTTTTCTAATGCTTGCAGTACAAGGTTTGGTTTGGCCCCAAATGCCTTGAGGGCGAATCAACATAACTCCCATCATGATTAGACCGAAAACAATCATCCGGTATTCCGAAAAGTCCCTTAAGGCTTCAGGCAAGAGCGTCAGAATAATCGCACCCATGACAGATCCTTTAATGCTAGCCATGCCACCTAGAACAACCATTGCCAGAATAATTGTTGATTCACTGAAGGAAAAGCTTTGCGGATCTATAAATGAGGAATAATGAGCATGGAAACTGCCGGCAATACCTGCGAAAAAAGCGCCGACGGCAAAAGCAGTTATTTTGTAACGAGTAGTGTTAATGCCCATACTTTTTGCGGCCAATTCATCTTCACGGATGGCGCTCAAAGCACGGCCAAGGCGAGAGTCAATGATACGTTCCATAGCAAGGATTACAATAAGAACCAAAACCAGCATAAAGTAGTAGTAGAAATAGTTGTTATCCAGCGAGATTCCGAAAATAGATGGGGCTGGTATGCCTGGAAGACCCATCGAACCGCGTGTCAAGTCAGACCAATTTAAAAGAATGAGGCGGATAATTTCACCGAAGCCAAGCGTCGTGATAGCCAGATAAATATCTTTGAGACGCATGGTTGGAATTCCAAGCGCTATGCCGAACAAGGCTGCCATAATTCCTGCAACAGGAAGACCAATCCAGAAACTTAGCTTGAGATTGATGGCGAGGAGTGCCGAAGTGTAAGCGCCAATTCCATAAAAAGCAGCCCAGCCAAGGCAGAATTGCCCTGTGTAACCAGTAACAAGATTTAAACTTAGAGCCAAAATAACATAGATGCCGGCTACAATGATTACTCGTAAAAGATAGTCTCCGGCAGCAAATGGTAGTACAAGTAACCCAGCAAATAACGCACCTAAAAGATACTTGTTTTTAAAAATATTATTCACAAGGCATCACCTATACCTTTCCTTGCAGATTGCGCCCGAAGAAACCAGACGGCTTAATTAATAGAACCAGTATCAAAATGACGAAGGCAATAAGGTCGCGGTAGCCTGAGGAAATATAAGCAGCACCAAGATTTTCTGCTACCCCGAGAACCAGGCCGCCTAATACTGCGCCAGGTACGCTGGTCAAACCGCCAAGAACAGTGGCAACGAATGCCTTAAGTCCAGCCATAAAGCCCATTGTTGGATAAAATGCATTATAGTAGAGGCCTACAAGTACGCCAGCGGCACCGCCTAATCCTGAGCCCAAAGCAAAAGTGGCAGATATTACTTTGTTGATATTAACGCCCATCAAAGCGGCTGCATCCTTATTCTGCGCAGTTGCTCTGATGCCACGTCCTAATTTGGAACGGTAAAGGATATATTGCAATACAAGCATAAGCACAAGTGAAATAGCAAAAATTAATATTTGTGAAATAGAAATATTAGCAGAGAAAAAAGGTATAACAGTACCGCTTATAACGTCAGGTAAGGATTTTGTATCGCTGCCCCAGGCTAACATCGCAATGTTTTGCAGTACTACGGATAAGCCCAATGTACATACCATAGGCGCAACATCCGGAGCTTTACGAAGCGGTTTGAAAACTAGTCGTTCTACCAGGATGCCAACAATAGCTGAAGCACTAATAGCAATTAGTAGGGAAGGGACTACACCTAAATGGAAAACGCTAATGAGCATAAAACCAAAGAAAGCTCCCAGCATGTATACTTCACCATGAGCAAAGTGTACAAGCCCAAGCACACCAAAAATAAGCGCGAAGCCGATTCCCACTAGGGCATAGATACTGCCTTGTGCTAAGCCGTTTATTATTTGTTGAAGCAACAATCAAAACACCACCTTTTTTAATGAACGGGTATAACTTTCAATGTTATACCCGTTCGGATTCTTGTTCTTAGTTAGTAAATGGAGTGTATTTCCCGTCTTTAATAACCAATTTAGATATTTGTTTTTTAACGTTGCGATTTTCATCGAAAGAGGTAACTCCGGTTACGCCAGGGAAATCTTTAATTGCTGCTAATTTATCTCTTAAAGATTTACGATCGGTAGCACCTTCTTTCAAAGCTTTGATGATCATATTGGCAGCATCGTAGGCTTGTGCTGCGAACATAGTAGGATTTTTGCCATATTTCTCATTATATCTTTTTACAAAATCCTGAACCTCGGGGCGTTGATCGCCAGGGAAGAAAGAACAGGTCATATGGAAGCCTTCAACGGCTGAACCGCCTAATTTTAACAATTCATCAGAGTATAAAGAGGCTGTGCCTATTAAGTCGATATTGAAATTCATTTTACGTGTTTGTTGAGCAATCAGGGCGCCATCTGTATACATACAGCCCAAATAAAGCATATCAGGGTTTTTGTCACGTATTTTGGTGATAATGGCGCTGAAGTCTTTTCCTTGCTCAGGCAAGTAGGCTTCAACATCTACAACCTCACCGCCAGCCTCTTGTACACCTTTGATAAAATTGTCTTTAGCAACAACACCCCAGTCGTTGTTAATGTAAATTACAGCAATTTTCTTTTTATGCAAATCATTTACGGCATATTTTGCTACGATTGGTCCTTCATCTGCTTGAGTGGAAATGTTGCGGAAAATGAAGTTGCCACCTTTTGTAAAATCAGGATGCGAAGAAGTAGGAGAAAGTTGTACCAAACCGTTTTTTTGGTAAATAGGTGAACCAGCGAAGGCAGCTGTGCTGGTAAAATCACCGATAACAGCTTGTATTGAACTGTCGGATACAAATTTTTGGGCGATATTGGCAGCTTCTTTAGGATCTGCTTTACTGTCGCCGACAACAAGCTTCAGCTTTTTGCCATTAATGCCGCCTTCAGAATTTGCTTTTTCAATAGCTAACTCGATGGCATTTTTAAAGGCATTGCCGTATTCCGCATAGTCACCGGTCATAGGTGCTGTCAAACCGAGAGAAATTTCCTTGTTTTGTGAACTGCTGCTGCCACAGCCGCTTAAGAGACCCATAATAAGCATCAACGTGAGTAATAAACTCATTTTCTTTTTCATGTAGTGTCCTCCCTTTAAGACAAATGATATTTTTGTTTTGGGTACATTGCAGAAACTAAACTACTATGGGCTGTTAGACCTCCCTTCTGATTTTGCTTAAATATCTATAAATAGTTGCATTGGAAACGTTGAGGACTGAGGCAACTTTGTAAATAGAACCTTTTACCAGAAAAACACCATTTTTGTCGAGTTTGTTAACAACGTCCATTTTTTCTTCTTGTGACATGCGTTCGGGGGATATGCCGCTTTCCTCCAAAATAGTTTCAATACTATCTGAAGCCAATCCATCTGCGGAAACGCTGAATTTTTCGGTTGGTTTTTCAAAAATTGCCTCTGGTATCTTCAATATGGCGTCAAGGTGATTTTTTAGCTGTACGAATTTGTCGATGTCAATATTGATGCACAGCATGCCGATGACAACATTTTTATCATCTTTGATAAAGTAGGTTGAAGAACGTACTATTTTGCCAGCTGCTGAAACACCACGATAATTTGTTACATAGTTTTTATCGGTGAAATTGCCGTTCATTACTTTTAGCACGAGATTGGTTGCTGGTGCACCTAGCTTACGTCCGCTTATATGATTATTGCGAATTGAGACTACGGAGTTATTAAAATCCGAAACATCCTGTAGAACTACTTCGGCGTCATCTCCGAAGACCTCAGCCAAAAAATCAACGAGCGGGATGTATTTTTTTAAATAGTCATTGATAAGTCTCACCCCTTTCTTAATATCCCAAAAAATATAAAAACGGCGCTTAAAGGCTAATAATTAACCAATAAGCGCCGTTGCTTTATTACTGTTTTTTTGTTGGGAAAATAAAAAAGCTTAAAGGCAGAGAACCTTTAAGCTTCATCGCTTGGAAAATATTTAATAATAAATTAGTGCTATTATAATTTTTTATTATTCAAGAGTCAAGCTATTTTAAAAATTTATTTTATTGACTTCAATTTTTTTTTTTACTATAATGACTTAAAAATTAATATTAACCCCAGTCAACAAAGTATTTGTATATATGGTGTGCGCAAAAACTATTTTTGTAATTATACAATGCACAGATGCTGGAGAATAAAAAATCAGGGGTGGTAAACAATGAATCTGGAAAACAAAGTAGCAATTGTAACAGGTGGCAATCAGGGTATAGGCTATGCGACAGCTATAAGCCTGGCGGCAGCGGGGGCAAACGTAGTAATCGCGGCTAGAAATACAAAAATTAACTGGCAAGCAGTGAATAATATAAATGTTTTATATCCAGGCAAGGCAAGAGCTGAAGAGATGGATGTTACCAGTAAAGAATCCGTCAAAGCAGCCTTTGAAAGAGTCTATCTGGAATTCGGTCACCTAGATATCTTGGTAAATAACGCCGGAATATGTAATTTATCTCAGCCTTTTGAAAACATAGACGAGGACAAATGGGATCAGGTTATGGATGTAAATCTCAAAGGTATTTTGCACTGTGTTAAGGCTGCCATACCAATATTCAAATCACAAAATAACGGTAAAATAATTAATGTTGCATCATTGGCAGGCGAAGTAGGAGGAATTGCAACTTCAGCAGATTATGTGGCGAGTAAGGCTGCAGTTATTGGATTAACTAAATCACTTGCTCGTTATTTGGGACAGTACAATGTGAATGTTAATGCAGTAGCACCTGGTTTTATTGCCACAGAAATGACCAAGGAAATGAGTATCCCCATGAATGTTATTCCGCTTGGGCGTATAGGAAGACCTGAAGATGTGGCGGATGGTATTGTCTTTTTGGCTTCTGAGCGTGCAAGTTATATTACTGGTACAACCTTGGATGTTAATGGCGGCGTATTTATGAAATAAAAGATAATAACTATTCAGCTTGATATTATGATAAAATGAAAATACAGAATATAAACTGGTATGAATTTAGTTGGATCAGCGAAAGGAATAAGATATGAAAATAGTAGTCTGCGTTGGATCAAACTGTACAATGATGGGAGCCGACAGCATTATAGCTAGTTTGGAAAATCTTAAAGAGACGATATTGAAGAAAGAAGGCGTTAACCCCGTTTTTGATCTTGATATTGAGATAGCAAGGTGTCTGGGAGAGTGTAAGATAAAGAAAGCGGTTTCTCCGGTTGTCGTAGTAGATGGCGTTATCTATCATAACGCTTCCCGTGAGGAGATTATGTCAGTGGTATTAGATGCGGCCTTTGACAATATTCTGACTAAGTAGTAATGGGAACGATAAACGCAAAAGCTATAAGCACAAGGAGATTAAGATCGTGAGAGAATTTTATAATGACATCATCAATATACGAAGGATGGTGTTCGCGGCTATTGCCAGAATTGCCTACGAAGATGAGGATCTGAAGAAGCTTGGCGATGAGACATACCGTTTGATACCGGGGGAAAAAGCTCATTACAGAGAAAATGTTTTTCGCGAAAGAGCCGTTATCGGAGAGAGACTGAGGCTTGCTTTGGGACTCGATGCCAGAACAGCTGCTGAAACGGGACCAATTTCAGAAGGTATAGAAAATGTAGATGTGGATACAAGGGTTTATACACCACCACTTGTATCAGTTATTAAGATTGCCTGTGAAGCTTGCGCAGAAAAAACTGTTTTTGTAACTAATAATTGCCGCAAATGTCTTGCGCATCCTTGTAAGAATGTTTGTCCTAAAAATGCGATTACTATTGAAAAGAGCGGTGCCGTAATTGATCAGGCCAAGTGTATAAAATGTGGCCGCTGCAAAACTGAATGTCCTTACCATGCAATCGTCGAATATGGCCGGCCTTGTGCTGCAAGCTGTGGTGTGAATGCGATAAAATCAGACTATCTTGGCCGGGCAGAGATTGACGACAGCAAATGTGTGGCTTGTGGCAATTGTATTCAGGAATGTCCGTTTGGGGCTATTTCTGATAAATCCGAAATATTTCAGTTAATCAAAGCTATAACAAGCGGCAAGGAAGTATATGCCATTATTGCTCCATCGTTTGTAGGACAATTCGGCGCGTTGACAACACCAGAGCAGGTCTTTGACGGTATTCGTGAACTTGGCATAAAGGACGTTGTCGAAGTTGGTTTGGGTGCAGACCTTACAACTTTGAACGAAGCCAAAGAATTCGTCGAAACCGTTCCTGAAAAAGACCCGTTCATGGGCACCAGCTGCTGTTATTCCTGGAAGTTGATGGTAGAGAAAAACTTTCCTGAGATTAATGATTATATCTCAGAATCCAGTACGCCTATGGTTTATACTTCACACCATATTAAGAAGAATCATCCGGACAGCAAAGTTGTTTTCATTGGACCTTGTATATCCAAAAAACTTGAAGCATTGCAGGACCATGTCAAAGACTACGTTGATTTTGTAATAACCTTTGAAGAACTAATGGGTATGTTTGTAGCCAAGGAAATTGAGCCGGCTGAAATAGAAGTAGATGGTAAGATCAAATACGCTTCTGTAACCGGCAGAGGGTATGCTGTTGGCGGCGGTGTAGCGCAAGCGGTTAAAGAAAGAATTCATGAAATAAATCCTGATATGGACGTCAAGGTTGAATGCATAGAAGGGCTTGCTGAATGCGTTAAAATCATGAGGCTGGCAAAGCTCGGCATGAAAAACGGGTTGCTTTTAGAAGGTATGGCTTGCAAAAATGGCTGCATCGGAGGTCCTGGAACAGTGGTTTCTGCCGCTCGCGCACGAAAGAGTGTTGCAACTTTTTCCAAAGAATCGCCATATAAGTCGCCAGCTGATAACGATAATATCAATCCGGAAGATATGCCCAAATAGATGGCAGTTGCTTGAGAATAAGACGAAACAAATATTTAACAGCATTTCAATTTCTTGTGATTGACATTTGTATAAGCTGTAGACAAAAAAGCCTTTCTACTATTGAAAGGCTTTTTATTTTTTTATTACATAGAGTATTTAAACAAAAAAACTGTATACATTATTTGAAAGTGTTGTTCTACCATTTTTTATAGTTTATAATATTACGAATTAAGGGGAATTCGGAGGTGTTTTTTTGGAAGAAATAGATGAACGCGTAATTTCCGTATACAAATATTTGCATACTATTCCGGAACCAGGTTTTGAGGAACATAAGACAGCTGCTTTTTTGGCTGAACAGCTATGTAAGGCAGGGTACAATGTACAGACCGGTATAGGTGGAACCGGTGTTGTTGGTACTTTAGACAGCGGGGTGCCGGGGCCGGTTGTTGGTCTCAGAGCAGACATGGATGCGTTGGTACATATGATAAATGGTACAGCTACAGCAATCCATTCCTGCGGACATGATGCACATAGTTCTATGGTGCTGGTTGTAGCTGAGCAGTTAGCAGTTAAGGGCCTAGAGAAGGGAAAGTTTAAAGTTATTTTTCAACCAGCCGAAGAAAAGCTGACAGGAGCTGCAAGAGTATTTGAGAGTGGCGTCATGAATGATATTGATATCTTATTTGGAGTTCATCTTCGTCCCAAGGATAACGCTTGTTTGGGCGAGGCTACCCCTGCCCTTTTTAACGCCGCAAGTACTATTGTCGAAGCAACAATAAAAGGTTTTGCCGCTCACGGTTCCAGGCCTCATTTAGGAATAAACGCCATTGAGGGCGCAGTTTCTGCAGTTAATCACGTTAATACTATACGTATGAATCCTATGATTCCATGGAGTGCAAAAGTTACAAGATTGTTAGCTGGCGGTAGTACTGCGAATGCGATTTGCGACGAAGCAAGATTGGCTTTTGACTTGCGTGCGCAAAAAAATGATGTTATGGTCAATTTGAAAGAGCAGGTTGCAAAAGCAATTGAACTAGGGGCTGCTTCCGTAGGGGCTAGTGCAGAAATAACTATTCATCCCGGCGTACCGGCTGCTGTGTATGATGAAGACTTAGTGGAATTGGCAAAAGAATCAATTGAGGAAATTTTAGGCCCTGAGGGAGTATTGCCAGTAGAAATATCGCCAGGTGGCGAGGATTTTCATTTGTATACGTACAACAAACCTTCCATAAGAGCCGCATATATTGGTCTTGGGTGCGATCTTGAACCGGGCTTACACAATCCTGATATGCATTTTTCGTTAGATGCTTTGCCTTTAGGGGTGAGGATATTAACGCAAATGGTTGTCAAATCTTTTCGATGAGGGAGAACAAAGCCAAAATAAATTAGAATAATTGTATCTTAGCAATAATCAAAGTTGCCATATTTATGATGCTTCACAACCTTTTGGCTGTGAAGCATCATTTGTTTTATATTTACTTAATGTTCAATGCATTGAGCTATTTTGTGATAGAAGTATTTATGAATATAAAATAAATACTGCAACGTTGCCTTGTGGTATTTGATATACTATAATTATAGAAAGAATATTCGCAAAATATCCTGTCTGTTAACATATCTGACTAATATCTATTGGTTGAATGTTAAGATATCCAGAAATCTTTGATTATGATAGAAGATATGGATGGTGGTTGGGATGAAAAAACTATTGCTGAAGCAACTATTGCATGGAATTAAACATGGAGGATTGAAAGTGACCTTCTGGGACGGAGAGGAATGTGTATATGGAGATGCTCCGCCAGAATTCCATTTGATATTTCGCAAAGAACCTCAGTATATGGCAACAGAAGACCTTCGACTGGCATTAGGTGAGGCATATATGGATGGAACCATTGATTTCGAAGGCAGACTGGAAATACTTCTTGCTATGATGGCGAAGAATGAAAACATTTTTTGTAACACGAAAATATTAAACATTACAAGTAAAATCAATAGTTTAATAAATAAGAAAGAGCAGAAGAGTAATATTGAGCATCACTATGATTTGGGTAATGATTTTTTTCACTTTGGCTGGATAAGACCATGAGTTATTCCTGCGCATATTTTACTCGCCCTGATGATAGTTTGGATCAGGCACAATCTAATAAGATTGAATATATCCTAAGAAAACTGAATCTCCAAAAAGGGGAGAGGCTGCTTGACATAGGTAGTGGGTGGGGAGAACTTATTATTAGGGCTGCTAAAGAATATGGAGTAAACGCTCTTGGCATAACCTTGAGTGAAGAGCAGTACCGCAAAACAAAAGAAATAATAAACGAAATGGGTCTTAATAGCAAAGTTGATGTCAGACTAATGAATTATCTTGACATGGAGCAAGGAGTTTATCAATTTGAGAAAGTAGTCAGTGTGGGGATGTTTGAACATGTTGGTAAAGAAAATCTTCACAAATACATGGAAATAGTAAATAAGTTATTAGTGCCCGAAGGCATATCGTTGTTGCATACGATTACCTGCGCTGATGAAAAGAGCGCCTCAAATACCTGGATGAAAAAATATATCTTTCCTGGAAGCTATATTCCTTCTTTGAGAGAAATTATGTGGCAGTTGCCTGAATACGATTTTCATCCAATGCACATTGAGAGTTTACGGATGCATTACGCAAAAACTTTGGATATCTGGTATGAAAACTTTTTATCCCATATCGATGAAGTAAGAGAAAAATTTGACGAACGCTTTATAAGAATGTGGAGTTTATATCTGCAGTGCTGTGCTGCTTCTTTTCGAGCCACAGATTTGGATGTGTTTCAAATCTTATTCACAAAGGGTCTAAACAATAGTCTTCCTATGACATATGATTACTTGTATGCAAAAAAATAAGTCAATTCTGCATTCAAAGGGAGTGGTATATATGTTCAAAAAAATTCTGGTTCCGGTTGATGGTTCTGAAAATTCCTGGAGGGCACTTGAACAAGCAATTATTCTGGGTGAGAATTTTGATGGCGAGCTTCTGATAATTCATGTCGTAGAGCCTTATAACGGCAATATAGTGCCACTGACAATTCCCTGGGACAGTGCTACTCTTTATCAGGTGAACAGTGCTTTGGAAGAAGCCGGAGAAAAGGTTTTAGACATGGCAAAGAAAAAATTAGCAAATTATCCTAATCATGTTGAATATGTTCTAGAAGTGGGCCATCCTTCAGAAAGGATCGTTTCTAAAGCTAAATCTTCCGGTTGTGAAGCAATTGTCATAGGCAGCAGGGGACTTAGCGGCATCAGTGACTTGCTCTTGGGAGGCGTTAGTTCCAGTGTTATCCAGTATGCTACTATGCCAGTTTTAATTGTGAGATAAATGCTAAATGGTATTGCTATCTAGCATTTCATTAAGAACAAACATAAGCGTTATAGCTCTTTTAGTTTTGAAGTATTGGCAGCTTCAAATGGCTAAACAAAAGCTATGGCCATCACTTTTCAAAGAGGTCATAGCTTTGGCTAATTAATGGAATTTATTATTTGACCAAAATAAAGGCTGATATAAAGTCTTGTGCTGATATTTCATGAAGAATAAACAGGGGAGTTGAGCGTAATGTTGTCTCATGAAGAAAAAGTGAGCAGAGTAGCACAACAACTGAAGGAACGAAAAAGTACTGCTCCTTTGACTCTGAAGAAGAAGGCTGTTTCGCATGAAGTCCCAAAACCATTTGATAAGAGACACTCAGACGAAAAGCTTGACATCAGTGACCTTGATGAGATAATTCAAATCGACAAAGAAAGGCGTTTTTGCATTGCGGAACCTGGCGTTACGTTTTCGAAGGTTGTAGATGCTACGATTAAGTACGGATTGGCTCCGGTTGTTGTACCTGAGCTCAAAACAATAACTGTCGGTGGCGCTGTGGCAGGGTGTTCTATTGAATCAATGTCATACAAGTTTGGCGGGTTTCATGACAGCTGTCTTGAATATGAGGTTGTAACCGCCAAAGGTGATGTGCTGATATGTACACCTGACAATGAGAATCAACTATTGTTTCAGATGTTGCATGGTACTTTTGGCACTTTAGGAATAATCACAAGGCTTAAATTCAGGCTTATACCCGTAAAGCCATTTGTAAAAATTACATATGAAAAATACAGGAGCCTGGAAGAATATAAGGAAGCGATATGGGGTCACTACATCAAAAAAGATACAGATTTTATGGATGGCATAATTCACTCGCCGGAAGAATATGTCCTTAGTACGGGCAATTTTATCGACAAGGCTCCATATACACACAACTATGATTGGATGAGTGTCTATTATCTAAGCACCGCGACAAGAAGGGAAGATTACTTGAAAACACCTGATTATTTTTTCAGATACAACAAGGGTGTGACGAACGTATATCCTAAATCGTTGCTTGGAAGAATATTATTTGGGTGGTTCATTAACTCAAATGTCACTTTGAGCGCCGCCAATAGATTCAGAAAATTTATGCCTTCAAACATTATTCCGATAACAGTTGATACTTTTATTCCCTTTTCAAGGATGGACGAGTTCATGGATTGGTTTAAGAAAGAGGTTAATCACTTTCCGTTATGGTGCGTTCCCTACAAGATTGTACGAAAATATGAATGGATTTCGGATGAATTTCTTAAAAATGTTAAGGATGAACTACTCCTTGATATTGCAATTTATGGTATGCACAGAGATAATCCTAAACATTATTATAGAATTATCGAAGAAAAGCTAATTGAACTTGGAGGCATAAAAACACTTATCTCTACCAACTTGTATTCTGAAAAAGAATTTTGGAGTATATGGAATAAAGAGAATTATGCTTTTGTTAAGCGGCAAACAGATCCTGAAAACATATTTAGGAATCTTTATGAAAAGATGTGCAGAGCCTCAAGGGGATTGGACGGGTGATCTTCTACTACCTGAACTGCTTTGTAAGAAGATTAAAAAACAAAAACAGAGCCATTTTGCGAATTACTCGCAGATGGCTCTGTTATTTATTGAAAATGGTGGGGTTAGGCAGACTCGAACTGCAGACCTCTTCGATGTCAACGAAGCGCTCTAACCAACTGAGCTATAACCCCTCAACGTGGAATATTATAGCTAAAAAACACACTTTTTGTCAAGAGTAAATATGTTTGTTAAGATGTGTGGAGTAATATGATATTGATTTTCTGCTATAATATATAGAAATATAATATTGTACCAATACTCCATGTTTTGTGGTTAAAAGCAGAAAGAAGAGATTAGCTGATGATTGAATTGAAAAAAGATGAAGAAACGAGTATTAAAGGACCGTATGGAGAAATTGACCTGGTTATTACGCCCTGTACGGATAAAGAGAATGCCAAACCTGTTTTGATTATGGCCCATGGGTTCCGTGGTTCGATGGAAGGTGGCGGCAGAGCTAAATATCTGGCTGATTTGGCTGGCGAAATTGCTCATGTCGTACGTTTTAATTTTAATGGCAGTCAGATATTGAGCAAACAGATAGCTGAGTTAGAGAAGGTAGTAACCTATGTTAAAAAACGCTATGAAGGCAGCAGGATCGTTCTCTTAGGAAGAAGTATGGGAGGCTGCGCTTCACTTGTTGCAGCTTCTAGAGACATCGAGATTAAAGGACTAGTTTTGTGGGCAACTCCTAATGACTTACAGTTGACCTTTTTAAATTCTTTAGGTAAGAGTGGTTACCAAAAATTAAAAAATGGTGAAAACTTATACTTAAATGACGAACGTGGTGAATTGATCTTAACACCGAATTTTCTGCATGATATAAACAAGTATGATTTAATTGAATTACTAAGTAATTGGAAGAAAAGACCTTTGTTAGTTATTCATGGTGCCAAGGATGAAACAGTTCCTTTAGAGCAAGGGCAGCAGTCGTATTTCCTGGCTGGCTTGCCGAAGCGACTGGTTGTAATTCCTAATGCTGATCATAGTTTTACTAAGCATGGGCATAAAGCTGCCGAGGAAGTATTCTCCTGGCTGCAGCATATCTTGATTTAAAAATTCCATATTTGAATGCTTTGCTTTATAATAAGATTAAGAATAGTGAATCTGGGGGAAATATTTTGAAGAAGATATTAGCATTGTTATCTGTTGTAATTTTTGCATTTTTGGTTTCAGCTTGTGGTGGAGAGAAAAAGGTGGAAAAACCTAAACCTTCAACGGCAGTTTTTGTAACTAATATGGGAACCTTTGAAGTTGCTTTGGCAACTGAGGATGCGCCTGCTACTTCGGACAACTTTATTAAGCTGGCCAAAGCGGGTTTTTATAATGGATTAATATTTCATCGCGTTATCGACGGTTTTATGATTCAGGGCGGTGATCCGATGGGAAACGGTCGAGGTGGTCCAGGTTACCAAATCAGAGATGAATTTTCTCCAAAACTCAAACATGATGGTGAAGGTGTTTTGTCGATGGCGAACAGCGGACCTAATACGGGAGGCTCGCAATTTTTCATTACTTTGAAAGCTACACCTTGGCTTGACGGCAAACACGCAGTTTTTGGCAAAGTTACAAAAGGTATGGAAGTAGTAAGAAAAATTGGCAAAGTCAAGACTGATAGCAATGATAAACCTACTCAGGATGTCATCATAAAAACAATATCAATCATAGAGAATTGAGCCTTTATCATAAATTAAGGGAGGGATGCATTTGTCGTTAGAAAAAACGGAGCAGAGGATTGAAATAAGGGACCAGCAAGAACTTCTCGGTATTTTGGGTAGAAATGACGAGTTTTTACGTATTATGCAGGCAGGCATGACCTGCACGCTTGTTGCACGCGGCAATGTTATTGTTTTAAGCGGTGAGGAGGAGTCAGTTGCTTTAGCAGAGCAGCTTTTGAACGAATTGCTGTTTCTTTATCGGCAAGGTTTGCCCATAACCGCTCATGATGTGCGCTATAGCGTGAGAATGATTGTTGAGGGACGGCAAGCGAGCCTGCACAGGATGTTTGCGGAAACTATTTTGGTCACTAACCGTGGACGGCAAATTAAGGCCAAAACTCTTGGCCAATGGAACTATCTGGAAACCATTAGAAAGAATACGATAACAATAGGCATAGGCCCGGCTGGCACGGGCAAAACTTATCTTGCGGTAGCTATGGCTGTCAAGGCACTTAAAACAAGAGAGGTAGAGCGCTTGATTTTGGCACGCCCTGCTGTGGAAGCTGGCGAAAAACTTGGTTTTTTGCCTGGCGATTTACAGGAAAAGGTTGACCCTTACTTGCGTCCTCTTTATGATGCGCTTAGCGATATGCTAGGTATGGAAAACTTCCAAAAATATCTTGCTAAGGGCGTCATAGAGGTAGCACCTTTGGCGTATATGCGGGGACGCAATCTGAACGATTCTTTTATAATTCTCGATGAGGCGCAAAATACGACTCATGAACAAATGAAAATGGTTCTGACAAGGCTGGGGTTTGGTTCTAAAATGGTTGTTACTGGTGATGTAACTCAGATTGATTTACCAACTGGCCGCTCATCAGGACTTAACCAGGCAGCCAACGTTTTGCGTGACGTCAAAGGTATAGGGATAGTTCGCTTTACTGAGGGCGATGTTGTAAGACATGAACTTGTAGCGGAAATAGTGCGGGCTTATGAGAAGTTTGAAAGCAGCAAAAGTAAAAAAGTAACAGAGCAGGAGGAAGAAAAATGATAATTTCTCTTGAAAACGATCAGGATATTGTTGAGATACCGGAAAAGCTGGAACAATTGCTTAGCGATGGCCTGAATGCGGTAGCGAAGCTTCATGGTCTGGGAGAACATGAAGAAGTTGATATTACGATAGTAAGCGATGAAGAAATTCACACCTTGAATCGTGATTATCGTAATGTTGATCGTGCTACAGATGTTTTGTCCTTCGCGCTTGATGAAGACGGCGGTGAACCGGAATTAGTGGGTGGACCGGAAGTTCATTTGCTTGGCGATATTATTATTTCGGCTGAGACCGCAACTCGTCAGGCTGAGGAGTTCGGACACGGCTTGGAACGAGAAATAGTTTATCTTGCTGTGCATGGTTTGTTGCATCTTTTGGGCTATGATCATATGCAAGAAGAGGATAAAGTTGTGATGAGAGCCAAGGAAGAGGAAGCCTTGAGAGAAATAAAGTTGTCCGAAGAGTTTTTGGCTGCTCGCTAGGAGGCTATTTGTGATGGACAAAGAACTTTATGCTGCTGCTTTAGCTGTCAGGCAGCAAGCTTATGCGCCTTATTCAAAATTTAACGTAGGAGCTGCGGTAAGGACTGCAGACAATAATATTTATGTTGGCTGCAACGTCGAAAATGCTTCTTACGGTTTAACATGCTGCGCAGAGCGCAACGCGATTTATGCGGCAATTGCTGCAGGCGAGAAAAAATTTAAAGCTCTTTGCGTTGTAGCAGCAACGGTAGAACCGGTTGCGCCGTGTGGCGCTTGCCGCCAGGTTATGAGCGAGTTTGGTATCAATGAATTATTCCTAGCCAATTGTGACGGAAAAGTAATAAGAAAGACGTTGGAAGAGTTGCTGCCATATAGCTTTAGCTCGGATAACCTAAAGAAATTATAAATAATCAAAGGAAGTGATTGCCATAGAAACACAAAAGACGCATTATTCAGGCTTTGTAGCTGTAGTGGGGCGGCCAAATGTTGGTAAATCGACATTAGTAAACAGTTTGATTGGTGAAAAGATTGCGATAATGTCAGATCGTCCTCAAACTACAAGAAATAAAATCATGTGCATTCTTAATACTGATAATGCACAAATTATGTTTTTGGATACTCCTGGCATTCACAAGCCACAGCATAAATTGGGCGAGTATATGGTGCGTTCGGCAGAAAGCACCCTGCACGAGGTAGATGTAATTCTTTTTGTTGTTGATGTCAATGAGAAGAAGGGTGCCGGAGACGATTATATAATTGAACAATTGAAAAAAGTAAAGACGCCGGTTATCCTGGTGGCGAATAAAATTGATAAGTTGGCAGACAAAGAACAGCTTTTCCCTATTATTTCTTCATATACAAAAAGCTTTGATTTTATTGCTGTCGTACCGACTTCTGCTTTAGTAGACAAAGATTTTGCATCTTTGGTTGGTGAGATAGTCAAGCATTTACCGGAAGGACCGCAATATTTCCCGGAGGATATGATTACTGACCAACCGGAGCGGGTAATAGCTGCTGAAATGATCAGAGAAAAGGTGTTGAAACTGACGCGAGACGAAGTTCCGCACTCCATTGCTGTCGAAATAGAGGAAATGAAGACCAGAAATAACGATGACCTTTATATCAGAGCCACAATTTATGTGGAACGTGAATCACAGAAGGGCATAGTTATTGGCGCAAAGGGCAGTCTTCTCAAGCTTATCGGCAGACAAGCGCGTGAGGATATCGAGAGCCTCTTGGGCAACAAAGTGTATCTTGATCTTTGGGTAAAGGTGAAAGCTGATTGGCGCAATAGGGAAAATATTCTGCGTCAGTTTGGTTATGAAGGATAATTTGTTTGTTTGACCATACAAAAATATCATGATATGATTTCTCTATATACCCCATAAATATTAATTGTTAGGAGAGGATGTCCTATAGAAGGCGATCCTGCGTTATCGAACGCAATGAAATTGGTGCTTATTTTTATAATGGCACTGTTAAACGGTTTTTTCGTTATGGCGGAATATTCGCTTGTACGAATCAGAAAAAGCAGGCTGGAAGAATTAATTCAACAAGGCAATGACCGTGCCAAAGCGGTTTTGGAAATGACGCTGTCTTTGGACACTTACCTCAGCGCAACCCAGATGGGGATAACGATAGCCTCGCTTACTCTTGGCTGGCTTGGTGGTCCGCTGTTGGTCGAATTGATGCGTAGTCTTATTGGTATTAGTTATTTTGAACCTTGGTCAGTTCATGTGGCTGCGGTGTTTTTAACAATCTTTGTGCTTGTTTTTGTTCATGTCGTTTTCGGTGAATTGGTGCCAAGAGCTGTTGCTTTGGGTAAAGTTGAAAAAATTGCCATGGCGGTTTCCAGACCGCTTAGTTTGTTTTATATCTTAACCTTTCCGCTTGTAGTTATTTTCAGCAGGGTTTCACGTGCTATATTGCAGCTATTGGGTGTTGAACCAGTTCAAAAAGAAGATATTGCTCATTCGGAAGATGAGCTTCGTATGATTGTAAGTGCGAGTGAGCGTGGCGGTGTACTTGATCATATGGAAAGCCGCTTGATTGATAATGTCTTTGATTTTGCTGATCGGGTTGCGCGCGAGGTTATGGTTCCGCGGCAGGACATGGTGTGTTTATTCACGGACGACACTTTGTCCGAGAATATGAAAGTTGTCAAGGAGAGCGGCCATACTCGTTATCCGTTGTGTCTTGAAGACAAGGATCATACTTTAGGTATAATCCATATTCGCGATTTGATGGATTTAAAGGGAAAAAGCGATGATTATGACTTGCGTAATATAATGCGTGAGATAGTTGTTGTGCCTGAAGGTATGTCGATAGCTAAAATTTTGCAGACTTTGCAGAAAAAACACATTCAGATGGCTGTTGTGGCTGATGAATATGGCGGCACTGCAGGACTTGTTACAATGGAAGATTTGCTGGAAGAAATTGTTGGCGATATCCAGGATGAACATGACCAGGAGGAACCTGAAATTTCGCGTTTGGCTGATGGCTCCTATGAATTTGATGGTTTGGTTCTTTTGGATGATGTCAGTGATATTTTAAATATTGAATTCGATGAGCCTGAAGAGGATACTATTGGAGGATTTGTCTTCGGACTTTTGGGCAGACGACCGGAAGTTGGCGATATAGTTGCAGCTGAAGGATTTAAGTTTGAAGTTTTACGCGCTGCCGGATTCAGGGTCGAAAGGGTTAAAGTTACGCAATATGTTCCTGAAGGTGTGAAAAAAACGGAAAATGAATAAGGTAGCTTATCAGGACGAGATAATAATTTTAAGAGTGAAAGACTGGCAGACTGCGGATAAGTACGCAGTCTGCTTTTCACGTGAACATGGTAAGGTGTCGTTTATCGCGTATGGGGCCAGGTATGGCAAGTCCAACGGTGGACGGCTTATTCAGCCGTTTGCGCAGCTTTCTGCAAGGCTGATAGGTGGCAGGCGTTTTGATACTTTGCAGCAGTGTGAGCTTAGTGTTTTGCCGCAAACGATGGATATTTTAGCGCTTGCATATTCGGCTGTTATCGCTGAAGCAGTGGAAAATCTGACGGAGGAATACTCGCCCCAGGAAGAGATTTTTATACTCTTACAGCAAGCTCTGGTTTTGCTTGGTCGTCACAATAAGAGGCTTGTTGTTGTCAGCGCTTTGTGTAAACTATTGAGCTTTTGCGGTTTTGATCCAGCACTGGAAAATTGCACGACCTGTCACGAAAAAATTGAAGGAGATGCTTATTTCAGTACTGTACAGGGGGGCGTTGTTTGTGATAACTGCAGCGCAGGTGCTGAACTACCTTTTGCAGTTGGCACACGTGAGTTGATGTTAAAGCTGCAGCGTCTGGATTTTGCGAACCCGGAGAAATTCGTAGTGCGTGGTGCGGATCTTATGCAGCTTGAACAAACATTATATAAATTTCTGGTTTATCAAACGGATAAGCCTCTGGTCAGCTTACAATTTCTTGCCCAAATCAGCGTATAATAAACAAGTGACAACATACGCAGTTGTTTTAGAACTTGCTGGGAAAGGCAAGGGCTAAAGAAGTGACGGGCTTGCTGCACATCAGCGACCGACTGCTTGCAGGCGAATGAATTGTCGCGTGTGGAAGCAGCCAGAGGAACTCTTTAACCATTGTCTTACAAAAGTTGATATACTTCTTTTTGAGTTGACAAAGACCCGGCTATCTGTTATATTTTCTTAAAGAAAAGGCAATGAAGGGGATAAGTAGTTTTTGCAGCAGCGAGTCGGGATAGTGTAAGCCGATATCAAAGACGAAGGCACCCGGGAGCCAAAATTTTATATTTGATAAGAGAGGACTGCTTGCAGTCAAACAGGGTGGAACCGCGGGAGCTTTAAGCCTCCGTCCCTGTAACATATTATTGTTACAGGGATGGAGGCTTTTTTGTTTGCAAACCTGTATAAATTTAAGGAGGAAGAAAATGAATTTCCAAACGATTATTTTGAAGCTTCAAGAGTTTTGGGCCAAACAGGATTGTATCATGGCTCAGCCTTATGACATCGAAAAAGGTGCCGGCACTATGAACCCATCCACATTTCTCAGGGTGCTTGGACCTGAACCATGGCGCGTTGCATACGTTGAACCTTCCAGAAGACCGGCAGATGGCCGCTATGGAGATAACCCCAACCGTCTTTTCCAGCACCATCAATATCAGGTAATTATTAAACCTTCACCTGAAAACATACAGGAGCTTTACCTGCAAAGTCTGGCCGAATTAGGTATTCACCAGAATGAACATGATATTCGTTTTGTGGAGGACAACTGGGAATCTCCAACACTTGGAGCCTGGGGACTTGGTTGGGAAGTTTGGCTTGATGGTATGGAAATTACGCAATTTACTTATTTCCAACAAGTTGGAGGCATAGATGTTAAACCGGTTACCGTCGAGATTACCTATGGCTTAGAACGTCTTGCCATGTATATACAGGGCGTTGAAAACGTATATGATGTTAAGTGGGTTGGCGATATTACTTATGGAGATGTTTTTCATACCAATGAAGTAGAACAATCCTATTATAATTTCCAGATTGCTGATACTGCATTGTTATTTGACCTGTTTGACAAATATGAAAAAGAAGCTAAGCGTGTTATAGAAACCGGCAATATCCGCCCGGCCTATGATTATGTGTTGAAGTGTTCGCATACCTTCAATTTGCTTGACTCCCGCGGAGCCATAAGCGTCAGCGAAAGAACGGCGTTTATTGGGCGTGTAAGGGCAATGGCACGTCTCTGCGCAGCTGCTTATGTTGAACAGAGGGAAAAATTGGGCTTCCCGCTACTGAAAGGGGATAAATAAATATGGAACAGAAGTTATTATTTGAAATAGGAACAGAAGAAATACCTGCTAAATTTATGCCGGGCATTTTGGAGCAATTGAAGGGTTTAGCAGAGAAGAAGCTGCAAGAACTTCGCGTTCCATTTGCTTCAGTTACTGTTTTCGGTACACCACGCCGTATGACTTTTATTGCGGAAGGCGTTGAAGAAACACAAGCTAGTACAGTCGTTGAAAGCAAGGGGCCTTCATTAAAGATTGCTTTTGGCCCGGATGGTGCTCCGTCTAAAGCCGCACAGGGTTTTGCCAGAGGACAAGGAATAGCTGTTGAAGATTTAATTGTTCGCGATGAGTACGTCTATGCAGTTAAAAAATTAACAGGACAAGCTGTAATTGACCTTTTGCCTGCTTTCTTGGTCGATATTGTGGAATCTTTATCTTTTCCTAAAAATATGCGTTGGGCTGATCATGATTTCCGTTTTGTACGCCCGATAAGATGGCTTGTTGCATTGCTAGACGATAAAATTATTCCAATTGAAATAACTGGTGTCAAATCAGGACGTAACACCTTAGGTCATCGTTTCCTGAGCAAAGGTGAAGTGGAAATAGCTAGCGCCGGCGATTATGAAAAGGTGCTGCGTGACCATTTTGTCATTGTTAACCAAAATGAACGCCGAAGCATAATACGTCAGCAAGTAGAAGAATTGGCGCAAAAAGAAGGCGGCATTGCCGAAATAGACGAAGACTTATTGGAAGAAGTAGTTTATCTTGTTGAATATCCTACGGCGCTGTGCGGACATTTTGACGACAAATTTTTGTCATTGCCTAAAGAGACCGTTATAACTCCTATGCGTGAACATCAGCGTTATTTCCCAGTGCTTACTGCTGACGGCAAATTACTGGCCAAATTTATTACTGTTCGTAATGGTAACAGTGAAGGTCTTGATATTGTGGCCCATGGCAACGAACGCGTTTTGCGTGCTCGTCTCAGCGATGCGGAATTTTTCTTTAATGAAGATAGAAAGATTAAACTGGAAGAACGTCTGGAAAAATTGAAAACTGTCGTGTTCCAGGAAGGTCTTGGCAATATTTATGACAAGAGTGTGCGCTTGGCTGATATTGCAATGACATTGAAAAAGAACCTCAACGTAAAAGTCGATGAAGATGTTTTGCAACGTACTGCTCTGTTGTCCAAAACGGACTTAGTGACCGGCATGGTATGTGAATTTACCGAATTACAAGGTGTTATGGGACGTGAATACGCCCTGCTTGATGGTGAAAAACCTGAAGTAGCACAGGGTATATTTGAGCACTATCTGCCTCGTTTTGCCGGTGATGAATTACCAAAAACTGATATTGGCCGCTTGGTAGGTATTGCCGACAAATTGGATAATATTGCTGCTACTTTCAGCCGCGGATTAATACCTACTGGTTCGCAGGATCCTTATGCTTTGCGCCGCCAGGCAATTGGTATTATTAATATTTTAGTTGATGGCAATTATCATCTGCCTTTACTTAAGACAATGTCTGCTGTGTTAGAACTGTTAAATGTTCCTTGTGCTAAAAGTGGTGAATTGTTGGCGCAATTACAAGAATTTTTTGTGCAGCGCGTTAAAAACATGATGAGTGACCAAGGAATTCGCTACGACGTTATTGATGCAGTATTAAATGAAAAGGCCAATGATGATATCGTTGATTTGTTTGTAAGGGCGAAGGCGTTAGCTGAATACGTTGAAACTCCGGAAGCAGCTGAAAGCATTCAAGCCTTTACCCGTGTTGCCAATCTCTGCAAAAAAGCAGAGGGCGAGACTATTATCCGGGAAAACTTGTTTGTGGAAACTGCAGAAAAAGAACTCTATGAAGTTATTTGCCGTTTACAAAAAGAAACTATTCCAGCCTTGGTTGCTTACAACTATGCCGAAGTGCTTAAATTAATGAATGAAGTGTCTGCACCGGTTAACAAATTCTTTGATACAGTAATGGTTATGGATAAAGATGAAAATGTAAAAAATAATCGTTTAGCTCTCTTGGTACAAGTCAAAGAGACAGCTAGTATGGTCGGCGATCTAAGTTCGATAGTACTGTAAAGAAAAGTACAAAAATGTATAAAATTTATAAAAAATTCACTTGAACAACGAGCATAAACGTGATATAGTGTATACTATATTAGAAATAGTCATTTAATAAGTATATGACAAAAGGAGTGCTACAATGAAAAAGGAAGAACAGTTCCTACTTTGGTTTGAACAGTTAGAAAAAACTGATGTTTCCATAGTCGGCGGTAAATCAGCCTCTCTCGGAGAAATGACTTCAAAGACGGATGTACCCGTTCCTTACGGCTTTGCAACAACTGCACACGCTTATAGATATTTCATCGAGGAAAGTGGCCTTAAGGTAAAAATGGAAGCCCTGCTTGCAGAACTTACCGATGTTGAAAATAGCGCTTTGCTGCGTGATGTAAGTGCTAAACTGCGTGCAGCTATCATGGCTGAAAAGATGCCTGATGATCTGCAGAAAGCAATTGCAGAGGCTTATGCTGAATTAGCAAAGAAAGTCGGCGAGGAGCTGCCTTTTGTTGCAGTCCGTTCCAGTGCTACTGCAGAAGATTTACCTGATGCTAGTTTTGCCGGTCAGCAAGATACTTATTTAAATGTTCAAGGTGCTGAAACTGTTATTGCAAAAGTAAAGGAATGCTATGCTTCATGCTTCACAGATCGCGCCGTATACTATAGAGAAAAACAAGGCTTTGATCACCTTGATGTTGCTCTGAGCGCTGTTATTCAAATGATGGTGTTCTCTAAGGCTGCTGGCGTAATGTTTACTGTCAATGTGGCAACCGGCAATGACGAGAATATCCTGATTGAAGCTGCTTATGGTCTTGGCGAATATGTTGTACAAGGAACCGTAACTCCTGATAACTATACAGTTTCCAAAGCTGACAATAAAATTATTGAAACTAATGTTAACGAGCAAGATGTAATGCTTGTTCGTAAAAAAGGCGGCGATTGCGAAGAACAGCCTGTGCCTGAAGAAAATCGCCACAAACAGACCCTGACTACAGAGCAGATTCTTGAGCTGGCTAACTATGCTAAAAAGATTGAAAAACATTATGGCTGCTATATGGATATTGAATGGGGCATTGACGAACGTACTGACAAAATCTGGATATTGCAAGCTCGTCCGGAAACCGTTTGGTCTCGCCGTAATAAAGAAGAGGGCAAAAAAGTGGAAAGTGCAAAAATAACTACTGACCGTAAAGTTATTGTCAAAGGATTGCCTGCAAGCCCAGGATTGGTTTCCGGCCGTGCGCATGTAATTCTTGATCCATCCCGCATTGATGAATTTAAAGATGGTGAAATCCTTGTTACCGAAATGACTGCTCCGGATTGGGTTCCGGCAATGAAGAAGGCTAAAGCAATAGTAACAGATTCAGGCGGCATGACTTGCCACGCATCTATTGTCAGCCGTGAGCTTGGTATTCCATGTATTGTTGGTACAAAGAGCAGAGGAGAATCAGCTACTACCGCAATCAAAGATGGTATTGATATTACGGTAGATGCTAGTAACGGTGTTGTTTACGAAGGTATTATTGAAAGCGCTAAAAAACCTGAAGCTGCCGCTGCAGTTGTTGCTGAAACTTTCCCTGTAACTGGAACTAAGATTTATATGAATCTTGGTGATCCTGAGCTTGCTGAAAAATATTCGGTTCTCCCTTGTGACGGTATTGGCTTGATGCGTGAAGAATTTATCTGGACAACCTACATTCATGAGCATCCTTTGTATTTGATTAAAACAGGTCACCCGGAAAAAGTTGTTGACCAATTGGCAGAAGGCTTCCGTCAGGTTTGCCAGGCTATGGCACCGCGCCCGGTAACTTTAAGATTCAGCGATTTCAAATCCAGTGAGTATCGTGACCTGAAAGGCGGCGACGAATTCGAACCTTATGAACCGAGCGCGCTTTTAGGATGGCGTGGAGCTTCCCGCTATTACGACCCAAAATATATAGAAGCTTTCAAATTGGAAATTAAAGCTGTTCGCAAAGTCCGTGAAGAATTCGGTCTTAAGAATTTGCATGTTATGATACCTTTCTGCCGCAGTGTTGAGGAATGTGAAAAGGTAACAAACCTGATGGCCCAAGAAGGTCTTGCTCGTGGCAAAGACTTTAAAGTATGGCTAATGGCTGAAATCCCTGCCAATATAATCTTGGCTGATCAGTTTAACAAGTATGTCGATGGTTATTCCATAGGCTCCAACGACCTTACAATGCTTACACTGGGCTGCGACCGCGACAATGATACGGTTTCCCATATCTTTGACGAACGTAATCTTGCTGTACGCCGTGCGATAAAACACTTGATTGAAGTTGCTCACAAAGATGGCAAGACTGTTTCAATCTGTGGACAAGCACCAAGCGTATATCCAGAGTTTGCTGAATTCCTGGTGAAAAATGGTATTGATAGTATGTCAGTAAATCCTGATACCGTGAAGTTTACCAAGAAAATGGTAGCTCAAGTTGAACAGCGTATCATGTTAGATGCTTTGACTGGCAAAGGCAAAGCTGACGACACTGATCTTATCTGGTAATTTATAGTAAAGAATTACACCCATGCAAAGGTTGCCAAGCCAAAGACGGCAACTTGCGTATGGGTGTTTTTTATAGAAAAAATTTTTAAACATAATTATTTAGTGTATCAGTTATTTAAAAAGAGGATTTTTTAGACAAATAGCGTATAATAAAGCATACACTATTTTGAGTTTGGGAAGGATGTGAGTAACATTTCTCTGAGCAATAGACAGAAACGAATTGCAGAAATCGTTCGTCAGGACGGACCTATTACAGGCGAACATATTGCAGAAAGATTAAACGTAACAAGAGCCGCATTGCGTTCGGATCTTGCAATTCTTGTAATGAGCGGTATATTGGATGCACGGCCTAAAGTTGGATATTATTTTACTGGCAAAAATACTTTGGGTATGCTTATGGAAGAAATATCAGGTATTTGCGTGCGTGATATTCAATCTGTTCCTATCGGGATTCACAATGATAAAAGTGCATATGACGCAGTTGTTACCATGTTTCTGGAGGATATCGGCACAGTTTTTGTTGTCGGTGATAATAGTACTCTTTTAGGCGTTGTTTCTCGCAAGGATTTATTGAAAACAGCCATCAACAAGGGCGCTGACCTACAAAATATACCAATTGTCATGGTTATGACACCGCTATCAAAATTAATCGTCACAAAACCGGAAGAGTCAGTAGCAACTGCCGCGAGACGTCTAATTGATAATGAGATCGATTGTATGCCGGTCGTTAAAACAATTAATGAAGAGAAGCACTGTTATGAAGTCGTAGGCAGGATTACCAAGACTAATTTTACCAGACTGCTGGTTGACTTGGCAGAGGGCAAAGGGGGAATTTATCATAGCTAGTTTACCAATAATTTATGCTGTTTCCGATTCTATTGGCGAAACTTCTGAGGCTGTAGCAAAAGCAACAATCAGCCAGTTTGTGCAGGAAAAATTTGATATTATCCGTGTTCCATATCTAAGAGATGCAGAACAGGTTCATGCGATTGTTAAAGAAGCCAAGGAAAACAATGCTGTAATTTGCCATACAATAGTATCTCCGGAATTACGTGAAATAATTGCCAGCGAGGCAAAAGAAGAGAACGTTGAAGTAGTTGATATCATAGGTCCTGTGCTTAAAGCGATTGAGAAGACATCAGGGCTATTGCCAAAAAATCAACCTGGACTCATCCATGCTCTTGACCACGAGTATTTCAAGCGTGTCGAAGCTATTGAATTTGCGGTCAAATACGATGACGGCAAAAATCCCTGGGGCCTTTCGAAAGCCGATATAGTTCTTATTGGTGTTTCACGTACTTCTAAGACTCCTTTAAGCATGTATCTGGCGCACAAACAGCTGAAAGTTGCCAATGTACCGCTGGTACCTGAAATAACGCCGCCAGAGGAATTGTTCAAGGTTCCGTCTCACAAAGTTATCGGCCTGTTGATAGATCCGTATAAACTTAATGAAATTCGCGTTGAACGCTTAAAAACTATGGGACTGTCAGATGATGCGACTTACGCTGATGTAAATCGTATTAACGAAGAATTGGAATATGCCAAAGCAATCATGCGCAGAATACATTGTAAAATTATCAATGTGTCAAATAGGGCTGTCGAAGAAACAGCTGGCTTGATTCTGGAGTATGCAGCCAAAAATATAAATCGTTAGCTTCTGCTGTAAAAAAATAAAAACCCCCGCATTGCGGGGGTTTTTTACTCATGGAACTTTTTGGTTCGCACATTGTAGATTATTTTATTGGTTGTAATTTGACCGGATTCGTTTTTATTGGTTAGCAAGAGATTTTGCGTTGTTCCGGTGAAGGAAGATGAATCGGCATTTATCAGAACATTTCCTTCAAAAACAGCATCTTTTGTAGCCCAATTAAAAGAGCCTTTGGAAGCTGTAATTGTGGTACTGCCATCGCTGAAGTTAATATCACCTTCTACTACTGCCGTTTTCCGACTGCCGTAAACATGAACAGTATCACCGGTAAAAACCATGTTATCCTGCGTAAGATTTACATTGCCTTCTGCGTATACTTCCAGCGAGTATAGTTCAACTTGTGCTCTGTTGGCAGTAATTAACCGGCTGCCTGTATCAACGGAAACATTGCCTTCCAGATAATATGTGGTTGTTAGGGGATCGAATGTCTGCTTATCACACTTTATTACAGGCTTTGCCAGACATGATAAAGGGAATAAGCAAAGTAGAAAGACAAGAATCAAAATTTTTTTCATAAATATACCCTCCGTAATTTTTAATTATATCAAATTTCTAATAAAAACTATAGTAGCTGCTTTATATGATTGCGTAGAAATAAAAATTAGAAGAGGGCATATCCATATGGGATTGTTTTTAGTTTTTCGAATGCAAATATAGTAGGTATAGCGCCGACATACATCATATTTTGTGTGTTTTAGCAGTGCTTAACTAATAATTATTTTATATAGTTAAAAGTCGTTGTTCAAAAATCTTTAACTTAAAAAGAGGAAAAAAAACATTCATATTGAATATAATAAATCAGTAAGTTTCTTGAATTAGTGTAACGGGTGTATTTATGAATGATGTGTATGAAAGTTTTAAAGAACAGGTTCGGGCACAAGCTGATATTGTTAAAGTCGTTTCAGAGTATGTTGCACTGAAAAAGAAAGGCGGCCGTTATTGGGGATGCTGCCCTTTTCATGGCGAGAAGACGCCGTCTTTTACGGTTACACCAGGCAAAAATCTCTTTCATTGTTTTGGTTGCCACGTTGGTGGTGATGTTTTCAATTTTGTCATGAAAATTGAAAATGTAAGTTTTCCGGAAGCCATTAAAATTCTGGCCAATAAATATGGCATACCAATACCTGAAAAACAAAAGACAGAGCAAGAGATATTGCGGGAGAAGAACTCCAAACAAATTTTTGACGCTAATGCTCTGGCTGTAAAGTTTTTTCAGGCTTGTCTTTTAAAAACTGAATATGGCAAGAACGCTCTTGAGTATTTATCGAAGCGCGGAATTGATGCGGATATCATTGAAAGATTTTCTTTAGGACTGGCAGCACCGGGTTATCACACACTTTGCAATGCTTTGGAAAAAAGAGGCGTTAGTGCCGAGCTACTTGCTAAAGCCGGTTTAGCGGTAAAGCGTGATGATGGAAGTGTTTATGACCGTTTCAGGGAGCGCATAATGATTCCCATTAAAGATGCCAGAGGAAGAGTGGTTGGTTTTACCGGCAGAGTTGTCGGCAAGGGTGAACCTAAATATTTGAATACTGCTGAAACGGAGCTTTTTACCAAACGTTCAATTCTCTTTGGCATGGATGTTGCCTTTAAACCTGCTAAGGAGCGAAAGCAAATTATTGTCGTCGAAGGCCATATGGATGCAATAAGCCTGCATGCAGCCGGCATTGACTGGACTGTGGCGTCCATGGGAACAGCTTTTACTGAACAGCATGCCAATTTAATTGCGCGTGTTGTTCCTGAAGTAGTTTTTTCTTTTGATAGTGATGAAGCTGGGTTGAAGGCGGCTATGGACGCAATTCCTATTGCTTTAAAAGCGGGACTCGAAGTTAAAGTTCTCGTAGTTCCGAAGGGTAAAGATCCTGATGAATTTATCAGAAATGAAGGCACCGATGCGTTTAAGAACCTGATAGCGCAAGCTGCTTCCGGTATGGATTTCCAGATTGAAAGAACTTTGGAAAAGAATAATTTTTCAACTCTTGAAGGAAAAGTAAAGACTGTGTCGAATATACTACCGTTCCTATTAGAATGCAAAAGTGATATCGAGGTAGTCAGAAGAATTCGTAATTTGGCTCAGAAGCTTACAATTGATGAAAATCTGATTGTTGATGAGTTCAAAAAGATAAGACGTGGTAATGGCATTGCTGTTTCTGATGCTTTGATGAGAAGAAAAAAAGAAGAGAACAAAGTGAATCCTGTTGAGCAGGCTGAGAGACACTTGTTGTTTGCGCTTATAAACGGTGGTGGTAATGTTACGTCGGATTTTCTTGCTGAAATTGATGATATTAGTTTTTGCGACGTTAGACGAACAGAAATTTATCAAAAGTTCATAGAATTATCAGCGAGGAAGAGCCCCAATATTGTGGCCGATCTTTTCGCGGAATTGTCTGAAGTCTGCGCGTCCGAGCTGGAAGTGATTTTACAATTAGACTTGTCGGTAAACGCAGCCAGCCAAATCTTAAATGATTGTATCAGACAACTGAAAATATCTGGATTAGAGAAGCAGTACGAATACCATTGCCGTCTGGCGTCAGAATATGAACGTGCAGGTGATGAAAAATTTTTGCAGGAATTAGCAGAAAGTCAGCGAATAAAGAATGAGATTAAAAAAATGTTTTAATGATATTAATGTAAAATTAATAGTAACGGAAAGGAGGGAACGCAATGGCAAATGAAAAGATTTCAACAGAGCAGGTAGAAGAACTTTTACATAAGGGGAAGAGCCATGGCGGCGTTCTCACCTATCGCGAAATTATGGATTCCATGCAGAGTGCAGAAGAGATGAGCACTGATGAGATGGAAGACATGTATGATTTGATTGCACGGAAGGGTATTGAGGTAATTGATGATACGGCTGTCCCGCCTGCAGGCGAGGATGTTGATGAAGAACCTATAGCTGAGCATGAGCTTGTCAACTTGACTGTACCTGAAGGTGTGAGCATTGATGACCCGGTTCGCATGTATCTTAAAGAAATCGGTCGCGTCCCTCTTCTGGTAGGTGAAGACGAAATTAAGTTGGCTAAGCGTATGGATAAGGGCAATCAAGCCCAGAAAATTTTAGCCAATGAAGTTACAGAACATGTTTTGTTAGTTTTACCTGACGAGACTGATGTTAAGGCTATGCTTCTGCGTGCAAAAGAGTTGCTGCAGAAAGAAATTAATTGGTATGAAGAACGTTCAGTCAACAAAGTTTTTTCCAAGTTAACAGCCCTCCATAATACCGGTAAAGGTATTAAGAATTCTGATTTTCAAGAGATGTGCGAAGAATTCACAAAAGATGAAATAAGCAGAATTCAACGACTGATAGTAGATGGCCAGATAAAGTTTACAGCTAACAAAAAGAAAGCTGTGATTAAAAAGCAGACCTCTGATACCGAAGCAAGTTACCTTCTGGAAATCAAAGAATTGCTGGAAACAGTAAAGAAACAGCTTGCAACAGTCAAAGATGCTGAAGTTTTTCTTGAATGGGATAATTGCAATGAATTATTTAAGAAAACTTTACAAGATATTGTTGATTTGGGCGAAGATGCCAAACGTTGTTTGTCTGAAGCTAATTTGCGCTTGGTTGTCAGTATCGCCAAAAGGTATGTCGGCCGTGGTATGCTGTTCCTGGATTTGATTCAGGAAGGTAATCTCGGTTTGATTAAGGCTGTAGAAAAATTTGACTATAATAAAGGTTTCAAATTCAGCACATATGCAACATGGTGGATAAGACAGGCAATTACGCGTGCTATTGCTGACCAGGCAAGGACAATAAGAATTCCTGTGCATATGGTGGAAACGATTAATAAGTTAGTACGTGTTTCACGCCAACTCCTGCAAGAGCTCGGCAGAGAGCCGCTGCCTGAGGAGATAGCCAAAGAAATGGATACTAATGTGGAAAGAGTAAGAGAAATCATGAAAATTGCTCAAGAACCGGTTTCTTTGGAAACACCTATAGGTGAAGAAGAAGATTCACACTTGGGCGATTTTATAGAAGACCATGATGCACCGGCACCTGCTGATGCAGCCTCGTTTACTTTGCTGCGTGAGCAGTTGGGTGAAGTCTTGGAAACGCTTACTTTGCGTGAAAAGAAAGTCCTTGAACTACGTTTTGGTCTTGAGGACGGAAGATCTCGAACATTGGAAGAAGTTGGTCAGCATTTTGGGGTTACGCGTGAACGTATTCGCCAGATAGAAGCCAAGGCTCTTCGAAAATTAAGGCACCCCAGCCGCAGCAAGCGCTTGAAAGATTTTTTGGAATGACAGATGTAGCTTGACATTGCGCTTATTTTATTATAAAATGTCTTCGTTGGCTATTTCGGGTTTGCCCGTGAAAGGCTAATCGGGCCTATAGCTCAGCGGTAGAGCCACCGGCTCATAACCGGTTGGTCCCTGGTTCGATCCCAGGTGGGCCCACCAAGTTTAACAGAGAAAAGCGAAGCCTTATGGCTTCGCTTTTTGTATATGGAGGAAGAAATGAGTTTCGGATCACGTTTGGAAGCTATAGCTAAATGGGTACCTGCTGGCAAAAGCATAGTTGATGTTGGTACAGACCATGCATATTTACCAACTTTACTGGTTAGGCAAGGAAAAACGAATTTTGCCATAGCCGGTGATATTGCCGCTGGACCTTGTCAGGCAGCTCAAAATACGATAGATACTTTTGAGATGAAAGAATTTATCACTGTAAGACAAGGTGATGGCCTTAAGATTGTCGCTCCCGGTGAAGTCGATGTAATAATAATTGCAGGTATGGGTGCGGGCAGCATGATTGAGATATTAGAAAATTCTTTGCCAACCGCTGAAGCGGCCGAAAGAATAATTTTGCAGCCGATGAACGGAGCATCTTCGTTAAGAATATGGGCTGTAAGGCATGGGTGGAAGATTGTTGCGGAAGATTTAGTAGAAGACGCTGGTATAATTTATGAAATAATAATTTTGGAACGCGGCAGCGAAAAGGAATATCCTGAGGTATTTTATGAAATAGGGCCACGCCTTTTAGAAGCAGGCAACGTGCTTTTAGCAAGGCATATACAAAGGCTGATAGATCATTATGAAAAACTGCTTTCTTCCATGGGAAAGAGTGAACAAGCTAAAGTCAGTGAAAAGTACAGGCTTTTTAGTAAGTTGAAGAAGGACCTGGAGGCGATTGCTCATGGTGACAAAGGTTAGTGATATTTGTGAAATAATGGAAAAGCTGGCGCCAATAAAATTGGCAGAGGAATGGGACAATGTAGGCCTTATGCTGGGCAGTACTGATTGGCCGGCTGAAAAAGTAATGCTTGCGCTTGATTTGACAGAAGAAGTTGCTGATCAGGCCTATTCACAAAAAGCCGATATGATTATTACTCACCACCCATTTTTTTTCTCACCGTTGAAAAATCTCGTTTACAACGAAGGCAAAAATGCCTTGCTATATGATTTAATAAGAAACAAAATTGCTGTTTATTCAGCTCATACTAATCTGGATAGTGCTAGAGGCGGGGTCAACGACGTATTAGCAGATGTTCTGGGTTTAAGGCAAATAGAAGTTCTTAAACCTGTCTTTTGTGATAAATATTATAAACTTGTAGTTTTTGTGCCTCATACTCATCTTGATGAAGTGCTTTCTGCTCTAAGTAGAGCTGGTGTAGGACGTATTGGCAATTATGCTGATTGTGCTTACATTATGGAGGGCGAGGGACAGTTCCGTCCGCTGCCAGGCAGCAATCCTTTTCTTGGCCAGCAGGGGATTTTGGAAAGAACCAAGGAGAAGCGTATAGAAATCCTTTTAAAGAAAAGCGAATTAAAGAAGGCAATAGAGGCTGTCCTGGAGGCGCATCCTTATGAAGAGCCTGCCTATGACATTTTGGAAACGGTGAATGCAAGAGCTGAATTTGGACTTGGTCGTATTGGCTTTTTGGAGAGACCCCTTTCTTTGGGCGAATTTGCCAATAATGTGAAAAACGCCTTAGCAATTGACCACGTTATTGTTGCTGATGCTGGCAAACCTGTTTGTAAAGTAGCTGTCTGTGGCGGCAGCGGAACAGATTTTATTGCCGAAGCGGTGAAGGCAGGTGCTGATACGTTTGTTACCGGAGACGTCAAATATCATGTTGCGCAGGAAGGATTAAATGCTGGACTAAATTTGATCGACGCCGGGCATCAGACATCGGAAATGCCTGTTTTAAAAAAGCTGCAGAAAGAGCTGGAAGATTGGGCTGCTGGCAATAATCGCACTATTATAGTATCGCGCGCGGTGGAAAGCAAAGTGTTGCAGTACTTGTAGTAAAAATCTTACAAGCCTATTTAATATGCTATAATGAAGAAAAATACAGATGACACAAGGGAAGGCAAAGATATGATTAACGAATTTAAAACAGGCTTGAAGATAGACCAGATAGTTTTGCTACGTTTGCAAAAAGTTGGCAATTCATCAAATGGAGGTGTTTTTGCCAGAGGGCTGATAGAAGATAACAGCGGGTGCATACCTTTTATTTGTTTTGAAGCGGGAATAGTTGAAAAACTAAGGGCATTTGATGCGCCAAAAGCAGTAAGAGTAGCTGGTAATGTTGATATCAATAAATTCGCTGGTGATATGTCATTGCAGCTGATAATCCAGAAACTGTCGGAAGTCAAAGCAGGCGAGGACATAAGCCATTTGCTGCCCCAGGGAAATTTTGACAAGGCCGAGTATGAAGAAAGATTTAAACAACAGATAAGCAGTATAAATGACAAAGGTCTGAGGGCACTTGTTGAAGAAGTATTCTCAGGTAATGTCTATCAGCAGTTTTTAATCAATCCTGCTGGTATGAGGCTGCACCATGCCTACGTAGGCGGTTTACTGCATCATTCTGTTTGTGTCGCAGATTTGGCGTGTGCTTTGGCAGATAAAATAGGCGGTATGGATAAAGACCTTGTGCTGGCAGGAGCTTTGTTGCATGACGTTGGCAAGCTGAAAGAAATATCGCCCGATATGGGGTTCCCATACACGACAGGCGGGCGGCTTTTAGGACATATTACGATAACTGTCATGATGGTGAGCGACGCCGCGGCAAAACTGGAAAGCGTTGATGACAAAAAGCTTCAGCAATTGCTGCATATCATTCTTTCCCATCATGGAGAGCAAGAAAAAGGTTCTCCTGTCGCCTGTGCGACTAAGGAAGGCTTTGTTGTTCATTATGCAGATGAAATTGATGCTATTATGAACCAGTTTGACAGCGATGCTGGTGAAGGTACGTGGGAGTTCAATAAAATGTTACAAAGGTATTTATACTTATAGACTTGACGTGAGGCGCTAGTTGTGATAAATTTGTTTGGGTATGAGTGTGAAAGATAATCGCGGCTATCCTGTTGGGTAGACGAGGAAAGTCCGAGCTATAAAAAGCTCATGCTATACTTGTTTATTACTTTATTGATTTCTGAAAATGTTGATATGACTATCTAAAGGACATGCAAAGATTATTCTTTGTGTGTTCTTTTTTCTTTTTTACTTGAGAAAACTAAAGCATACTATCGTATTCAATATTAATTAAAGCAAGGAAAGTATATTATATAGGAGTGTTTATTGTGCTTATTTTGGATTGTAGAAAAGAATTTATAAAAAGGTGTTTAGCTTTAAATTTAGAAGAAACTACAATTAACCAGTATGAAAAGGTATTGAAAAGATTTATAAGCTTTTGTAATGAAAAAGAAATAAAAGAAATTGATAAGGTTGATGCAAGTTTGTTAAGGGATCATATTTATGGATTATCTAAAACAATGCAACCTATATCTATAAAGGTTCATCACATGGCATTAAAAGTATTTTTTAATTTTTTAAAGAATAATGAAAAAATCAGCAATAACCCAATATTGAAAGTAGAAACACCCAAAATATCTAAGAAAATTATTCCTGCATTTAGTAACAATGAAATAAGAACGATTCTAAACTGTTTTAATAAAGATGAATTTTTAGGTTATAGAAATTACACAATAACATGTATATTATTTGGCACAGGAATTAGGCGTTCTGAATTGGTAAATTTATTAATTGATGATATTTATTTTGAACTTGATATTATAAATATTTTAGGCAAAGGCGATAAACAAAGACATGTTCCTTTAACTCAAACTTTAAAAAAGATAATAATAAAATATTTGGAAAAAAGACTTGAATATGTTAAAGAGCATAAACTAATCTCTTGTAGGTATTTAATTATTAGTAACAGAGGACAAAAGCTTAATATTGCTACTGTTAATGATATATATGCTAGGATTGCCGAAAATGAGCATATAAAGGGGGTCAGGGTATCACCGCATACTTGGAGGCACACCTTCGCAAAAAACGCGCTTCTGAACGGAATGGATTTATTCACGCTAGGCAGGATCCTCGGTCATAGCAGCATTGAGGTGACTAAAAAATATATAAACCTAAATGACAATGAAATTAAAATTCAGAATGACAGATTTAATCCTTTTGAAAATCAAAAATGGCGGTACTTTTAATGTATATGTTGCAGTAGCAATTATATAAAAATAATTTAAAGGGGTGTTTGTTATGTTCGTTGTTATGTGTAAGTATTCTCAGGAAGATGTTAGTTTTGATTTAACAGCCTTTAGTAATATGGATGATGTTAATGATTTTATTAATGATTTTAAAAACCTAGGACAAGAATTGTATGAATTACAAGTGTTTCAAACAACCAAACTTTAACCAAAGTAGTATAATGAAAACAAATAGTTTAAAGGGGTGAAGGGGTGAATATTTATGAAGAAAGTTCTAACCTTATTAGTCTTAATTTGTGTAATAGCTGGTTGTAAAAACGCAGGTTTTGGTAAAAATGAAGATAAGCCTGAAGCGGTTGCTGGTTATGTTTGGTATATATCTACCGAAACAGAGAATTTTTATTATCTACCATCTTCGATAAAAATGGATGATGATCAGATTTGTTATGTTTGGGAAAAGTTTACATATTTGCCGGACGCTAAACAAGTCAAGGCTTTTAAAGATAATTATCCAAATAAACCACAATTATATAAAAGTTTGGGTTATTATGCTTATGATGGTAAAGAAAACCGTTATGCATTATTAGAAGAAATTTGTTTTGATAAGGACGACAATGTGATATATCAAAAGAGCTCTAATTATAAGTATTGGCGCAATATTATACCAAATACGCAAACAGAAAAGATTTATTATGATTTTGTTAGTACTGCATATGATAACCAAATAAAAAAACTGCTTAAAGAAGCTGACCAATACATTGAAAATAAAAATAAAGAAATGGGCGAAAATACCGTTAGAGAGCTACACAAATTAGCAAATGGTCAACAAAGAATAATCGACAGGTGGGGATCAAGTATTAACTATTAAACTTTAGAGCCTTTTTAATAGGCTCTTTTTTTTATTTCATTTATTAAAAAATAATTTTATAAAAGTACACAACAAAACAGCAAAAAAAGACACTATGTATGAAGGGTATTATAAACATATAATGTGTATAATCTGTATACAATTTAACATACCAATAATTTATATATAATCAGCTAACACGAAAAATATTTTAAAATTTTATTAGAAAAAGTGCCCCACAAAAGTTAAAAAAATGGATATATATATGAGGACATAAACAATAAAAGTGGACCTAGGTCAATATCGTAGACACAAATAGTTTAACTTTCATGCTGCAGCTTTAGCTGCATCTTCAAACTCTTGCGGCGTCATATAATTTATGCTGCCATGAATCCTCTTTCGGTTATACCAGGA